>Ga0163210_1000515_pt1 | contig 16463 bp, 14 predicted proteins | sample Kivu_220m_FD_113536 | JGI IMG/M metagenome (GOLD analysis project Ga0163210, IMG submission 113536) | Freshwater microbial communities from Lake Kivu, Western Province, Rwanda to study Microbial Dark Matter (Phase II) - Kivu_220m | ecosystem: Environmental > Aquatic > Freshwater > Lake ...
CGGCGTCGGGTCCGCTGCGGGGAGTGCGGGGGAAGCGGGGCGCGCCCCGCTTCCCCCGCACTCCCCGCAGCGGACCCGACGCCGCAGCCGCACGGTCTTCTCGACCCCGTTCGAGATCTCCTCCAGCGTCAGCGGGAGCACGAGGCGCAGGTCCTCGCCGCGCCGATCGCGCGCCCCGCCGCGCCGCGACTCGAAGTTGCCACCCATGAAGGAACCGAAGAGCTCGCCGAAGTCGCCCCAGCCCGAGTAGGCCCGCGCGAACTCGCGGAAGATCTCGAGCGGATCGAAGCCCGCCGCCTCCCCGGTGGCGCCCCCGCGCACCCCGGCACGCCCGAAGCGGTCGTACTGGGCGCGCTTCTCCGGATCGCTGAGGACCTGGTACGCCTCGGAGACGGACTTGAAGTGCTCTTCAGCCTCCCGGTTGCCGGGGTTCTTGTCCGGGTGATACTGGATCGCGAGCCGATGGTACGCTTTCCGGACTTGCTCCGGCGTCGCGTTCCGCTCGACGCCCAGGATGTCGTAGTAGTCCTCGCCCGCCATCGTGTTTGGCTCTTCCTAGTGCCCGCGCTGCGCGAAGATCGAGCGCAGCGTCATCAACAGGATCCGCAGATCCAGCAGCAGCGACCAGTTCGCGACGTAGTAGAGGTCGTAGCGCGTGCGCTCCTCGATCGGCACCCTGCCCCGCAGCCCGTTCACCTGGGCCCAGCCGGTGATCCCGCTCTTCACCCGGTGCCGGTCGAAGTAGCCCGGCACCAGCTCCTCGAAGCGATCGACGAAGTAGGGCCGCTCGGGACGCGGCCCGACGAGACTCATGTCCCCCTTCAGCACGTTCAGGAGCTGCGGCAGCTCGTCTAAGCTCCAGGTGCGCAGGAAGGAGCCCATGCGCGTCCGGCGTGGGTCCCCCGAAGGCGCCCAGACCGGGCCGGTCTCCCGCTCCGCGCCGACGTGCATCGAGCGGAACTTGAGGATCTGGAAGACGCGCCGGTCCCGGCCCACCCGGTCCTGCCGGTAGAAGACCGGGCCGGGCGAGTCCAGGCGGATCGCCAGTGCGATGAGCAGCAGGATCGGCGCGAGGATCAGGAGGCAGGGAATCGTGACGGCCAGGTCGAGGGTGCGTTTGGCGACCCCGTTCCAGCCGGTCAGCGGGATCTCGCGCAGGCCCACGATCGGAACGCCGTCGATCTCGTCGAAGCGCGCCTGACGCGACATCCAGGAGAGCAGGTCCGGCACGAAGTCGACCTCGACCTCCAGGGCGGCGCACTGCCGCAGCACCTCCAGGAGTCCCTCCTGCCCCGCCAGCGGCAGCGCGACGATCACGCGGTCGATCGCGTGCGCGCGCACGATCGCCCCGACGGCGTCGTAGCGCCCCAGCACCGGCGGCTCGTCCGTGTCGCGGGGCTCGGTCGACTCCCCGGGTCCCGCCAGGACCGCGACCGCCTCGTGCGGCAATGCGCTCCCCTCGGTCAGCGCCGCGGCAATCCGCCGCCCCTGCTCCGTCCGGCCCACCAGCAGACAGCGCACCGGCCGGCCCCGATCGAGCCAGCGCGCCAGCCGGAGCGCCAGCGCGCGCCCGATCTGGAGCAGCGGGATCGAGAGCATCCAGATTAGCGGGATCGCGATGCGCGAGAAGGTCACGTCGCGGTAGAAGAAAGCGACGCCGGCGGTGAGCGCCATCCCGACCCCGGAGGCGGGCAACAGGCGCGCCAGGTCGCGCCCCTCCCAGCGGCCCCGCACGGCGTAGAGCCCGAAGGCATGGAAGACGACAATCCAGACGACCGCGGTCGCGACCGCCGCCAGCATGTACTGCGCCAGGGGCGGAACGCCCTTCGCCAGGCCCCAGAGCACGCCGACCAGCGGCGAGCGGAAGCGCAGCCAGTAGCCGAGCGCGTGCGCCCCGACGATCGCCGCGGCGTCGGCCAGGTGCCAGAGGAACTGCACCCGGGTCTCGCGCTTCCTCCGCTCGACCGTGCTCATCCGATGGCGGATCCCTCTCGCGGCCCGCCCCGCCGGGCCAGCGCCGCGTCGATCTCCTCGCGCATGCGCGCCACGAAGCGCGGGCGCGCGAACTCCAGCGCCCGCCGCCGGCCCTCGGCCGGGTCCCAGCGCGTCGCCTCGCAGCGGCGCATCGCCTCCATGAGCGACGCGACCGTCGGCTCGGAGAAGAACGTGCCCGTCGCGCCTTCGATGACCGTCTCCAGCGCGCCCCCGGCGCCATAGGCGATCACGGGCGTGCCGCAGGCCATCGCCTCGAGCGGTACGATACCGAAGTCTTCCTCGCCCGGAAAGAGCAGCGCCCGCGCGCGCCGCAGCGCGTCGCGCAGTTCCGCCGTGGCGCTCCAGCCGCGCCAGCTCGTTTCGGGGCCCGCCCGGCGGCGCAGCCGGCGCGCCTCGACCCCGTGGCCAATCACGACCAGGCGGCGGCCCAGGCGCCGCGCCGCCTCGATCGCGAGATCGACGCGCTTGTAGGGCACGAGCGCCGAGATGATCAGATAGAAGTCCTCGCGCGCCACCGCGGGGTCCGGCGTGAAGCCCTCGGTGTCGACCCAGGGGTGGACGACCGCCGCCTCACGCCCGTAGTAGCGCCGGATGCGCCCGGCCACGTTGAGCGAGTTGGCGATGAAGTGATCGACGCGGGGCACGGTCGCCACGTCCCAGGCGCGGAGCCCGGTCGCCGCGGCAGCGAGCACCCAGCTGAGCGGGAATCGCACGCGCCCGTTGCCGAAGTACTCGTGGTACGCCTGCCAGACGTAGCGCATCGGCGTGTGGCAGTAGCAGACGTGGGTCGTGCCCGGGTGGACCACCACCCCCTTGGCGACCGCATGACTGCTGGAGAGCACCAGATCGTAGCCGCGCAGGTCGAAGCGCTCGATCGCCAGCGGGAAGAGGGGCAGGTAGCGCTGATAGTGCTTCCGGCCGCCCGGAGCGCGCTGCAGGAACGAGGTGTGGATCGGATGGCGCTCGATCGCGGGGCTGACCTTCCCGGGCCGGTGGACCAGCGTGTAGATCGGCGCGTCGGGGAAGATCTCGCCGAACGCCTCGAGGCACTTCTCACCGCCCCGCATGCCGGTGAGCCAGTCGTGGATCAGGGCGACCTTCATGCCGCCTCCGGTCCCAACGTGCGCATGAGCACCAGGGCGATGCTGTGCACCACGAAGCGCGCGGCCGGGGGCAGGCGCATCCCTTCAGGCGTCACCTCGATGAAGCCTTGCGAGCGGAGCACCATCGCGCGCCGCTGCATGCGGGAGAAGACGGCCGGCTCGAGCCAGCGATGCACTTCCTCCCAGCGGAGCCCGGAGGCGCGGCGCAGACCAAGCAGCAACACCTCCTGTGCCTGGTTGACCGCGCTCAGCCGGTAGCGCTCGCGTTCGGGCCGGCGCTGCTCGCCGAGTAGCGCCGCCAGGTAGCCGTCGAGGTCCGGCGCGTTGCGCCAGCGCGCCGTGCCGTCGAAGGAGTTGGCGCCGGGGCCGAGGCCGTAGCTCGGCTCGCGGCGCAGGAGGTGCTCCTCGAACCGGCTCCGGAAGCCCGGCTGCGCGAAGAGGGAGACCTCGTACTGCTCGTACCCGGCGGCGACCAGGCGCTGCTCCGCCTCCCGCGCCTGCCGGAAGAGGCTCTCCTCCAGCTCGCTCTCCTCGAAGCGGCCGCGCAGCAGATGCTCCTCGAGCGTCTCTTCTTGCGGCGTCAGCGGGCTGCACGCGATGTGCTGACCCCCGCAGGCGGTCACCGCCTCCAGCGAGCCCTGCCAGTCCTCCGCCGTCTGGCCCGGGATCCCGTAGACGAGGTCGACCCCCAGGTTAGCGCAGCCTCCCTCGCGCACCGCGGCCAACCCGCGCCGCACCTCGTCGCTCCGATAGCCGCGGTCGAGCGCCGCCAGGTCCCGGTCGGAGAAGGAGTGAACGCCAACATTGATGCGCCCGTAGCCGGCGCGCAACACCGACTCGACCAGATCGCGATCGATGCTGTCGGGATACGCCTCGAGCGTGATCTCGCAGCCCTCCTCGATCCGCAGGCCGCGTTGCAGGAACCCGAGCAGGCGCCCGAGACGCGTCCCCCCGAGGAGCGAGGGCGTCCCGCCGCTCACCCGCAGGCTCGCCAGCCGGCGCCCTTCCAGCCCTTCCTCGCGCCGCACGATCTCCCACTCGCGCTCGAGCCCGGTGAGGAACGGATCGAACGCGTCCTCGCGGCCGCTGACGCCATACAGCCGGCAATAGGCGCACTTCTGCCGGCAGAAGGGAACGTGCACGAAGAGCGAGATATCGCGTGTCGTCGCGTCGCCTTCAGACGAGTCGGCCATCCCCAGCTCCCTTTTGCCCGCGCGAGCCCGCGGGGCGTCCGGCGTGCCCGCCGGCACCGGCGAAGGTAGCGGATACGGGCGCGGCGGTGAAGGCTCAGGATTCGTCGCGCCGCCGCCCTACCAGTGGGCGACCAGACCGACCTGGATGCGCAGCCCTCCCACCACGCCCGGCGCGGCATCGCTGCGATCTCCGGATGGCGCGTCCTCCTGCAGGCTCACGTCGAAGTGCTTCAGGTGCGCGTCGGTGTAGGCATCCCCCATCGCGAGGAAGACCCAGAGGCCGGTCCACCAGATGAAGTCCCGGCGATGCTCCCGATGCCGCTCGGCGGCCCGATCGTAGGCACCGCGTCGCGGATCGTCGGCCACCCGGGCGCCGGCGAGCGCCGCGTTGCGATCCGCCATGCGATCCTCGTAGGCGATTCGCTCCAGGAAAGCGCCTTCCACGCCCGCCACCAGAATCGCCTTCAGCCAAGCGTGATTCTTCGCTTGGCCCCACCCGGGGAACAGCAGCGAGCGCGCCATCACCGCCGTTGGCGAGTTGAGCCCGCCCGGCGCCGCCCGGACGCTGTCCGGCACCACCGCGCGCGCCGTCGAGTCGCGGACCGCCGCTGGCATCGGGGCTTCGATCCTCAGCATCGGCGCTTCCGCCGGGGGATCCGGATCATGCGCGCCGATCGCGCCGGCGCTGCCCGCCGCGAGACCCGCAGCCAGCAGGAGGGCGATCCCGCGGCGGGCCTGACGCCATGGCAGAGAAGAGGGCGGCACCCCCGAGCCGACGCTCACGGCGGTGCCGCCCCTGGAATGGCGGGAACGCGTGGGAATCGAACCCACCCCGGACGCCAAGAGACGCCCGACACAGGCTTTGAAGGCCAGGGGGCCCACCAGGACCCATTCGCTCCCGCGGATCTCGGGCATCTCGAACAACCGGCCCCGGACGATAGGTGACGCGCCCCCAGGTGTCAACGCGCCGGCGCCTCGTCCTTGCCGAGCGCCTCGCGCGCCCGCAGGCGCAGCGCCGGATGCACGCTCTCGTCCTCCACCACGGATCGCCAGAGGGCGCGCGCCGGCTCCGGCCGGCCGCAGCGCGCGAGCGACGCCGCCAGGTTCGAGCGCAGAAACGCATCGCTCTGGAGGAACCGCTCCCACCCCCCCGCAACCTCGATCAGGCGGCAGACGTCCGCGTCGAGCCCGGCCTTGCCCAACGTCCCGCTGATGTCCAGGAGGCAATCCTCACCCGCTCCGAGGCGAGCCGCGGCGATTGCCAGCTCGACCCCGCGCCGACGCTCTCCGCGCGCGACCATCGCGCATGCTATAACTGACCTTACGGCATAGGATTGTGGGTAGGCGTTCAGAAGATGATTCAACGTCTCACCGAGGTCTCTCGGGCGGCCCGGGAAGCCCGGATCCAGGAAGATGCGCAGGTCGTCCACGCGATTCGGGTCGAGCGCGAGCGCTTGGCGTATCGCCGTTGCCGCCTCGTCGCGGTCACCTAGCGCCCACTGCAGGTGCCCGCGACACGACGCCGTCCAGACCGAGTCGGGAGCTTCCGCCTCGAGCTGGCGGAGTGCGGCCCCGGCCTCGTCGAGCCGCACGAGCGCGATACAGGCGCGGCAGTAGGCCGCCCGGGCCTCGATGCGCTCCGCCGGCGCGGCGGTCCCCTCCGCGAGCCGCGCGACCGCCTTCTCGGCCGCGCGCAGCGCCAGGCCCGGCTGGCCGATCCGCAAGCTCTGATGCGACCGGTCCAGGAAGTAGCGAACCTCCCGGGGCGCAGTGTCCCAGATGCGCTCGATGAGGGCCTCGTACTCGGCGACCGGGAGGAAAGCCCGCTCGGGAGCATCCAGCGTGCCCAGGAAAATCTCGACCAGGTCCCCGAGCGCATGCAGGCGCTCCAGCGCGCCCTCGTGTCCGGGCTGCAGTTCCAGCGCGCGACGATAGCAGGCCCGCGCGTCCCCGGGGCGCCCGGTCGCCTCGCGCAGCCGGCCGACGGCGGCGTGGTAGTCGGCGTCGATCTCCATCCGCTCGGCGACCTGGTCGAAGCAGGCCTCGGCCGCCGGGGTGTCGCCCGACTGGAGGCGGCAGACGCCGAGCAGGAACCGGGCTCGCGCATCGCCGGGATCGATCTCGAGCAGTTCGCCGAGCACGGGGATCGCCTCGCTCCAGCGGCGATCGCGCAACGCGGTCTCGATCCGCTCGGCGAGCGGCCCCTTCGCCACCAGCCGCTGCAGCGCCGCCGCGTCCGGATGGCGCGGATGCTCGGCCAGGAACTCCCGCGCGTACTCCGCGAGCCGCGCGATCGGCAGGCGATCGGATCCGGTGCGGCGCGTCATCCCGCGCGCCTCGCGGCGCGGCAGCGGTACGCGCTCGGGAAGCGAGCCCCGCCGGTACGCCGCCGCGTCGACGCGACAGAGTCCCCAGCGCCCGACCGGCTCATAGCCGAGCCAGCGCTCCCGGAATCGGCTCCACCAGCCCATCGTCGGCGCCTGCCGCGGACAATCGCGCCTAGCCCAGCTCGGCCAGCGCCTCGATCTCGACGCGCCCGCCCTTCGGCAGGGCCGCGACGGCGAAGGCGCTGCGCGCCGGGCAGGGCGCACTGAAGAACTGCTGGTAGACCGTGTTCATCTCGGCGAAATCGCGGATGTCGGCGAGGAAGACGGTCACCTTGACGACCCGGTCCAGGCCCGAGCCGGCCGCTTCCAGGACCGCCTTCAGGTTCTGGAGCGCCTGCCGGCTCTCGGCCGCGACCCCGCCCGGCACGAGCTCCCCGGTCCGCGGATCCAGTCCGAGCTGCCCGGCCGTCACGACCAGTCGCCCGCCTTCAAAGCGGATCGCCTGGCTGTAGGGCCCGATCGCCGCGGGCGCCCCTTCGGTTCGCACTTGCTCTTTCACGCTCCCTCCTGCTCGACTAGGCGCGCACGGCGCGCGCCTCGCGCTCGGCCGCCTCGACGCGCTCGCGCGCCTCCGCTTCCGTTGCCGCCTCCACGAAGAGCCGCACGATCGGCTCCGTCCCCGAGGGACGCAGATGCGCCCACGCGTCGGGCCAGCTCCAGCGCCAACCATCCTGTGTGTCGGACGGCTCCCCCCAGACGCGCCGCAGCGCCGCGCCCCAGGCCTCCAGACGATCGCGCTCGATCGTGACCGCTTGCTTGACCATCACCCGCGGCGGGAACGCGCCTGCCGCCGCCGCGACGCCCCCGTGCCCGCCGGGCCCGCTCGCCTCCAGCGCGAGGAGGCGCGCGATCGCCACCCCGGCGTCGCGCCCCAAGTGCACCGCGGGATCGATGACGCCGCCGTTGCCCTCGCCTCCCAGGATCGCACCGACCTCCCGCATGCGCTTGACCACGTGCGCCTCGCCGACGGGCGTGCGGTGGAGCGGCACGCCGAAGCGCGCCGCGATCCACTCGAGGCGCGAAGAGGTGCTCAGATTCGCGACCAGGGGCCCGCGATCGCCGCCCCCCAGGCGTTGCCACGCCGCCAGCGGCAGGCACCACTCCTCGCCGAGCACGCGCTCGGCCGTCACGACGGCGCAGCGGTCGCCGTCCGGATCCAGCGCGAAGCCGAGCCCGGCCCCGGAGCGGCGCACGCGCCCGAGGAGCGGTTCCAGCCGCTCGGCCCGCGGCTCCGGATGCGGCGGCAGCTGCCCGTCCGGCTCGCCGTCGATCCACTCGACCGCGACGCCCAAGCGCGCCAGGAGCGGGCCGACGAGCAGACCCCCGGCCCCGCGCACGGCGTCCACCACGACCCGCAGACCGGCGTGGCGGATCGCCTCGGCGTCGACGGTCTTGAGAATGCGCTCCACGTGCGTCGCCAGCACGATCTCGCCGGCGAGCGTCGTGCGTGTGGCGGGCGGCGGCGCCGCGTCGGGCGCGACAACGGACGCGGACGGGTCCCCGTGGAAGGCTTCGATCAGGCTACGAATCGCCGCGGCGCCGAGAAAGGTGCCGCCCGGCCCCACGAACTTGAGCGCGTTCCAGGGGAGCGGATTGTGGCTGGCGGTGACGATGATGCCGCCGTCGGCCCGCTGCTCCTCGACGGCAACCTGTACCGTGGGCGTCGGCACGACCCCCAGATCCGTCACCTGGCAGCCGAGCGCGGCGAGCGCGCCCGCCGCCGCTCGGCTCAGCCCGGGCCCCGAGGGCCGGGAATCGCGCCCCAGGACGACGGTACGCGGGCTGACCGTCCGCGCGAAGGCCGCCGCCAGGCGGCGGACGACGCCCTCATCGAGGCCGTCACCGACGATGCCGCGCGCGCCCGACACGCTCAGGATCAGCGTCGGCATCCTTGCCTCCCGGTTTCCGCTGCGCATGTGCAAAGGCCCCGGTCGATGCGATCCGGGGCCTGGACTCACCAGCCGATGCTCGGACTCGAACCGAGGACCTGCTCATTACGAATGAGCTGCTCTACCAACTGAGCTACATCGGCGGACCTCGGAAGCTCGACCCGAGGTCGGGTCGCTCGGTGCAGCCCCCCAGAGTTGAACTGGGGACCCCGTGATTTTCAGTCACGTGCTCTACCAACTGAGCTAGGGCTGCGCTTGGAAACCCGGCAACGGAGGATAGGCACTCGGCATGCGAGCGTCAATAGGCTTCTGCCGCGGGCCGAGCCGGCCGCGCGGCAGCTCACTGCGGACGGTGCCGCAGCGCGTCGGCCAGCGCGACTTTCAGCTCGCTCGGGTCGCTCGACTTCACCACGAAGCGATCGGCGGCCCAGGTGCCGAAGTGCGCCTTGAAGGACTCGCACTCGGTGTTGAAGACGACCGCCAGTCGGGGGTGGTCCTGCAGCGCGTGGCGCAGCAGCTCGATGCCGTTCATGCCGGGCAGGGCGACCTCCAGCACGAGCGCGTCGGGCGCCACACCCTGGCGCATCTTCTCCAGCGCCTCCTCGCCGCCCGCCGCGGCGTCGACGGAGTAGCCTTCGGCGCTGAGGACGTGGCGGTACCACCGGCGCAGGCCCGGGTCGCTCTCCACCAGGAGCACGTGGGCGCTCGGGCGGGGCACGACAGGCGTGCGGAGACGCGCGGGCGCGAGCGTCGGTCGGTCAAATGCGAGGTTCATGCTTCCGGCTCCTCTCCGTCGTGGCGCTCGGGCGGCAGCGGGCTCGCGTCACCGCGGCGCCGCTCCCGTCCCGTCCGGCGATCGCGGCGGCTTCGCCGATCCCGGTTCTCCTGCAGCGGAATGCTGACGGTGAAGATGACACCCCACTCCCCTTCCGCCCGCACGCTGATCTCCCACCCATGCTCATCGACGATCTGCTGCGCCACCGCGAGCCCCAGGCTGGGACTGCCCCCGGTCGCGCCGCCGAAGGGCGCGAAGAGCCGCTCGATCGACTCGCCCCGCGGTCGCTCCCCGCTGCCCGCCACCTCCAGTAGCACCCGCTCTCCCTGCACCAGCGTCTCGATCCGCAGCACGTCGTTGCGGTGGGCGGCGACCAGCACGCCGCGCAGGATGTTGACGATCGCGAGCCGCACGCGCTCGGTGTCGAGCAGGAGATCGGGCATCGGCTCGGCGTAGGCTTCCTCGACCACCACGCCCTGGGTCTGGATCTCCTCGCGCCGATCCGCCACCGCGTCCTGCACCACACGGTTGAGCTGCCGCAGCGCCAGCCGCGGCCGCGACTCCCGCGCGAACTCGAGCGGATCGACCAGCATCCCCTCGATGCGGCGCGCCTCCCGCGCGATCAGACTCGCCAGCTCGCGGCGTGCGTCCTCCTTCGGCAGGCCGCGCTCGATGCGGCGGGCGAAGCCGCGGATCGCCGCCGCCGGGTTGCGCAGGTCCTGCGCCAGCCGCGTCGTCATCTCGCCCAGGTTGGCGAGCTTCTCGAGCCGGGCCGCCTCGGCGTGCATCTCCCGCAGGCACCGCTCCGCTCCGCGCATCGCCTCGGCGAGCTGCGCGTTGCGGATGGCGATCGCGGCGTAGCCGCCCAGGGCGACGAGCAGGCCTTCGGCCTCGGGCTCGAAGCGAGCGGGCGCGTACGCCGGGCGCCCCACGATCGCCAGGACCCCGACCCGATCCCCGAACGCGGTCAGCGGCTCGAAGACCGCAGGCAGCGGCGACATCGCGCCGGCCGCGGCTCCCAGGTCGGCGCAGACGGTGCCGCAACCCTGACGGAGGCAGGTCTCGGCCCGCCGCAGCACTTCGGGCATCGCCGCTTCCAGCGCGTCGTCGGACCGCGCGGGCGCCTGCGCGCCCAGCTTCAGGACCCCGTGGCACTCATCGAACGTCCAGAGGAGCCCGCGCTCGCCGTCCGCCAACCGCAGCGCGCCGCGCACGGTCCAGGCGAGCACGTCGGGCAGGTTGGTCGCGCCCAGAATCCCGCGCGCCGTCTCGCCCAGCCCTTGCAGCCGGGCGGAATGGCGATCCCGCCCCGCATGGGCGCTCAGGGCATCGAGCGCGTAGGCGAGTTCGCGCGCCAGGGCTTCGGCGGCCGCGGCGCGCGCCTCACCCGTCTCGCCGGCCGAGCCGATGTCGAGCAGCAGCATGCCGCGCGTCGTGCCGCAAACGGCGGGTAGCGCCAGAAAGGGACCCGGGCCCAGACAGGCCTCGAGCACCGGCGAGAAGTCGTCATCCGCCGTATCGGCGAGGAGGCGCCGGGCACGCCCGTCCTCGAGCGAGCGGACGACCGGGTGCGTGGCGCTCTCGCTGATCGGGAGGGTGAGTTGCCGCAACGCGTCCCCCTCGATCTCAGCGCCTATCTCCCCCGCCGCCGCCTCCGCACGCAGCTGCGTCCCCGCCTCGTCCACGGCTAGCCAGAGGGCGTTCGGGAAGCCGAGACCGTCCTCGCCGGTCAGCGCGTGCAGCGCGGCGCGAACCGCGGCGGCCGGATCCACCGCCCCCCGGAGCTGTTCCGTGGCACGGTGAACGATCCAGAATTCGCTCTGGCCGCGCGCGAGACCTCTGGTATACTCCTCGCCCGCGCCCAGCATGGACGAGCGTTCGCCGGACTGCGGGCAAGGGAGTTCGGGCGACGTCATGGAGATGCCACTCCTGGCAGGTTGAGCCCGGATGCAGGGAGGTCGACGGAGAAATGGGAATCCTCGGATCGAGCCCCGACGAGAAACCGACCCCGCCCCCGGCGGCCCGGGCGCCCCAGCAAGTGAAGGTCGAGCTGGGCGAACAGGAAGCGGAGGGGATCTACTCGAACCTGGTGCTGCTGACGCACTCCGCCTCCGAGTTCATCCTCGACTTCGCCCGTGTGCTTCCGGGAACACTCAAGGCGAAGGTCTACGCCCGTATCGTCATGACGCCGCAGAACGCGAAGTCCCTGACCGCCGTCCTGCAGAAGAACCTCGAGAACTATGAGGCGAAGCACGGGAAGATCCCCGGGCCGGCCGAGTTCTCTTCACCTCGGGAGATCGGCTTCAAGTAGCGGATCTTGAGGATCGACGCGCTTCCCCGGCCTCGGCCTCCGGGCGCACCGATCTCGTATCCGGGAGGTTGGCATGCAGTTATCGCAGCGCGCGCGAATCGCTCCCCCGTCGCCGATCCGCAAGCTCGTGCCGCTCGCCGATCAGGCGAAAAGCCGCGGTGTGCGCGTCTATCACCTGAACATCGGGCAACCTGACATCCCGACGCCGGATGCCATGTGGGACGCCCTCCGTCAGGCGAAGATCGAGGTCCTTTCCTACGCTCCCTCGGGCGGAATCCCGGAGTTCGTGGCGGCACTACGGCGCTACTACGCCCGCCACGGCATCGAGCTCGGCCCCGAGCACCTGATCGCGACGACCGCCGGCAGCGAGGCGATCCTCTTTGCCATGGGGGTCGTATGCGATCCGGGTGATGAGATCCTGATCCCCGAGCCGCTCTATGCGAACTACAACGGCTACGCCGCCCTGCTGGGCGTGAGCGTCTCCTCCGTCGCCGCCCGGCCCGAGGACGGCTACGCGCTGCCGCCCCGGGCCGCGCTCGAGGCGAAACTGACCGAGCGCACCCGCGCCATCCTGCTCTGCAATCCGTGCAACCCGACGGGGCGCGTCTACACGCGCGAGGAGCTGGAGACGGTCGCCCGCCTGGCGCGGGAGCGCGACCTCTTCTTCATCGCCGACGAGGTCTACCGCGAGTTCTGCTACGCCGACCAGGCGCCGATCTCGGTGCTGCGCTTCCCGGAGATCGCCGAGCGGGCGATCATGGTCGACAGCCTCTCGAAGCGCTTCAGCGTCTGCGGCGCGCGCATCGGCTGCCTCGCGTCGCGCAATCGGGACGTGATCGGCGCGGCGATGAAGCTCGCCCAGGCGCGCCTCTCGCCCCCCACGCTGGGGCAGATCATGGGCATCGCGGGCCTGGAGCTTCCGCCGACCTACTTCGATGCGACGGTCGCCGAATACCGGCGCCGGCGCGACGCGGTGCTGGAGGAGCTGGCGCGCATGCCCGGCGTCGTCTGCCAGAGGCCGCAGGGCGCATTCTACGTCATGGCGAAGCTGCCGGTCGACGACGCGGAGGACTTCGTCCGCTGGATGCTGACCGACTTTCAGCTCGAAGGCGAAACAACGATGATGGCGCCGGGCAACGGCTTCTACGCCACGCCGGGCGCCGGACGCTCCGAGGTCCGCATCGCCTACGTGCTCGAGGAGCCGAAGCTGCGCCGGGCGATGGCGATCGTCGCCGCCGGGCTCCGAGCGTATCAGGCCGCCGCGACGCCGGCGGCGGGAAAGCGCTGAGGGAGGCCGCTGGCACCGCGGCACGGCCCGCTCAGGGAACTCAGGGAGGAGATCCGATCATGACGCAACCCGTCGGAATCGCCCCGGCCAAGGGCAAGCTCGGCATCCTTACCCCCGGACTGGGAGCGGTGTCGACCACCTTCATCGCCGGCGTGCACGCCGTGCGCCACGGCCTCGCCCAGCCCATCGGCTCACTGACCCAGCTGGGCACGATCCGGCTGGGCAAGCGCACCGACAACCGCTCGCCCCGCATCCAGGACTTCGTGCCGCTGGCGAAGCTCGACGACCTCGTCTTCGGCGCCTGGGACATCTTCCCGGACAGCGCCTACGAGGCCGCGCTGAAGGCGGGCGTGCTGGAGCGCACGCAGATCGAGGCGCTGCGTGCCGAGCTGCAGGCGATCCACCCGATGACGGCGGTCTTCGACAAGCGCTTCGTCAAGAACCTCGACGGAACGCACGTGAAGCAGGCCGCGACCCTCTGGGACAAGGCGCAGATGCTCAAGGACGACATCCGCACCTTCCAGCGCGAGCGCGGCGTCGACCGCGTGGTGATGGTCTGGTGCGCCAGCACCGAGACCTTCCTGCAGCCCGGGCCGGTGCACCAGACGATCGAGAGCTTCGAGGAAGGCCTGAAGCGCAACGACCCGACGATCGCCCCCAGCATGGTCTACGCCTACGCCGCGATCTCGCTCGGCATCCCCTACGCCAACGGGGCGCCGAACCTCTCGGCGGACATCCCGGCCCTGGAGGAGCTGGCGCGCCAGACCGGCTCCCCTCTGGCGGGCAAGGACTTCAAGACCGGCCAGACGCTCATGAAGACGATCCTTGCGCCCGGCCTGAAGGCGCGGCTGCTCGGGCTCTCGGGCTGGTTCTCGACCAACATCCTCGGCAACCGCGACGGCGAGGTGCTCGACGATCCGGAGTCCTTCAAGACGAAGGAGGAGAGCAAGCTCGGCGTGCTGGACGCGATCCTCCAGCCGCACCTCTATCCGAACCTCTACGGCAAGGTACACCACAAGGTCCGTATCAACTACTACCCGCCCCGCGGCGACGCCAAGGAGGGGTGGGACAACATCGACATCTTCGGCTGGCTCGGCTATCCGATGCAGATCAAGATCGACTTCCTCTGTCGCGACTCGATCCTGGCCGCCCCGATCGTGCTCGATCTCGCGCTCTTCCTGGACATGGCGCAGCGCGCCAAGATGCGCGGGATCCAGGAATGGCTCTCCTTCTACTTCAAGAGCCCGATCCACGCGCGGGGCCTCTACGCGGAGCACGATCTCTTCATCCAGCTGATGAAGCTGAAGAACACCCTGCGGCACCTGCGCGGCGAGGACCTGATCACGCACCTCGGGCTGGAGTACTACGACTAGCGGGGTCGCCCCGGAGAAGGCTCTCCGGCCGGCTGTGATCAGCGCGCCGGGCGGCGCACGCGATTGCGGAGCGTGCCCACGCCCTCGAGGTCGACCTCCATCCGATCGCCGTCCTGCAGGAAGGTCGGCGGATCGCGGAAGACGCCGACCCCGGCGGGCGTGCCGGTGGCGATCAGATCGCCCGGCAGGAGCGTCAGCTGCGCCGAGATCCAGGCGACGAGCGCCGCGCACCCGAAGGTCATCTCCGAGGTGCGCGCCGCCTGACGGACGTCGCCGTTGAGGAGCATCCGCAGCCCGAGGTCATCCGGGTTGCCGATCGCATCCAGGCTCACGACCCACGGGCCGACCGGCCCGAACGTGTCGAAGCTCTTGCCGCGGAACCACTGCCGGTCCCCGAACTGCGCCTCCCGGCCGCTGACGTCGTTGATGGCGGTCACACCGGCGATCGCCTCCCGCGCGCGATCCGCCGGCAGGTCTCGAGCGACGCGGCCGATGACGAGCGCCATCTCCGCCTCATAGTCCGGCCGCCCCTCGAAGGGCGGCACGATGACTTCCGCCCCGTCCCCCACCAGGCACGACGGTGCCTTGGCAAAGAGCAGCGGGGTCTCCGACGGCGCGCGTCGCTGCTCGGCGGCATGGCTCGGGTAGTTGCGCCCGACCGCGATCACCTTGGTGGGATCAGGCACCGGCGGGGCGAGGAGAAGATCACGCCGCCGGCGGAGGTGATGGCCCGCGAAGTCGCCGGCGGCGAGGGCTCGCGCGGCTTCGCGATCCAGCCCCTCCGCCAGCAGCCCGCACCAGTTGCGCGGCCAATGGGGCCAGCGCACCGCGACATCCAGCACGGTCTCATCGTCGACCAGGATGCCTGGCCGCTCACCGCCCCGAGGGCCAAAGCTCAGCCATCGCATACTGCCTCGCCCGCCGCCGCCCGCTCGGTGCCGCTCTTCCAGCGGCGATGCATCCAGAAGTACTGCTCCGGGTAGCGGCGCAGGAAAGCCTCCAGGTGGCGATTCGCCGCCGCGAGGATGCGCACCACCTCGGCCTCTTCCGTGCGCTCCGGGTCGGGCACGATCGGCGCATGCAGCAGCACCTCGTGCCGGCCGTCTCCCAGATGCCGGTCGAGGCAGACGACGACCGCCGCCCGGCTGCGGTAGGCGAAGCGCGCCGGGCCCGCCTGGCACGAGGCGGGGCGCCCGAGGAACTCGATCAGCACCCCATCGCGGCCGCCGTCCTGATCGCCGGCGAGCACCACGCGCCCGCCCCCCGCCAGGCGACGCATCACCTCGCGCAGCGCCGAGCCGATCGGGATCTGCCGCACGCCGGCCCGGTCGCGCAGGCGCTTGACGTAGCCGTCGACCCAGAGGTTCTTCTGGTCGCCGACGACACCGTCGACCGTTCCGCCGAGCCCGCCCATCACGACCCCGCAGAGCTCCCAGTTGCCGGCATGCGAGGTCAGGTAGATGACGCCCCGTCCGCCCGCGGCCGCCTGCTCCAACACGGCCAGCGGGCCGACCGTGGTGCGCTCCATCAGGCCGGCGCGGCGATCCCGGCCGAAGCGCAGGAACTCGATGAAGGTCATGCCGATGTTGCGATAGGCCGCGCGCGCGATGCGGGCCAGCTCCTCCGCGTCACGCTCGGCGCCGAGGGCGGCGCGCAGGTTCTCGAGCGCGACCTGCCACCGCATCCGGAGGACCCCCGAGGCGAAGTCGCCCAGCCGGCGCCCCACCCAGAGCCCGGCGCGCAGCGGAAGCCAGGCGAGCGGCAGCGCGATCGTCCGCAACGCGACGTATTCGATCGCGTGGCGCGTTCGGGTCCGCTGCTGCCGCTGACGGCTCGTGTAGTGCGCCATCGCTCCCCCTCACACCCGCGCCGCCGGCCGCAGCCGGCCGGCGCCATCCCGCGCCAGGCGCCCCTCGATCTCCAGCGTCAGGAGCTCCGCCTGAAGCGCCGCGGGGTCGATCGCAGGCATGCGCTCAGCGAGTTGCTCCGGGGTGAGCCCACCCCCACGGGCCAGGCGCCGCTCGACGCGCTGCCGCAGCGCCCCGGGCGGGCCCGGCGCGCTTTCCGCCGCCGCCTCCGCCTCGGGGGCCGGCCGGGGTGCCGCCTCGGGTGGCTCGATTCCGCCAGCGGCCGCCGCCCGGGCCGCCAG
>Ga0163210_1000516_pt1 | contig 16462 bp, 12 predicted proteins | sample Kivu_220m_FD_113536 | JGI IMG/M metagenome (GOLD analysis project Ga0163210, IMG submission 113536) | Freshwater microbial communities from Lake Kivu, Western Province, Rwanda to study Microbial Dark Matter (Phase II) - Kivu_220m | ecosystem: Environmental > Aquatic > Freshwater > Lake ...
AGTTTGGCAAAAAAGCCGTCCCCCCAAAAATAGAGAAAATTTTGTTTAAAGCTGGAAAAAAATTCGCCCGGTTTTTATTTAGTTTGGGCTACCAAGGTTTTTTTGATATTGACTGGGTTTATGGCAAAAATGGTCAGGTTTATCCTTTGGAAGCAAATCTGCGGCGAACCGGTGGCACTCATGCTTATGAATTGGCAAAAAGACTTTTAGGCAATGATTTTCTTAATAAGTATTATCTTGTTTCTCAAATGAAAACTTCGGCGCCGCGGTTCAAGAATAAAACCTATGCTTTTCTCAAAGCGAAGCTTGATTCATTTTTCTATCCAATCAAAGGGAAAAAAGAAGGCGTCATTTTAACCGTCTTAAATTATCTTAAAAAAGGCAAGTTAGGTTACACTATCATTGGTCCTAACAAAAAAAGGGTTGGACAAATAGAGAAGAACTTACTGAAAAGTTTGTATCAATGAATTGAATCATTGATACAAACAAAAACAGCCCCTACTGACGCCTTTATCAAGAGCTTAGCTCTTGATAAATTCAAGAATTATGATTGAAGAAGAAAGAATTACAATTGCTAATGGTGACTCTGAGCCTGATCCTGAAATTTCACCCTTTAGTCATAAAGGTGGCGAGGGGGTGAGAATAAATACAGGTAAAACAAAAGAAAGTGAAGAAGAAGAGCTTACTTGGGAGCCAGGAGCGAAATTCGCCTGGATGGGTCTTAGAAAAATCCGTCGGCCAATAATGTAAAACTTGACACTTATCGTTTTGGCTACATCTTTACCTCAATTCCCACTCCAGCGGGAAGGTCGAGGTTCATTAGAGCATCAATAGTTTTATCAGTGGGATTGATAATATCAATCAATCTTTTGTGGGTCTTAATGATAAAATCTTCGCGGGAATCTTTGTCAGTAAAAGGAGAACGTTGAACAGAAAAATGTTTTTTATTAGTCGGCAAAGGCACAGGGCCAGAGATCTTCGCTCCGGTCCGAATAGCTGTGTCCAAAATCTCTTGACAACAGCGGTCAATTATTCTGCTATCATAAGCTTTTAAACGTACTCTAATTCTGCCTTTAGGCATTTTAAGGAACTTAAGTCACTTAGGTAACTTAGGTGATGATCTTGGCAATCACTCCAGCGCCCACTGTCCGGCCACCCTCCCTGATGGCAAATCGTAAGCCTTCTTCTAAGGCGACCGGGACAATCAGCTTAATTTTCATTTTGATATTATCGCCGGGCATCACCATTTCCACTCCCTTTGGCAGAGTGGCTTCACCGGTGACATCAGTCGTTCTGATGTAAAGCTGGGGTCGATAGCCGGAAAAGAAAGGCGTGTGCCGGCCACCTTCTTCTTTGGTTAAGACATAAACCTCGGCTTCAAATTCAGTGTGAGGAGTAATTGTCCCCGGCTTGGCTAAAACCCGACCGCGTTCCACTTCTTCCTTTTTTATCCCTCTCAGTAAAACACCAATATTGTCACCCGCCTGGCCCTCATCCAAGGTTTTTCTAAACATTTCCACGCCAGTAACGACTGCTTTTTGAGTGGGTCTAATACCAACAATCTCCACCTCTTCATTAATTTTCACTCTTCCTCTTTCCACCCGGCCAGTCACCACTGTTCCCCTGCCTTTAATTGAGAAAACATCCTCAATCGGCATTAAGAACGGCTTGTCTAAGGCTCGAGTTGGCGTCGGAATCGCTTCATCAACCGTCTCCATTAACTTTAGAATTGCCTTTTTCGCCTCTTCATCTCCCTCCAAGGCTTTCATTGCCGAACCGCGAATAATCGGCACTTTGTCACCCGGGAATTTATATTTGGTTAAAAGTTCTCTAATCTCCTCTTCAACCAGATCTAAAAGCTCGGGATCATCAACCATATCGGTTTTATTTAAAAAAACCACCAGCGCCGGTACATTCACTTGTCGCGCCAAAAGAACGTGTTCTTTGGTTTGAGGCATCACTCCATCAGGAGCAGAAACCACCAGAATGGCACCATCCATTTGGGCGGCGCCAGTAATCATATTTTTGATGTAGTCAGCATGGCCTGGACAATCAATATGAGCATAGTGGCGCTTTTTCGTCTCATATTCAACATGAGAGATAGAAATCGTTAACCCTCGCGCCTTTTCTTCAGGAGCATTGTCAATCTCTTCATACTTATAAAATTTCTCTGTTACCCCTTCATCAGCTAAGATCTTGGTGATCGCTGAAGTGAGAGTTGTTTTCCCATGGTCAACATGACCAATGGTACCGATATTAATGTGGGGTTTAGTTCTGGCGAACTTTTTTTTAGATTCTTGAGCCATTTTACCTCCTTTCTAATAGCGCAATTTATTGCGCGTAATCTGATTATAGCAGGTTATTTTAAAAAATCAAGACCCAATTTTACTCTAATTTTACCTTTTCTTTTCTTTTTTTTCAACTCCGGTTTCAACGAACTTCTCTTGAATGTTTTTGGGCACCTCTTGATAATGACTGGGTTCCATATAAAAACTCGCCCGGCCTTGACTTAAAGAACGCACTATCGTCGCATAGCCAGCCATTTCTGCTAAAGGCACTAAAGCCAAAATGATTCTTATCTCGCCTCTTATTTGACTACTTAAAATTTGGGCTCTTTTAGCAGATAAATCGCCAATAATCTCGCCCATAAAATCCTTGGGCGTAGTCACTTCAACTTTCATGATTGGTTCTAACAAAACCGGGTCAGCTTTTTTCACTGCTTTTTGGAGAGCACCTGAAGCGGCAATTTTAAAAGCAATATCTGAAGAATCAACCTCATGATAACTGCCATCATAAAGAGTCACTCTCATATCAACCAAAGGGAAATGAGCCAAAACTCCTTTTTCCATTGCTTCTTTAACACCCTTTTCAATCGCAGGAACGAACTCTGAGGGAATCGCCGTCCCCCTAATAACATTTTCAAACTGATAGCCTTCTCCTCGAGCCAATGGAGAAACTCTTAAAAAACAATGACCGTATTGACCCCGACCGCCTGACTGACGAATATATTTCCCTTCAGCCTCGGCAGAATTTTTAATGGTTTCTTTGTAGGCTACTTGGGGAGCGCCAACATTAGCAGCCACTTTAAACTCTCTTAGCATTCGCTCTACTAAAATCTCAAGGTGAAGCTCACCCATCCCTCGAATAATCGTCTGGCCGGTTTCAAGATTGCTTTTAATTTGGAAAGTGGGGTCTTCTTCAGCTAATTTTCTTAAAGCATAGCCTAATTTTTCCTGGTCAGCTCGTGTCTTTGGCTCAATCGCCAAAGAAATTACTGGTTCAGGAAAGGAAATCTGCTCTAAAAGAAGTGGTTGAGATAAATCAGTAAGAGTATCACCAGTGGTTGTCTTTTTAAGACCAATGGCGGCGACGATTTCACCGGCAAAAGCTTTTTTAATTTCTTCCCGATGATTGGCATGCATTAAAAGCAATCTGCCAACCCGCTCTTTTTCTCCTTTACCAACATTGAGAACAAAAGAGCCTGCTTCCAAGGTGCCTGAATAAATTCGAAGATAAGTTAAGCGGCCCACATGAGGATCAAGTTGAATCTTAAAAGCTAAGCCTGAAAAAGGAGCGCTCTTGTCAGCCGCTCTTTTTTCAATTGCTTGAGTTTGAGGATGGTGACCTTCAACCGGCAGTAAATCTAAAGGAGAAGGCAAATAATAAACAACCGCGTCTAAGAGTGGCTGAATGCCTTTGTTTCTTAAAGATGAACCGCAATAAACTGGCACTAATTGATTGGCAATGGTTGCTTTTCTTAAACCTTTTCTTAATTCTTGAGAAGAAACTTCTTCATTATTAAGGTATTTTTCTAAAAACTGATCATCGGTTTCACAAATTTGCTCAATTAGCTTTTGACGATATTTCTCAACCTCTTTTTTTAATTCAGCCGGAATTTGATCACTAATTTCATACTTGGCGCCTAATTTATCTTCTCCCCAAATCAAGACCTTTTTGGTTAAAAGGTCAATGACGCCGCGAAAATCTTCTTCTTTGCCCACCGGCAAAACCATCACTGCTGGTTCGGCGCCTAAACGATCTTTAATCATTCCTACGGTTCGCTCAAAATTAGCCCCTAATTTATCCATTTTATTAAGGAAACAAATTCGAGGGACCTGGTAACGATCAGCTTGGTGCCAAACTGTTTCTGATTGAGACTGCACTCCTTCTTCTGCATCAAAAACCACTACTCCCCCATCTAAAACCCGTAACGACCGTTCCACTTCAGCGGTAAAATCAACATGGCCGGGAGTATCAATGATGTTAATCCGATATTCCTCTTCATCCGGCGGCGTCCAGAAACAGGTCGTCGCTGCTGCCATAATCGTAATCCCCCTTTCTCTTTCCTGCTCCATCCAGTCCATCACTGTTGTTCCCTCGTCAATATCACCCATTTTATGGGTACGGCCTGTATAAAAAAGAAAGCGCTCCGTGGTCGTTGTTTTACCAGCATCAATATGGGCAATAATGCCAATGTTGCGAATTTTTTCTAAGGGAACGACTCTTTTAATGGTCACTTCGTCTTTTTGATTAGCCATAACTAAAAAACTGCTTTGTCAAAGCAGTTTTGCTTTAAGAATGATTATAACAGTAGTTATCCTTAAAAGCAAATTTTATGATAGAATGAGACTTGTATGAAAAAAGACTGGCGGAAAGTCTCAAAAAATCTTAAAAATCTTTATAGTCATCCTGATCACTATGTTACTCATGTCAAGCGTGTTTATAAAAATGCTTTTATGATTGCCAAAACTGTTAATTGTGATCAAGATGTTGTTGAAGCCGCCGCCCTGTTACATGATATTGCCCGAGACGAAGAATATGATGGGCAAATAAAAGATCATGCAAAGGAAGGAGCAAAGAAGGCAGAAACACTCCTTCAAGAAACAGATTTCCCTAGAGAAAAGATCCCTCTGGTTGTTTATGCGATTGCCAGTCATTGTTTCAAAAACAGAATCAAGCCAAAAACTATTGAGGCCAAGATTCTCCAAGACGCTGATCGACTTGATGCCTTGGGAGCAATTATTATTACCAGAATGTTACGTCACGATTTTAATAAACCAATCTATGATCCAAAGATTAAACCTCAAAAGGAATATACTGGCCCGTCAACCACTGTTATTAATCATTTTATTGAGAAAATAAGTAAAATTACGCCTGATAGCTTTCATACAAAAACTGCCCAAAAAATCGCCAAACATCGGTATCAGTTTGTTGTTTCTTTTTTTAAGGAATTAGTTGATGAATTGGAAGGAAAACGATAAAAATCCTTCTGATTTTTTCTCTTTTAGGTCCAGCTGAGCTTTTGAGAACCATTGGATTAAATGTTTATTCTATTTTATCCACCCCAGTTCCCGATACATCTCTTGGCTAGGAGGGGTTAAACCAATATTTTTCAATTATTTTTCAATTCAGATTTTTTACCCATTTAGCCTCAACCAAGTCATCGCTGAGTTGAAGTTTTCCTCCAGCGTAATCACAAAGATATTCAAGAATTTAAAAATATCTGATAACCCAAGGTGGTCTATCTATTCCACCTCTAAGGTGCAAACCTATTGACACCTTGGGTAAATTAGTGTTATTATAAAGAAAATATGCCCGGACGAAAGGTTCCTCTTGTCACTAACCAAATTTATCATGTCTTGAACAAAGGCATTGCTTCTCAACCTGTTTTTTTGAATAAAAGAGATTATAATCGTGCTTTACAAACAATATTTTATTACCAAAATAAAGAATTCCCTCTAAAGTATTCAAGATTCTTAGAATTATCAAACAAAAGAAGATTAAAAATTTTGGAAAAATTAAAAACTCAAAGAAAATTTTTAGTCGAAATCATTGCTTTCTGTTTAATGCCTAATCATTTCCACTTGCTTCTAAAACAAATCATTAATGAAGGAATTTCAAACTTTATAAGTAATTTTACTAATAGTTATACTAGATACTTCAACACTAAAAGAGAAAGGAAAGGACCAATTTTTCAAGGAAAATTTAAAGCAATTAGAATAGAAAACGATGAACAACTATTACATGTCTCCCGATATATTCATCTTAATCCGTATACTTCCTTTATCGTAAAGAGTACAAAAGAGATTGAAAATTATCCATATTCTTCTTTTACCAAATATTTAGAAAAAGCATCTGCTGAATTTTGTGATAAGAAAATTATTCTTGATCAATTCAAAAACCTCGCATCGTATAAAAAATTTGTGTTAGACCAAGCTGATTACCAAAGAAAGTTGGAAATAATAAAACATTTACTACTAGAAAATTAAAACTATTATTTCTCCAAGGTGACGTAGCTATTCCACCTCTAAGGTGGAAACCTATTGACACATGAGTGTTTACCACCTAAAGTGGGCGAAGGCTTTGTTAGCTTCAGCCATTTTGTGGGAGATTTCTTTTTTCTTGACGGCGCCGCCTTGATTTTGAAAAGCATCCCAAATTTCAGCCGCTAATTTTTGAGCAAAAGTATGATATTGGCTATTAGGTCTTTTTTGAGCTTCATCAATTAACCATCTGATTGCTAAAGAAATCCGCCTCTCGCCTCTTACTGGTAGAGGCACTTGATAAGAAGCGCCACCCACCCTTCTTGCCTTAACCTCCATTAACGGTTGGACATTCTTGATCGCTTTTTTAAAAACTTCAAGTGGTTCTTGACCTTTTTTTTTGATTTCTTCAAAAGCCTGATAAACCAATTTTTGGGCTAAACTCTTTTTGCCTTCCCTCATCACGCGATTAATCAATCGCGCCACTAAACGATCTCCATAAATTGGGTCAAGAGGGAGAAGTTTTTTTTTAATTTTTCCTGATCTAGGCATGTTCACTCCTTTTCGTCACTACCTTGACTCCTTCTCGTTTGGTTCCATATTTCGACCTCGCTTTCTTTCTGCCTACCACTCCGGTAGAATCATATTTACCACGAATAAGATGATATCTTACTCCCGGTAAATCTCTTACTCTTCCCCCTCTCACTAAAACGATATTGTGTTCGGCTAATTCATGACCAATACCGGGAATATAAGCCGTCAGTTCTTGCTTATTAGAAAGACGCACCTTAGCGATTTTTCTTAAAGCGGAATGAGGCTTTTTAGGGGTCATCGTTTTTACTTGAGTAACCACTCCTCTTTTTTGTGGCGAAGGATAAGTCTTAAAAATTCCCTTTTGAGAATTATAGGCTTTCCGCAGGGCAGCACGTTTAATTTTTTTGGCGATTTTTTTTCGGCCTTTTCTGACTAATTGGGAAATTCTTGGCATATGGGAGTTATTATATCATATCTTCATTTCTCAATCTGAGCTCTTTTTTTAGAAGTGGGAATCAGCCGGCCAATAATCACATTTTCCTTTAGACCCAAAAGTTCATCTTCCTTACCTTCAATCGCCGCCTTAGTTAAAACATTGGTTGTTCTTTCAAAAGAAGCGGCTGAAAGCCAAGATTCTGTAAACAAAGCCGCTTTGGTAATTCCCAAAATGACTACTTGAGCGGTAGCCGGCTCGCCACCTTGAGAGAGAACTCTGGCATTCTCTTCTTCAAATTTATATTTCTCCACAAACTCGCCCGCTAAAAGAGTTGTCTCGCCAGTGGTCTCTATCTTTACCTTTTCGCTCATCTTTTTAATAATTACCTCAAAATGCTTGTCATCAATGGGAATTCCTTGAGATTCATAAACTTTCTGAATTTCAGTCAAAAGATATTTCTGGGCTTCAGCCAATCCTCTAATCTCTAAAACTTCCTGAATGTCCAAAAAACCAGTCGCCAATTGCTCTCCCACCGTGATTTTTTGGCCATTTTTAACAGTCAACTCGGCGGTTAGAGGAATTAGATACTCTTTTTCCTCCACTGGTTTAACTTCTTCATTCCTGATTCTCACCTTATAGCCTTTGGCCGTTTCGCTAATCTCGACTCTACCTGAAATCTCCGCCAAGGGTGAAAGCAATTTGGGCGTTCTCGCCTCAAAAATCTCCTCAACTCGAGGTAATCCTTGAGTAACATCAAGACCAACAATACCGCCGGCATGCTTTACTCTCATTGTTAATTGAGTTCCCGGTTCACCAATTGATTGAGCGGCAATAACGCCTACGGGCGTGCCAATTTCCACTAATTTTTGGGTGCTAAAATCTCGACCATAACAATTTTGACAAAGCCCTAATTTAATCTGACAAGATAGGGGCGAGCGGGCATAAATTTTCTTAATCTTCTTTTTTCTCAACAGCTCAATTTTATTTTCGTCAATCATTTCTCCTTTTTTTAACAAAACCTTTCTGCTTTGAGGATCAATCACCTTTTTGGCCAAAATTCTGCCCAAAATCCTTTTCTCAAAAACCGTCTTTCTTTCTCCCTCCTGACTGATTTCTATTCCTTGATCTGTCCCGCAATCTTTACTTCTAATGATAACATCGTGGGCAACATCAACCAATCTTCGGGTTAAATAACCAGCGTCAGCGGTTTTTAAAGCCGAATCAGTTAAGCCTTTTCTTGAGCCCCGGGTTGAAGTCACATATTCAAAAATGGAAAGTCCTTCCCGAAAGTTGCTTTTAGTAGGCAATTCAACAATTTTTCCCAATGGATCAACCACTAAGCCTCTCATGGCCGCTAATTGCTTCAGTTGGTCCCTCGAGGCTCGAGCGCCACCAGATTCAATAATCACCCGCACTGGATTATTTAAAGATAAATTCTCCCAAGTAGCATCAGCCAACTCCTCGGTGGTGTCAATCCAAATTTCATTTTTCAGTCTTTTTTTCTCTTCTTCGGTAATTAAACCATCCTCGAAATTTTTCTCAATCTCCGCCACCTTTTTTTCCGCTTTTCTAATCATCGCTTGCTTTTCTATGGCTGATTGGCAATCAAAAACAGAGACAGAAACACCGCCCGAAAGAGTCGCCGCCCGAAAACCTAAATTTTTAAAGCGATCAATAATCTCAACCACCTCTTGAGGAGAAAGAAAATTAAGGCTTTGGGTGACTAATGATTTTAAGCTGGTGGAGTTAATTTTCTCGTTAATAAATCTCATTTCCGGAGGAAGAATTTCGTTAAATAATAACCTGCCTACACTGGTGATGACGATTTTATTTTTAAGGCGAACTTTAATTGGTTGTCGTAGTCTAATTCGAGCGGTTTGATAAGCTAAAATTGCCTCTTGGGAATCAGTATAAATTTTTTCTTTACCTATTTTTTCTTCTAAGGTAGTCAACCAATAACAACCTAAGGCCATTTCTTTATTGGGCAAGGTAATCGGTGAACCATCAGCTGGTTTTAAAAGATTAGCCGTCGGTAACATTAAATCCACCGCTTCTTTTTGAGCTTCTTTAGATAAAGGCAAATGGACAGCCATTTGATCACCATCAAAGTCAGCGTTATAACCAGCACAAACACAGGGATGAATTCTAATGGCTGAACCCTCAATTAAAAGAGGAAGAAAGGCTTGAATCCCCAATTTGTGAAGGGTGGGCGCTCGGTTCAAAAGCACCGGATGATCCCGGCTAATTTCTTCTAAGATATCAAAAACCTCCGAAGGCTGAGTTTCCAAAAGATTTTTGGCCGAGCGAACATTAGGAGAAATTCCCCTGATAATCAACTCTCTTAGCAAAAAGGGCTTAAAAAGTTCCAGGGCCATTTCCTTGGGCAGACCACATTGGGTCAAGTTTAACTCCGGGCCGACGACAATTACTGATCGGCCGGAATAATCAACCCTTTTACCCAAGAGGTTTTGTCTGAATCGGCCTTGTTTTCCCTTAAGCATCTCTGAAAGAGAACGCAATTCTCGTCTTTTTCTTGCTCTCGGACTACTCGGAGTTTCAATCAAAGAATCAACCGCTTCCTGAAGCATCCTCTTCTCGTTTCTTAAGATAATCTCCGGCGCGCCTAAATTAATCAGGTGCTTTAAACGATTGTTGCGATTGATTACCCGACGATAGAGATCATTCAAGTCCGAAGTAGCAAACCTGCCTCCGGAAAGCTGAACCATTGGTCTTAAATCCGGCGGAATCACCGGTAAAACAGTCAAAATCATCCAAGCGGGGTCAATTTCAGCTTTTTTAAAAGATTCAATCACCCGCAGTCTCTTGGTAATTTTAACCCGAGCGGCGCCGCTTTTCTTTTGGGCTTTCTTGCGTAAATTATTAGCGATTTTATCAAGATCAACCTCTCTAATAATGCTCAACAGCGCTTCCGCTCCCATCCCCACTTTCAAAAACCTACTCGCTTGATAATCTTTAAGTTGTAAATATTCATCTTCGCTTAAAACCGCTAACCGCTTAGCTCTTTTAACCAAATTGATAATCTTCCCAAAAAGTTCCTCGGTTTTCTTTAATTCATTAAGCAGTTCTTCTTCTAAAGCAGCCACTCGGCGGCGATGGCCAATTTTTAGTTCAGCAATCGCCAACTCAAGCGCTTCTCCCTTAAGTCTCTTTTTAAACTGTTTCTCTTCCTCTTCTGCCTCCTTTTTAACCCTTTTTTGTTTCTGCTGAAATTCTTGACTCATTTCTTCTTTTCTCTTTTCCAATTGTTTTTCTAATTCACCAAGAACTTTGATTTGTTCATCTTTATCAACCTCAATAATCAGATATTTAGCAAAATAAATAATCCCTTCTAAGTTACGAGGGCTAATTTCTAAAAGAAGAGAAAAAATCGAAGGAATGCCTTTAAAAAACCAAACATGGGCAACCGGTGCCGCTAACTCAATATGGGCCATCCGTTCTCTTCTTACCTTTGAACGGGTCACCTCAACTCCACAACGATCACAAATAATCCCTCGGTATCTAATTCTTTTATATTTACCACAATAGCATTCCCAGTCTTTAGTTGGTCCAAAAATTCTTTCGTCAAAAAGACCATCTTTTTCTGGTTTTAGAGTCCGATAATTAATCGTCTCCGGCTTAGTCACTTCACCATAGGACCAAGAACGAATCTTTTCTGGCGAAGCCAAAGCAATCCTTAGACCGGAAAAATCAACGATGTTGGCAAATGGATCTTTAGCCATTTTTCTCCTCCTTAACTAATTTACCACTGGCTTTAGCTAATTGCTCAGCCTTCTCTTTAATTTCTTCTTTTTGCTGAAGTTCTTCTTCTTTAAGAAAAAGCTTTTCTCCTTTATTGACGACGCCGGTGGGGGTAATGTCTAAACATAAAGCTTGTAATTCTTTGATTAAAACTTTAAATGATTCGGGAATGGTCGAGGCGGGAATGTCTTCTCCTTTAACAATCGCCTCAAAAGCTCGAGCTCGACCAATAACATCATCACTTTTGATCGTTAACATCTCTTGTAAGATGTGGGCTGCCTTGTGAGCTTCAAGCGCCCAAACCTCCATTTCTCCTAATCGCTGACCACCCATTTGCGATTTTCCTCCTAAGGGCTGTTGCGTCACCAAAGAGTAGGGTCCAGTTGAACGAGCATGAGTCTTATCCTCAACCATGTGAATTAATTTCATAATATACTCTACGCCCACCACCACTTTTCGCTCAAATGGCAATCCCGTTCGACCATCATAAAGAGTAGCTTTCCCAGAAAGGGGTAATTTGGCTTTTTTAAGCTCGTCAGTAATTTTATCTTCACTTATTTGTTCAAAAACTGGCAAGGCATATTTAACCCCCAATTTCCATCCCGCCCAACCTAAATGAGTTTCTAAAAGCTGGCCCAAATTCATTCGGGATAAAACTGAGAGAGGAGAAATAATGATGTCCACCGGTCTACCGTCAGCCAAATAAGGCATATCTGCTTGGGGAACGATTTTTGAGATGACGCCTTTATTGCCATGACGACCAGCTAATTTATCGCCAGCGACTACTTTTCTGATTTGGGCGACTTTAACAATAATTTTTCTTAAACTCCCTGGTTCTAATTCATCTCCTTCTTCTCTGTCCAAAATTCTCACCTCAACCACCGTTCCTCTTTCTCCATGAGGCATCCGTAGGGAAGTGTCTCTCACTTCCTTGGCTTTTTCTCCAAAAATGGCGCGCAAAAGCTTTTCTTCAGCCGTGAGTTCAGTTTCACCTTTAGGAGCAATTTTGCCGACTAAAATATCATTGGGTTCAACTTCAGAACCAATAATGATAATCCCATCTTTATCTAAATTAGCCAAAGATTCTTCGCCAACATTGGGAATATCTCGAGTAGTTTCTTCCGGGCCAAGCTTGGTGTCAATCACCAGGCAATCATATTCCTCGATATTAATCGAGGTTAGACTATCCTCTTTTACCAAGCGGTCAGAGATAATAATGCCGTCTTCATAACCCAAACCTTCAAAGGACATATAGGCAATCAAAAGATTTTGTCCCAAAGCCGTTTCACCATGATCGCAGGCAGGACCATCAATAATCAGCTGGTCTTTTTTAACCTTTTCGCCTAACTTAACCATTGCCTTTTGAGAATAGCAGGTTGATTGAGAGGTTCTCTTGAATTTTTCGATTGGATAAATGAGTTTCTCTTTTCCTTGAATAACAATTTTATTAACATCAACTTCAATGACCCGACCAGCCTCCTTCGCCCTTGTCACCCATCCCATCGCTTCAGCAATTTTAGTCTCCATCCCCGTCCCCACAATTGGAGCTCGGGGTAAAAGCAAAGGCACAGCCTGACACTGCATATGGCTTCCCATTAAAGCCCGATTAGCCTCATCATGGGCTAAAAAAGGAATTAAAGAAGCAGAGACACCGACCAATTGACGAGGAGTAAGATCAATATAATCAACTCGAGCGGCCGGCGCCTCTAAAAAGTCTCCTTGATAGCGAACCGGCACCCTTTCTTGAATAATAAAACCTTTTTTGTCTACCTCCACTCCCCCATGAGTAAGATAATGTTTTTCTTCTTCATCAGCGGAAAGAAAAACAATTTTTTCGCTGACCCGGGCCCTGATTTTCTTACCAGACTTGACTTTTTCCACCTTAAGATACGGAGTCTCTAAAAAACCATACTCGTTAACCCGGGCAAACAGGGCTAAATAAGTCACCAAGCCAATATTGGGTCCTTCTGGACTTCTCACTGGACAGATTCTGCCATATTGAGACGAGTTAATGTCTCTGATCGAAAAGGCAGCTCTTTCCCGAGAAACCCCTCCTGGACCCATCACTGTCAATCTTCTTAAATTGTCAAGTTCAGATAAAGGATTGGTTTGGTCTAAAATTGAAGAAAGTCGACTGGTGCGGAAAAAATTATTAATCACCGCCATAATTGGCCGGGCATTAACCAATTGAGCCGGAGTTAATTCAACCTCAATCCCGGCTAAACTCATTCTTTCTTTAATTGCTCTTTCTAAGCGAAGAACACCGGTTCGAAAAACAGTATCAACAATCACTTCTCCCACTCTTCGCACCCGGCGATTGGCCAAATGATCAATATCATCTACCTTTCCTCGCCCGTTGGCTAAATTAATCAAATAGGCAACAGTGCCAATAATGTCTTCTTTTTTAAGAATTCTATTCTCTTTGGTGTTGGGAATTGAAAGTCCTAATTTCTGATTGATTTTATAACGGCCTACCTTTCCTAATTGATATCGTTTCGGATTTAAAAACAGATTACTAAAAAACTCCGCTGCATTTTCAAAGACCACTGGCTCACCAGGACGAACTTTTCTAAAGACCTCAACAATCCCCTCTTGATATGATTTAGTTTGATCTTTTTCAATCGTTGTTGAAAGATACTGATGTTTTGGATGAGCATCAATTTTTTCAAATAATTTTAAAATTTCTTTATTCTCGCTTGTCCCCATCGCCCTGACAAGAACAGTCACCGGAAACTTTCTTCTTTTATCAATTCGGGTGTAAATAATGTCATTTCTACTCATGGAAAAATCTAACCATGACCCATGAAGAGGTCGCAGTTCCGCCCGGTAAAGCATTCGACCACTGATGGGATCAATCTCACCGGTAAAGAAAACTCCTGGGGAACGAATTATCTGATTAACAATGCATCTTTCCACCCCGTTGATGATAAAAGTTCCTCTCTCGGTCATTAGAGGCACATCACCTAAGAAGACTTCTTGAGAAATACTCTTGCCAGTTTTTTTATTGGTTAAGGTGGCTTTGGCTTTGAGGATAAAATCATAGGTAGTTCCTTTTTCTAGGGCTTCTTGAGGAGTATATTTAGATTCACCAAAAATAATTTCATCTAAGTTTAAAGACCAATTTTTACCGGTAAAATCTTCAATTGGTGATATTTCCTCAAAGGATTGCTTGATTCCTTTTTCCAAAAACCATTGATATGATTCTTGTTGAATGGCGGTTAGATTAAACTCTTTTAAGGGTTCTGAAAATTTAGTTAAACTGATGCGTTTAGAGAAGATTGGCTTTTTTTGTTTAGTCATTAGGGGATTTCTTTAAACAACAAAAGAAGCGTACTTATCTTATCTGTACGCCTTGTTGGTATTAAGTTATTCCTTCTTTTACCACACCAATATGTTCTTGTCAATATCCTATAGTATTAACTACTTTCTTTAACTCTTTTAGCCAATTAAAGTTTAATAATTGGCAGGGAGAATTTTTCTTTTCTGTATTGACGATATAACTCGATGTTTTCGTAATGGTCAAAAGCAATTTCTTCGGGCTTTGGCAGTTTATCTAAGCTAAACCACTTAATTTTTGTTACTTCTTTGTCAAACTTAGCAACTTTTCTTTTGGCTTGGACTAAATAGACAAAAACAACATTTTGTCTATCTTCTCCTTTCCTATCGGGATTATCATTGATTCTAAACAAGGAAATAATTTTTCCTTCATAGCCAGTTTCTTCCTTTACTTCTCTTAAGACTCCTTCGGCAGTAGTCTCATCTCTGTCAAGAAAACCGCCGGGCAAGGCGTATTTATTTCCCTCGATTAAATGAGAAGCTCGTTTTATCAAGAGGATTTTGTTTTTCTTGACCAAAAGAGCATCAACCGTCACATGTCTTAAATATGCTTTCTTTTTCTTTTCAAAATAACAAGTAATCATTCCATCTAAATTTTCCTTTTTTCTTTTAAAAGTTAACGCTCCAACTGTTGGCCTAGGATATTGCTGTTTCATTCTCGCTTAGTTAAACTTGACTCTTTTTTGAATAATATAAGGCCAAAACCTCTCTGCTATTGTCGAACCAATCATATTATTCACACTATGAAGAACAATAGATGGAAAAAGAGCATTATATTTGAGTCTCACCCAAGCGAATCTTGCCGATGAAAAACACACCAGCGATAATTGACGCTCTCCAAATCAAATCAAAATAATAAAAGGATTGCTTATCTAACCATATTGAAGCTAAAAAGAAACTAATTATAATTAATAACCAGGGTAAAAGGAGCTTCCAAAGGTCTTCTTTAATTATGATTTTTCTTGACAAAGACATAAGTTTATGTTATTTTATCATTGGTTGGATGCTTTGGTGACCACCGTTCGTTACTGGCGGTCTTAGCCAAAGATTATCTCGCCTAGAGCGAGAACTCCAGCCTTTTTTAATTATAAAGTCATGTTATTCTTGGTAGAATAACCTTAAAACCTCTTCTGCTTTAACCACTAAATCTGGTTTCCTTTTTCCTCTAAAAGTTTCAAGAGCAATTTTGTGGGCTAAACTTTTCTTAGTAATCTCAGTAAACTCAATTTCTGGTTTCTTCTTGCCAAATTTGGTGAAAAGTTGAGTTAAAATCACTTTAACCGTTGCTTCATGACCAGGATATTCTCTATCGATAATTACTTCCTCTACTTTTTGATCATTTAGCAAAAGAAAGATTAATCCACTAAATATTTTGTAAATAAAAGTCTTTTTGGGATAGTCTAATACCCGTATTGACCTTATCAGTTTTTGCTTTTCCACGCCGCTAATTTTTAAAGTTCTTGTTTTTCCATTTGCAAAAGCAACAATGGTTAATTTATTCGTATTCTCAATTTTTCCTGATTGATCAATCTGATATTTCATTTCACTTCCCGATGTTGTTCCGGACACCAAGCAGGCGTGCATGGCATAAACAAGGATATTCAATCGCCGTGCAAACAGCACTATTCTTGAATTTTTTTGTTTGGTTTTTATGAACAACTTTCATTATTTAGATTTTAGCATAAAATCTAAGGGTTGGAAAAATTGCGAAACAAGATTTGGTTTAAAAGAAATTTAGAAAAATAGACAAGCGGCCGCGTCTTGATTTTTCTAAAATTTTTAGGGTCTCGCCATATCCCACTTCTTCCATACAGTCCTATGTATAACTGTATAATTATCTGATTATTGACATTTGGGATACTGTTTCGGTGCTCTCCCAATTTTCTTGATAATTCGTGGGTATTTTTTCTTCGCATCTTTTTTCCCAAAATCTACTAGCTCTACCAGAAACCTCCAGTTATCTCCATAATCAAAAAGAAACATCATCCTATCTTTTAACTTTCTCCAAACTTCATTAACTTTTGTTTTCTTCACGCTCCCCGCACCGGTGGGTTCTATTTCTTCACCCTCTTCTATTAAATCAGTGAAAAGTTCATATTGTTCTTCAGAACCAAAATAGCCGTAAGGAGAAACC
>Ga0163210_1000517_pt1 | contig 16451 bp, 15 predicted proteins | sample Kivu_220m_FD_113536 | JGI IMG/M metagenome (GOLD analysis project Ga0163210, IMG submission 113536) | Freshwater microbial communities from Lake Kivu, Western Province, Rwanda to study Microbial Dark Matter (Phase II) - Kivu_220m | ecosystem: Environmental > Aquatic > Freshwater > Lake ...
CCAAAATCAGTCGCGCCACAGCCACGGCCATCGCGCGGATCGTAGTACTCGCGCAAGCCGCTCAACTGCATCAGCGCGAGCGCGTCGCGCACGAGCAAGTCAGCGCGCGTGTCGTAACCACAGCGGCGCAGACCTTCGGCGATCATCCAGTTCATATTGATCCACACCGGTCCGCACCAATAGCGGCGCGGCGCATAGTCGCGCTCGTTCTTCGCCGTGCTCGGTAAACGATATCTTGTATTTGTGTTCGGCGCGTACTCTAGTGGATTGTCGAAATGCTCAACGACCAAACGCGCGGCTTGTTGCTCCGACGCGAGACCCGCCCAGAGCGGTGCAAATGTCGCGCAAGTGTTGACGCAGATGGGCGCGTGGGCGCGCACATTATAATCCATATAAAGACCGCGTGCATCATCCCAAAATCGCGCGTTGAAGTTGGCACGCACGCTATTCAGCCAGGCGGCAATTTCGTCTGTCGGTTCGCCGAGTTCGTGTGCGAGCGCGCTCAGGTCTTGGTCAGCGCGATAAAGGATCGCGTTGAACATAACGTCCTGCACGAGGAACGGCGAACACGCGAGCAGCCGCGCCGCTTCGTATCGGTTCTGGCGGAACACGTCGATCAGGTAGACGAAGCGTTCATAATCAACGTCGCTGGGTCGCTCGGCGTCTGGAACGTGGACCGTATCCCGCCGGCGGTAGGGCGGTAGCTCGCGCGGGATTATATCGTCCATCGCGCGCAGCCAGCGCGGCGAATCGTCGGTGCCGGACTCCCAGGGATGGATGATGCACGCGAGCGCGGTGCCCTCGATCGCGCGTGCGGTGTGTAGCCAGCGATGCCAGCGCAGTAACCCGGGATAGACTTGGCGGACGAATTCATGAATCGGCGTGCGGGCGTGAATCATGCGAACGACCGTCGCCAGAACCGGCGGTTGCGTCAAGCCGGAGGTCGCCAGCGCGGGCGCGTTCGGACTCGTCGTGATTTGCCAGAAATCGGGCTCGGGAAAGTAATCGGATGGACCGGTGTGATACAAAATGTGCGGCACCATTCCATCGCGCCATTGTCCGCGCAACAGCGCGCGGATCTCGGTCAGCGCGCGCGGCAAATCAAAATGCGCCAAGCCCAGCGCGATCAGCGCGGCGTCCCAGTTCCACTGATGCGGATACTGGCGCGGACCCGGCTTCGTAAACTCGCCGACGTCGTTGCCGCGCAAGATCCTCTCTGCTTGCGCACGCAATCCATCCATGATGGGTTCGTCTGCCACTGCTCCACCCGAATAAGTGCGGACCACAAAAGCCGACCATTCAGTTGTGCTCAGAGCATATGCCGCGTCGTCTTCTACTGATTGTCTCATAATTTGCTAAACTTTTTCTCTTCGCTAAAACGGTGGCATGGAATTTTCATCCACCGCTTGGAAAGAGGCACGACGTTTACAAGCACTGGCACTCGAACAGAAAGGTTGGAAACAAACCGAGATTGCCGAAGCTTTGGGTGTGACCGATGGTGCAGTGAGTCAATGGTTTCACATGGTCGACGCCCAAGATGCCACAGCACTCCGAGCGCGCCCACACTCTGGCAGACCACCTGAGTTGACGCGCGGACAAAAGAACCTGATTCCCGATTTGTTATCGCACGGTGCAGAAGCCTATGGTTTTCGCGGGAATGTCTGGACCAATGCCCGAGTCGCCAAGGTGATTGAATGGGAATGGTCGGTCTGTTATCACCGATCCCATGTGGCGCGCTTACTCAAAGAACTCAAATGGACACCGCAACTGCCGATCGTACGCGCGACGCAGCGCGATGAAAATGCGATTGCTCTATGGCGAACCGAGCAATGGCCTGAACTCAAGAAGCAGGCGCGTCTAGAACGAAAAACCCTTGTTTTCGTGGACGAATCGGGCTTCTACTTGTTGCCCGCGCGGGTGCGAACTTATGCGCCTTGTGGCAAGCCGCCCACGTTGCGGGTCTTTGAAACTCGCGATCATTTGTCCGTCATGAGCGCTATCACCACACAGGGTTGCTTGTTTACGATGGTGCGTGATGATTCGCTAACGGGTGTTGAGAGCGTTCGTTTCTTGAGACATCTCCTGACGCAATTGGATCGCAACCTGATGGTCATTTGGGATGGTTCACCGATTCATCGCGCCAAAGAAGTCAAGGCGTATCTTGCAGATGGTGCGACCAAACAGATTCATCTTGAGCCATTGCCGCCATATGCTCCTGACCTGAATCCGGACGAAGGCGTGTGGAATCATCTCAAGTATGTTGAACTCCGCAATATGTGCTGTCTGGATTTGGAGCATTTAGACCATCAATTGCATCTGGCTGTGACTCGTTTACGGCGAAGGCCGTATCTCATTCAATCGTTCTTTGCGGGTGCAGGTTTAGAGATTTGAAAAGTTTAGCAAATTATGCGAAGACCTGTAATTCCCTCCGAGACCGACTTCGAGCCTATCGGATCGCTTCGCCGTTGGCCGCATCCATCCAGCGAATCTTGTCCGCATCAAAATGCAGCCACACGTCGTCTTCGGGCTCAACTCGTTGATCGGGCGGCACACTGACTTTAGCGAATTCCGCGCCTACCTGCATCGTCAACAACTTGTGCGAGCCAAGCGGCTCGACGACGAGCACATGTGCGCGCAGTGTGTTCGGCAGTTGCGTTGGCGTCAGAGCGAGATTTTCGGGGCGCATCCCCAGCAGAATCGGTTGTCCCGTTTTCGCCGCGAGCGCAGGTGCGACCATGGCGGACGGAACGATGTGTGATTCGCCAACGTTCACGCTGGTCCCGGCCCCATTCGTTTGCACAACGCCTTTTAGGAAATTCATCGGTGGCGAGCCGATAAATCCGCCGACGAATGTGTTCGCGGGATAATCGTAAATGTTCATCGGCGCATCGCACTGCACGATGCGCCCATTCTGCATCACCGCAATGCGGTCGCCGAGACTGAGCGCCTCGACCTGGTCGTGCGTCACGTAAATCGTCGTCGCTTTGATTTCCGAGTGCAAACGCTTCAACTCTGCGCGCATCTGTAACCGCAGCAGTGCGTCCAGATTCGACAGCGGCTCATCCATCAATAGCACCGCCGCCTGCATCACGATCGCGCGCGCGACAGCGACGCGTTGGCGTTGACCGCCGGAGAGTTGGGCGGGATAGCGCGCCAGGTAGTCGCTCAGCTGCAGCAACTCGGCGCCCCGCTCTACGCGCCGCTTGACATCCTCCCTGGAGCGTCCCTGCATCTTCAACCCGAACGCAATGTTATCGAAGACCGTCAGGTGCGGAAAGACCGCATAGCTCTGAAAGACCATCGCGATCTTGCGGTCGCGCGGCGCGAGATCGGTCACATCGCGATCGCCGATGAAAACCCGTCCAGCGTCTACGTGCTCCAGTCCCGCCAAACAACGCAGCAGGGTTGTCTTGCCGCACCCGGACGGACCAAGCAATACCATGAACTCGCCGTCCTCGATTTCAAGACTCACGTCGTTTGCGGCAATGGTCTTGCCGAATACTTTGCGAATAGATTGAAAACGGATACCTGCCATAGTCGACCTCATGAAGCATGCCGCGTGATGAGTAAACGCACTGCGCGATGCCTGGTCTATTTCGAAACGCCTCCCCACAAATTGAGGAGATACTTGCGAATGAGGAAAATGAAGATCAGCGCGGGCACGATCATAAAAAAGCCGCCCGCATAACGATAATACAGGGGCGAATCGTTGAGCGAGCTCAGCACCTGCGCCGGCAGCGTGCGATTGCGCAGGGTCAGGATCGTCGCGGCGAAGACTTCGTTCCATGAAATGACGAACGTGAAAATCGCCGCCGCCGCCAAGCCGGGAAGAGCCAGCGGCATCACGACCCGCAAGAATGCCTGGACGCGATTGCATCCGAGGGTTTGCGCCGCTTCCTCCAAATCGCGCGGCACGCCGACAAAGATGCCGCTCGTGATGATGACGACAAATGGAAGCGCCATCGCGGTGTGGATCAATGCGACGCCCCAGATCGTATCGTACAAATCCAGTTGGATAAACGCGACGGCGAGCGGGATGGAGAGGATCGCGGTGGGGAACATCTTGCTGATTAACAGTCCTAACGAAACAGTGTCCTTGCCGCGAAAGCGAAAGCGGGCGAGCGCATAGCCGCCGGGCGCGCCAATCACTAGACTCGCCACAATCGTCAATAGTGCAACGATCACGCTATTCCCCACCGAACCGAGTACGCCTCGCGTGTTCACGAAAAACTCCATCGTCTCGGTCGAAAAGTCTGTCGGTAAGAGCGGTTTGGGCCATTGGAACGTGGCTTGCTTTGTGCTGAACGCCGCCAGTGCAACCAGATAGAGGGGTACGAGAGTCCACAACGCCAACACAATGGCTGAGCCGTAGAGCAACACGCGGCTAGAAATGTATCGGCGCGAATGCGATGATCGCACAAGCCACCTCCTAATCGTAGCCGGCTTCTGCCGTGCTCGTCTGGAGAAATTTCAGATAGAACCATGTGGCGGCTACTGTAAAGATGAGCACTAGCACGGCATACGCCGCGGCGATATTCGGATTACGATTGGTCACATACCAAGTGTACGATTCGCCGGCCAGCACCGGAATCACACGGCCCGCCAGCACGAGCACAACGGAAAAAGTTTGGAAAGCGAAAATTGTGCGGATGATGAGCGCCGCCTGCAAACTGGGTCGCAGGAGCGGCAAAACAACATACAGCGTGCGCTTGAGCGTGTTGGCGCCGAAAACATCGGCTGCCTCAAAGTAATCGCGCGGGATGACCTGCAAGCCCGCCAGCAGAATGGTCATCACGATAGCCGTGGCACGCCACGATTCGGCCACAACGATGGTCCCGAAAACCGCCGGCAGGTTTTGGTACGACAAGAACAGGAAGGGTGTTTCCAGAATGCCCAATTGACTCAGGATCGAATTGAGATAGCCCCGCTCGGTGAAGATAGATAACCACGCGATGCCGGCGGCAAGATCAGAAATCCCGAGTGGGATTGCGAAGATATAGAGGAAAATCGTGTGTCCTCTGAATCGAGTATGAATCAGCAGTGCCATCACGAGCGCGAGGACAGCCTGGGCGGGAACGATAAAAAGCAGAAGGAGAAAAGTGAATTTGAGCGAATCACGAAAGCTCGTGTCGTTCGCCATCTTCTGAAAATACTCGAGAGTAAACGAACCATCGGGGGCTTGGAACGCGAGTAAGAACGCCTGAAAGATGGGAACGACGATCAACAGCGTCACAAAGATTAGCGTGGGCGCCAACAGGCTGTACGGCAGCGCGGATTCAAGTTTGGTGCGCATGGACGCCTCAAGGGGAGACCTGGAAGGTCTTCGCCGAAGGCGAACCTTCCAGGTCTCGATGCTTTTACTTTGCCTGGCACGCTCCGGTGCTTGGCGGATCGGGTGACCAGCATGGCGCTTTGAGTTCGGTCATCAATGCGTTGAGCTGATTCGCTTCGTCGTTCAGAACTGTCTTGATGTCCTCGCCCTTCAGCACGATGCGGGTCAGGGTATCCTGCTGGATCTTGTTAAAGTCGCCTCCCTTGGTGCCAAGACCGATCGGCAAGAGCGCGACCTTGGCATCCAGCGCCTTGGATTGCTTGACGACGCCATCTGCTTCGAGGCGCACGTACGCCGGCAGGTCCGTCGGCAGCGCGGATTCCAGGACCGGGTAGAAGCTGACTTCGCGCAGATAGGCGGCTTGCACGTTGGGGCGAGTCAAGTACTCAATCAGCGCTTCGGCGCCCGCTCGGTTGGGCGTGCCCTTCATGATGCCTAAACCAGCCAGAACGCTCATGTAGTAGCGTCCCTTGGGTCCCGCCGGCGCGGGCGCGGCGACAAAGTCGTCGGGCTTGTTCTTGAACGCGTTGATCACGCGCGCCGTGTGATCAATGGTAACCCACACCTCTTCGGAGAGCAAGGGATCTTGCATATTGTTGTAGGTGGTGGATTGTGGGTTGGTGTACTCCCAGATCGCCTTGAAATCCGTCCACATTTTTACGGCGTCATCGCTGCGATATGTGGTCACCAAGCCGCCAGTGTACGACGGATACAGATAGCCTTGGGTCAAGCGGTGCATCAAACCGGATGGACCAGCGGGAAAACCGATCTTTTTCTCCTTGGTCGCGGCGGTGATGTTCTTGCCCCACTCTGCGAGTTGAGTGTACGTGAGCGAGTCAATGCTCGCGCCCTGGGGAAGATACTGGAGCGCTTTCTTGTTCGCCACCATGATGTACGTCGCCTGCATCCACGGGATGTAGTACTGTTTGTCCGTGCCCAATTTGCCCAGTGTCATGAATTCCTTTACGATTGGACGGTCGCTCAACTTGGCGACCAGCGGCGTCAGGTCTTCCAATGCGTTCCCCGCGAGCAAGTTGGGAAAGGTGCCGTGCAGCACGCCAATCGCGCCGATGGTGATCTTGCCTGATTTCTGTTCTGCCAGAATGCGGTCTACGACAACACCCTCGGCGTCAGAAACGAAATCTACTTTCGCGCCTGTAAAGTCTTTGAGTATGACATTGCGCATCTTCTCTTGTTCTTCGACCGGCGTGTTCTGAGTGGAGAGGAACAAGAGTGGTTGCGGGGGCGCCACGGTGGGCGGAACAGTAGGCGGAGCGGCAGTCGGCGCAGGCGCGCTCGTTGGCGCCTCGGTTGGCGGCGGTGCGGTGGTCGGCGCGACGGGCTGAGGAGCCGAGGTGGGTGCGGGGGGCTGGGTTGGAACGGCGGTAGGCGCGGGTGCTGGAGCGCACGCTATCAAAATCGCGCCTAGGACAACCAACCCGACCACAACGGGCATTGATTTTCTCATGGTGGTAACCTCCTTGGTGACCGAATCCTTTTTTCAGTAGCAACACTGCTCAGGTTGGATGGAACGTTTGAGTCTTTGACTTGGTGATCACCTCCTCTGAATCAATCACGGCTCGTTTTCAAAGCCTAGCCGCCGGTAGATGCGCGTACGATCAACTCGGGCTGGATAATCACGTGCGGCTCAGCGAGGTCTTTGCCGTCGATGCGCGCGATCAGCATTCTAACCAGCTGTCGCGCCGTATCATAAGTAGGTTGCTTGAGTGTGGTTAGAGGGGGCTGGGTGTGCTCTGAATCTTCAGTCCCGTCGTACCCGGCAACCGCGAGGTCGCGCCCGACCACCAAACCGCGTTCATGCGCCGCGCGCATGGCGCCGATGGCTGACATATCGTTTGCGCCGATGATGGCTGTGGGAGGTTCTGGCAAGGCAAGCAACTGCTGTGCCGCATGGTATCCCCCATTGCGCGTAAGGTCGCCCTCGACGATATAGGACTCGTTGAAAGGGATGCCTGTTCTGGTGAGACCCTCTTGATAGCCGGCAAAACGATCGCCCTGGAGGGTGACATCGCGCGGTCCGCCGATATAGGCAATCCGCCTGTGCCCGCGCTCCACCAAATGCTCAACGAGTAGGATAAAGACCGTACGTGAATCCATCTCGATGTACGGAAAATCGAGCCGTAGATGAGTGTGCCCATGCGCGACGAATGGAAAATTGTTCTGCGCCAGATATTTCGCGCGCCAGTCACGCACGCGCATGCGATTCAAGACGATGCCATCCACGAGCCGGCTCTGCACCCAGCGGGCGTAGATCTGTCTTTCTGCCGTTCCGCCGGGCGCGGCGGTGGAAACCAGCAAATCGAAATTATGCGATGTCGCCTCGTCGCCAAGACCCGCGATGAACAGGGAAAAAAAAGGATCGGTGAATTGAGAACCGCTTGCCGGGAGGATATAGCCAATCGCATCCGCGCGCTGGCGGCGAAGTTGCCGCGCGGCGCGGCTGGGGACATAGCCCATCTCGCGCGCCGTGCGAATCACCCGCGCGCGGGTCCGGTCTGCCACATCGTCGTACCCGTCAAGCGCGCGGGAGACTGTGGTGATGGAGAGCCCCAGTCTTTTCGCCACCTTGCGAATGGTAATCACCATTGTTCTGCCAAAACGTTTTGGGAACTATCGGTAGTTTACGGCAATTTGCAGACAATGTCAACACCTCGGAGGTTTTTTCCACGGCTTCTCAAGAGTCAGACAGCCGCTGATTCCGATTTGCCTAAAACTGAGCCCTTCACCTCTATCGATCAGCTCATTACTCGACAGCGCTCTCCACAGTTATCGACTTACCACGAAGCAAATCCCCAATGATCGCTGAGAACGCTTTGCTTCGCCAGCAACTGATCGTCCTTCACCGGCAATTTAGGAAACCTTACTTCACACAATCCGATCGCTTCTGGTTCGTCCTGCTCGCCAGCCGTGTGCGCCACTGGAAAGACATGCTCCTGATTCTCAAACCCGAAACATTATTGCGTTGGCATCGCGAAGGTTTTCAGCTCTTTTGGAAATTCAAATCCCGCAACCATGGCGGTCGTCCCAAGTTAGCCACTGAAACCATCCACTTGATTCAGCAGATGGCCAAAGACAATTTACTTTGGGGAGCAGAACGTATTCGAGGTAAAATCCTCAAGGTAGAGATCAAGGCGGCCGCCGCGACTATTCAGAAATACCTGCGCAAGGTGCGCCCTCCGCGTGCTCTCAGTCAAACCTGGTTGGTGTCCCTCAAGAATCATACCAAAGACGTCTGGGCGTGTGATTTCCTGTCCGTGATTGACCTCTTCTTTCGCCAGTTCCATCTCTTCCTTATCATTGAGCCGGGTTCCCGACGAATCGTTCACTTTAATGTCACACTACACCCAACGGATGCCTGGGTTGACAGCAATCGCGTGAGGCTACTCCATTCAGTCAGACACCACGTTTCTTGATTCGAGATCGTGAGCGCAAATAGGGCGACGCTTTTGCTAAAGTGATGAAGGGCAGTAAAATTGAAACCCTAAAAACGCCGTATCGCACATCCAAAGCCAACGCGATCTGCAAACGCTTCCTGGGGAGAGCGCGGAGAGAATTCCTGGATCATTTGCTGATCATGATGGAGAGTCATTTGTATTGGGTGATCAAAGCTCGACTTTGTCCATTTTCCCAGCTGAGGAAAGTGTGAAAGACAGACATTTTTTAATGCTTCTCGGAGTTTTTTAATGTCCCCGTGTTTACGACGACATCCAACATGTGTCCACATTCTTCGAAAATGCCTGAAAACCGATGGTTTCTGAATTTTCGAATGGACAAAGTCTAGCAAAGAATACGTCCAGTATTTTAGCCAGGTCTGACCACACTGGGGGATCGACCAGAAAATTCCGGAGGGCGCTGAATCGAAGAAAAAAGAAGAACGAAAAGGAAAGATTATCGCGTTTCCCGTGCTCAATGGACTGCATCATGACTACCGGCGTGCAGCTTAAGGCATCCTAGGCCGAGTGAAGAAAAGAAGATGGAGTTTTTGTCTAGCACAACGCTAGTCCGTGGCATTTTCGACAGGCATTGTCACCGTGACTTGCGTTCCCCGCCCGGGGGCTGACTGGATGGACAACGATCCTCCAACTGCCCAGACGCGTTCTTGAATGCCCATCAAACCGAAACTGCCTCGTTGAGCGAGTTCACCCAAGGAACCGGGTGCCTGAAAACCCTGACCGTTGTCGCTTACGACAAGTCTTGCCACTGTTCGTTCAAATGCCAAATTCACATGCGCTTCGGTGGCGCGCGCGTGTTTGCGCACGTTTGTCAACGCTTCCTGAGTAATACGGTATAGTGCAAGTTCTTGCTCCGCGCTCAAACGAATGGCTGTGCCCTTCACCGCGAGGTTGACTCGGCAAACCCCATCATCCTTCGGTACAGAGCGTGTCAGCATTTCCAAAGCCGGTACCAATCCCAAATCTTCAAGAATCAGCGGGCGCAGGTCGCGGCTAATTTCGCGTAATCCACGCAGCGTCTCGCTCAGCATGGTTCGCAATTCGGTCAGTTGGCCCAGACGAACAGAATCGCCCTCGGATGCTTGGTATAGCTCAACCTGGCGAGCAATGGCTAGTAGACTCTGAGTGGTCTCGTCATGTAACTCACGCGCTAGGTGCCGTCGCTCATCTTCCTGCGACTTCGTGATGGCTCCCAAATATCTTTGCAATCCCGCGCGATATGATGCGATTTGCGCTGCCATCCGAGTGAAAGCGCTTCCTAACAAATCAATTTCCAGAATACCGCCTTGCATTATAGGTTCAATTGCCTCACCTGCCGCCAGTCGCGTAGTCTGCTCGGCCAGACGTTGCACCGGGCTCGTAATTCGGCGCACGCCATACCACAGCAAGAAACCAATCACAGCAATCGCACATAGTCCGGCAATTATTAGCCCCACACTATAGGTCTGGACTGGCGCAACGACTGCGTCCCATGGTTCGACGACAATCATACCCCATCCTGCAAAAGGCACCGGCGCGTAACCTTCAACCATTCGCTCGCCGGCTCTTCCAGTCCACAAGGCACCTCCGCTGTCGCCGGAGATGACCTGTGCAACGAAAGGACGATCACTGTAGTCGACGCCGATCTTTTTGGCATCGGGATGAAAGATAATGCGTCCTCGACGATCCACGAGGTACGCATAACCTTGGTCGCCGATAGTAAGTTTCTTGATCGAGTTGCCTATGGTGGCGTCGCGTAAATAGACTCCGCCGAGGAGCACGCCTACAAACTTGTGATTATCATCGAGCATTGGCACGCCAATCACGATCAAGTCCTTACCGGTGTTCGGATCCTTCAGTACGCTACTTGGGGCAGACTGTTCACGATCGCGAACCGCGCGAAAATAATCCTCCTCTGCAAGATCCGGTCCGACCGGCGAAGAACCTGTCGCTGACGCGATAGTGAGTATCTTGCCCTCCGGATCTGTAATGATTACACCGGCACTGAAGATATCCAGTGCCGTCGCCGCGTCGGCTAGCGCTTGGGCGCGCACGGCAGGTAAGTCACTTTGCACTTCGGTTGTCCCGGCGAGTGCTTCGAGTACTCCGGTATAGCCATCGATGGTATCCTTCACATTGCCGGCGATGAGTGCGGCAAGTTGGCGGTCGCGCTCAATCACCAACGAGGTCACCGCCTGTTGGTACGCAAAAAGCCCTGCAGCGATCAGCCCCAACGTCACGAGCGCTACGGGCAGAACGATTCCCAGGACGGATTGAATGAGAAGCGAACGGAACCACTCGCGTATGCGCATGGGAAAAGATTCTCCAGATTGGTAGGAACGAGGCGCACAACTATTCCTTGATAAGTAACCCGGCATCAAGACGCAAGCGTTAGCCAGTCACGTCGAATCGCGATCAGGACAGCTTCGAGGCGAGAAGATACATGCATCTTAGCAAAGATGTTGGTGAGATGAGCTTGCACGGTGCGATCACTAATGGAGAGCGCTTGTGCGATGGCGTTGTTGCTCAAACCCTGTGCGAGGAGCTTGAGGACTTCAAGTTCGCGCGCCGTCAGTTCTTCGATGTCAGTCTTCGCATCCTGGACTGCAACCGGCGTCTGTTCTCTGCCCGACATTCTCAGCACGACCTTGCGCGCAATGGCAGGGTCGAGCGGCGATTCTCCATCGTGCACTTGATGGATGGCCTTAATCAATGCGCTTACCGGAGCGGTTTTGAGCAGATAACCACTTGCCCCTGCCTGGAGCAGCGAAAAAATATACTGATCGTCGTCGTGAGCTGAAAGCACGAGCACCTGCACGCCTGGCAACATCTCACGGATGCGTCGCGTCGCGTCGATGCCGGAGAGAACGGGCATCCGTACATCCATGACGACGATGTCAGGCTTGAGCTGGTCCGCGAGGTCTATGGCTTCCTGACCGTTCCCTGCCTCGGCGACCACATGGATATCGGGTTCGCGCCTCAAGAGAGCGGCGGTCCCTTGCCGCAGCATAATATGATCATCGGCGAGAAGAACACGGATCGGATCAGACATTTGGAGAAATTATAGCATACCTGAAAGATGCGTCAATCCGCATAACCGCGTAGTTCGTTTACGCGGTTTTGCTGTTGAAAGGGGCATCGGGGTCGCTTATATTAAGTGAGCAAGTCATTCCGGTTCGAGGGCACATCTGCCCCGTACTTTTGCGGCTTATCGAACGGAATCGAAGCGCAGAATCGAATGCACGGAATTGGATTACGCAGGCGTAGTGAATATCCGAATGTCTCGACCGGTTCTCGCGAATACGTTTATCGCTGTTCCCAAGCTAAATCTCAACCCTTGGCCGCAGGTCCGATCTCTTTTCATCGATTGGAATTATCCAGCGTTCGAGAAGCGTGATCTGCGTCTTGACGTGCTACGTGGGTTCGCTGTCTTTGTGATGGTGGTCGATCACTTTGGCGGCGCATCGTGGTTGTATTATATCACTGGGAACAATTCGTTCTTCACCTCCGGCGCAGAGGCGTTCGTCTTTATCTCAGGGCTTGTCGTCGGAATAGTGTACGGGAATGTCGCACTGAAGCAGGGTATACGCGCCGCACAGGTGAAAGCGTTGCGGCGCGCGTGGACGCTCTACGAACTCACAGTGATCCTCACCTTGCTTTTAGTCACACTCTCCATCGCATTCCATTTGCCCTGGGGCAGGGATCTAAGGATTGATGAACCATTGAACTTCGTATTCAATGTCGCCACGCTTCGCCAGACGACGTACCTGGTCGATGTTCCACTGTTGTACACGTTCTTGATGATCGGCGCGGCGGGCGGCTTGTGGCTTTTGCACCAAGGGCAAACGGGACTGCTCTTGGTCGGGTCCGGCGGGTTGTGGTTCGCTTTTTAAATTGGTCAAGTGCAGGTACCGTGGCCGATTGAGGGCGGTACCGTCTTCAATCTAGCGGCGTGGCAGTTTCTCTTCTTCATTGCGATGGTGATTGGTCATCACCGACAGAAGCTGTCGGAGCGATTGAGCCAACTGCCTCGGTGGGTCTGTTTTTTATTCTCCGGATTCCTGGGCGTTGGGCTCGTGCAACTGCATTCGACCAACGGCGCGTTCTTGGAAGAATGGATCCCAGGCTTGAACACCAAGATGTTTCTGGAGGCGTTTTTTCTCAAGAGCGCGCTTGCGCCCGGAAGATTGATCGCTAGTTTTATCTTGTTACAGTTCGCGTACCTCGCGACAACGTTGTTCTGGAAGCCGATCTGGGCAGCATTGGGATGGCTCTTGAACCCCTTGGGACAGCATGCACTCTATGCATACACTATGCACATTGTCATCATTGTGCTCTTCAACATCTTGCTCTCGTATCTGTCTGGCAATCTACAATCGAATGGGACCATCAACACGGTCTTGCAATTGATCTCGGTCTTGTTGATCTGGATCATGGTTCGAAGTCGTAGCCCCCGTCATAGGACGGAGTGAGGGTGCATGATGCGGTAGAATTCGGTTATGCTGAACACGAACCTATTGCCCATGCGCCCGGATCTGATTGTATGTCCGTTTTCCGAAAGGCGCAATTGATCGTACACCCATTCGTATCAACAACGCAGCCACATCCCCATGCCTGTGCCAAGACTTTCGCTGAAACAACCGCGCCGTTGCAAGGTGTCAAATACTTATATTGGATTCGATTCTTTACCAAGATCGGGGTGGCTCTGAGCAAGTAAAGCCGACGAGTCATACGTCAGAACGCAAGGTGCCACAGTCCAGAGGGTCACGGCGATGTGCGTGTTCTCCTATTCGTTCCTACAGGGTGCAGTGTCCGTCCATCGGGATGAAAGATTGATCGCCCAAGTCATTCAGCATGTGCGTGCGGTAGCGCAGCCGCATCTGCCAGTTCTCTTCGCTGCCGTGCAACCGAGACTGCTTGGGCGCCATCGCTTGTCGTGTAGTTCGATCGGCACATCCTGCAAGTCGTCAAGCATTGCGTGCGTCAGCGGCTAGATTCCATAGAACGGCGCGTTATGTGCGCAACGCAACATGCCGCCGAAGTGAGTATGTAGGCAACCCGGGCTGAACTGGGCGTGTTGAACATGCCTACATTGAACGCTTGCATGCAACGTTTCGCATGTGGATATCGACACTCGTTCCGCCCCTCTGTGCCTCAGCGCGGCAAGTACCCATCTCGAAGTGGCGATGGTCTGGATGGGTAGCGTGTACAGCTCTTGTCGAGGACACCGGCGACCATATCAGCAGTGGCCGCTGGTCTGACCGACCATATGTGAACGGTGAACTGAATACTTCGTTTCAGATCAAGGCATGAATGGCTTCGCCTTGTTCTGGAGCGCCATCGCGCCCACGACATCTCCAGTCCCTTTCAGTTGCATGACAGGATGACTGTCAACGAAATGCCGGTCGCGTTTTCACAAATGGAGTACGAACCGGTTCAGGTAGCAAGCAGGGCTGTTGAGCTTTTCAGGAATCCGCACGATGACAGCAATTTGTCCGAGTATCTCGCGCGGGTGCTTAAGCCCACGGTTGCGTTTTTCGACAAATACGTGAAAGGGCATCACCCATGAAAGACGAACACCCGCGCTCAAGAACCTGGCGTTCGCATTTGAGCATTGCGGTCCTAGTCGGGCTTGGGCTGGGCACGTTCATCGGTTGGGCAGAAGGGATCGCGGTGCTTGGATCGCAGCACCTCTTCGGGCGTTACGATAAGTTAGTGCCATGGGCCATTGCCTTCGACGCGAGCGCATTGATTGTCTTCGGACTCGCTCTCACATGCATCAGCGAATTGATCTTGCTCATCACGCGTCAGAAACCTTCACCCGCCGAGATGATTTCATTACAACTCGGCACCACGGTGTCCACCGTGGTGATGGTATGGATTGTGGCCTGGCTGAATGTTGATGCCAAAATGCACCTCACAGATGCACTGCGCATTCTGTTGCCGGCGATCATCGCGGGATTGCTCGTGGGCGGGATTGCCTACGCGGTCGCACGGCGCGTGGAAGCGCGGCACGTTCTGTCGGATGTGTTCAAACCGCAGACCTGGCTCGTTGGCGAGATCGTCGTCCTAATCGTCGCGGTTGGCTTTGGTTTGATGCCGCGTACGGCGAATGCGCCCGCTGAATTCACTTTCAACAATCAACGGAGCACAACGCCTTACAACGTCCTCATCGTCACAATTGACACGCTATGCGGAGATTCCATTGGACTGGATGGGAACTCCACGGTCAAGACGCCCAATCTCGACCGGCTCGGAACCAGAGGGATATGGTTCACCAACGCGATCGTTCAACAGCCGAACACAAACGCGTCGCACACGACTATTTTCACCGGCGTGTTTCCTTTCGTTCACGGCGTGCGGCAGCACATGATCGACCGGCTTTCACCGAGCGTGCAAACGCTCGCTGAGATCCTCGACCGGCAGGGTTATCAAACCGCCGGTTTGTACAGCTGGGTCTCCCTCGAGCCGGGGTTCAGCGGCCTGCGGGGCTTTCAAACATACGAAGACCTCTCGATCAACCTGGTTCCAGCGCTGCGCGACCGGCGCTTCGACGATCTCGTCGTGACCTATCGTCTTCTCAGCAAGTATCTCTATCTGCCCGCTCTTCTCGAAAGCCGACTGCTTCAGAGTTCGCAGGATTCCGTCGAAGACGCGGCGGATGGCAAAGCCAACGTCACGACCGACGCGGCGATGCGCTGGCTGGAGGCAAACGCGAATAACGGCAAGCCCTTTTTTCTCTGGGTGCACTACTACGACCCGCACTATCCATACACTCCACCTCCGCCCTTCGACACGATGTACGATCCGAATTACACCGGCACAGTTGATGGTAGCATGACGACTATTAACTACATTTACAGGCACGGCACCGGCGATCTGACCGAAGCGGACCTCAACCACCTCCACGCGCTTTACGACGGCGAAATCAGTTTTGCCGATCAACAACTGGGGCGGCTGCTGGATGAAATAGATCGATTGGGGCTGAGTGACAATACCATCCTCGTCGCGACCGGGGATCATGGTGAAAGCCTAGGAGCAGAGGGACGATGGTTCCACGGACCACGGCTCAACTTCACCGATATTCACGTGCCGCTGATCATTCGCTTTCCGCATGCGCTTCCGGCGAATCTTTCCATTGCCACACCGGTGGAAAGTATCGACATCATGCCGACCATCCTGGATTTGATGCGCGTGCCGGCTCCCTCCATCGTACAGGGCAGGAGCCTGATGCCGTTGATTAACGGCACAGCCAATCAGATGCACCCTGGCGCGATTACGATGCTGGACTCGTACAACCAGTTTTCGTTCTTAACCACCGATTGGCATCTGATTTGGAGTCAACAGAGCCATACACCATCTTTATACGATTACCACGCGGACCCGTTGGAGATAAACGACTTGGCGAGCGAGCATCCGGACGTGGTCGAGCGACTGTATGAACAACTGCAGCGGCGGTTGACCGAGCTCGGGTTTTCGAACCAATGACCCAACAAATTTGGAATCGAATCTTATTGTTGACGGCAATCGCGGTGAGTGTCATCTCCGCATCCTCCGTCTGGCTGGCGTGGCACAACTCGCCGGCTCTCGCGCAGCGCATCTCGCTCCTCGCGCTCGCGCCCATCCTGTGTGCCGCGGTCGCCAGTTACTCGCTGCGTCTCTTGCGG
>Ga0163210_1000520_pt1 | contig 16356 bp, 16 predicted proteins | sample Kivu_220m_FD_113536 | JGI IMG/M metagenome (GOLD analysis project Ga0163210, IMG submission 113536) | Freshwater microbial communities from Lake Kivu, Western Province, Rwanda to study Microbial Dark Matter (Phase II) - Kivu_220m | ecosystem: Environmental > Aquatic > Freshwater > Lake ...
ATTTGGAAGTCCCATACCAAGTAATTTCCTGAACTTGGTTCTGGGCTTTTTCCAGTGTTTCCAGACAATTACTCTTAGCTTTCTTCTTATTGGTGATAGTTTCTGAGAGATTGCCTGCTGAATTAGCCTGTCTGTTACTGTTGGAATTCCAAGAGCACGCAGACCTTTATCTGGTTTGGGGATATTTACCTCTCTTACGGGCATTGGCTTATATGTGCCGGAAAGTAGAAGTGACTTTATCAGTAATATGATCTGGTATTCTTATTACTAATAAACTTTTTTTATTTAAGGTTGTTAGATTCAGGCCAAGTAATAATCAATGAGATTTTAAAACCTTAAAATAATTATTCATATTTAAAGGAGTTCAAGCTCTTATGGATTATTAGGTAAGACATAATCATATTGACATACTATATATTCTATGGTATACATTATGTTAAAAGGGGGATTAAATATGACAATAGCAACTGTAAGCGCAAAGGGACAAATTGTAATACCTTCTGCGATACGTAAAAGATACAATATAAAAAAAGGTGTAAAACTATATATTGAGGAAAGAGATGGTGAATTGGTATTTAAAGCGGTAACACTTGAATATATCAAAAAAATCCCTGGGGTACTTAACACCAAAGGAAAACTATCAAAACTTTTACTTAAGGAACGTTTAGAAGATAAAAAAAGAGAGATATAATTATGGAGAAAATCTTGGATTCACACGCACTAATGATTTTTTTAGAAAAGGAACCTGGTTTTGAAAAGATTGAATCTTTATTTATTGACGCAACCCAAAAAGACAACAACCTTTTGATGACAACAGTAAATTATGGGGAGGTTTATTATATTGTTTTAAGAGAGTGCGGAAAAGAGAAATTAAACGAGATTGAAAAAATAATAGATACTCTTCCAATTGATATTATTGATGTAGATAAAAATCTTGCAGAACAGGCAGCACGCTTTAAAGCCAATAAAAAAATATCTTATGCAGATTGTTTTGCTGCTGCACTTGCAAAATCAAACGATGGTGAAGTTATTACAGGGGATGAGGAGTTTAGAGTTTTAGAAAAAGAAGTCAAGATTTTGTGGGTGTAACAATTTCGAGTCAGTAAATATTGTATAAAATAAAGCACAGGTATCTCGCATATTTTTTTTAAGATAAATCCTGTAAAATAATTTTCTGTATTAGAGTCATAAGGTTATTGGTAAAACAATCTTAATTTTATATAATACAGTATATATCTTTTTAAAATTATTTTTGTTAAAATTTGGCACTGTCGGACCAGTGGCGGAGCCAGACAGCCCGTCGCAGACCTCGCAGATTTAAGCATAATTTATCCGGATTTTGCAGAAGATTTTGAAGATCAAATTAACATAGATCTTTCTTTTGTAAGAAAAATAAAAGTCATTAGAATCAGCCAGAAATATATTGTGCTATGTGACTTTTTGGATTTTTATGCCGGACATAAAGAGATAAATAAGTTTGAATTTTACAATAATTTATTTAATTACTCTTTAAGTAAGATACCATTTGTTATGTTGAGCTCAACATAACGTCTGCTCATTTTGATTGGGAATATGGGAGCATAGACTTGCAATAAAATCAACTGCGTCAAAATCTTTAGTATCATTTCCAGTCCTGGATTTATATATTACCCTGGACCCACTTGCAATATAATTTAACCTTTTAGCTGAAAAAAACAAGCAGTATTCCGCCAATACTTGTTATTTATAAAGACATGCTGTTTGATTACTTCCATATAGCATTCGAAAATGGAAGCGGTGTCGGCTGGGGTCTTTAAAGAGTTGAAGAGTTTTTAATGCTTACATCTCAGGTATACTGTGCAAATTAGTTTTCTATTTTATTAGTGCTGGCTTAAAAGAGTTTTATATCCTTATAAACTTTAAATCTCGTACTAGTTTTTAGTGCTACTGCCGGCTGTTAAATATAAAAAAATTTACTATTTTCTTTAACAACGGCCGTAAATTCCAGAATAAATCAGCTAATTATATAATAATGACTGTGACTGTATAAATTAGTTCTACACCCAATTGGGTTGTTAACAAGTTTTTACGACTTGTCTTAAGGCACATTTTGCCCCCACCCAAAATGCGCCGTTTACCAGGTGCTCCAAATTAAATTTTTTAAATGTTGTCAGCAATCTCTTTTTAAAAAAGTGATCACTACTATAGATGTTTTAAATTTTTTCTTTTGCAGCCGTGTATGGTGTTTTGTAAAACAATTTCAATGGTTTGAAGTGAGTCAGAAAAGGCCAGCCAGGGAATATAAATCGGCTCTTCACCAACACGAGTGCCCCCTTATTTGATGGAGAACCTATTTCTTTTTATGTTTTAAAACCCACTCTATTATTTGTTTAGGATTTATACTCCCATCGGCTATCCCAGCGCCTAAATAAACCAATTCTGATTGCTTAAAATCCAGTTCAATCCTATTAAGTTCAAGAAAAACCAGCATAACAAAAAGACCGGTTCGTTTATTTCCGTCAATGAAAGGATGGTTTCTTATAATACCATATGCCTGCCTGGCACCTTTTTCTTCTATAGAGGGATAAAGGTCTTTTCCTTCAAATGATGCATATGAATGATATATTGCTGATTCGAGGGCCGCTCTATCACGAAGTCCCGGCGAACCTCCAGTAGCATTACTCATTAAGTTATGAAGATATAGAACTTGAGCAGGATCAAGTTTTTTCATCTGGCAAGTTCCTTGAACGCTTCAAGATTATCCTGTAAAATATTACTGGCAATAGATTCCAGGCTTTCATTTACTGAAATGCCGAGTTGTTCAAGCTTTTTAAAATCAATAATTATATAATGAGGAGCATTATTTTTTAAAATTATTACTGAACCTTTTTCATCAACTGTTCTCGCAACTTTTGAAAAATTCTGGTTAGCTTCTGTTAATGAAATCAAGTCTTTTGTATTTACTAGCATTAAAATCACCTCAAATGTATTATATATCAATATAGGATAAAAACAACCTATTTTAAAAGCTATATCATTTATTTAACAGGCTTTTCAAATTAAATATTGATTTGCGAAAGTGTTTCGATATTTCGTAACTTGCAGCAGCCAAAGTATCTATTCTTTATAATATTTGGCAAGATCTCTATAATAATTTTCATGAGGGCCAACCATAATAAGATTTAGTACGTCACTTTCAAATTCATATGCCAATAAAAAAAGTTGTTTCTCTATATGAAACTTATAAACTCTTACACCTCTTAGGGTGCCTTTTTTTGGCAGATTTCAGGATTAGAAGCAATTTTCCTGATCTCTTTATCAAGTATTTTGACCTGACTCCCATAAAGTCTTTGCTTCTGTTTTTCAAAGAGGGGTGACTGCAGTATTCTAATGTCTAATCACCTTCTCCAAAAAAATAAGGGGTTCCAAGACCTTTTTTTATCTGCTCTCTTCCTAGTAAAATATCTTTTATTGCCAGAAAAGATAAATCGGGATTATCTTCTGCTATTTTTCCAATAAATGCCCGGTATTCTACTTGACCAGCCAGAATAAGACATTTTTGTCATGATAATCTTAAGAATAATCATTTAAAGAATATTAAAAATATTCCTGCCAAAAGACAGCCACTCATTTTACAAGAGAGGAGCCAAGAAGTATCCTTGTTTTAAACCGTACAGTCCCGAAACCATAGTACATAGTGCTGGGGTCAATTCCCTGCTGGATAAAGAATTCTTTCTGCTCCATGATATTATAGATATTATTACCCTGCGAACCTATGTTCCAGAATTCAAGAGTTATATTTACTTGCCCCAGTAAAGTTGCTCCGGCAGTACTGACACCCTCACCTATCCAGCTCCAACCCTCACTTGCTCCTTCATATAGAAAATTCTCTGGTAAGAGGTACACATCATACAGTTTCCCCGAAGCGCTTATCAGCTGGGGTGCGATAGTCTCCGGGTCAAATGCATTTACATTTCCTAAGATAAAAAGACCGGATACAATTAGAAGAATCAAAATAATAGTTACTGTAAGATAATTTATTTTTCTCATATTTAAATCTCTCTGCAATGAATTATATACTTATCAATTAAATTATACATCCATAAAAATTACCTGGATTAAATATCCTTACGGTAAAAATTATAATCATTTAATTTCTGCTGTAATATAAAAATCTGATGCTAAAGTTTAAGAAAAATAAAAATATTTAAAAATTTACATTATTAATTAATAAAACCTGAAAAAAATGGTAAAATTCTTTTCGTATGAGCGGACTTTTTGGAATTGTATCATCTAAAGATTGCAGGCAATCCCTTTTTTACGGGACAGATTACCATTCCCACCTGGGGACTAAAAAAGCGGGTCTTGCCGTGCTCAACCATCAACTGACACGCTGCATACACGATATTTCCACTTCCCAGTTTAAATCAAAATTCATTGAAGAACTGCCCAAACTTAAGGGTAAAAAAGGTATCGGGGTCATCAGTGATTTTGACTCACAACCGATTATCATTTCATGTTCCTTCGGCAACTTTGCAATAGCCACATCGGGACTGCTGCGCAATAAAAATGAGCTTGCCAGGGAAATCATGTCCCAGGGAGGCAGTTTCTCAGAGATGAGCAGCGGACTTATCAATTCAACAGAAGTAATAGGCAAGATGGTTGCCAGAAAAAGCAATATAGTAAGCGGCATAGAGTATGTGTTCAGCAGGATGTCCGGCTCGGTTTCCATGCTGGTGCTGGCAAAGGAAGGTGTATATGCAGCCAGGGACATTACAGGAAAAACAACGCTTATTGCGGGCCAGAAGGACGAAACTCTGGCAGTGACTTCAGAAACCTGTGCCTTCCCGAACCTTGGCTTTGAACCGGTGCTTGAACTTGCACCTGGTGAGATTATGCTTCTTTCAAGGGATGGCCTAAAAAAAGAAAACAGCAGCAAAAATAATAATAAGGTCTGTTCTTTTTTATGGATATACACCGGTTACCCGGCTTCTTCATATGAAGGTATCAATGTCGAGAAGGTAAGGGAAAATTGCGGCGCGAATCTTGCAAGAAAAGACAATATTGAGGCTGATCTTGTAACAGGTGTGCCGGATTCGGGGACAGCTCACGCACTGGGATATTCGATGTTTTCAGGAATCCCGTACAGGCGGCCCCTTGTCAAATATACAGATGGTTACGGGCGAAGCTACACGCCCCCTTCGCAGGAAATAAGGAATAAAGTAGCTAAATTAAAACTCATACCCATTAAAAGCGTTATTGAAGGTAAAAGAATTGTAGTCTGTGATGATTCCATTGTCCGTGGAACACAGCTGAAAAACCAGGCAATCGAAAAGCTCTGGAAAAACGGCGCAAAAGAGATACATGTGCGCATCGCATGCCCGCCGCTTATGTTTCCCTGCCCATACCTGCTTGCCACCAGGACAAAAAAAGAACTTGCGGCCAGGCGCGTCATCAAACAGCTAACCGGCGAGAAACAGCACAGTGTCGAGGACTATCTTGATTGCAGCTCTCCGCAATACCGGACCATGGTCATGACGATACAAAAAGAGCTGGGTGTGACTTCCCTTAAATACCAGACAATAGACGATATGGTACAGGCCATAGGCCTCCCAAAAGAAAAACTATGCCTTTACTGCTGGGACGGCAAAGAATAGAAATCCTACCTGGCTACCCTGTTATACAGTCCCCTTTTGCGGGCAAGCTGTATGATTATGCACAATCCCAGAATTGAAATACCTGCAATTGATGCTATTGTAACTGCCATATCACTGGTTGCGGTATCTGCAAGCCTTTTAAGCATTATTCCCGCAAGCGCCCAAACCACAACAAGGTTATAATATATATCATTTCTGGAAAACATTATTGCAACGCCGATTATTGTCCCGACAGCAATTACAAGTACCGCCCAGAACTGCTCCCCCGGAGCCAGTGTCTTTAATCCCGAATCGACCAGTAATGCAGTGACATTTGCAATTGTTGCAATTGTTATCCAGCCAATGTAAACACTGAAAGGAATGTGTGCAAAAAACCTTTCAGTTTTTGGAGCATCTGATTTGCCAATATTTAATCTTAAATAGATTATTAGAAGGCTTATAAAAAGAAGGACCATGATTATGAGGGAGAGCCACACTATCTCATAGTGCCATGCAAGTATCCAGCCGATATTTAAAAGTGAAGAAATAAAGAACCATATATTGATTTTTTCAAAAAGCCCCCTCTGCCCGGGCACGGATTTTGCTGCAATGACAATCTGGTAAACTGCAAATATGCCAAGCAGGATGTAAATAAGGCCCCATATCGAAAAAGTTAAGCCCGAAGGAACAAAAAGATTTGGATACTGGTCAGAAAGTTCACCAGTGCCCTTACCATTTATAGGCAGCAATGTTGCAAGCGCATTTACTGCCACAGTCGCCAGGAACCCTATCAGGTTCAAAAACGCAAGAAACCCCTTAGCAGACTTTTTCATTTTCGGTCCTTTCTATGGTTTTTAAATTGATAATACATTTTGAAATCAAATTATTATGACAGTTATCTTACCGGGTTTTTAATAATTATCAAAATAAATAGTCCATATTTCAAGAAAATCCTTAAAAAATTTTTAAATACAGGTTCTTTTATAATAGCGTGATACGGGTTTTTGAATACAATCCGGCAATTAAATATTTATTAAATTAAAGTATTGACAAATATATAATAATAATTTATATTAATTTATACATAATTTTATAAGTTATAATATTAATGTATAAATTAATTAAAACTATTTACCACAGGCTCGCTGACCAGCTCGGCGCTTCGGCAACCGAGTACGGGATAATTATTGCTGGAGTTGCCATTGCATTGATATTTGTATTTAGCTTATTGACCGGAAGACTGAATGAGGGTTTTCTTTTTATAATAAATACAATAAGAAATGCGGTGGGTTCCTGAGCTAAATTCCCGGCTCTTTTTTCTTACCTTTTATTTTCTCGTTTCTTTTATTATTTCTTTTTTATGCCATACATAAAACCGCCACGCTGTGTGCCCAGTGGATTTGTATAAAGAAAAGCAGCCGGGTCCGATTTAAAGACAAGCTCGTTTATTTTTTGAAAGCAGGATTGTTTGCAGACAACATTTATCACACATACTTTGCCTTCCTTGCCCTCACCTTCATAAGTAGTTGCACCGAATCCTGCATCTCTCAGAATTTCTGCAATTTCCCGCACTTTCTTTTTTGTAATCACATTTATGCTTATCATGTCTCTTGACAGTTTATCTGATATTGTCATCCCGATAGCTGTACCGGAAGCAAACCCCGCGCCGTATGCCAAAACACCAAAAATATTATTGTTTATATCCTGTATTACCCGGGCTATTACCAGGATAAATATTGTGACTTCAACAAATCCTACAAGCGCCGCAAATATTTTTTTGTGCCTGACAATAAAGTTTATCCTGATGGTGCCAAGCGTAACGTCAGCAATCCTTCCAAAAAAAACAGCAAGTGATAAAAGTGCAACCTGCAAAATTATTTGACCTCCGTTTTATTTACTCTTCTTATTTTTATAATCATCAAAGCCCTGCCAGGCGTTTCTCTTCACTTATTATCTCTCCTGAAGAAGAAATGGCATAACTGGCGCCATCAAAAAAAGCCGTCCTTATCCTGCCGCATGCGCCAGGTGAACCATTCAAATGCGGTGCATCAAGAATACCTTTACTGATTGCCATGGCGATTATTTCCGGTTCACAAAGAGGCTCGCCAAAGGCATGGTCCGTGTCAAGAGATTTTATTTTATCGATAATAAGCCTTGCATCGCTGACAAGCTCTTTTTTCCTTTTAATGACCCTTGCGTCATTTTTCATTTCAGGACATCCGCCAATACAGTCCTGGATCACTCTCTGGACCATTGCAGCGCTTTCAATAATCTCATCCGGCTTTGCCGCATAGCTGGATTCACAATAAGCCACAACATGCACAATCGATGGTTCAAGCTGCATCTGCAGCATGGTTGATGCTGCAAGCTGACCTTTTGCAAAATTAAAATCGGGGGGCATGCTGTAAAGACCTGTTCTTGTTTCCCTTACAGATATAAATCTGTCGTCATGGAGTGATTCTATCAACTCTATTTTTGCCAGCATTTTTGCAAGGTCCATAATAAAAGAAGTCTCGGGTGGTGTGTTGAACATATACTGGGAAACATATATTTTAACTCCTGCTTTTTTTGCAACATATGCGGCAAGATATGCTGATGCCACTGCAACTGCATCGTGGGCATAACGGAGGCTCCAGTGATGGGACTCATTGACTTCAACTGGGATATCTCTTTGGGCATGCCAGCTCATGACTTCTATATTTTCCTTTATAGCTGCTTTAAGTTTTCTGTTGCTTCTGTTATCTATCTCGTTATACCAGCAGAGAGGCACCGCGCACCATGCGTTACTGATTGTGCGAAGCAAAACATCAGCAAATTTAAGGACATCATTTGTGCCGCTGTAACATCTCATGAGAGGGAAGTTCCCCATCCTTGTGGCTCCAGACAGTTTCTTGAAATCCTCTTCGCTTCTTACCGGGACCCCGCCCGCGCCATTTTGCAAAGGGTCCATTTTAAAAGGTTTGAAAAAGAACTCCTGGGCATTCTGGTCAGGGCCGACAGACACCACATCTATCAGGCCGCTTTTTGCAATTTTTTTAATTCCTGAAACTGTTTCACTGACTGTGGGCCTTCCATAATGATGCCTCAGCAGAGGATACGGTTTTTTATACTCTATCCTGTCTTTAAGGTTCTGTGGCGGCACCTGTATTGAGTCTCCTGCCTGGTTTTTTTTGCTCAGGAAATCCTCTATTTCTATGCGGCTCTCACCGCCTGTAAAAACATGGTCAAATATTTTTAAAAGGCCCTTTTTTTCAAGATAATCAGCAACAGCTTTTGTGGTGCCAAGGATAAAAGAGGTTTCTTTAAAATTATCGAGAACCATTTTTTCGAGGTTTTCGAACAGTTCTCCTGAGCTTTCCGGCGATAACCTGTAACTGATGCCGGCAATGTCCGGCCTGAAGGATTCAAGATGCTGCTTTAAAAGTCTGACATCTAAAGCAGAACCTGCAAATTTTGTATTAAACCCTGAACATTTTGCTATTTCAAGAAAATTTATTATTCCTGCTACGTGAACACAGCTTCCAATTGCTGCACCAAGGATTTTTTTCATTTATGTACCTCTCGAATCATATATTATGCAGGAAATTTTAAAAAAGCCTTTTAGGGGCACCTTCTATAAACACATTTCTTATTTCATCAAGAGTCATATTATCGAGCCTCAGCCTGGTAAGGTTGCGGCCGATCTTAATAAAATCTGTCTTGAATATTACATTGGCAAGTTCTATTAAAGCATCTGTCGTGGGTGTTTTTACGCCAAAAACCCTTCCGAATTCTGCAATAGGGACAAGGCTCATGGGCACATCTTCGGTTATATACCGGACATTTGTTGTTCTTGGAGCCATTATTCCCACGTATCCGGGATTACTGTGTATAGCATCAAAAAGGTTATCTTCGACAACATTATATGCCATGGTCAGCCAATCCATTGCCGACAGCACATTTTTGCACCTCAATGTGTGTGCAACACTTACCCTTTCCTGGTCGACTTCCTCTAAAATCCTTGAAACCGACTGGGTAACGCCTTCTATATAAAACTGGAAATTTCCGAGTGTTGATTCAATCCTGCTTGCATTAAGTATTGTGATTGCCGGATGAAAAACTGCGCCAATATTGTTAAAGCTGGTTTCAATGACACTTGTTGCAGAAATGAATTCAGGGTATGCCTGGTTTATTTTATCAAGAGCAGATTCTGTTTGTATGGCAGGTATTGCAGCTACAGGTATTGCCTGTTTTATCCTGAATATTTTAACTGAGGCAGGGCCCATTCCGCGGCTCGCATATATGAAAGTCTGTGCCTCGCAGACAACAATACTGCTTGTATTGTCCCGCTCTCTCAGGATATTTAAAAATTCCAGCGCCCCGCATGTCCGCCCCGGGTTTAGAAGGACAATCTGGCCGTCTTTTAAATATGGCGCGCACCTTTCAGCTATGGCGGCATGCGCAAAAGCAGGGACCACGACCATTATTATATCCGCACCGTTTATTACATCGCCGATTTTATCAGAGGCAAGATCAAGCTTTCCGAAACCGCTTATCTCCCCTTCTATCTCAATGCCTTTCATCTTTATGATGGGATCTATCTTTGAAAGGGTCCTGTTGTAGAGTTTTACCGGAAACCCTTTAAGTGCAAGATGGGCAGCCATTGCTTTTCCGCCGTGCCCTGCTCCGACTACTGCAAAACTCAGCTTACGCATATTGTTTTTCCGGTCCTTTGTGATAAAAATAAATGATATGCTGCAAATAATCAGTTAACCGATTTCTATGAAATAAAGGATAACACAGTTTGCAATCCCATTCAATTATAGCGCCTGTTTTTTTAGATAATGGGTCTTAACCGGCAGAAATTATATTTCCTTTTATCCCTATATTTACAGCTTTTACCGGTATGTCTTTGCCTGAGTCTTTTACGGCCTGCTTAACAATGCTTAACATCCCGAAGCAGCATGGCACTTCCATGTGAACCACAGTAACTGACTTTATATCATTTTGCCTGAAGATATCAGTAAATTTTTTCATATAAAACTCACTGTCATCAAGTTTAGGACATCCTACAAGAAGTGTCTTTCCTTCAAGGAAATCTTCATGAAAAGCTGCATAAGCAAAAGGCACGCAATCTGCGGCAATAAGCAGGTCTGAGCCGTTTAAATAAGGAGCTGTGGGCGGCACAAGCATTATTTGAACCGGCCATTGCTTAAGTTTTGACTCCCTGCCTGTAAGTTCGCTCAAAAGCTGTGCAATCTTTGCGTTTTTGCTTCCGGCGCCATTTAAAACATTATTTTTATCTTCAACTATCGCCTGAGTTGCCTGTTTTTTATTACTATCAGTGTTTTCAACGCCGCATGGCTCTTCACCCCTGAAATCCATTACTGCCGAACCCGGGCAGCCGCATGGCAGCCTGTCTTTATCTTCCGTATTATTTCCCGCTGTGCCCACTTTCTCCTCCGTAAAATCTATATTATTATCTTTTAAATATTTTACTGCCTCATTGTATAAGCCCGTTTCGCCATGGTCTTTTAAGTGTGAAAGATGAGCAGCAATTACATTTCTGCCCTGTTTTGCAATATTTTCCATTACTTTTGCCTCGTTATAGGGTTCTGCTTCCCTCTCAATGACTTCGATTGCGCCAATCGGGCATTCCCCTATGCATGCTCCAAGGCCGTCACAAAAAAGGTCACTGATAAGCCGGGCTTTCCCGTCAATTACCTGAAGGGCGCCTTCAGGACAATTGGGTATGCAGTTTCCGCACCCGTTGCAGATATCCTGGTCTATTTGTATTATTTTCCTTACTGCCATTTCCAAACTCCTTTTTTCTCTTAATATTAATAATTACTTTTTCTTAAATACTTTTAACTTATATTCCGGTTTTTGTAATTTATAAATTTCACAATATCTTATATATTCTTCTATTATTTAAATACTCAAATTAATTTTTTTGTTAATGATACTACTTTAGTATCATTTGTCAACATAAAAACCTGCAATTCATTTTTGCCTTTACTAATCGTGAAACCTGATGGGAGCCTGCTTGCAATAAAAATTACATTTATTTTATTATATAATGTAGTTTTAAGGTTATTTGCTTTTATATAAACCGCAAAACTGTTAAAGAGCATAATAGATGAGAAGAAAAACCATGATAGATCTTAACTGGGCAATAATAATTTCAATTTTTATTGCAGCAATGTGCCTTATAATGCTTGGCGTATTGCTCGCTGCAGCACTGCGCATGAAATCATACTCTGATCCCGCAGCCCTTAATTATTTTGACGGAAATTTCCTGCAGACTGCATTGCAATATAACAGGACGGCGCTTCTTATTTCAATCGCTGAAAGGTTTATTTCATGGGCAGCTATGGCAGTTGCATTGTTATGTTTATGGAAACTTCCAATTGCTTCAGGGCGTGTAAATGCCGGAATTGCAATTGCTTTTTTTGCAGCATTCAGTTTAATCCTGTACATTATCCTGCTGCCGCTGCAGTACTGGAGGGGTTTTGTCCTTGAACACAGCTTTGGCCTCTCAAACCAGGCCCTGTCTGCATGGTTTCTGGATGTTTTAAAAGACCGGGCTATTTCACTTCTTATAAATACAGGTATCCTGACTGTTATTTACATATTTTTAGTAAAGCTTCCCAAAACATGGTGGCTTGCCGCCGGAGCAATATTTATCGTATTTATAATTCTGGCAATCTTTGTCTTTCCTGTTTTGGTGGATCCTTTATTTTATAAATTTACTCCATTGCAGGATGAAAACTTGAGATCGGGCATAGAAAAAATCATCCAAAAGGCAGGCATAAAAGCAGACAACATACTTGTTGCTGATGCAAGCAGAAAAACAAACCGGGTAAATGCATATTTCACAGGAATCGGCAGCACAAAAAGAATAGTGATTTATGATAATCTTTTAAATAAAAATACTGATGAGGAAATACTTTCTGTAATTGCCCATGAAGCCGGCCACTGGAAATACAGGCACATGTTCTATAATACAATAATCGCTTGTGTGCAGGCAGTAGTAGTTCTTGCAATTCTAAAAGCGTTCCAATCAGGATTTAACATAAATGCAAGCATAAAGCTTGCGCTCCTGCTCTTTATAATCTATAGCCTGATATCATATTTGAGTATGCCTCTTGACAACTTAATCTCAAGACGTTTTGAAAGGACTGCAGACAGGTCAGTAATTGAATTTACAGCAAATCCAGGGGCGCAGATAAATATTTTTGAAAAACTTGCAGTCTCAAATCTTTCAAATGTATCACCCCCGCCGATCCTGGAATACATAATATATTCACATCCCCCAATCCTGAAAAGGATAGAAGCAGCTAAATAGCAGGCGCTTTTAAGAATGGTATTAAATCCCGGTAACACAAAAATAAGCAATTGAATATTTTTTTGCATAAAAGTTGAAAAATATTATAAATTATTATAAAATTTCTCTATAAAATAATTAATAAAGTTTTATAAATAAATATAGATTATAGTTTTATAATATTTTTGTTAAAATGATATTATAAATATTTAATAATATTATTAAATAATAACAATATTTATGTAATTATTATATTATGGAAATCCCTTTTTCTGTCTCCCTTCACTGTAATATGCAGTAATTATGTGTAATGTCAGCTTAGTGAAGTATTAAAAGAATATTAACCTTGGCAGGAAAGCAAAAGAAGTGGCAAAAGATAAAAGCTATAATACATTAAAGAGAATTGTTGATAACATATATGAAGGCATAATAGTAACTGATTCAAAGGATGATATAATTTTTGCCAACAGCCAGGCGGCACGCATCGGCAAACAAGCCAAAGCCAAACTTATAGGCTCTAACATATCAAAAGACACTACTGCTGAAAGCTCTGCAAAGTTTCTGCGCCCGTACTACAATGAAGCAAAGAGGAACTTAAAATCCCTTTATGCCAAATCAATTCCATTCGGCGGCAATAGTGGCAAGACAAAATTCAAGTCCCTGGAATTGATCCCGATGGTCAAGAACCGCAGTTTCAATGGGATGCTCTGTATTATCGAAGATGTGACCTTTTACAGTGAATACGAGAAACAGGTATCCATTTCCCAGAATTACCTTGATATCGCAGCAGTAATAATCGTTGTGCTGGATAAAAAAGGTAAAGTAACCCTGATAAACCGCCGTGGTCGAGAGCTGCTTGAATGTAAAAAAAGTGAAATCATAGGCATGAACTGGTTTGACAATTTCGTACCTAAAAAAATCGCAAAAGACCTGAAGTCAAAATTCAAGAAATTTATTTCAGGAGAGTGGAAGTTCCCTGAATCCTATGAAAACAATGTCATTACAAAAAGCGGTGAGGAAAGGACAATTTCCTGGAAAAATACAATTATAAAAGATGAAATGGGTAATATAACTGCAGCGCTTAGTTCCGGTGAAGATATCACTGAAAGAAAGCAGGCGGAAGAAAAATCAGAAGAAAGCGAGGAAAAATACAGGCTGCTTGTTGAGAACCAGGCCGATCTAATTGTAAAACTTGACCCTGACGCCAATTATATTTTCATCAGCCCTTCATTCTGTGAGTTCTACAACCGGGCAGAAGAAGATATACTGGGTAAGAATTTTCTGCGGTTTGTCCACAGAAAAGATAAAGATACAGTTTATACTTCCCTTCAGTCACTTACACTGCCGCCGTATAAAAGCATTTCTGAACAAAGAGTTATTACAAAAAACGGGCTGAAGTGGGTCGAATGGTCAAACAGGGCAGTTATAAATAAAAAGAACAAGATCTCATCGATTATTTGCGTCGGCAGGGATATTACTGAAAAGAAGGCAATGGAGCTTAAGTTAAAGGCCGATGAAAAAAGGTTCCGCATGCTTGCAGAAAACGCAACAGATGTAATTTTCAGGGTAAGACTAAAACCTTCAGTAGCATGCGAGTACTTGAGCCCCTCAATAGAAAAGCTGACAGGTTACACTGCACAGGATAATTATAATGATCCTGAACTTATTTTTAAGATAGTGCACCCGGATGACTACTCCATGCTAATGGAGCTGTTGACATCTGCAAGAGGTTTTAATAAACCTTTTGAAATCAGGTGGATAACAAAAGACGGAAATGTGGTATGGACCGAACAGAATATCTCACCTATTTATAATCCGGAAAAGGAAGTAATTGCAATAGACGGCATTGCAAGAGATATAACTGAAAGAAAAATTGCAGAAGAAAGGATAAAATATCTTTCCTTTCACGACAGCATGACAGATCTTTATAACAGGGCATATTTTGAGGAGGAACTTAAAAGATTAAATACAAAAAGGCAGCTGCCTTTAAGCTTTATAATGGGTGATGTAAACAGCTTAAAGCTGATAAATGATACTTTCGGCCATAAGGAAGGAGACACACTGCTGAAAAATGTCGCCAATCTCATGAAAAGCTTCTGCAGAAAAGAAGATATAATCTCAAGATGGGGCGGAGACGAGTTTGCAATATTGCTGCCCCAGACACCGAAAGACTATGCTTCTGAGATAGTCGAAAGGATAAGGGATGCCTGCAGGAAAACATCGAAATATAAAATACCGATAAGCATATCGCTTGGCCTTGCATCAAAGGAAAACGAAAGCCAGGATATAAATGCTATTATAAGCGAAGCTGAGGACAATATGTATAAGAGCAAGCTGCTTGAGAAAAAAAGCATTTCCAGCTCTATTATCTCTTCCCTTACAAAAACCCTGTTTGAAAAAAGTTTTGAGACCGAGAACCATACGACAAGGATGAGGGAGCTGGCAGTCGAGGTCGGTAAAAAATTCAATCTTTCACAGAGCGGGATTGACAATCTCTCTCTGTGCGCAGCACTTCATGATATTGGCAAAATTGCAATTTCTGATGAGTTACTTATCAAGAAATCAAAACTCACAAAAAGGGAATGGGACATAATAAAGAGACATCCTGAAATCGGGTTCAGCATATGTGAATCCAGCCCCCAGCTCGCCCACATTGCAGACCTTGTTCTTTCACACCATGAATGGTACGACGGCACAGGATATCCACAGGGGCTAAAAGGTGACGACATACCTATCGAGTCAAGGATAATCTCAATAATCGACGCTTATGACGTAATGACAAACAGCCAGCCCTATCGGGATGCAGTTTCAAAAAAAGAAGCCATGGAAGAAATAATGAGAAACGCAGGCACCCAGTTTGACCCTGAAATCGTTGCAAAACTTGTCGAGACTATTAAATAATATTGCCTGATAGCTGATACACTTTGCCAGGTCCAAAAATTACTGTGAATTGGCTAATTCAGACGTGCAGTTCGGGCACCTGGTTGCATTTATGTTTATCGTGGTAAAACAGTAAGGACAGGACTTCGTGGTGGCAGCCTCTTTCTTCCTGAAAATATTAACAGCCTTTACAATAAAGAAAAGGACTACTGCAACAATAATAAAAGTCAGGACGGTATTTATGAAAAAACCATAATTTAATGTGATTGCGCCTGCCTCTTTAGCAGCTGCCTGTGAAATATACGGCCCCGGTACGCTTCCCTGGCGGAGCACCCGGAAAAAATCTATTTTTCCAATAAGCAGCGAAATTGGCGGCATTATGATGTCGTTTACAAGAGAATTTACTATTGCTGTAAATGAGACGCCAAGGACAAGACCGACCGCAAGGTCAACCACATTACCCCTGCTCACAAAAGCTTTAAATTCTTTCCACATAAAACACCTCCCTGCAAAAATTGATTAAATTTAGAAAGCAGGGCAAATATTGTTATTGCC
>Ga0163210_1000521_pt1 | contig 16347 bp, 12 predicted proteins | sample Kivu_220m_FD_113536 | JGI IMG/M metagenome (GOLD analysis project Ga0163210, IMG submission 113536) | Freshwater microbial communities from Lake Kivu, Western Province, Rwanda to study Microbial Dark Matter (Phase II) - Kivu_220m | ecosystem: Environmental > Aquatic > Freshwater > Lake ...
AGAGGACGTTGCGCCTGGCCGGGGCGGCACTCCGGCAGGTGCCGGAGAATGGCTCGGGCGGGCGCTTGTACGGAACCGAGCTGGAGGCCCGCCTGCGCCTGAGGAGACTGGCCCACAGGCTTGCCGCGTTCATGCTGGTGGGCAATCTGACCCAGGTCCAGTCGAAGACTGAGCTGGACAAGGAAGGCTGGCACACCACCTTAGAGCGCCCGCTCGCCGGCCAGTCTCCCTACCTGCTCAATCTGATGCTCTTCTACGATGCCGCGGAGCGAGGATTCGGCGGATCGTTGCTGTACAGTCGTTACGGCGAGCGTCTGGACGGCGTCGGCGTCGGTGGAATGCCGGACATCTACGAACGGGCTCACGGAACCCTGGACTCCAGTCTGTGGGTATCGTGGATGGGGATGCGCTGGAGCCTGACAGCCAGCAACATGCTCGCTGGGGAACTGCGCTGGATGCAGGGAGACTACGTCATACGCAGCACGCGCAAGGGTCGCGGGTTCGGATTCTCGATCTCACGCAGCGGCTGAGCGCGGCGGCCTGGCGGGGAGGAGCAACGATTGGCGAAGAAGACGATCATGGTCGGATTGGCGCTGGCAGCGGTGGTTCTCACCGCGGTCGGCTATCGATGGCGCGCCAGGGAAGCGCCGGAGGGCACAAGCGCGGTGCCAGCAGCGGCGGAATCCGCGATCGCGGTGCCCGCGGTTGCCGCGGTGCAAGTGGCCAAGCACAGCGACCCGGCAATGACCTCCAGAGCCCGGGGCGCGTCCCCCTCCCCGCCTTCCTCGCCCCAGAAGACGGCACTGACCTCCCCGGATCCGCGCGCGGAAGGGCCGCCCAGCACGCTCCCGGCGCCCTCCGCAGCCGCGCCCGTTCCGACCTCGGCAGAGCGGCCCGGGGCAGCGGCAGAGCCCACCATCCTGATCGATGGGAAGTGGCCCGTTCGTGAGATATCGCCCGGCCGTGCCATCCGGCCATCGCCCGTCGAGCAGGCACCCGGCTACTACCCCCCGCATGACCCCGAGGCAGACGCGGTCCTCACGGGACGCCGCGTCGTCGACCTGACCGATCTGCAGCTTTCGGGGGGCGCGTCCTCGGCCACGGCGCTGGCCGAGGCGATCGTGGACTGCGTCAGCCGGGATGACTTCCGCCGCTTGCGTGAGTACCTGATCACCTTCGAGGAATTCCGCGACATCCTGTGGCGAGAGTTCCCCCAGAGCCGCCCGGCAACCAATGTCCCCGTCGAGGACGCTTGGGACTTCCTCTTTCGTTCCAGCTACACCGGAGCGCGCCGCATGGTGGACGACTGGAGCGGGCGTGATCTGCGCATGACGCGTCTCAGCTTCCTTCAAGGGTTGACGCGCTACACGAACTTCAACCTCCTCCTCGGTGTTCGCATCCACGCGCGCGACGAGACCACCGGGGAAGAGATCGTGATCAAGTACGCCGATGGCTTCGTCGAGCGCAACGGCGCCTGGAAGGTCTACACCTATCGTGATTGAGGCCCGTTCAGTGGCGCGCGGCCGGAAGCGGGCGCGCTGTGCGGCCGGAAGCGGGCGCGCGGCAGCCTGAGGTGGCCGCTCGACGTCCAGAGCCTCGCGCCCCGCGGCGGTCTACGGCGCGCCGGCGGTCGAGTCGCGGAGCGGGACGGAATCCTCCGCCGCGGGAGCGAGCCCGGGGACCGGGGCCGACCCCGGGACGGGAGCATGGCCCGGGGCCGAAAGAAGCCCGGGGAGAGGAGCGAGACGCGGTGCCGCAATCAGCTCCCCCGCGCGCAGCACCCATTCCTGTGGCTCGCGCCCGGGGTCGACCGCCGGCGCGATCCGCAGCGTCGTGCTCGAATCCGCGCCCCACTCCGCGACAACATCGTAGGGCTGGGGCGCCAGCCAGCCCTCGAACGCACCCCGCGCACGGTAGTCCTCGTCCCCGGCGGCCGAACTCACGCGCAGCGTCGCCGCCGGGTCGCTGCGGATCGCGACCGCCACTCGACCCTGCTTCTTCCACAGGACCTTCTCGAACTCGCGCCCGGGGATCGCCAGCAGGTTGAGCTCTTCCTGCTGGATCTCCCCATCCGGCCAGCGGGCGATGACCGCCAGGACGTCCTTCTCCAGCTCGGCTGCGAACGTGCCCAACCCTCGCAGGGTGCGGTTTCCCGCGACCTGGCGGATGGTCAGGGCGGCCGGCGGATAGGTGTGGAGCGTGAGCAGGACCCGGCGGAAGAACGGCGCGAGCGTGCGCGCGTACTCCCGGGCAGAGATGGCCAGCAGGTTCTCTTCCAGGCTGCAGCGACCGCCGTCGGCCCAGCGCCCCTCGATCGACACCGGCTGCCGGCTCAGCCAGGTGCGGATCTGCTCGCCTCCCTGAAGCAGGATCTCCCCCGCGATCGCGCGCACGAGGATCTCGCTGGCGGGGGGCTCACTCTGCAGATCGAGGAAGATCTGCGTGGTCGGAGTCAGCGTGTGGTGGAGGTCGATGACGGGCTCCGCCTCGCGCAGGTCGACCATGCCGCGCTCCGGGTAGTAGCCGGAAAGGCGGATCTCATACTCGATTCTCTCCCGCCGCGGGAAGCGCACGTGCGCGGGGGTCTCCAGGAAGAGCATCGGTCCGGCGGCCCGGCGGATCTCGAGGCCGGCGACGCTGGGACGAGTGGTGAAGCGCACCAGAACGGAGTCACTGAGGCCGAGCGTGTCTGCGCCGCGGCTGTCAGTCGGACCAAGCCCGTCCGCGGCGCCGGCCGCGCCCGGCGCCGGGTCACCCGACGCGGTTGCCGCGACCAGGGTCAGGCTCAGGAGCGCGGCGCCCGCGGCAAGTCTCATCGCCGCCGCCACTCCTCTCCACGCGCGGGCTCTCACCGCTGGCCCTCCGGAGCTTGCGGCAGCGCGCGCATCTCCGACGCCGCCAGCGGCGCGAGGGGTTCGCCCCGGCGCAGCAGGAAGACACGATCCGCCAGCATGCGCACAACCTCCAGATCGTGCGTGATGAGGAGAATGCCCAGCCGCTGCGTCACCGCCAGTGTGCGCAGCAGCGCGGCGATCGGCTGCGCTGCCCAGAAGTCCAGGCCCGTGAACATCTCGTCGGCAATGAGCACCTCGGGCGGAACCGCCAGCGCCCGGCCCAGGGCTACGCGGCGACATTCCCCGCCGCTGAGCGCACCCGGGTACGACTCCAGATGACGCGCTCCCAGCCCGACCGCGTGTGCCACGGCATCGACGCGCGGCGCCGCGCGCCGCGCGGACGCACCCTCATGGGCGCGGACGGGCTCGGCCAGGATTTCGCGCACGCGCATGCCGGGATTGAGGGAGCCCCGGGCGCCCTGGAGGATGTGTCGCACGCGGCGGCGGAACTCCCGCACCGCCTGCCGGGGGCGCTCCGCGGAACATCCGCCGCGATCCCACATCGGACGGCCGGCGAAGAGAACACGCCCGGCATCCGGCCGAAGGAGTCCGGAAAGGATCCTCCCCAAAGTCGTCTTTCCGCTGCCCGATGCGCCGATCAGGGCTACGCACTCCCCGGGATGCAGCGAGAAGCGGATCTCCCGAAGCACCGGCTGCGGCCGGGACCCGCGGGGGACGCGGGCCCCGTAGCTCTGGCTGATCTCCTCAGCCCTCAGGATGGCGGGGGCCTCCAAACGTGCCTTCCCTCCGTGCCGGCAACCCTAGGGTTTCCAGCCGAGCCGAGCCGCCACTTCCTGCGGATGGCCCTGGTCCACGATCTCGCCTGCCCGTAGAGCGATCAGGCGATCGCAGTGGCGCACCAGCGCGCCGATGCGATGACTGATGACCAGCACCCCGGTGCCCGCGGTCCGGGACAGGTCCCGCAGGAGCGACAGGATCTCTTCCTCGATGAAGCAGTCTAGCTGCGAGGTCGGCTCATCGGCAACGAGCAGCTCGGGGCGCGCGGCCGCCGCGCACGCCAGGGCCGCCCGCTGGCATTCGCCCCCGCTCATCTCGAACGGATAGCGACGCGCATAGATCTCTGCCGGTCGCAGGCCGACTCTCTCCAGCCACGCAAAGGTGCGCTGGGCGATCGGGGTCCGCGCATCCGCGGCGCCATGGTCCCGTATCACGCCACCGAGCTGGCCGCCGATAGTTCTCCACGGCTCGAGCGCCAACTCGGGATGCTGAAAGATCGCGGCCATGCGCCGCCGCAGTCGCCGGGCATAGCTCCTGCGCTGCTGCCGTTCCCAGCCGTCCAGGTCCTTCTCGACACGCAGCTCCTGGTCGTCGCCGGTCAGGGCGCAGATCGAATCCAGATCGGGGAGCAGCGCCTGCCCGCGGAAGAGGACCTGCCCGCGGACGACCCCGGGCTGCGCATGCACGACGCCGAGGACCGATCGCGCCAGCGCGGATTTCCCCGCGCCCGAGGGTCCCGTGATCCCCAGCATCTCACCGGACAGAAGATCGAACGAGCATCCCGCGACCGCCCGCACCAGACCACCGGGGTCGTGGAAGTAGGTGTGGAGATCCTGCACCCGCAGGAGGGGTGAGCGATCTGTCGCCGCGCCGATCATCAGTGCAGCTCCGGTGCGATCATGTTTGCTGCCCCGTTGCGATCATGCGCTCGACCCCGCGGGCGAGGAGGTCCAGCGAGAGGAGCGCGAAGAGCAGCACGGCGGCGGGAAAGACCGCCGGCCAGAGCAGGCCGCTGCTCAGGAAGCGATGCGTCGCGCCCTCGGCCATCAGCGTGCCCCAGCTGCGCGCACCGCCCTCGAGGCCGAAGCCGAGGTATCCCAGGGCGGCCTCGAAAAGCATCAGATCCGAGAGCACCAACACTCCCTGGGCGAGCAGCGTGCCGCGGCAGTTCGCCCCCAGCAGGTGCCGCCACAGGATCTGCGCGTCCCGCAGGCCGAGTTCCCGCGCGCTGTCGACGAAGTCGAGGTGTTTCAGCGCGCGGATCTTCCCGCCGACGACCCGCGCCACTCGGGGGGCGGTGAGGATGCCGAGAGGGATCGCGATCGTCCAGATGGTAATGCGAAAGACGCTCAGCACCACCATGATGGCGACGAACTTGGGCAGGGATCCCAGGGCATCCTCGCTCAGCTCCAGGACGCGGCGGACGGCGCCCCGGCGCGCGAAGGCACCGACCCCGCCGAGCAGCGTGCCGATACCCAGCGCCAGGCACGCGGCCGCGAGGCCCGGGCCCCAGTAGATCGTCCCCGCCAGCAGCGATCCCAGCAGCAGATCCCGCCCCACCGCGTCCGTGCCCCAGGGATGGCGCGACCGGGGCATGCCCGTGGATTGGCCTGCCGTTTCGCCGCCGCCCCTTTCCGGAGGCTGCGCCGCAGGACGTTCCGCGGGCTTCTCAGCCGGCTCCGCGCGCGACTCACCGCGCAGGAAGTGCAGCTCCGAGTCTTCGCGGGGCCCGCCGCCCTCCGGCTCGCCCGCGCGCTGCCGGGCCTCGGCACGGTGATCGGTCAGCAGGCGCCACAGAGCCACGCCCGGGGGGCTGGGCGCGGAGCGCGCCGTGTCGGCTTGCAGCGCACGCCGGTAGAGCGCGGGCGAATAGCGCAGAGTCCCGCCGGAGACCAGCAGGCATCCGATCCCGACCAGGCCGAGGAGCGCCGGAAGCGCTCCCCGGCGCCGGAGGCGCTGCCAGCGGCTCTCCCGCCGATCGCGGAAAATCGCCCGCGACACGTCAGGTCACCTCCCCGCGCCGCAGCCGCGGATCCATGAGGCCACCCAGCATACGTGCCGCGCAGCGCACAGCGCGGGCCGTCACCGCGAGCACCAGCGTCACCGCCAGAATCATGAAATAGTCCTTGTGACCGATGGCCTCCCAGCTGATGTATCCGAGGCCATTGATGTCGAAGACGCGCTCCACAACCACCGCCGTGCTGAGCAGGTGCAGCATGCGCCCCTCGAGGACCCCAATCATGGGCAGTGCCAGCCCGCGGAGGATCCGGCCCGTGACGCGCTCGCCCCGGCAGAGTGCCGCCAGGACGTGATCCTGTTCGCGCAACGCCCGGGACTCGCGCCGCGCCGTGGCCACGGCTTCGCGGAAGAGTCCCTCGCTGGAAGCCAGGATGGCGCAGGGCAGGAGCACGATGATCGCCCGCAGCAGCGGGGGGTAGTCCCGCTGCACGACCGTGGAGCGGATCGGTTCGAGACCCAGCCCCAGGAACAGGTAGAAGAAGAAGAGACAGGCAAGAAACGCGGGCACGGAGCAGGCGACGGTGCCCAGGGCACTCCATGCCCGGGCCCATGCGGGCGGGTGCCGCGCGCCGAGCAGATAACCCAGCGGAAGCGTGGTCACGACGAGCAGCAGCACCGCCAAGGCCACCAGCAGCAGCGTCCGGGCGAACCCATGGAACACCACTTCGCGCACCGCGTGCGGCCCGGGATAGTATGGCGACGGTCCCAGGTTGCCGCGGAGCACCTCCCGCCACCAGCACGCAAACTGCTGTACCGCCCCCCCCTCCAGACCGTAGGCCGTCCTGAGCTGGGCGATCTCCGCCTCCGCCAGTCTGTCTACCGTCAGTCCCGCGGGAAGGAGACGCGCCAGCGGGCCCCCCGGCATGGCCTGAAGCAGCGCGAACACGAGCGCCGTGGCAATGAGGATCACCAGCAGCGACGCCGCGATCTCGCTGGCCAGGACTCTCAGCATGGCAGCCGCGGCAGGCGCGTCTGCCGGGCAGACGTCACTCGCATTCCTTGGCCCAGTTCTCCACGAAGTCGAAGGTTGTCAGGGTGGACAGCGAGACACTCCTCAGCGCCCGTGTGGCAATGGCGTACTTCTCGAGATGCCACAGGAAGAGATAGGGCAGATCCGCCGCCAGGATCCGGTGCATCTCCCACCCGTAGGCCTGCGCGGTGATGCGGTCGGCAGCCTGCACCCAAGCCTGGTAGATCGCCTCGAATTGCGGGTTCTGATAGCCCCCGTAGTTCTTGTCGAACTCCGGGAAGTCCCGGTCAGTGATGAAGAGCGGACCGACGTTGGATCCCTCGTCGTAGGCCCAGGCGAAGAAGGCCATGTCGAAGTCGCGCTTGCGGTGCACGGCGTATTCGAAGTCATCCCGCGTCATCTTGGCCACCTCGACCTGGATCCCCACCTCCCGCAGATAGGAGCTGATCCGCTGGCACACGACATAGTCGGAGGACGCATCGTCGTGGGCCGCGACTTTGAGAACGAAGGACAGCCGCGATCCGAGCGGCGACTCCAGGATGCCATCCCCATCGCGATCGGCATAGCCGGCGGCGGTCAGTAGCTGCCGCGCGCGGCTCGGCTGGTAGGGGTATGGCGCTACCGTGTCGCAGAAGCAGTAGCTCGTGGGAGCGAACGGCCCGCTGAGCAACTGCCCGCGGCCGTCATAGACTTCATCCAGGATGCGCTGGCGGTCGGTCCCGTACAGGAGCGCCTGCCGCACCGCCGGGTTGGCCAGATGCTTGTTCGCCAGATTCAGGCCCAGCCCCTCAAAGGAAAGGCTCTCGAAGGGGTAGATCTCGAACTCCACCGAGCGATAGAAGGGCTGCAGGCGGTTGGGCGAGATATCGGCGATGAAGTCCAGCCCGCCGCCCTGCAGCGCCAGGGTCAGGAGCTCCTGGTTGGCCCGCTTGCGCATGACGATCTCCTCGATCTGCGGGCGCGCGAAGTAGCGGGGATTGGCGTGCAGCGTCACGCGGTTCTCGGCGACGGCGATCTCCGCCAGATAGTAGGGACCGCTGCCCACCGGCTTCTGCGTGCTGAAGCTGCTGGCGCGCTTCAAACCCGGACCGCGCAGGACGTGCTCGGGGAGGATGGGGAAGCGACAGCGAGAAAGCGCCTCGGCCTCGGTGGGCGCCGGCTGCACGAACTCGAACTCGATCTCCAGATCGCCGAGGACCGTCGCGCCCAGAAAGGCCTGAGCCTTGTGGCGGTAGTAGGGGCCAATGAAGCTGTCGGTGCGCCGGAAGAGATCCAGGGTGAACTTGACATCGCTTGCCTGCAGCGGCTGGCCGTCGTGCCAGACGAGCCCCGGGCGCAGGCGGAAGCGGATCTGCCGGCCTCCCGGCAGCAGGGTCCAGCTCTCCGCCAGGCAGGGTTGCGCCTCGCGGAACTCGTCGAAGCGCACCAGGGAGGCGAAGAGCAAGGCGGAGACGCGGACGGCGGGCATGTTGTTGAGCGTCGTCACGGGTTCGAAGGCGTCCGGGAACTGCGTCTCGCCGTAGATCAGCGGGCACTGCGCGGCAGCGAGCTTGACCGCCGCGCTGACCGTCGCCAGGCAGAGGCCGGCTCCCAACAACGGGCCCCGCAGCCAGGCACGCAGCGACATGAATACCCTCCTCTCCCGCCTCTTGCGCCCGCCGCTCGCGGACGCCCGTCCACACTCCGGCCTGGCGATCTTCGCCATCGCCGCTACCTGCTGATCGGATCACGACCGATGTCGCGGATCAGGCTAGCGTAGACGATCTCCAGCGGCTCCGCCACCTGGCGCAGGTAGGCGTACCGCCGCTCGAGTGCGCGCAGGTCCTCGAGCACGAAACCCACGCCATCCCGATCGCGGCGATAGCGAGCCAGGGCGTGGCGCAGGATCAGCAGCGGGGAAGGGCCGGCGGCGCGGGTTTCTTCCGCTCGGGCCTTGCGAAACCAGCTTTCGGCCGCCACGTAATCTCGCCGCGCCGCGGCCACCCGTCCCGCAGTCTCGCAGAGCTCGGCGGGCAGGCGCGGCTGGTCCGCGGCCGCGGCGGCGATCATCCGGTCGCTGAGGGCGGCGGCCTCCTCCGGGAACACACCGGCCTCGGCGGACAGTGAGACCATCTCCATCTGCACCGCCATCGGGCCACGGAGTGCGCAGACCTGCCAGAGATCGCGCGCGGCCCCGATCCGGCCGGCCCCGTAGGCCGCCAGCACCCGACAGGGCCACAGGCGCATCTCCGAGGTATCCGCCACGCACCGCGTGGTTTCATCGAGCGCGCCGATCTCGTGAAGGATGCGGCACAGATGCAGACAGATCTCCTCGCGACCCATGCGCGATGCCGGCGCACGGCGTTCGAGCGCCAGGCGCGCGTGCTCGCGCGCCTGAGCCAGGAGCATCCGCCGCGCCAGGCGCAGCGGCCCGGGATCAAAGAGACCGATCTGGCGCGAGATCTGCCCCGGCCCTCCCAGTGTGGTCATCCCGTACGGCAACCCGAGGAGCGCGTCGTGCAGGACCGCCCGCTCTCCGCCGTCCGCGGCGGCGCGGAGCAGATCTGCCACCGCACCCTCCCGCGAAAGCGCATCCCAGTGCTCACGCCTGACGGCCAGCGCTTCGCGGATCCGCGGGGCAGCCGGGCTGAAGTCCAGGGCATACTCCGCCGCGGCCAGGCAGATCCGCGGGTCCTCGCCGCCTGCGACCAGCGCCTCCCATGCCCCCATCGGCACCGGCCCCACCCCCCGGTGGACACGGCAGGCCTCCAGCCCGAGTTGCGCCAAGCGTGCCTCGGCAGGCCGATCGGCCAGCAGCTCCACCGCCTGAGCGAAGCGTTCCTCAGCCTGCAAGTAGTCGCCGGCGAGATAGGCGACGCGAGCCGCTCCATAGCGGATGCGACCGATCTCGGCCGGGGCCAGCACCGGCTCGAGGGCGGCGTAGTAGTCGCGCTGCACGTCGAGGGCGGCCGCGTACACCAGCCCCAGGAACAGCGCCTCCCGATAGGCAGCGATCGCCGCACCCAGGTGCGATTCGCCGGCCAGAAGGGAGTCTGCCCCGGCCAGCACCTGTTCGAAGCAGGCCGCGGCACCGCGGAAATCGTCCGTTGCCAGCCGCGCCCCGCAGCCGCTGAGATCCTCCAGCCCCGCGGCAAGTCCAGGGCCTGAGAGTATCGCGGCCCACAGCGCGACCCACAGGATGGCGGTCCCCGCCACGCGGGCCTGATCGCCCGCCCGCCGCCGCTGCGCCGGCGCGACCCTCGCGGTTCTAGTGGGCAGCATACCCCCACGCGTACCCCAGCGCGGCTGCCAAGCTGGCAAGGATCAGCGTCCGGAGCCAGCTTGCATGCCGCGAACGGGTCGAGGTCGAAGGACACGGCAGCGAGTAGGGAGCAATGGGATGCTCGCCTGGAAGCACCCGTGCCGCGCCATCGATTTCTCCCACCCAGATCTCCCAGTCGTTCCCCGATCCAGAGCAGACCCCGATGCGGTGCCCTGGCAGCAGCGAGACGCTTGTCTTGAGCGCGAGGCCACTCTCGAGGATCACCTCGAAGTCACTGCCCGGCGACAGCCAGCGCGACACCGAAGCGCGGCACAGCAGATCGCCCTCGCCCGCCGAACGCCGCACGTAGAGGAGTGCCGGGGGGTCCGCGCCGAGCCAGAGCGGACCCTCCGAGATATCCGGGACGACAGAGGAGGCCAGATAGCGCGTGACACCCCAGAGGCGGCGTCCACCCATGATGCGCCCGTCCTCGACGCAGCGTTCCAGCTGGGAGACCGCCAAGTGAACCTCGCGGTCCGCAGGGGTCTCGGCATCGTGATAGACCTCATCACTCTGCACGTAGTAGGCGATGAGCGACATATCCGGTGCCCAGCTGGGCCGAAACTCCGCCGCGGCGGCGTCGTGCGTGACGCGGATCGCCTCGCCCATCTCCGCCCGCGCCGGCAGGATCATGATGCCGTCGTTCTCGCGGCTGCCGGTCTCGCGCGGGCCCATCCCGTGCGCCGTGTAAGCGATGTAGCGCCCGTCGGGGGACCATACGGGGTAGAGATCCTCCCCCGGGGAGACGGTCAGCTGCCGCGGTTCGCGCTGAGCAATCGCGGTGCCCGAGCCGCGGATGACGTCGTTGAGGCCCGTCAGCAAGAACAGATCGGCGTTTCCCGTGCGCCCCGAGACGAACACCAGCGCGTCCCCATCCGGCGACCAGGCAGGCATGAAATCGTTGCCCGGGTGCTGGGTAAGACGGAAGCTGCGCCCGGAGGGATACGCTCCCAGGTAGAGGTCCACGTTCTCCTCACCGCCCGTCCCGACGCAGACGAACCAGCGCTCCCCCTCCACGGGTTCCCCGGGATGCCAGCGCAACTGACCCTCCGAGGACTCTGGCGCGGAATCCAGGATCCAGGCCGAAGATGCGGGTGCCTCTTGCGGACGCGTCACCACGCGCAGCGGAGATGCACCCGCGGAACGGATCCAGAGCTCCGCCCGGCGGCGGTACCGCCGCTCGAAGGCCATCAGTTCGGGCTCGCCCGCGCAGAGCTGGAGGGCCGTCAACTGGCCGGGTAGGTCACTGCCCGAGTATGCCCGCCGAAAGTTGCACAAGCCCGGGGCGGCCTCGGGCGGCGCCTGCGCCCGCGCACCGGCGCACCCCAACAAGAGCAAGCACAAGAGGGTTCGTGCCCCGCGCGGCGCCGCCCTCCGGCGCAGGATCCTGGGCTTCACGCGGGCCTCCCTCAGCGGAGTGCCGCCGGCGGTGTGGAGTCGGCGGCGCCGACGCCGCTCACTGCGAGTGGCTGATCAGGTCGTCCAGGTGATACTGCGCGGACCCCACATAGGTCTGCGCCTCGGGGAGGGACTGCTCGCTCGCCCAGCGCCGCACGTAGTCCTCGAGCTCATCCTTGGCCCGGCGGCAGGCTGGGGCCCTGGTTTGCATCTCTGCTTCTTGGCAGAGCTTGTAGTGGGCGAAGGCATGGAAGAACTCAGCCTTGAGCAGGACCTCCTTGAGACGCGCGCTCGGCAGAGTGCTCTTGGCGCGGATGAGGTCCGGATAGGCATGCTCCACGACCTCCTGGTAGAGCCCGAGATGGTGACAGCAAACCAGCAGGTTGTACTGGGCCAGCCCGCGGCGGGATTGCTGCAGGATGCGGCGGAAGATCTCGGCGGCCGAATCCATGCTCCCACGGGCCATGTGCGCGCACCCGCGGAACTCCTCGAGCTGCAGGTAGGTCTCCTGCTGCTGAAGGAAGTCCGGACTCCCGGACTGCGGGGGACGATTCTCGATCGCCAGGACCCTCTCATAGTCCCCCGCCCTGAAGAGTTGTTCCGCCTGGACAAGCCGCGGGTCCCTGGGACTGGCGGATGAGGCAAGGCTCTCCACGGCCGGCGCGACCGGCGGGGTCTCGGGGGGCAGGGTCACGGTCAGCGCAGGCGGCTCCTCCTTCACCTCGGGCGTGGCGGGGGCCGTCGACGCTTGCGCCGGCTCCACGGAAGGCGGCTCCTCGGCCGACTCTGTTACGCGCGCCGGGGTCTGGGCGGGCTCTGAACCATGGGGAGTGAAGGGTTGTGCCTCGACGCGTGGCGCCCCGACGGGTGGCGCCTCGACGGGTGGCGCCTCGACGGGTGGCGCCTCGACGGGTGGCGCCGCGACGCGTGGTGCCTCGACGGGTGGTGCCGCGACGCGTGGCGCCGCGACGGGTGGCGCCGCGACGCGTGGTGCCTCGACGGGTGGCGCCTCGACGGGTGGTGCTTCGACGCGTGGCGCCGCGACGCGTGGCGCCTCGACGGGTGGCGCCTCGACGGGCGGCGCCGCGACGGGTGGTGCTTCGACGCGTGGTGCCTCGACGGGTGGCGCCGCGACGGGTGGCGCCGCGACGCGTGGTGCCTCGACGGATGATGCCTCGACGGATGTCTTCCCTGGGGGGAGTGCTGGCACACCGGGGCCGAGCGGCTCCGTGCGCGCCCTGGCGGTTTCCGGAGCATGTTCGACGACATCCCTCTCAGCGGGACGAGCGTGAGTGTAGGCTGAAGAAGCGCTCGCAGGCTCCTGTGCCGGCTCCGTGTCCACCGTCTGGCCCGGCGTCGCCTCGGGGGTCACAGCCTGATCCACCTGTGTGACGACCGCCAGGAAGTCCGCCAGGAAACGGGCGTCGTTGCGGCGCACCACACCTCGCAGGCGCAGCCGCAGGCTCTCGGGCACAAAGGCCCAGTCCTCCTTGCTCGGTGCGAAGACGTAGAGCCGCCCGGGCTGGAAGGGCACCGGGAAGTGCAGGTCTCCGTCCGCGTTCGTCTGTCGGTCCACAAGGAAGGGCACGCCGCCCTCGCTCGCGGAGGAGTCGGCGTACGCGGCCGTCACCCCGACCCCCACCGCGGGGGAACCGCCCTCGGTTCTGACACGCACATGGACGTCGATCGGGTCACCGGGCCTGATCGTCGTTTCCTTGGTTACCTGCCACGAGAGGATGACCGCCACCGCGATGATTCCCAGGACGAGCAACCCCCTCAGGGTCTTCGACATGGCGCTCGCCTCCTCCTTCCCGAGCCTCGGAAGCTACTTGGTGACGTCCTGGATGGGGTCCTGCCCTGTGGTCCGCGTGGAATCGGAAGCCCCCTCCGGCACCTCGATGGAAGGCTGGAGTTCGTTGAGGTCGATGATCAGCCTGCGGCTGGGATCGGCATACCTCGCGATGTCCAGCTCATAGGAAAAGCGCCGGCTCCACTGCGGATCCTGGATCTGAAGGGTCAGCACGCCACGGATGCCCACCCCGTCGAGACAGAACGTTCCCTGTTCGCGATCGAGGCGGCAGGTGATCTGGGGCGCATCCGCGACCGCCAGAAGGATATCGCGATTGGTGATCGGCTTGCCAAGCTCGTGCAGGTCCCCGCAGAGGGTCCGCCTCTCGGCGTCGGGCATGCGGGGATCGGTCTCCGGCGCAGACCGGCCGGACCCGCAACCACCCGTTCCATGAAGGCAGAGGATCAGCAGCACCGCACCGGACAGAAGCGCGCAAACCCCACTCCGCATCACGCCCTATCCCTCCGGACGAAGACCAAACAGGCGGCCGCTGCGGTGGCCGTGAACGCACGCGCCTCGAATCCCAGCGCACAGGATTCTCGCACACGGGCATCGGAGTGTCAACGCGCGGCCCGCTCATGCGCGGCTCCGGGTTCGGCGCGGTAGGGCTCGGACCGCAGCGCCCGTGCGGTGTCGAGCAACCGCGCCACGTCGCCGCGGGCCTGCGGCCACATCAGGATCAACAGCACGAGCGTCACGATCCCCGTTGCCGCCGGCAGCACCAGCCTGACGAGCAGGGCTTCTCCGGCCACCGCTGCGCGCACCGCCGCCATCGCTCCGAGCAGCGCCACGCTGATCGCCGTCGGTCGCCACGTCGCGGCCGCGAGATCCCGGAGACGGATCGGCGACCCGTGAAAGGCGAAGAGCCACCCCGGAACCCTCAGCGCGAGGGCGCAGATTGCGTAGGCCGCCGCAACCCCCAGCGCACCCCAGCGCAGGCCAACGACGAAACCGGCGGCGAAGATCGGCATGCTGATGAGGCCCCAGGCGAGGAGACGGCGCGCGCGCCCCAGCGAGATGTACACCCATCCGTTGGCGGCCGCCGCCGGTTGGCCCAGCGCCGCGATCGCCAGGACACGAAACAGTCGCCCGGCCTCCATCCACTGGTTGCCGAGCACGATCGCGATGACCTCATCGGAGAGCACGATCATGCCAACAATGAAGGGGGTGGCCACGTAGGCGAGGAGGCTCATCGCGTTGCAGTAGTAGCGCCGGTAGCGTGCCGGGTCATCCTGCAGGCGGCTGAGGGTCGGGATGGCGACACTGGCCAGCGGAGCGTTGATCTGCTGCAGCGGCAGCAGCAGCAGCTGATAGGCCCGGCTGTAGAAACCCAGCTGCTGTTCGCGCCAGCGCCATCCAATGAGCACATTGTCGAGATTGCGCGAGAAATAGTCGACCAGGCTGAAGCCCGTGAGATTGCCCCCGAACGCCAGCATCGCGCGCACCCCGGAGCCGCGGGTAGGGTGGCCCGGTCGCCAGCCGCACAGGATCCAGACCCCGGCCGCCGTGGCCGCGGCAACCGCGATGGGCCGGAGGACCAGGGCCCAGTACCCCGCGCCCGCGAGGGCGAGCACCACCGCAGCCGCCGCCCCGGCCAACAGCGCCCCGATCTCGATCCCCGCCAGAGCCCCGAAGCGCATCTGCCGGCGCAGCAGGGCATGGTGCTGGACAGTGAGTCCGCCGAAAAGGAAGGTTGCCCCCAGGGCGAGGGTGACCCCGAGGAGGCGCGGCTCTTTGTAGAACCACGCGACCGCCGGCGCGAGCGCCGCGACGCTCACCATCACTGCGGCACTGATCAGGAGGTTGAGCCAGAAGAGTGTGCTGACCTGGCGGTGATCGATGCTTGGCCGCTGGACCGTCGCCATCGCCAGGCCGAGGTCCTTGAACACGGCCACGAAACCCGTGAAGGCCGCGACCATCGCCACGAGCCCGAAATCCCCCGGAGTGAGCAGGCGGGCCAGGGCCATCGTCGCGCCGATACTCAACAGGAACTTCAGACCCTGAGCCGTGATCGTGATGGTCCCGCCGCGTACGGCCGTACGCTTGAGATCGGCCGCCACGTGATCGGTGCGCAGGAAGCAATCGGGGTCCGTCAAGGCGCTGGATCCCCCGCCGGGAGCGGCGGCTTGCCGGGGACTCTCCCCGGGGCCTGCCGGACGCGGGATCCTAGCAGATCCCGGCGGGCTACGCGTGTGGCAGCGGCAGGAGCCGGCGAGCCTTGTGCTCGGACATCATCCGCTCCTCCGGGTGACCTGACGGCCGTGCCGCATGCGAGCCGTTGCAGGTGAGGATCAGCCCCCGGGAGGCGTGGAAGCGCAGCCAGGCCTGCTGGCACGTGGGTCCGCCGCGCCAGGGCCTCTGGAAACCGAATTCGCACTCCCGGCACACCGTGGCGGCCGCCCGACTCAGGAAGCGCTCCCAGTCCAGACCCTTCATTGCGCGTACCTCCATTCCCTCCATTCCCTCAGCCGGCGGGTTCTCGGGGATTGCCCCACCGTTGTTGCCGATGGCCCCTGGCCGCGCCGGCGTCACACTCGATGTTATCGGCACAGCGGCCGGGGACAGTAGCAGAACTCCCGAAACTCCGGGTTTCTGCCCGCTCGCTTCTCCCACCGCCTCGCTCGTGTCTGGCCAGTGTTCCCCGAAGTCGGCCGCAGGTACCCGTGGGCGGTCCGCTCGCGAGTGGAGGCGCGTTCCCAGTGGATCGGACAAAGGGAGCGGGCCCGAGCGGGGGGGCATCATCCCGCCTCGGGCCCGAGGGGGCCGCCGCCAGGTTGTCGGCGCGCTGCCACTTCCCACGCGGCGGGTTCTCGGATCGCTGCCACCACGGGGATGCCGGCGCGCACATCCGGCGATCCCCGCGTCTCGAGTCGGGTAAGAGACACCGATCCGAGGAAAGAGCCGCAACACTCTCTCGGTGAGAAGGTTACCAGAATGCGGTCGCGCTCGGCAAGCCCTTTGTGGCGGCTTTCTGCGCCCGGCGGCTAGTTTCTCCTGACCGCAACCCACAAGGTCACGCCATCGTCGAGCTTCACCTCGACGCCGCCATCGACGCCGGCGCTGCGGCCGGGAATCAGCTGCGTGGCCAGCGTTTCGCCGCGGATAGGCATAGTGGTTTGTATCCCGCCTCGCGCCGCACGAACCCGCCGAACCCGGCCTGGAGGGCCCCCGGTCGCCC
>Ga0163210_1000522_pt1 | contig 16330 bp, 11 predicted proteins | sample Kivu_220m_FD_113536 | JGI IMG/M metagenome (GOLD analysis project Ga0163210, IMG submission 113536) | Freshwater microbial communities from Lake Kivu, Western Province, Rwanda to study Microbial Dark Matter (Phase II) - Kivu_220m | ecosystem: Environmental > Aquatic > Freshwater > Lake ...
CGGGCTTCTGAAATCTGACCCTTCTGCTGTTCCCCACAGCCCATGGTGACAAAGACATGAAATCCCCTTTTCAGTAACTTCCCTGCAAGGGCAAACCCGCACCCGGCGGACAGTCCCTGTCCCAGATTTCCGGTATTCCATTCAATTCCGGAAACTCCTTTCTCCACATGTCCTTCGAAGGCAGAGCCCGCTTTTCTAAAATTGACGACGGCGGCCTCCACCGGGGAAAAACCGGTTCTTCCCAGGGTGGCATAAACTCCCGGTGAGGTGTGACCGTGACTGATCACGATGCGGTCCCGGTTCGGGTCATGGGGAGATTGAGGATTGACATTGGCAAAGGAGTAAAGGACAAGGTAGAAGTCAATGGAGGACATGGAGCCTCCCGGATGTCCTGACCCTGCGAGGGTAGTCATCTTTAATATGTCGCCCCTGGCCAGTCTCGCCAGTTCAGTCAATCGCTTCAAAGAGACTTCATCCAATTTTTCAGCCTGGAATCGTTTCCCTGTCATTTTTTACCTCCAACATATTTGGAATGGCCTCGGGAATGCTTGTAAGGAACGGTTTGAAACCGTTCCCTACAGTCATGATTGGAAAATACTCATAACATATCACCCCAGGTTTTGGAAGAGGAGATTAACACTGCGAGTAGGCCTCAGTTACAAGGGAGCCTGTTCACTCGATCCGCCAAGAATGTCTTCTGAGATCTTATTAGGGTAACGACATTGCCAGACAAGGATTGACAAATCGGGGTGACTTCGATATAAAAACATTGTTATCCTTCAAAGCGGATTTCAAAACGAAAAGGGAGGGGGTGGTAGGATCCAATAGGTTTAAGATACGAAAGAGTTAGGATTTGGGTCACCGTTATTTTTAATCCTGAAAGGAGGTCAATCGTATGAAGAGAAAATGGATGGCTTTGGTCGTCAGTCTGATCATGGTATTATTTTTATGGGCCACGGGTTTTGCCAAGGAGAAGGTGACGGTTTACACTTCCCTGGAGACGGATGAGATTGTGAAATATCTGGAGGTGGCCCGAAAGGATTTGCCTGACCTCGAAATTGACATCATTCGGCTCTCCACCGGTGAACTCGGTGCAAGGATGCTGGCGGAGAAGGACAATCCTCAGGCGGATTGCATCTGGGGATGGGCAGTGACCAATACAGAACAGTTTATTCCATTAAAGATGATAGAACCTTATAAACCCAAAGGGGTCGAGAAATTAGAAAAACGGTTCGTTCATCCGAAATTTCAGTATGTGGGAAGCGATATGTATATTGCGGCCTTCTGCGTCAATACAAAGGTGATGAAGGAGAAAGACCTCCCTATGCCGAAGGGCTGGAATGACCTGCTCAACCCAAAGTTTAAAGGATTGATTGCCATGCCCAATCCTGTGGCTTCCGGAACCGGTTTTTTACAGGTGGCCAGCATCCTTCAGATGTACGGAGCCAAAGAGGGGAAAGAGGACGGATGGGAATTCCTGAAGAAGCTGGATAAGAATATGGGCCAGTATATTAAGAGTGGATCAAGGCCGGCCAAGATGACCGCACAGGGAGAGTTTGCAGTCGGTTGCTCTTTTGATTTTGTCGTGGCGGAGCAGAAGAAATTGGGATTTCCGGTGGAATTCGTATTCCCCATTGAAGGAGCGGGATATGAGGTGGAGGCCAATGCCCTGATAAAGGGGGCAAAGAATCCGAAGGCGGCCAAAAAATTCCTGGATTGGGCGATCAGCAATAATGCCATGGTGGAGTATTCAAAATTCAAATATGGGGTCACCCTGCCCGGTATTCCGACAAGGCCAGACCTCCCGAAGCTTTCTGAAATCAAACTCTATCCCATGGACTTTGCATGGCAGGCAAAGAACCGGGACACTATTCTAAAAAAATGGGAGAGCCTTTTCCTGAAATAAGAAGGGGAAAGTTCTCAAAGGGCATCCTGCGATAGAAAGGATGCCCTTTTTTATTGTCCCATTCGACGGCGCCAAGTCCTTTCCCTTAGGGCAGGGGAGAAAGTGCTGCTCAGGCTCACCCCTGAGCAGGTAAAAGCCTTCAGATCAGGGACCATAATCCGTAACCAAAAATGGAAACCTTAGCAATTTCGCTGTCATGCTGAAATTTTTTCAGCATCTCTCTTTTTCGATAACCCATAGATCCTGAAACAAGTTCAGGATGACGATTACGGATTATGGTCAGGGAGTCGAAGGGTTGACAATTTTTTGAGATTTGATTAAAACCTATTCAGACAGGTGAACAGCTTCACCTTTAATTCTATAAAGGGCAGGGAGTTTTAATGGGAAGAAACCTTCGGTTGGAGAATCTGACGAAGCAATTTGGAACGCTTACCGCTGTTGACCATGTGAACCTGGAGATCGAGGAAGGGGAATTCATCTGTTTTTTAGGCCCGAGCGGCTGCGGGAAGACCACGGTTCTCAGGATGATCACCGGGTTTGAGACGGTGACAGAAGGGAAGATCATCTTTGATGGCAAGGTGATCAATCGCCTCATTCCCCAGAAGAGGGAGTTCGGGATTGTTTTCCAATCCTATGCCCTCTTTCCGAATATGACCGTGGAGGAGAACATTGCCTTTGGCCTCAAGGTGAGAAGGATGCCTAAAGAGAAGATCGGGGAGAGGGTCAACCAGATGCTCAATCTCATTGGCCTGCGGGATTGGAGAAGGCTCTACCCTGCCCAATTGAGCGGAGGGCAACAGCAGAGGGTGGCTTTAGTCCGGGCCCTGGCACCCGATCCCCAGGTTCTTCTTCTGGACGAACCGCTGAGTGCCCTGGATGCCAAGATCCGGGTCCGCCTCAGGGCAGAGATCAAACGACTCCAGCAGGAACTCAAGAAGACGATGATCTACGTCACCCATGATCAGGAGGAAGCCCTCTCCATCGCTGATCGGGTGGTGGTCATGGAGGCAGGCCAATTCAGGCAGGTGGGAAGGCCAATCGAGATCTATCAATGTCCCAACTCCAGCTTCGTCGCCGATTTTGTCGGAACCTCCAATTTCTTTCGCGGAATCCGGGCTGAAGATCAGGTCCATACGGGAAAGAGAGTCTTTAAAATTGCTCAGAGAGGACCCATCCCTGAAGGAGAGGTCTTCTTAGCCATCCGGCCCGAAAAGATAGAGGTCTTTAAGCCCGGAGATACTGCGGTCGAGATGGATTCCACCAACCTCGCTTCGGGCCGGATCGATGTCGTCACCTTCCTGGGTGCCGCCGTTCGTTTGATTATCCGGGTGGAGGGGGAGGAGGTCATTTCAGATGTGATTGAAAAAGAGTTCGCCCAGAGACAGTTGAGGCAGGGGGACGAAGTAAAGCTCTACTTTCCGCCTGAGGCCTTTATTGTCTATCCCGCAGAAGAGGTTCCCCGATGAACCAGAAGGAGGACTCCCGGAGGCTGACCCTTTCAGCTCCTGTCAGCAGCGAACGATGGCTTGTCGGAAGCACCATGAGCATCCTCCTGGCCATCCTCATCTTTTTCATGCTCTATCCTGTTTACGATATCTGTAAATTGAGCTTCTTCAGGGAAGGGGCTTTCACCCTCAAGAACTATGGAGCCTATTTCACCAATCCGAGGATGTTTCGGTCGCTCACCAATAGTCTCTATGTCTCCCTCATCACCACCCTGATCACCACAGTCCTTGCCTTCTTTTTCGCCTATGGACTGACCCGGACAACCATTCCGGGAAAGAATCTCTTCTATACGGTATCGACCTTCCCCCTGATCGCCCCATCCATCATTCAGGGGCTGGCCCTGATCCTCCTTTTCGGAAGAAACGGGCTGATCACCCGCCATCTGATCCACACCGACTGGAACATCTACGGGGCCACAGGAATTATTGTCGCAGAGTGCCTCTACTGCTTTCCCAACGCCCTCTTCATCCTTTATACGACCCTATCCGCCGTGGATACCCGTTTGGATGAAGCGGCCCAGAGCCTCGGGGCATCCGCGCTGAAGACATTCTATAAGGTCACCCTCCCTTCTACAAAATATGGGATTGCGAGTGCGGCCGCACTGGTATTCAATTTGACGATAACCGATTTCGGCGTCCCTGTCGTGATCGGCGGAAACTACAGTGTCCTGGCCACGGAGATCTACCAGCAGGTCATTGGAATGCAGCGTTTCGATCTGGGAGCGACCATCAGTGTCATCCTTCTCATTCCCTCAATGGGTGCCTTTCTGCTGAACTATTATCTCACCAAAAAGAGTTATGCCCTGATCAGCGGGCAGGCCCGTCCTTTTCTCCAGCCCTCCAGGCCCTTTAAAAAATGGCTTTTCACGCTCTATTGCTGGGTTCCCACCCTTTTTATTCTCATCGTCTTTGTCACGGTCTTTGCGGGTTCGGTTGTCAAGACCTGGCCCTACGATTTCTCCCTGACATTAAAACATTTCGATTTTCCATCCCTGGGCGGGAATGCCCCCCTGTGGACAAATTTCTGGGCTTCCGTGCTGGAAGGAGAATGGAAGTCGCTCATCGCCTATAAATATGCTCCCATCTGGAACAGCCTCTGGGTCTCCATCCTGGTGGCGATCGGAGGGGCTTCCCTGACCCTTCTGGCAGGGTATATCGTGGAGAAGAAAAGGCCGAAAGGGGAGGGGATTCTCTATGCACTCAGCGTATTGCCTGCTGCCATTCCAGGGACGGTCATGGGGCTGGGATATATTCTCGCCTTTAATAAACCCTACTTTCTCATCTACGGCACCTTCTGGATCATCATCATCAATATCATCATCTGTAATTTTACCCTGGGAACCCTCTCAAGCATTGCCAATCTGAAGCAGATCGACCGTTCGATTGAGGAAGCGGCGGTGAGTTTAGGGGCTAACCCGATTGCCACCTTCACCCGGGTGGTCTTCCCTCTCACGAAGACCGCCTTCTTCTCCAACGTCACCTTCTTCTTTATGAGGGCGATGACCACCATCAGCGCGGTCATCTTTCTCGTTTCAGCAAAGGTGAAACTTGCGGCGATTGAGATCATCTTTCTCGACATTGACGGAAGGACCGCCAGTGCCAACGCCATGTGCACGATCATCATTATTCTTGTGGTGGCCATGCTCTTCGGCATGAGGTTGATTACGGGGAAGTCGGGGTTAAAGGGGATGAGTGCTACTGCCTGAAGGAGAATCAATGCCTGAAATACTCACACTGGAAAGCGGTGTTCCCAAATATATCCAGATCAGCAACTGGCTTGCGGAGATGATTCAGAAGGGCCGATACTCGGTCCACGATAAACTGCCCTCCGAATCGAAACTTTCTGAGCTTTTCCGGGTCAACCGGAATACGGTCCGCCAGGCGATCTCCGATCTGGTGGCCAAGGAGCTCGTCCAGAAGAAGAACGGAGTGGGTTCTTTCGTGATCGCCCGATCGCCAAGGCCCGTGAAATATACCCTCCAGCATATCTCCAGCTTCACGGATGACATGATCCGAATGGGTCTTGTCCCCCAGACCCGGTTGATCGGGAAGTCTGTGATCAAGGCCCCACCGGAGGTGGCTGAGAAATTAATGCTCGGGAGAGGGAAAAAAGTCATCCTGACCGAGAGGCTTCGCCTGGGGGAACGCATCCCCCTGGTCGTTGAACGGAGCTATCTTCCCCATGAAGAGTTTAAAGAGATTCTAAAGATGCGGCTCACCGGGTCCCTCTACCACCTCCTGACCAAAAAGTTCCATGTGGATCTTCACCGGTCGATCCAGACCTTCCGTGCAATTAACTTATCCGGAAAGGATGCAAAGCTTCTGGGTGTCCCGGCTCAATCCCCCGGGATCTTTCTGGAGAGCACCATCTATGATTCCAAAAACGTTCCGGTTGAGGTCCTCCATGCCATCCACCGGGGGGACAAATATATTTTCGAAGTGGAGTCCGGAAGGTACCGGTACGATCTGAAGGGGTAAGAGGGAATTCCCCAGAAATGGCCAAATCCGTTCTCCCTTCGACAGGCTCAGGGTGACCGGTTGATATATATCACAGACGAGAGACAATAGACTTCCATTAAAAAGAGAGCTCTGAAAAAGTGGTGATTGGCCTTTTTATCATCGAGTGGACTTTTTCAGAGACCTTTAAAAAAGACTTGACAATTTTTTTTTATCTTGTTACCTGTATAGATAGGTAGTTAGGTAGAATAGGCTGAAGGGAAGAGGATCGTCCCACAAAGCGGGACTTGAGGCTAAAATTTTTACCTTTCCCCTCCGAGGCTGTGTCGCAATCGCAAGCAAAGGGGAGAGGCAGTCAGGTTCCAAAGCTTTAGAATGCGGGTCTTTTATATTATGGGAAATCGTTGCTTGTATAAAATCGAATGTTTTCATATAGTTGGTACGCTTCATTCCGATCGGGTAAGGGTTACCGCTCTAAATCTTTTCCACCCGACCACCTCTCCCCCATTTCGAAAAGTCGGTTTTTTTATATTACGACACAGTCTCTTAAGCGGTGCGGTCCCAAACGTTTATCAAAAACAGGAGGGCTCATGAGTGATCTCAAGCGTTATCTGGTTCCATGGATCGATCAGGTGAAACCCTATAATACCGAGGACCTGCTGATCGCCTGGTCGAGGCCTGAGCTCAAACGGATGATGATCAACGAGAATCCCATTCCCCCATCCGAAAAGGTGATCCGGGCCATCACAGAGGCCGCCCGGATGGGGAACCGCTATCCGGACAATGGACCCCGGATACGAGCCAAGATTGCAAAGCTCTATGATCTCGGTCCGGAGAATGTTTACATCAGCCATGGTTCCTCGGAGATCATCGATATGGTGATGAGGCTCTTTGTGACCCCAGGGGATGAAGTGCTTCTTCCCAACCCCACTTTTTCCCTTTACGGGATTCGGGCACGGGCGGTGGGAGGAAGGGTGGTGGCTGTGGATATGACCCCGGACCTTCAGTACGATGTCCCGGCGATGCTGAGGGCTGTCACTCCCCGTACGAAAGTGATCATTGTCTGCACACCCAATAATCCCACCGGAGACTTCATCCCGGAGGATGACCTGCAGAAGATCGTTGACCTTGGCATTCCCACGCTTATTGATGAGGCCTACCTGGAATACCATCCGGAACGCGAATCCAAGGCCCCGTTGATCCGAAAGTATAATCACCTCATGGTGGCCCATACCTTTTCGAAAGCCTTCGGGATGGCGGGGATTCGGTTCGGATATGCGCTGGCCGATGAGGAACTGATCCAGTATTTCCGAAAGATGCAGGTGCCCTGGAACACCACTCTTCTCTCCATCGCTGCCGCAGAGGCGGCCCTTGAAGAAGAGGATGAGCTGAGAAGAAAAGCGGCTTACAACAATGCCGGAGTCGAGTATATCTGTAAAGAGCTCTCCAAGATTCCGGGCTTAAAACCCTACTATTCTCACGGAAATTATGTGCTCATCGATGCCACGGATGCGGGGGCAACCGGTAAAGAGGTGGTGGATTATGTTTTTGAGAAGGCGGGGGCCATGATCAAATCCTTCGCTCCCCTGAGAGGAAGGAATGGTTACTTCCGGATCAGCCTGGGCACCCACGAAGAGAATTCGACCTGCGTACAGGCGATCAAGCGTTTTTTTGAGAATCGGAAGAAGGAGAAGAAGGCATGAAGAAGAGCCCTTTTGAAAAACTGATGGAGACTCATCCCGGATTGGAGGTCTGGTGGGATTCTTCTCCCTTGATTTATGAGTCATGGGCAGAAGGGTTTTTGAAGAAGGTTCCCCCCCATCGGGCGGAGGAGCTACAGGAACAACTCAAGAGGCTTTTTGACCCAGAGCACCCGGAGAGAGCCCTGTTTCGGGGGGTGACCACCAATCCTCCCCTCTCCCTCAATGTGATTAAGATGAGGGAATCCTTTGTCAACGAAATCGTGGATCGTTTGATCGGAGAGAATCCTCTCGTCGATCAGGAAGGCCTTTTCTGGATGACCTATAAGGAGATCGTTCGAAGGGGAGCTCAGAGGTACCTTGGGGTTTTTGAAAGATCCCGATATCGATACGGATATCTCTCCGGCCAGGTCGATCCCCGGAATTTAACCAATAAAGAGAAGATGATCGCTCAGGCCCTGGAACTGGCCAGCCTCAGTCCCAATGTCATGATCAAAATTCCGGGAAGCAAAGAGGGTTATGAGGTGATCAAAATTCTCACCTCAAAGGGGATATCGACCAACAATACATTGACATTTGTCCTTCCCCAGCTCATCGCTTGCGCCAGGGCGGTAAAGGAAGGCGTGGAGGTGGCGAAGCAGAATGGGGTGGATTTGACCAGATGGAGATCCGTGATCACCCATATGACCGCCCGCTATGGAGACCTGGGCAGTATGCGCAAAGAGGCCGAATCCCTGGGGGTAGACCTCACCGACGCCGATGTCCGATGGGCGGAGATCGCCATCTTTAAAAAGGCCTACCGGTTCTTAAAAGAGGGGGGTTATCCCAGCAAGATGCTCATCTGCTCGATGAGGATGAGTCCTGTGATTGATGGGAAGAAGCATTGCTGGCATCTGGAGAAGCTTGCAGGAGGAGATATTGTCTTTACCTGCCCGCCTGCCTTTATCGAAGGGGTCTTCGAATCTTTCAACGGAGTCGAATTCAGGTCCCGAATCGATGAAGAGATTCCGAAGGATGTCTTAGATAAACTCTTACGCCTTTCCTATTTTGAGAGGGCCTATCGTGAAGAGGGTTATACCTATGAGGAGTTCAATTCCCATCCCGTGATGATCGCCACTGACTCCGAATTTTCCAAAGCCACTCAAGGGATGGTCGAGTTTGTGGCCAGGCGTTTAGCTGCCAGGCGTCGTTGATGGGTCAAAAGTGATTATTGGTGTCTTCAGAGAGATCAAGGCCGGAGAGAAGAGGGTAGCGATGACACCCGGCGGTGTGGATGTTCTGGTTTCCCACGACCATCGGGTTCTCGTGGAGAGGGGAGCAGGGGAAGGCAGCGGTTTCCATGATCAGGAATATCATCAGGCAGGAGCGACCCTGGTGGATCAGGCCAAGAGGATTTGGGAAGAGGCGGAGATGGTGGTCAAGGTCAAAGAACCTCTTGAGTCCGAATTCCCATTTTTAAAACCCGGACTGGTCCTGTTCACCTATCTTCATTTGGCTGCCAACAGACTTTTAACCCGTCAGTTATTGGAATCCCGTGTAATCGGAATCGGCTACGAGACGGTTCAGACGGGAGATGGTTCTCTTCCGCTTCTGAGGCCGATGAGCGAGATTGCGGGCAGGGCATCGATCCTTGCCGGCGGAATGTGCCTTGAGGCCAGACACGGAGGGAGTGGAATTCTTCTCTGCGGTGCATCAGGAGTTCCCCCAGCCAAAGTCGTTATCCTCGGGGCAGGGGTGGTAGGAACGAATGCCTGCAAGGTGGCTTTCGGGATGGGAGCCCGGGTATCGATTCTCGATATCCATCCTGAACGGCTCAGTTACATCCATGATATCACTCAGGGTCATATCACCACTCTCATTTCGAACCGGATGACCATTGGAGAAGAGATTGTCGACGCCGATCTGGTCATCGGTGCGGTCCTCGTTCCAGGGGCCCAGGCCCCGAAATTGGTAAGCCGCCAGATGCTGGCCAAAATGTCTCCTGGTTCTGCCATCGTAGATGTCTCTGTCGACCAGGGAGGCTGTTTTGAGACGACCCGGCCGACCACACATGAAGCCCCCACCTATGTGGAGGAGGGGATCGTTCATTATTGTGTGGCGAATATGCCGGGAATCTATCCGAGGACTTCAACCCTTGCCCTCACCCATGCCACTTTCCCTTATATCCTTCAAATCGCCAATCAGGGATATGAAAAGGCCTTAAGAGAGGACGAGGCATTGAGAAGAGGTCTCAACCTGATCGATGGGAAGGTCGTCTGTAAGGGAGTGGCTGAGAGTTTAGGAGTCCCTATCAGTCCGAATCCTTTTTCTCCCCTTCCTTGAAAAATCCATTCCAATATGGTAAACAAATTAATTAGGAATAAGATTTATCCCTCGATCTTAATAGACATCAACTTCGTTTAATCTCACCCTTTATCTTAAGGACTGAGAAGGTATGAAAAAATTAGAATATGAGGAAAATAAGACCGCCGTCAAAAGGATGGGCCACTTTCCGAAACTTTAGAATTGTGACATTAGAATTTATGGGTAACCTTCCCTGATAGTTAGGGAACGAAATCGGTGCATGTTGAACACTTTCATTTAACCCTATAAGGTTCCGCTCTAAAGTTTCTCCAAACGACCTATCCTTTTTGCACAAATTCAAAGAAGGATCAATTTTTTCATACCATCTGAGGCATTGACAGGGATAAAGGGCCCCGGTTTTTTTACGGGAAAGTCGGTTGAATGCCCCGCCTTGTAGGCGGGGATGGCGGTAACGGGCTCCAGAATTGGAGCCAAAGCCGACAATATTAATGACACTACCTTAACCCGAAAGCCCCGCCCTGTGGGCGGGGAGCTTTATTCGGCAGGGTGATTTAAGGATTGAGTCCGAAAATATTTATCATTGCCATTGATGGTCCCTCTGGAGCAGGGAAGAGCACAGTAGCCAGGACATTGGCCAGGCGGATGGGGTATCGCTATATCGACACAGGGGCCATGTACCGGGCAGTTGCGTTGAAGGTCAAAGAAAATTCGATTGGGATGGAGGATGAACCTGCTCTTGTGCGATTGGCCTCATCGCTTCAGATCACCTTTATCGCAGAGGGAGAGGAGACACACATCCTCTGTAACGGAAAGGATATCACCCTGGCCATCCGTTCCCCTGAGATCAGCCGCCTCTCCTCAGAGATTTCGAAGAGGAAAGGGGTGCGGGAGGCTCTCGTCCAGCTACAGAGAGAGATGGGAAGAGAGGGGGGAGTGGTCCTGGAGGGAAGGGATATTGGAACAGTCGTTTTTCCGGATGCGGATATTAAATTTTATCTGGATGCGGATGCAGAGGAGAGGGGAAGGAGAAGGTTCAGAGATCTGGTTGAAAAAGGGATGGAGGTTGATTTTAAAGAGACCCTTCGGGAGGTCATTCAAAGGGACAAAAACGATATGAACCGGACCGTTTCACCCCTTAAAAAGGCAGATGATGCCATACGGATCGACTCCACCTGTCGAACCGTTGAAGAGATCGTTCAGGAGATGATCCGTCTGACTGATGAGAAGAGAAGATTCGGTGAAATTGATCATCGCTAAATCTGCAGGATTCTGTTTTGGCGTTCGGCGTGCTATGGAAATGGCCCTCGAAGCGACCAAGAAGTACCCCAAAGACCTCTACACCTTAGGCCCTTTGATTCACAATCCCCAGGCAGTTGACTACCTTGAGGGGTCTGGGATCAGGGTAAGGGAGAGGGTGGAATCGATCCCCCGGGGGACAGTCATTTTTCGGTCCCACGGCGTTTCTTTGAGAGACCTGAAAAAGGCACGAGAGAAGAGGCTTAAGATCATCGACGCCACCTGTCCCATTGTGAAGAGGGCTCATTTTTTTGCGGAGTTTCTTGACCGCAATGGTTATACCTTGCTGTTAGTGGGAGATCCGGACCATCCTGAAGTTGAGGCCATCAGAAGTTATCTTCATCAGGATGTGGAGGTGGTGGAGAGCCCTGAAGCGGTAAAGAAGCTGGGTCCCTGGGAGAAGCTGGGCATCATTGCCCAGACGACCCAGACATTTAATCTTTTTAAAGAGATAGTGGCTGTCAGCCTGGAAAGGGCGAAGGAGGTCCGTGTCTTTAACACCATCTGCCATGCCACCACCCTGCGCCAGGAGGAGGCCATAGAGGTGGCCAGGAAGGTGGACTGCATGATTGTGATCGGGGGGCACAATAGCGGCAATACCCAGCGACTGGTGACCATCTGCAAGGAAATTCAACCCCATACCTATCACATCGAAACTGCCCGAGAACTCAATCCCAGGTGGCTGGAAGGAGTGGAAAAAGTGGGGTTGACCGCAGGCGCATCCACACCTTCCTGGATCATCAAGGAGGTCGAAAAGGAGGTAAGACGCGTAAAAAGCTGAAGAATTAAAAATTTGTAATTTTTTAATGAGTATGATATAAATTTTCCACTGTGTTGAAAAGGGGGTTTTGCAGAATGATTAAAAACGAATTGGTTCCCGCAGGGGAGGAAATGGAAACGACCCCCCCTCCGGAGAAGGAAAAGAAAGAGATTCGTCGCAGGGATGAGGCGGAGAATTTTCAAACGCTCTATGAAGAGACCTTTAAAACCATCGAGGAAGGTCAAATCCTGAGAGGGACGGTCATTGAGATCACCCCGGATCATGTCACCGTTGATGTAGGGTATAAATGCGAAGGGCAGATCCCGATTCAGGAATTCCAGAAGAGAAAAGGGGTGGACGTCGCTGTAGGAGATAAAATAGATGTCCTCATCGAGAGAAAGGTGGGTGAGGAAGGGGTACTCATCCTTTCCAAGGAAAAGGCTGACAAATCCAATATCTGGAAAGAGATCAGCAGATCCTGCAGGGAAGGGGAGGTCATGGAAGGAGAGATTGTGTCCAAAGTGAAGGGTGGGCTCTCTGTGGATTTAGGGGGAGTCCATGCATTTTTACCGGGGTCTCAAATTGACCTCAGGCCCATCCACAATCTGGACGAATTGATCGGACAGCGATTAAAATTCAAGGTGATCAAATTCAACCGGAAAAGGAACAATATCGTCCTTTCCCGAAGAATTTTGCTTGAAGAGGAGCGTAAGATCCAGAGGGAGGAGACCTTAAAGACCCTGAAGGAAGGCGATATTCTCGAAGGGACAATCAAGAATCTCACAGACTACGGAGCCTTCATTGACCTGGGAGGAATAGATGGCCTCCTTCACATCACCGACATCAGTTGGGGCAGGGTCGGGCATCCTTCGGAGAAACTTTCCGTGGGAGACCGGATTAAGGTAAAGGTCCTCCGCTATGACCGGGAAAAGGAAAAGGTCTCCCTGGGACTGAAACAGGTTCAGCCAGATCCCTGGGATTCAGTCCTCGACAAATATCCACCGGGGACAAGGACCAAGGGAAAGGCGGTCAATATCACGGACTATGGGATTTTTGTGGAACTGGAAGAGGGTGTGGAGGGACTTGTCCATATCTCGGAAATGACCTGGAGTAAGAAGTTCAAACACCCATCCAAGATGGTCCATCTGGATGATCGAGTAGAGGTGATGGTTCTCGACTGCGATCCGCTGAAGCGGAGAATTTCCCTGGGCATGAAGCAGATCGAACCCAATCCATGGATTCTCCTTGAAGAGAAATATCCCATCGGGACGAAAGTGACTGGGAAGGTGAAGACCCTTACGGATTTCGGTGTCTTCATCGGAGTGGAGGAAGGGGTGGACGGACTCGTCCATGTCTCCGAGATGTCCTGGACCAAGAAGATCCGGCATCCGAGTGAACTCTTCAGGAAGGGACAGGAAGTGGAGGCAGTGGTCTTAAATATCGACGTTAAAAATGAGCGCTTTTCGTTGGGGATAAAGCAATTAACCCCGGATCCATGGAAAGAGGTGTCCAGGCGATACCGGCGGGGAGATGCCATTACCGGAAAGGTGACCAATGTGACAGACTTCGGTGCTTTTGTTGAACTGGAGGATGGTATCGAGGGGCTGATCCATGTTTCCGAGATCAGTCGGGAGAAAGTGGAGAAACCATCTGATGTCGTTAAGGTTGGAGATACGGTCTCTGCCACGGTCATCCATGTCGATTCTCAAGAGCGAAGGATTGGCCTCAGCATGAAGAGTTACAGGGAGAAGATGGAGAAGGCAGAGGTCGAAAAATATATGTCCGACCAAGGCCCCGCCACTCACAGCCTGGGTGCATTAATTCAGGAAGAGATGGAGAAACAGGGCGGGGAATTGCCTTCCAAAAAAGAAGATACCTGATAACCACCAATGATCAATGATCACAGAGCATTGGACATTGATCATTGATTTTTCCCCTCAGACTCTCTTCACATAGATATCCCTTACAATCTCCTTATCCAGGGCGAGTGTGGTTTCTCCTATCTGTAAGACATGGGATGGATTCTTCTGGTGCATCCTCACCATGGAACCCGGAACCAATCCGAGGGTGCTCAGCCGGTCAAGCCTCTGATGGGATTTGGGAGCGATGAAGACGATTCGGCCCTCCTCGCCCAATCCCAATTCCTCAAGAGGGATGACCAGAGGTTTCATTTCCTTCTTGAATTTCGTGCAGCATTCTCCCTTCGGGATAGGTTTCCCATGAATACAGGTGGGGGGATGGCCGAGGAAAGTGCAGACGCTCTCCGTTACGGTCGGACTGAGAATATGTTCAAGTTTACAGGCCTCTTCTTCCACCTCCTTTTCGGACATTTCGAAGACCTCCGAAAGGAGTCTTTCGGTCAAACGATGACGACGGATGATCTCCTTTGCCTTCTCCTCCCCACGCTCCTTGAGGACCATTCGATTCCCTTCCATATGGAACAGGCCATCTTTGATCATCAGGCGAAGGATGGATTTGGCTTCGACATCCTTTGTTTCCCCTAAGAGCTGGTCGAAATCGGAAATCCCTTTCTCTCTTAAGGTCCAGATGAGTTCGAGAAGCTCATCGACCCTTTCCTCATCCACCCAATCCGTTCTTCCCCACCTCTTTCGATGAGGTCCTTCTCCCTTTTCCATCTCTTGATTCATCGTTTCCCCTTCCTTTTAAAAATGGATTTTAAGAAATCGACCAAAGCGGATCGTTCTCTATAGGTATACCCGCAGTGAGGACAACAGAGAAGATCACAGTTTTTAGCCAGAAGACATCCCCTGCATTTCATCTCGGCCCCGGAGAATTCTTTTCCACAGAGAGGACATCTTTGGGAATCAGATTTCGCCCTTCTTAACCCCTCCATACTCTTAACCTCAAACCCTAAACTCCAAATCCTAAATAAACTCAAAACTCTAAACAAAAAACTCAAAAACCTCTGTTTTGGATTTTAAATTTTGGATTTTGTGTTTGTTTCGAGCTTCGATATTCGAATCTCAAACTTTATTTCCATTTTAGATGCCCATCCACTTCAGTAAAAAATTGATCATTCCCCCCACTCCAAAGGCAATGGGAAAGATGATGGCCGACATCCAGAGGGTCTTTCCAAAACCCCTCTCCTTGATCATCATAAAGAATTGGGCAATGCAGGGGATGAACAGGGTGATTGTGACCAGACTCACCAGGATTTGATGGGGGTTGAGGTTTCCTTCTCTGGCGAGGACAAAGAGACCGGCCGCTCCGTAATCCCTCCGGAGGAAGCCTATGATGAAAGCCTCGGTGGCCTTGGCAGGGAGACCCAGGAGGTGAACGATCAGGGGGGTCGCTGCCTGTTCCAGGAGAAGGAGGGCCTTTGTCTGATGGAGGATGAAGAGAAAGAGTGTGCCCAGGATGAAGAGAGGGACCGCCTCTTTCAGGTACCATTCGATCCGGGCCAAGGTTTTAACCGCAATATTGGAGAATTGAGGAATTCTGAGAGGAGGGATCTCAAGGACAAAGTCCGAGGTCTCACCGGCAATCAACCTTGAGGAGAGGTACCCCACCACCACCAGAATGGAGAGGATGAGAAAAATCCATATAAAAAGATAGGCAATAGGAAGACCTGAAAACATCCCGAGGATCACGCCGAGTTGAGCGGAGCAGGGAACCCCGAGGGCTAACAGGAGGGTGACAATGGTTCTGTCCTTTTCCGTGTCGAGGATTCGAGCGGTCATCGTGGCCATGGTATCACATCCGAGTCCCAATACCATGGGGAGGACGGCCTTCCCATTGAGACCCATCTTCTTAAAGATTTTATTGGTCATCACGGCAAGTCTGGGGAGATATCCGGAATCCTCCATCAGACCAAAGATGATAAAGAAGCAGCCGACGATGGGGAGTACGATCGCAAGGGCATAGGTGAGGGCCATGGTCAGGACTCCGTAGGGGCCGACCAGAAGTTCCTGGAAGAAAGGGATGGGAATCAGAGCCCTGATGGAGAGGGTCAGGGCCGGGATGAGCCATTTCCCGAAGAGGGTTTTTTCCAAGAAATTAACGCTGGTCTGGGCTCCGAAGACTCCGACAAACTCATAGGTGATAAAAAGAATGAAAAGGAGGATGGGGATTCCCCAGAGCGGATGAATGGTGAGGTTTCCTAAAAAGGTCGAAACTGATTTCTCGGATTTTCTGCCCGATTCCAACACATCCAGTAAGAGTTCATCGACCCTGTGCAATCGGGCCTGATTGATGAGGTAACCGACCGGATCAACGAAGCGGGATTGGGTTTCATGACGGATGGCCTCGATCCGTGAGATTTGGTCCTCCGAAAGATTCTGGTGGAGCCACTCCAGGAGACTATCATCCCCTGAAAGGATCATCAGAGCCAAGGCACGCGGGGAGATCAATGCCTTCGGCAGGATCGGGGTGATACGGGAAA
>Ga0163210_1000523_pt1 | contig 16326 bp, 14 predicted proteins | sample Kivu_220m_FD_113536 | JGI IMG/M metagenome (GOLD analysis project Ga0163210, IMG submission 113536) | Freshwater microbial communities from Lake Kivu, Western Province, Rwanda to study Microbial Dark Matter (Phase II) - Kivu_220m | ecosystem: Environmental > Aquatic > Freshwater > Lake ...
CTGCGAGGGAAAGGGAATAGCGCGCCCCTCTCCTGCGAGGAGAGGGGTTGGGGAGAGGTCGGTCGCCGACTTTGCAACAGCCGTGGTGAGAGACCGTGGTCCGGGTGATTGTACACATCTCTGTGGCGCAGGCGGCTCGCCTGCGGGCTGGCAGCCCGCGTTACAGCACTTGTGTGCAATCACCACACCGTGGTCGCCTTGACAAGAAGAATGGTCTGGCATATAGTTGCGAACCAGGCACGGGGCCGACCCCGTCGAAACCGATCTCACGGATGCAGGCGAGCGCCTGAAGACATCGTCGATTCGCTCTCGTGACGCAGCCGACCGTTGGAATGATCCACGGTCGGTTTTTGTTCTTTCCATAAGGAGGAGGAGATGAAATGGGCTGTGCTTCCGCGCATTTTGTCGTTGCTCATCCTGATTGGCTGCGCGCCGGCAACTCCCCCCGCGCCATCAGCAACGCTCGCGCCGCCGACTCAACCCGTCGCGACAGCCACGGCGGCGCCGACGGTCGCGCCCGCTCCCAAGCCGACCACCGCGCCGGCGACGGCGGTGCCGAGTGCCACGCCAACTCCAGCCCCACCGACAATCACCAAGATCAAGGTCGACGGCGACGCGTCGGATTGGGCAGGACGCGAGGCCTTACAGAACACCTGGGGCGGGAAGGCCGAAGCCGGCTTTCTCGATCTGACAGATGGCTACACTTTCGTCAACCAGCACGCACTGTACTTGCTCGTCAAGACGGTCGATCCGAAAGCGACCTCCGTCCAATTCGACATGACCTTCCAAGCGGATGCCAACCGGCTGCTGCTCTCGTGGAGTCCGGGGCAAACCCGAGGTTCTATGGGCGATGTAACGAGCGGATTCAAGTCGATCGGACCCACCGCCCACTCGTCTTTCGCGTTCGGGCCTGCATTGGAAGCGCGCGTGGATTTGCGTGATCTTGGTGCTCCAAAGAGCGTACGGGTGATGTCGATCAAAGTGATGGTCGGCCAATGCTGCAACGCACCCGCCTGGCGCGCCGCCGACCAATGGCAGCCGGCGTCCACGCCGGTGGTCGACGAGATCGACTCGCCGCGCGTCGTCAGCGATGAACCGCCATACGTTCTGGCGCGCCGCTGGCAACTGCCGGAGGGTTACGTCGCCAAGCGGCTCTTTGCGCCGGCGGCGCCTGACTTGAACGCCATTACCCGCAGCCGGAACGGAACGATCTACCTGCAACACATCAAACTCAGTTCCGGCCTATCGACGCTGGACCCGGTCACTGGGAAGGTCACTCGAATCCTCGATCTGCCGCCAGAGGGAGCATCGTACATAACGGGAGGACCGGAGGACACTGCTTTTCTCAACGTGCGCGGTGAGGTCTGGCAGGTGCGCCCCGATGGAACACATTCGGTCTGGCTTCAGAATCCCGACGGCGCACCCCGCTACTACACGTCTGACAATCGCTTGCTTGCCATCTCCCACGATGGCACGCGCGTTCTCCAACTGCTCCCTGGCGGCGGTTCGCGCGAGATTGCCTCGGGCTTTGCTAAAACCTACGATGTCGTCGCCGCACCTGACGGGACGGTATTCGTCTCAGACTGGGAAACGGGAGACATCACACGGGTTGACCCTGGCGGCGCCAAGCGCGTGCTCGTCCAGCACGTGCTGTACCGTGACCCGCTTGATTTGGAGGTGGACTCTGGCGGACATCTGTTCCTCAACGACGTCGTCACCGGCTTGGTGCAGGTGGACTCTGACACCGGCGCCTTGACGCGCTACGACCGGGCGGAGAGTCCATGCACCGTTCACCCGGCAGATTTTGTCTTCACGGCGTCGGGTCGGGCACTCTTCATGGACCCTACTTTGAGTCAGGTGACTTTTGCCGACTTGGGCAGCAAAGAGAGTGGTCTCTTGGTTTCTAACCAGGGCGCCAACACCTGGGCGGCGGCGATCGGTCCCGACGATGCGCTGTACGTGGGCGTCTGGGGATGTGGCGATGAAATTCCCGCGCAAGTCGCGCGAATCGACGACGACGGCACGCGCCAAATCTACGTGGACGGGCTGCGCGGGGAAGTGCGCGACATCGCTTTTGCGCCCGACGGCGGATTGTATGTGGCGGCCTTTGTTCGCGGTCAGGGCTTGCTCCTGTACTACGTTCCGCCCCAGAGCGGCGCGGCGGTTCAGATTCCTGGCACAACGGGAATGGGTATCGTCTCGATCGCGGTCGACCCTCCAACCGGCCACTTGCTGGCATCTGAGTTTTCAGGGTCCGCCATCCTGGAATTCACGCGGGATGGGCTGCTGACAAAACATCCGATCAAGCTGCCGAAGGACGTTTTTGATTTTCAGATTGACGTTGCTCCAGACGGGACGCTGTACGCCTATTGTTCCGAGCAAGAACGCCAGCAGACGGGTCCCGTCGTGGAACGCTGGGTGCTCCAGATAGATTGGAAGAGTGGTTCGAGCAAGGTTGTCGGCCAGATAGATCGTCAAGGTTGCTGTGTGATGGGAAATCTGAACGTGGACTCGCACAATTCGATCTGGTGGCTGCTCGATCCCGAGTTTAGAATCTATCGCGTAACGCCAGATGGAAAAATATCTCTCTTCGCTCAGGATCTGCCCATTGATCCGGCAGGCATCGCAGCCGATCGCCAGGGTGACGTGTACTTTACAAGCCCTGGCGGCATTTACCGAATCTATCGAGCGCCTTGAGGCGCCACGGAGACATACGAAAGCGATTCCCGGTCCTCCGGGAATCGCTTTTTGTTTGACCGGCACCTCCCCTTTCCTTTGTCTATTCTATGTATGCCCGGCAGGATATCTTGAACTCTTCTTGCGTATATCGATATCCTTTTTCTTTGTGCTCGAATTGCTCGTCAAACTCTTCTGCTTTACCTACGTCGAGATCATAGACGTCACTCTCTCGATATCTCCATGAATGGTTATCGAATGCTCCTTCTTCAAGTTCAAGGACTAGCAAGCCATAGGGATATTTCCCTTCCATCGTCGATACGTTATAGTCTTTTGAGCTCTTGAAGCCATGCTTACAATAGTTTTTGGGGCTTCCATAGATGATGATTGCTTTAGAATCCTTCTCCTTGGCTTTTTGGATCGTATGTTGGATTAATGCTGATCCAACACCCTTTCTTTGATATTCCGGCAGCACACTCACCGGTCCAAAAGTGATTGTCTGTATCGTTTCTTCCTTCTCGTCGACGATCTTTGATTGCGTGTACATGATATTGCCCACGATTTGATTATCGACCAAAGCCACATAATCAAGGTCTCGAATGAAATCTCTATGGTCTCTCATCACGTGAGCGAGATAGTGCTCACAGCATCCTGGGACGTAGAGATTCCAGAAGGCCTCTCGCGTAACTTGTTCCACGCTTCTATAATCCGATTCCATTTCCTTTCGTAAAGTTATTTCCATTTGTGATCCTCTCCTAATTTCGCGCGCGTTTAGCGCGTCCATCTAACAGAGCGCACCTTGTTCATTATAGCACGCAAGCCAGCGCGATCCAATCAGTGGCACAATTGGTGACTGTTCAATAATTGGGGAAATGGCACGAGCCACCCGGAATAACCAGGTGGCTCGATTTCATTAACTGATGCTATGCACTGTCATTTCGAGCGCATGGCGCATCTTTCACCCGTGCGCGGGCGCGTGCTGAGTTCCCCTCCCTTCGCGGAAGTAGAAGAAGATGAACAGCACGGCAAAGATACCCATGATGACAACTGGCGGCAGTATTGCCGGGTCGCTGCCGGTGATCACGATGTCCCACAGCAACGCGAGGGCATAAAGGACAGTCCATACGATTTGCATCCCAATGACAATCCTGATCCGGTCCCAGACGCAGTCAAACCAAGCCCACGCCGCGCCGAACGCAAAGGCAAGAGCCGCTACCCCCACCACCCGATTGGCGGCGGAGTCCGTCCCCATGACCTGCGGGAAGAAGAGGTGAGGCAGGCCATAGAGCGCCAAGAGGATCGCGTAGACCAAGAGCGTTATCTTGAGTCCCGATGATACGTTCTGTTTCATGTCCACATGTCTCCCGGAATGGACGCGAGGTACCTCGCTCGCGTCGATAGAAACAATTCTCCGATGTAGGAAACGCGCCGGCCCCGGTTCGACGATACGCATCACCTCGCTTCCTCGATCCGTATGCGACCCACGCCACGCGCGCTTGTGCAAGAAAAAAAACCGACTCTTGAAAGAGTCGGTTCGGCAACTCACAGCGCCTGCTTCGGTCCAATCGGCTGCGGTCAGCTCGCGGTCTCAGTCACATACACGACGATTCTCGCGCCCTCGACACTCGCAATGGGTTCTTGTGCCAAGGGGTCAGCGAATACCGTCCACGATTATATGGCAATCTATGCGGTTGTCAAGCGACCGGGCGACATCAAAAAAAGTGATAGTTCACCTATTGGTGAAATTGCTTGCAGCGGATAAAATCGGGTATCTCACCCTGGAGTGGCCCGATTCGCGTCTATCCCACCGGCGTCTCGCACGCCCACCAGTCGGATACGTTGAAAGGGTTGAGTGTCTTGCTCTACGTCCTCGGTTTGAGTTACCAGGGGGTCAGCGACCTACTGGACAGTCTCGGGTGCTTCGTGAGCAGGACGGCCGTCTACGAAAATGTGCAAGCCGCCGGCCGCCAAGCCATTCAACTTCGCCAGCACTGGTTGAAGCACCAAGCCGGCCAGGTTCAGGCTCTCAGTGCCGACTTCACTCACGTCAAATGGGCCGGCCAGGATCGCATTGTGGCCGTCGCCACCGCCGTCCTGACGGGACAGCCCATCACCTTTGATCTCTTGGAGACCGAGACGGCGTTTCACATGGAGCGGTGGATTCGGCATCTCGCCAAAGCGCTGGGGGCCGAGGTGCGCGTCACCGATGACGCCGATGGGCTAAAAAATGTGGCTGAAGCACTCAGCGTGGAACAACAGATTTGTCGCACCCATGTCAATCGCAATGTGCATGATCTCATCGGATGGTCGACACCAGTTGAAGCAACTGGCCGCCCGCTACCAACACGCTCCACCGCCATCGCAAGGACACCGGGCGACCATGTGGTATCGCTTTCGACGGCTCGTGGGGGATTGGTATGAGAATTGGTCACGCCTCGCCTTGTATCAGCGGTGGCGCGGTGAACACGGTGAAAAACTTGACGGCACGAACAATGGGACGGAACAAGTGATCGGGCAAGGTGTGAAAGAGCGGTATCGCACCATGCGCGGCTACAAGCGCGATGAATCGATCTTAAATGTGAGTAGTCTGATCGGTTGGATTCGGGCACAAGGGCGCGGCTATGATCTGAGCGCCGTCATCGCAAGCTGATAGTTTAAGCGGATTCCAACCGGTGGCTCAACGCCAGTTCACCAAATTCCGAACGATCACTTTCAACGGCTCTCTTGCTCCAGCCAACAAGCGGGGGTATAATTGAACCAAGCGAATAGAAGCCCCGCTCGGTTATCGTTAAGCCAGCGCGGCAAGGCCCAAGGTGATGGCACGACCTTGAAGCCGTGCGAAGCGCGGCATGCAAGAGCATCATCCAGCGCCGCCAAGGACGGCGCGTTAAGGACGCTCTTGCATTGACGTGCCATCATGACCACCTGAGGCGTATGCTACAAACCTGATCCCTCATCCACGAACACCGCAGGTAAGTAATGCACTTGTACCAATTCCTCGCCCAACACGTTGACGAGTGGCGCAAGAAAAAGTATCCGCACGCGGACTATCCTGTCATCGCGGAAATCCTCGAATGGGCGAACCATCCCGATGGCAGCGGCTTTCGCCTGCGCGCGCCGCAACTCCGCGCGCTCGAAACATACTGGTATCTCCGCCTCGTCGAGAACACCCCGCATGTAGCCGACCTCTACCGCAAGTATTTCGCCAAGCGCGCCGATCTGATCGCCGCATTGGGCGTGCCCACTGCTGCGTTCGAATCGGTGGACTACGACCTCGATGCTCTGTGGCAGAAAATCAAAACCGATGACACCTTCACGCACCAGCACAAACTTGAGGCGCTCCGCGAAACGCTCACGCTGAACTATTCCAGTTACATCCTCGCGCTCGCGATGGGCGCGGGCAAGACCGCGCTCATCGGCGCGATCTACGCGACCGAATTCGGGATGGCGTTTGAATATCCCGATGGTCCGTTCGTGCAGAACGCGCTCGTCTTTGCGCCTGGCAAGACGATCATCGAATCGCTCCGCCAACTCGCCGAAGAACCGTACGACCGCATCTTGCCGCCGCGCTTGTTCAAGATCTTCGCCGCATCGGTCAAGCTGACATTCACGCGCGACGGCGAAAAGGATATCCCCGTCATCCGCAAGAGTCTGTTCAACGTCGTCGTAACGAACACGGAAAAGATTCGGATTCAGAAAGAAGACATTCGCAAATCGGACTTGGGTCCGCTCTTTGCGCCGCAGAAAGAGGACGAAGCGCGCACCGAAGTGGCGAACTTGCGCTTGCAAGCCATCGCCAGTTTGCCGCACCTGGGCGTGTTTTCCGATGAAGCGCACCACACGTACGGGCAATCGCTCGACACGGAATTGAAAAAGGTGCGCAAGACCGTGGACTATCTCGCCGCGAATACGAACGTGGTTTGCGTCGTCAACACGACGGGCACGCCATACTTTCAGCGTCAGCCGCTGCGCGACGTGGTGATTTGGTATGGCTTGTCCGAAGGCATTCGCGATCGGATTCTGAAGGAGGTCGGCGACAATATTCAGGCAATCAAATTCGATGCAAATATCGAGGGCTATGTCGCGCACGTCGTCGAAGACTTTTTCAAAGATTACGGCAATGTGACCTTGCCCGATGGCACGCCCGCGAAACTGGCCATCTATTTTCCGCAGACGGACGACGTGGCGGCATTGCGTCCCGTGATCGATGCGAAATTGGTCGAACTCCGGTTGTCGCCGACTCTCGTGTTGGAGCATCACACGCACAGCGACCACAAAGCCGATTTTGATCGGTTCAAAGCGAAGGACTCGCCGCACCGCGTGGCGCTGCTGGTGGATCGCGGCGTTGAGGGCTGGGACGTGCCCGCGCTCTTTGTGTGCGCGCTCGCGCGCAAACTCAAGAGCAGCAATAATTTCGTTTTGCAGGCGGCGTCGCGCTGCTTGCGCCAGGTGCCGGGAAACAACAAGCCCGCGCGCATCTATCTTTCCAGCGATAACCGCGCGGCGCTGGACCGTGAACTGCGCGAGAATTACGGCGAGAGTCTGGAAGATCTGTTGCACACGACGAGCAACAGCCGGTCCGCGCGAATCGTCTTGAGAAAGCTGGATATTCCACCTCTCCTCGTTAGGCAGATCGTGCGGACCATCGTGCGAAAAGACAAAGCACGCGGCGCAGTCACGCTGACGCGACCGACGACCGACGCGTCGTCGGTGATCCAGGTCGAAAGACTGACTATCGAGAAATTGGAATCGGTGCCGGCGGTCCTTCAGCAAGTGGCGGACACCGTCGAAATCAAGACCGCGCCCAAGACGACCGATCTGTACGCGGCGGCGGTCGACCTGGCGACGGTGTATCGTTTGGATCTGTGGGCGGTCTACGATGAACTGCGGCGCATCTATCCGACCGCAACCGATATTCCCAATGAGCACGTCGCCGAACTCGCGCGGCAAATCGAGGAGGAGCAGCGCGATTACGAAATCAAGGAAGAAGTGGTCGAGGTTGCGCTTGCGCTCGTCAAGCCCCAGGGATTCGAGAAGGAAATCGATGCGAGCGGCGCAGAGATTTACACGGCGGAGATTTCGTATCCCGTCAGCAAGCAGGACTTGCTGATCGCATGGGACGCGTGGAAAGAGACGGCGGGCAGTTTTGGTTTTCACTATTCGCCGTACAATTTCGATTCCGATCCCGAAGCCGGCTTCTTTGAGAATCTATTGCGGCAACTGAAACTGACGCCCGACCAAATACAAGACGTGTATTTCACAGGCGCGATCACGAGTCCGAATCAGACCGATTTCTACGTGGACTACAAAGCGCCCGACGAAACGTGGCATCGTTACACGCCCGATTTTCTCATTCGCCGCAAGGATGGCAAATGCCTGATCGTCGAGATCAAAGATGCGCGCTTTGAAGCCGCGACGAAGGAAGACATCGAGCGTGATGAGCGCGGACAAGCCGCATTGACCGTCGAGGGGCGTAAAGCGATTGCGCTGAAAAAGTGGAATCGGCTCGATCCTGAGCGCCTGAAATATCACATTCTCTACGCCAGTGGCGAGAGCATCGGTTACGACCAGATGGCGACGAGCCGCGAGTTCATCGAGGAGAAATAGCCGTGCCAGCGAAGAAAAAACCGATCAAGAAGCCGGTGCGCCGAGCAGCGGCGAAGAAGCAAGCCGCGGTTGCCGAAGCGCCAGCGACCTACGCGCCGCCCAAGCAGCAGGTCTCAATATCGGCGGCGAAGGGCCGCCCGATGCTGACCTGGGTTGGCAAACGTCCTTTGCGACAGATCAGCGTCTTCCCCGCGCAACAAGTCGAGGTGTTTGACCCAACAGGCGAGGCAGGCAAGCGCGAAGGCGGTTTATTGTTTCACGGCGACAACAAAGAGGTGCTCGCGCATCTATTGGCGAATGGCTATCGCGGCAAGGTGAATCTGGTTTACATCGATCCGCCGTTCGATTCGGGCGCAGACTACGTTCGCAAGGTGCAACTGCGCGGCGTGGGTGGCGCGGCCAAGTTAGACGGCGAGTCCTACACGCTTGGCGAGCAGATTCAGTACACCGATATTTGGGCGAACGACAACTATTTGCAGTTTATGTACGAGCGATTGTTGTTGCTCAAGGAATTGTTGTCAGAGGATGGAAGCATTTACGTGCATTGTGATCCTCGGCGAAGTCCTCATCTGCGATGTCTTCTTGATGAAGTATTTGGTGCAGATCATTTCAGGAGCGAAGTCATTTGGAAACGAGCAGATGCACACAGTAGCGCAGATCGATATGGACCGATTCACGACAACATCTTGTATTACACGACTAGTTTCTCGCCAATTTGGAACGTTATTCGAACTGGAGTGAAGCAAGACACTGCGGATACCTGGTACACAAACGAAGAAATATTAGAGCGAGACATTGTAAATCAACTTGGCATCCAATTAAGAAAGGAATTCGTCCGTCGCTACAACAAAGCCGATATCTCTGCCCCAGGAAGTAGGGAAGGTACGCGCGCCCATTTCCAATGGAAAGGACATTATCCGCCATCGGGTCGCCATTGGTCGATCACGATTGAAGATATGCAACGACTCGATGATGAAGGACGGCTAATCTACAGTGGATCGGGAAAGGTGTATGAGAAGCGCTACTTGGATGAGACTACTGGCGCGCCGCTTCAGTCGTTGTGGACGGACATACAACAACTCCGCGGAATGCAGTTGACTGACAAAGTTGACACATACCCAACAGAAAAGCCTGAAGAATTGCTTGACCGCATCGTCAAGGCATCATCTAGTCCAGGCGACCTCGTCCTCGATTGTTTTGTCGGCTCAGGAACAACTCCTGCTGTCGCACAAAAACTGGGACGCCGCTGGATTGCGTGCGACATCAACAAGGGCGCAATCCAAACGACGAGCAAGCGCTTGCAGACCATCATCGCGGAGCAACTCCAGCAAGAAGCGGAACGCAAAGCCAAGCCGCGCCTGATGGAAGCCAAAGCGAAGGACGAAACGCCACGCCCTGCGCAGCTCTCGTTCGCCGTCTATCGCGTCAACGATTACGATCTGCAAATCCAGCACAACGAGGCGGTCAACCTCGCGTGCGAACGCATCGGCGTCACGCGCACCAAAGGCGACGGGTTCTTTGACGGCACGCTCGGCAAGAAACTCGTCAAGATCATCCCGTTCAACCATCCGCTCAGTCCGCTCGACCTTGAGGAAGTCAAACGCGAATTGAGCGCGCGCCCCGACGAAGAACGCGACATTACCGTCGTCTCTCTCGGCAAAGAGTTTGCGACCGATGCCTGGCTGGAGGAATGGAATCGCCTCCGTAGAAAAGGCGACGTGCCAAACAAGATCGAGGTCATCGAGTTACGCACCGATCCCAAGTACGGGCAATTCTTTGTGCATCAGCCCGCCAGCGCGCGCGTCAGTGTCAAACGCGCGGATGGCGAGTTGCACATTGAGATCAAGGATTTCATATCGCCCTCCATCGTCGAGCGCCTCAAACAGCAAACCGGCGTCCTCACGCCGCAAATCACCGACTGGCGCGCGATGGTGGATACGATAATGATCGACACCGCATACGACGGCAGGGTGTTCAACATCGCGCACTCCGATGTGCCCGAAAAGAAATCCGACCTCGTGGAAGGCAAGTACACACTCCCCGCGCCAATGGGCAAGACAACTGTCGCGATCAAGATCGTGGACATGCTCGGCGATGAAGTGATGATGGTGTATCCAATCTGATGATTACGTTGACGTTTGCGGGAGACGAAGCGGGGGATGTCAGTTTCGCGTTTGAGAAAGGCGCGTCGCGCTATTTCGTCGTCGCCGTGATCGCTACACCCAAGCCCAACGAATTGCGCCAGTTGCTCGCGCGGCTGCGTGAAGAAGCGCATCTGCCCACTCAGTTCGAATTCAAATTCAATCGCTTTGCCTCCGCCAAGTTGAGGACACGCACGCTGGAGGCGCTGGCGTGCGCGCCCTTCGAGAGTTGGGCAATCGTCGTGGACAAGACCAACCTCTCGAGCGCGTTCAAGGTGATGCGACGATATGAGTTTTATTTGTTCTTTGTGACGGAGCTATTGCAAAAGATTCCAGCGGATGAGCGTGAGGGCGCAACGCTGATTTTGGATGAGTTTGGTTCGGCGAAGCAACTGTATACGGAATTGAATCGTTTTATGAAAGCGCGCGAGATTCCGCGCCACTTCAAACGCGTTCAAATTCGGCGTTCCCGAAGCGAACCGCTGATTCAAGTCGCCGATATGGTGGCGGGCGCGCTCTTGCGGCGTGATTCCGTGGGCGATGCGGATGCGTTCGAGATGTTGCAAGAACGCATCCGCCGCGTAGACGAATTCAAGGGATAAACGAAACCCGCCTCGCTAGCCCGATCCTCCATCACGCACAGGAGGGGGCAGGCCGCCACAGATGGCGACTTTTCGCGAAGCGGGAGAAAGCGGATACGCTTTTTGCGAGGCAACTTATCGTTGTCTCGTTTTCTATTCTAGCACGATTCCAAATCCTGTCAAGCGGTTTTGTTTTCGAACATTCTCTCCGCTTGCTTTGTGCCGCCAATGATCTTATCACGCCGCCAGGCGCACGTTCCGCATCTCTTGCCGCTCTACAAACTCAAACAGCGGGCCCCAATAGACGGGCGCGCTTTACGCGGCGAGCCGCGCCGGCACCCACGGCGCAGGCAGTTCTTTGGCAAGCGACTGCTCTAGCATCGCCGCGCTGATCCCCGCCGGCGTCAGCAGCGATTCTCAGTTTTCCGGGAATCGCTTTTGGTTTGGGGGCCGCCAGCCGCAGAATTTGTTTCTGCGTGCGCAGTGTGATACAATACAAGTAACCCGGGCAAAAGCATTACGACGGGGTAATGCCATGAAGGTCATGCCAGAGCGCATCATTCGAGTTCTTGCCGCATTTGTTTTCCTCTTGCCTATCCTCGCGCTCGCGCACGAACTGCTGGTGATGGCCGTCGCCACGTCGGTTGCCGCCCTCGCCGACGGCGATTGGCTTTATCAATTCGTCAGGCAATTCCTCGCCAGTCCGATCCACGCCCAGATTTTGGTGGAAACGCTCGGCGGCGTGCAACCCCGGGGCATCGCCGTCGCCGGACTGCCCGGCGATCTGCTCCACGCGTTTGCGCCCGCGCTTTTCCTCGATCCCCAGACCCTTCCGTCTGCCGCGTGGATCAGCGCCATCGTCGACAAGAACAGCACCGTCCTGGCATTCTTCGCCATGCAGGTCATCGCCGAGTTCGTCGTCATTGCCGCCGGCGGACTGATCCTGCAAGGCGGGCTGCGCCGGCGGTCGCTGCGGAGCGTCCTGCAGACGGCGCCCAGCCGGGATGTCCTGTTGGTGTTGGCCGGTCTCTTGTCGATCGCGCAAGGCATTGAGGCGGCGTTCATGCTCACCCTATCGCCGGAACTTGCCGGCCTGCGCGAGACCGGCATCGGCGTTGGGTTCTCCCTCCTCTTCCAGGTCGACAAACAGCAATACAACTGGCTGATGGATCAAGCGTTGCCGATGTCGATCCCCGCGTTCGTGACGGCCGCCGCGCTCGGCGTCGCGTGGCTGGCCGGCAAAATGATTCGGCGGATGCGCGCCCATTTCACGCCCTCGCCCAGTCCCTCCCAACGATCGTTCGCCGCGCGCGTGATGCGCAAGGCCGGCCTCGCGGCGGCCCTGGTCCCATTCCTCATCGTGGCGACCATAGTGCCGCGCTATTATGGAATTGCAGAGACGGTACTCGTCGCATCGGTTTCCCAGGTCGCGATGGACCCGGCGCCGCCCGTCGGCGAGCCGGCCGTGCTTGCCGCGGCAGCGCCGCCGACCCTCCCGGCCTTCACGGCCACGCCGGCGACCCCAGCGACCCCGGTGGTCCTGGGCGTCGCCGCGCCGGCAGCCCCAATGACCCCGGTGGTCACGCGCGTCGCCACGCCGACGCCGATCAATCAACGCTTGGTTGAATTGCAGCGCGACGGCGCCCGCTTTCGACTGGTGGTCAATAATCAAGCCACCTACGTGAGCGGCTTGAACTACAACGTGAACTATACGGTGCAGCCGGACGAATCGAAACGCCGGTATCATCGCCGCGATTTTCAGCTCATGCGCTCCGCCGGCGTCAACGCCGTGGTTGGCTGGGGGGTGTACGACCGCGTCACACTCGACATCGCACGGGAGTACGACATCGGCGTGATCATGCCGTTCGAACTCGACGCCAAAGGGCCGTTCGAAAACAAGAAATACCGCGAGCAGATCAAGGAGCAGTTCCGCAAGTTCGTGCTCGCTTACAAAGACGCGCCGGCAGTCTGGGGGTGGAATCCTGGGGGCGATGAGCTGTTGCACCGCCTGGAAACCGAGCTGCACCGCACGCCGGACAAACTGCAAATCGCGTCCGACTTTTTGCTGGAACTCTGCGCGCTCGCGTACTCGATTGATCCCAACCACGTGAGCTTCGTCAAAGAGCCGCGTGATTCGTACGTGCCGTACATCGCGGAATCGGTGCGGCGCGCGCGTTTGCAGAAACCGGCGGTGGATCCAAGCAAGTATTTTGTTTTCGCGGTGAATACCTACGGCAAGCCGGAAGGCGTTAGGCTCGTCCTCAGCACCACGCGGCAAAGCATCGAAGAGCGCGTGGGGATCGCGCTGGCGGTCGGCGAGTTTGCGCCCTTCGGTCTCGCGCGCAGTGAGCGGCCGGCGCATTATGTGCAGATGTGGAATGGAGTGCGCGCGAATTCCACGATCGGAGGGTTTGCCTACGTCTTTGGTCCGGATCAGCCGAATCCCAAAGCGCCGAATCCGTACGATCCACTCCGCTTGCTGGTCAGCGAATTCAGTCTGGTCGATAATGAGGGGAATCCAGTGGACGGATCACTCAACGCTCTGGCCACTCAATGGAAACCGGGCCTCGCAAAAGATTCGACCAGGCGCATCGATGCAAGATGATGCTCCGCGCGCGTGGGCGCGCGAGATGCGCAAGAGCGACGAGGCGAATTGAAAGGCAAAGCCCCAGGCGTGCTCGCGGCTTTGGTCTTCCGATTCGCTAGTACGAAGATGCTATTGAAAGCCGGAACCTTTGGGTATATGATCCACGATTGGTAAGTGAGATAACCCCAGCCATTGAGGAGGTCACCCATGTCAGTTGCACGTATCACCGAGATCAAGGCGTCTTCGACCAAGAGTTTTGACGATGCAGTCCAGGAGGGCGTTGCACGCGCGGCGAAAACGCTTGAGAACATCACGTCGGCGTGGGTCGCATCTCAGGAAGTCAAAGTGAACAGCAAGGGAAAAATCGCGGAGTACCGTGTTCTCTTGAAGGTCACATTCATTCTAAAAGACTGAAGCAAAAACCGCGCCAGCGGACGGGCTGCCATTCGCGACAATGGGCTGAGGGACCCGGACAACTCGGTCACGGGTCTTCGGTTGCCCGTTCCCCCAGTTTCTAACCAAGCCAGGGCGTGGAAAAAAGCAGCGGCAGGAATCGTTCCTGCCGTTTTCTGTTGCCGGTCCCTCGCGCCCCCCCAGTAGTGCATCAACGTGCTCTGTTGCTTGAACGCGAGCGGCGCGTCTCTGGCCGCGCAGCACCTCACCCGCGCCGAACAGTTTTGTGCTAGAATAGTCGGAAGGAGAACACAATCAAGATGACAACCCCACGTCTTTTCCATTACGCATTGCTGCTGCTCATCGCCGCGAATACGATTTCCTGCTCAGCCACAGCCGTCGTCTCAACGCCGAGCGCCACCCAAGCGACCCCATTCGCCGATCCGTTCGCCTACTGTGCGGCGGTCGGCACGATCGACGCGCCAGACGCGCGCTATGCCGGACCCAAGGTGCCGGACGTGATCGCCAAGGGTTTGCAGAAAGCGTTCAACGCGCCGCCAGACGCGCCGCTCGATGTATTCGTCCGCAATTCATTCTGGCGCTGCATGGACGGCAAGGTCGTCGCGTGCAGCGTCGGCGCGAACATCCCGTGTGAAGGCAAGGCGGACATGAGCAAGACGCCGAACGAGGGAATGACGAATTGGTGCGAGTCGAATCCGAATGCGGAGGTGATTCCCGCGGCGGCGGCCGGGCGCGAGACGGTGTACGAATGGCGCTGCGTGAACGGCGCGCCGCAAATCGTCAGGCAAGTCTTTACGCCGGATGCGCGCGGGTTCATCTCGAGCTTTTGGTACGTCATCGGCCAGTGACGAGATCGAAGGGAGATACGTCGCATTCGGATCATCAGTGCAAGACTAGCCACACGCGAGGAGCGTAAGACCTATAAAGAAAAATACGATTAAGATTGCGAACGAACTGCAAGACGAGTTACGTCCCCATTATGACGTGGACTATGGCAAGTCACGTCCGAACCCCTATGCGGGCCGCGTCAAATTCACTCACGGCGGCAAGCGGCCCGGCGCAGGCCGCCGGCCGGCGCCAGAGCCGATCGAGCGTCACACCATCACCTTGTACCGGACGCACGCGGATTATCTGCGGCGTCTCGACCACAACCTGTCGCGCGCCATTCGCAAATTGATTGCCAAAGCGCGGTGAGCCGAGAAGAGGAATCGTCAATGAGCCGACAGAGTGAGGACGATAAGAGGATCAAGGAGCCGAATCAATTTCCAGAGGCAATAGCCCCAATCTACGTCACCTCACACGCCAACGACGCGATCAAGAGGTGGCACGGCTTCTCAAAAGTCGCTTGACAATACTCGACGCGGCTTCCACTGTCACCCTGAGCACGTTCGCTGCGCTCAGTGTAAACTCCGCGAAGGGTCTCGCAATTCGCCATAGCGAGATGCTTCGCGGAGTTTACCCTGAGCCTGTCGAAGGGCTCAGCATGACAACCGGAAGGACTTTTGAAAAGCCCTGCAAGGGGTGGCGCAATCTCTTGACGCGTGCGCGCGTTTGTATTATGCTTAATGCAGCATGGACCCGATCTCGCCGGCGCAATTCGCACGGACCGAAGAGATGCTGGTGGCGGCGCTCCTGGCCGCGGTCAACCAGACGCCGTTCGGCGCGTACTATCCCGACGCCGACGTGACGATTCGCTGGCGGAAGGGACACGTCCTGCCGCAGATCGATCTCGACCGAAAACCCAGGGTGCCCGCGCCGATGCCGAAGGGCTAAGCGCGGTTTGCTGCAAATCCTGATGCACGACTGATCGGCCGATGCGCGCACGGCTACGCCGACGCGACGCTTTATGCGTCTCGCGTTGGCGTTTTTATTTGGGGTGGATTGGGGAAATTGAAAATTCGAATTGCAGGTGTCGTGACGAGGAAGGTGTGCGGCAATGGCGAAACACGGCACGGTGGCGATGCCGGCGGGCGACCCGGCTTTGTGGGCAGCGGTGCTCGATCTGCGGCGGCGCGCGGCGGCGCTGGAGCGCACGGTGGCAGCGCTGCGCCGGCAGAAAAGCGCGCGCCGGCTGCGGTGAAACAAACAGAAATTATACTTTCAACGGTCACAAATCGCGCTTTTTCGATTGTCACGCTGAGCCCTTCGTCATGCTCAGGGTAAACTCCGCGAAGCGTCTCGCGATTCGCGAATTGTGAGACACCTAGTATAGAACAGTAGCAAATGGGGGTCCTTCCTGCTAGAATAGATGGTGCTCAACCAATCTCATCTAACAGGAGGACACCCATGTCCAAGTATACAACCAAATACGTTTCCAGTC
>Ga0163210_1000524_pt1 | contig 16324 bp, 17 predicted proteins | sample Kivu_220m_FD_113536 | JGI IMG/M metagenome (GOLD analysis project Ga0163210, IMG submission 113536) | Freshwater microbial communities from Lake Kivu, Western Province, Rwanda to study Microbial Dark Matter (Phase II) - Kivu_220m | ecosystem: Environmental > Aquatic > Freshwater > Lake ...
GCAGAGGGCAAATGCTGAAAAAATAGCTAAAAAAATTAGATATCTTGAATTAACTGTATTTCCCGGTTTTAATAATCATTTCATAAACAGTATGCAGTTCCCTTAAGCCGCATACTTGAAATTTCTAGTTTTATTATTTGTTTTAATTAAAATAATTTCATCTTCCACTTGCAGGTATCTTAATTTTAAAAAATCTAAATAAACTATTGACAGCTTTGGTCTTATATAATATATTTGTAATTACAGGATAACAGGATTAAGGGGGCATTTTGGGAGAGCAGGTTAAAATAAATAAAATAAATATTATAGATCACTCGAGTCCTTTGCCTTATTATTTTCAACTGAAGGAGCTGTTGATAGAAGAGATTAAAAAAGGGAGGTTGAAACCAGGGCAGCAGATTCCTTCTGAGTTTAAACTTTGTGAGCAATTTAGAGTAAGCCGCACGGTGGTTCGCCAGGCCATAAGTAGTCTGGTGCAGAATGGGTATCTGAACCGCGAGAAGGGAAGAGGAACCTTTGTAACCAAGCCAAAGATTACAGAAAACCTCTTTCAAAACCTTACAGGATCCTATGAGGATATGCTGGCGCGAGGTATAAAGCTTGTTACTAAGGTACTGGAACAGACTAAATGGGAAGCTGATAGTGAAATTTTAAAAAGACTTAAACTAGAGCCTGGAGAGCCAGTGATAAAGATAAAACGACTGCGATTCATTAGCAGCGAGCCAATTGCTTTGGTAACTACTTACCTCCCCTACAAAATTTGTCCACCTTTACTTGAAGAGAATCTGACCAACCAATCACTTTATGGTGTCCTGGAAGAAAAATATGCTCTTAGAATCGCTCATGGCCGCCGTTCCCTGGAAGCAGTATCAGCAGATAGAAAAACAGCTGCACTGCTGGGAGTGAAAGTTGGTACTCCTTTAATGTTATTAAACAGCATAAGCTATCTCGCAGACGGTCGCCCCATAGAATATTTTAGCGCTCTTCACCGGGGGGATCGAAGCAAGTTCGTAGTATCTCTTATCCGTGTTCGCAATCGTTCCACAACACAGGTGGACAAAAGATTTATTTCTGATCTTCGGGATACAGGTTTAGTATCACCTTAAACATATAAGTATGAATCCTTATTTTAAAGTTATTAATAAAAGGGTATTGGAAGTTATAAAATAAATTATTGTTTCTTGGCTAAAGAAATAAAAAGAAAATAAATAATAATACAACTATAGATACACACCAATATATCATTAATATCATTAAAAAATGGGAGGAATTATGAAAGTAGGTATTGATAGTTATTGCTACCACAGATTTTTTGGAGAGGTTTACGAAGATCAAGAAAAACCTTCAAAGCAGATGACGCTTGAAGATTTTATAAAAAGAGCACATGAATTAAATGTTGATGGAGTTTCTCTGGAATCATGTTTTATACCAAAATTTGACCCTTCTTATCTTAGTGTTATTAAAGATATGCTTGATGAATATAATTTAGACAGGGTATATGCCTGGGGGCATCCGGATGGACTTGAAGGTGGAAAAAATGAAAAAGCCTATGAAGAAATGATCTCGCATATTGAATATGCAAAGTCAATCGGAGCAAAAGTAATGCGAGTAGTCGGTAATAGTCTTATGTTCAGGTTTGAGCCTCACGGGCTACAAATCGAGAAATTATCAAGTATGTTTTCAAAAGCGGCCAAGATTGCAGAAAAAGGCGGTATTAAACTTGCAGATGAAAATCATATTGATTATAACCCTGAAGAGATGCTTCAGATAATCCAGAATGTAAACTCACCAAACTTCGGGATTAATTTTGATACCGGAAATTTCATGAGAGTTCTCGCAGACCCGATTGAAGGAATGGAAAAATTGGCTAAATATACATTTGCCACTCATGTAAAAGACTTAAAACCTCAAAAGGGTCAACCGGTCAGTAGCTGGCATTTTTTTTCATGCACTCCAGTGGGAGATGGACTTGTAGACAATCAGAAACTTGCTCAAATCTTGAAAGATTCCGGATATGAGGGGTCCCTGGCAGTTGAAATAGATTACCTCCATCTAGATTATAATAATGATGAAGACAAAGCGGTCGCACAAAGCGTTGCATATCTTAGAGAAATTGTCGGCAATTTAAAATAAATAGCGATTTTACTAATAAAGCTTAATTTGATTATCATTATATTTTTTTATTAATTTGTGAGGTGGATTATGGGAGAAAAAAAAGTTGGTTTTGTTTCTATGGCATCAGAGCAAAAGACGATTGCAGATATTCCAGAAATAGGTGTCGGTATGATAGGTTATGCATTCATGGGTAAAGCTCATTCAAATGCATTCAAGAAAATGCCCTATATATTCTGGCCCCCGGCTGCAATTCCAAGACTTATAACGATTTGTGGACGTCATGAAGCAAGTGTTGCAGAAGCTGCAAGACGTTTTGGTTATGAAGGATACACTATGGACTGGAAGCAAATAATAGCCGATGACAGGATAAAAATCGTTGATAATGTTTCTCCAAACTATCTTCATGCAGAGCCATGCATTGAAGCTGCAAAAGCAGGAAAACATGTCATCTGTGAAAAACCAATGGCACGGAATGCTAAAGAAGCCAAAGAAATGAGAGATGCAGTAAAAAAATATGGTGTTAAGAACGCAGTTGTTTATAACTACAGAATGGCACCTGCAATAGTGCTTGCCAAGAATTTAATCATGGATGGCAAGCTTGGGAAGATCTTCCATTTTAGAGCAAGATATCTGCAGGAATGGATTGCAGAACCTGACTTTCCAATGATTTGGAAGCTAAGGAAGGCTGAATCCGGTAGCGGAGCTTTAGGTGATCTTGGTGCACATATTATAGATTTAGGGAGATTTCTTTGTGGTGAAATAAAGTCAGTAATGTCAGTAATGACCACATTTATAAAAGAGAGAGACAACCTGGAAAAAAAACAAAAAGAAAAAGTTGATGTTGACGATGCTTTCGCATCTGTAGTGGAATTTGATAATGGCGCAATAGGAACACTTGAAGCATCAAGGTTTTGCCATGGCAGGAAAAATTTTAACATTATAGAAATTAATGGCGAATATGGCAGTATCTGGTGGGATCTGGAAAATATGAATAATCTCTGGGTTTACTGGAAAAATGAAGAACCTTATCAGACCAGAGGATTTCATTGTGTAAATGTTACTGAATCTTATCATCCATACTATGGAAATTGGTGGCCGCATGGACATATAATAGGGTGGGAAAATTTATTTGTTCATGAATTTTACAATTTTATAGAAGCAATAGTGAACAATAAACCATTGGAGCCATATGTTGCAATATTTGAAGATGGGTATAGAAATTGTGTAATTTGTGATGCAATTATTGAATCAGCATCGTCAGAAAAAAAAGTATTCTGTAAATATGAATAAACCCGCAGGAAGATTTATGGAAAAAATAAGTATATGCCTTGCAAGTGCCGGCCGTGCAGGCGAAGTTCATGGGGATACATGCCATCTTTCCGTTCCAAACTCCCAAATTGTTGCAGTATTAGACACAGGCTTTGCCAGTGCAAAAGCCATGATTGAAAGCGGGGAATAAGATGTCTAAGCTTGTTGAAATGAAAGGTATTTCCAAAAGCTTTTACGGCGTTGAAGTGTTACATGATATTAACTTTAGCGTAGATAGAGGCGAAATACATGCTTTGTGTGGCGAAAACGGCGCAGGAAAATCCACATTAATGAAGATTTTGTCAGCCATATATAAGCAAGATCAAGGCGAGGTTTTAATTGACGGAAAACCTTTAAGCAAAAGTGCTACTTCTTTGGATGTGCAAAAACTTAGCATTGCAATGATTCATCAGGAACTGAATTTGCTTGAAGAAATGACCATTGCACAAAATATTTTCTTATCAAGGGAGCCAAGAAACAAATTGGTCTTAATTGATTACAAGAAAATGAATAAGGAGGCAAAAGAAATCATCAATCGATTGGATGACTCCTTAGAACCAACCATGAAAGTCAGAGAATTAAAAATTGCCCAAAAACAATTGGTGGAAATTTCAAAAGCGGTGTCTTTTGAATTGCGCGTTTTGATTATGGACGAACCAGCGTCTGTTTTAACAAGCAAGGAAACGGAAATACTATTTGCCTTAACGAAAAAACTAAGCGAGAAAGGCATAGTGGTTATCTATATTTCTCATAGGTTAAAGGAGATTAAACAGATTTGCCAGAAAATTACCATTTTGTGGGATGGCAAGTTTGTAGCTACCAAAAATGTTGACGAAGTGTCCGAGCGAGATATTGCAAACCTGATGGTGGGCCGGGAAGTAAGCAGGTCTGTCGCAACGGATTATTCCGGTGATGCAAATGATTATGTATTAGAAGTAAAGGGTGTATCCGATCATTTTCTGCATAATGTTAGTTTTAATGTAAGAAAAGGCGAAATATTGGGATTAAGCGGACTTGTAGGGGCCGGCAGATCGGAATTGATGGAGTTTATCTTTGGGCTTCGCAAGTGTGAAAAGGGTGAGATTTTTGTTAACGGGAAATCGACAAAAATTCACAACCCGACTACGGCAATAGTTTCGAATATTGGATTTGCCACCGAAGACAGAAGATCAACTGGACTTGTTTTTTGCAGAAGTATAAGGGAAAATGTGAACCATGTTTACCAGGTAAAAAACAAGGCGTTTTTTAACAGTGGAAAAAGATTTAGGGAGAATACTGATAGCATGATTGATAGGCTGAGTATTCGTTGCGCGGGTCATTTGCAGAATGTTAGCAACTTGTCCGGCGGCAATCAGCAAAAGATCATGCTTGCCAAATGGATTTTGGTAGGTTCCGAAATTTTAATTTTAGATGAGCCAACCCGTGGCATAGACGTGGGTGCGCGCGAGGAAATTTATCAAATAATTAACGATCTTGCAAGTGAAGGCAAAACAATCATCATAGCTTCTTCTGATTTAACTGAGATTCTAAGCGTTTGTCAACGTATCATTGTTATGCATGATGGGGAGATTAAAGATGAGTTGTTGAGTTCCGAGCGGACCGAAGAAAATGTAATGAAATATGCCACGAATGTTAATTAATTGGGGAAATAGGAATGGGAGAATTGAATCAAGCTTCTGTTAAATCGAAAGGAAAAAACTTTTTCAAAATGGTATGGAAAGAATATAGTGTTGTGGTATTTGCCGTATGTGCCATTATTGCACTGAAATTTGCTACTACAAATAACTTAAGGGCTGTTTTAAGAAATATATCTACAATCGGTATGATTTCGCTTGGTATGACATTTGTGCTCATATCCGGTGGTATTGATTTGTCGAGTGGAGCTGTGTTGGCAACATCAGGTACGGTGCTCATACTATTGCAGGGTTCAGGCGCTGTGCCGCTGTGGGTGGCGATTGCTCTGTGCATTGTAGTTGCGGCGGGATTTGGATTTATAAATGGTATTATTATTACCAAAACCCATATGCCTCCATTTATCGTAACCCTGGCTGTCGGAATTATCGCACGGTCGGTTACCATGTTCATAACAAAAGCCGCAACAATAACGAGGAACAATGTTCCAGAGTTTACAAACATTGGCAATGGCAGCTTTCTTGGAGTGCCGAATCCTTTCTGGATCGTTTTGATTGCTGCTGTGCTTCTTACAATATTGCTTACAAAGACAAAATTCGGTACATATGTGTTTGCAGTGGGTGGTACATCCATTGCCGGCGGCCGCCGGAAAAATAATCGGAACCGTAGTCGGATTCTTAATTCTAGGTATTATAAGTAATATGATGATTATGATGAATATCTCGCCATATTTGAATGGTGCGGTAAAAGGCGCCGTAATATTGTTTGCGGTATTGTTCCAAAGACGTGAAAGATAATAAGTTTTATGACGAAAATCGTTATAAAAATAATAATAAAATAAACAGGAGGAAAAAAAATTAACAAAATTTCCTTATTTTCTATAAAAAGGGAAACTGAGATTAAATATTCTGAGCTTGGTGATAAAGCTGGAGTACTTGGAGCAGCATCTTACGTACTTTCTAAATATTTTGAATAAGAATTTTTATGTTAGCATAAAAATATCAAAGGAGGTGAAGACATTATTAATATAAGGTATTTGACTTATTAACTATATTAAGATTAGGATAGGAGGTGTCTATGAGAAAAAATAGGAGATTTGCCTAAGAGCCCTTTGGAGGTTTTATCTTAAACAAATCTCGGATACATTTTATCAAAAAAATATTTATTTAAAAGGAGATGAAAGAAGTGAAAAAAATAATGATTCTTGCTTTAATCACAGTTTTCATAGTTTCAATGTTATTTATTGGGACTTCTTGCAAGCAAGAAGCAGCACCAGCTGAAGAGGCCGTAGAAGCACCAGAAGAGGAAGCTCCTGCAGAAGAAACAGCAGCAGCTGAAAGCAAAATCATGCCTAAAGAAGGCGGGTATGTAGTAGCTGTATCAAACAGCTTCATCACACACTCTTGGAGAACTCAGATGGTAAACGACCTTCAGAAATCCATTGAGTACTACAGAGGAAAAGGTTATGTTAAGGATTTCCAGATTCAACATTCAGGTCCGGATCTTAACCTTCAAACCACACAGATACAGAACTTCATAAGCGTTAAACCGGATTTGCTGATTGTTGACCCGTTGTCTAATACAGCTCTTAATCCTATACTTGAGCAGGCTGTAGAAGAGGGTATCATGGTTATAATAAGTGACGAACCTGTTACTTCCCCGATCCCTTACCAGGTTATGCCTACACACGATGTATGGATGTACAAGCTTGCTAAATATGTGTTTGACGGAATGGAAGGCAAGGGTGACGTAGTTTATGTAAGTGGTATTAAAGGCGCTCCTGCTTCAGACCAGAGAGACGAAGGCTTCATGAGAGCTCTTGAAGAATACCCTGACATCAATCTTTTAACTCAAATTTGGGGTTCATGGGACCCTGCTACAGCTCAGCAGGCAACTGCCGATGTACTTGCAGCATATCCGAAAATTGACGGCGTTGTTGCTCAAGACGGCGAATGCCTTGCAGCTATCAGAGCATTTGAAGCAGCAGGAAGAGAAATGCCTATAATCAATGGTGAAGGATTCAGGCCGTTCTTTGAATACTGGGTAGAAAATCTTGACAAGGGATTTACCAGCTATGCAATAGCTAACGGTCCCGGTTTTGCTATGACGACAGCTCTGGGAGTAGGACTCAGGCTGTTAATGGGCGCTACATTCAAAGAAGAATTTCTGCCAGCCGGTGAAATGAGATTTGATTTTGATCACAGGTTTGAAATTAATGATGACAATGTAGTTCAAGCACTGGAAGAACATGTTAAATATCGTGGAGTTGAAGACTACATTGACGAAGTATGGAAGCTGAAAGATGTAAACGCGCTGTTTAACGAAAGTGCTGATCTTGATGTAATACTACAGTAATTTAAGTTGTAGATTGTTTCTTTAAGTTTTTGTTTAGCTTAAACTTAAAAAAATGAGACAGTGGCATACCTTTTAAAGGTATGTCACTGTTAATAATATTAAACTACGAGAGTTGGTATAATATGAAATCCTTTGAAGCAGTAAATGTTAAAAAAAGATTTGATGGTGTAATAGCTTTAAAAGGCGTTGATTTTAAGTTTGAAGGACCTAAAATATGCGGCTTGGTTGGAGCAAACGGTTCAGGAAAAACTACATTTGCAAAAATATGCTGCGGTCTTGTAAGGCGTGATGAAGGCGAATTCTTTATTGACGGAAATCAAGTTGACATAAATTCCCCGATTGATGCAAAAAAATACGGTATAGTATTAGCCCACCAGAATCTAAGCTTAATACCTGATATGAGTGTTTGGGAAAATATAGATTTAGGGCATGAGGAAAGAAGGGGAAGAATTTTCTTTAATAATAAAAAAGCTCGTGAAACAGCTTTCAAGTTTCTTGATGACCTGTTCCACAGAGAGATATCAATAGACACAAAGATAATTGATTTATCCCCGGGCTGCAAGCAGATGGTTGAAATAGCAAAAGCTTTGTCACAAAATTCCAAAATGCTGATTCTTGACGAGCCTACTGCTGCACTTGAGTATTCTCATGTTGAGAGGCTTTTCAAAAAAATACATGAATTAAAAGACAACGGCATATCAATAATTTTTATTTCACACAGGCTCTGGGAGATAATTAGAATATGCGATATGGTTTTTGCTTTCAGAAATGGCGAAGAAGCGGGAATAGTAGATTTCAGTAAACAAACCAGAGATGAAAATCTTATAGTTCCACTGGTGACAGGAACTAAAGGTTATGAAATAAATAATACAAAAAGCTGCCAGAAAGATTTTAAAGACGCCGAAAATATTTTAGAGTTAAAAGATATTTCATTTAAAAATAAATTAAAAAATATAAATTTTGAAGTAAAAAAAGGTGAGATACTTGGAATCGGAGGGCTCCAGGGACAAGGCCAGGAATATCTCGCAATGCTTATAGCAGGGGCAGTTCCTCTGTATTCCGGTAAAATTCTGCTTGAAAACAAGGAAGTAAGGTTAAAGCAGCCTATAGATGCAATTAAAAAAGGCATTTATCTTGTTCCGGGTGAAAAGACAACAGACGGTCTTTTTATGGATCAAAAAATTTTCAATAATGTTGTTTTCCCGAGATTTTCCCTTCGAAAAGACAAGTTCTTTTTAAGATTCAGTAAGCTCTTTAAGATAACTGATAATATAATAGGAAAAACTTCACTTGTTCCCGCAAAAAGAGACATTATAGTAAGCAATCTCAGTGGTGGGAACCAGCAGAAAGTTGTTTTCGGAAGATGGCTGCAGTTTTTCCCTAAAATACTGATATTAAATGATCCGGCAAAAGGTGTTGATATTCAAGCGCGTAATGACCTTTACAGGATAGTGAAAGAGCTGTCTGAGCAGGGTACGACCGTAATTTTATATGCCACAAGCAATGAAGAGCTTATCAGCAACTGCGACAGGATTCTTATTATGTTTGAAGGTCAGATTGTAGAAGAAATTCAGCATGAGGACATCTGCCATGAAAAAATAGTTGCCTCCTCTTTAAGAGTAGGAGGAGAAGTTGAACACAAACAATAATATAAGCAAAGCAGGTTCCGCAAAAAGTTTCTGGCTTAAGATATATAAAGATACTTCATTTCCAAGTTTTTTGGTTTTAGTTATGATTGTGATATTAAATGTAATATTGCAGCCCAACTTTTTTTCTGTTTCGGTTGTAAGGACTAATTTTATGACTTTTACACCGCTTATCCTGGTAACGATAGCCCAATCAATTGTTATCATATCCGGCAGTATTGATTTCTCTGCGGGGGCGTCACTTTCTTTCTTTACATGCATGACTGCTTTCTTCATGACAGATAAAAACGTAGCTTTAGTTATCATTTTAGGATTTACAGCAGTAATTATCGGAAACGGGTTTTTAAACGGATTCATGATAGGCAAGTTAAGACTCCAGCCTCTTATAACAACTTATGCAACTCAGGCTATTATGCTGGGCTTTGCGATGTATATCATGCCTGTTGCAGGCGGTTACGTGCCCAGATTCTTATATAAATTTTACAACAGCAACTTTTTAAAAGTATTGCCGGTGCCTATACTTATACTGATAATAGGGGTGGCGATATGGATTCTTATCAGCAAAACAACACTTTACAGATATATTTACGCAGTAGGAGGCAATGAAGAAGGAGCTTATGCTTCCGGAATAAATGTTTCAAATATAAAAATGTTTGCCCATGTAATTGCTAGTATTTTTATAGGTATAGCAGGAATCTGCATTTTAATGCTTTCGGCAACAGGAGAATGGCGAAGCGGATCACCCTATCTTATAAATTCCCTTGCTGCAGCAATAATTGGAGGAATATCTCTCAGAGGAGGCAAGGGAGATGTGTGGGGTGCAATATGCGGTGCTCTGATAATAGGGTTTCTAAACAATATTATTTTCTTTGCAAGAGTCAGCTCATATTATCAGATTTTTGCAAAGGGAATGATTATCCTTCTTGCTCTGAGCATAGCTTCAATTCCGAAGCTGTTTGAAGAAAAATATAAGTTTTAATCTGGAGTATTTGGCAAGATGAACGAAAAAGTTTCAAATAATAAAGTAAAAACCGTGCTTAAGAGAATATTTTTTAACAAAGTAATAGTTGCATATCTTCTTGTGCTGGCTTTATTCATAGTAGGTGAAATTATACTTCCCGGCTTTATTACTTTTTCTCACATGATGGCTGTTTTTCAGGCTTCTTTCTTTGTAGGAATTATTGCTCTTGCACAGACTTTTGTTGTGATTTCCGGGCGTGAAGATTTTGATTTATCGGTAGGTGCGACTTTAACAGTAGGAGTTTTAATTGGAGCTGCTGTACTTAACGGTAAAAATGAAAACTTCTTTTTCGCACTCGCTGCAGTTCTTGCTGCGGGATTTATTTTCGGTACAATAAATGGCTTCGGGGTTGCCTATTTGGGAATTGCCCCTATCATTATGACTCTTGCAATGGCGATGGTAATTGAAGGGATACTTTTATTTACTACAAAAGGTTTTTTATACGGAAAAGCTTCACCTGTTCTTGAAATTATAGGGAAAGACTTCCTAAAATTTACTGTTGCGGGACATGTGATGAAAATACCATGGGTTAACATAATTTGGGTTATTCTTATTGTTGCTGCAGTATTAATTCTAAACAGAACATCAACGGGCTTTGTTTTAAGGGGAATAGGTACTAATGCAAGGGCAGCTGAACTTTTGGGCATAAGAGTGAAGATTATCAAAACTCTTGTTTACAGTTTTTCCGGAATGATTTCATCATTCATGGGACTTCTGCTCCTGGGATATGTAGGAACGCCGAATATAAGTCTCGGCTTGGGGCACAAAGTAAATTACCCCATGCTTTCCATAGTAGCAGTAATAATAGGCGGAATCGGAGGAGGCCAGGGAAGCTATGTCGGAGCTGTAGCAGGCTCTTTTTTTCTGGTTACTCTTAATAGTATTCTTACTACTCTGGGTTTTGATGACGGTTCCAGAATGGCAATTACGGGTTTTGTACTGCTGATTCTTTTGATAATTTATACAAGAAGAGCAGGCGGTGGAAGAGTTCTGAAAAAAGGCTGATTTTTTAACGGTAAAAATCAATTATTTTAAAAGATAATTAAAAATAAACCGGAGGATTAAATATGTCAGATGATATGGAAAAACTATACGAGATACGCCTCAACAGATACAAGACTGCAATGCTAAACGGAAAACCTGATAAAGTTCCTTTGAGAATCTTTGCGGCGGAATTTTCTTCAAAGTATGCAGGATTTACTGTGCAGCAGGCAACTTATAACTATAAAATAGCTTTTGAAGCTGTAAGAAAATGTGCAAAAGACTTCAACTGGGATGCAACTGTTTTAAACATGATTTATTGCTGGGGCGGAATAATTGACGCTTTCGGACAGAAATATTACAGGCTGCCTGGGTTGAATCTTCCCGAAAATATGGGCTTTCAATATGTTGAGCCGCCTGATGAGGAAACAGCATATATGCATGAAGATGAATACGATTTATTAATTGAAAATCCTACGGAATTTTTAATGAATGTCTGGATACCGAGAATTTCAAAATATGCGGCAAAGCCTGGTGAAACAAATATTTATCTTAATAATGCTGCATGGCTTAAAGGCGGCATAGCCATGATGAAATATTTTAATGATTTCGGAGAAGCTGGAGCACTTTTAAAATCCGAATGCGGTGCAGTAAGCGCTATTTTTGGAATACTTAAATCACCTTTTGATGTTATTGCTGATAAATTCAGGGGCTTCAGGCAGGTTTGCGTGGATGTTTACAGGCAGCCGAAAAAAGTTGAAGCAGCATGTGAAGCATTGATGCCGCATCTGCTAAAAAATGCTCTTTTAAGCTCAGATCCTTCAGGGACTCTGCCGGTTTCAATATGGCTTCACAGAGGCACATTGTTTAACCAGAGTATGTATGAGCAGTTCTTCTGGCCTACTACAAAGGAAATAATAATAGAACTTTGGAAAAAAGGAATCCAAACACTATGGTATGCCGAGGGAAACTGGAGCAAATGGCTTAAATACACTGCAGAGCTTCCGGAAAAAAGCATAATATATCATGTTGACAAGGAAGATATTTTTGAAGTTCACAAGCAGGTTGGGGAAAAATTTGCAATTTCAGGCGGAATACCCAATGATATGCTCGCTTTTGCAAGCCCCGAGGAAGTAAAAGCATTCTGTAAAAAAGTAATTGAAATCATCGGAAAAGACGGCGGCTATATAATGGATGCCGGAGCTATAGTAATGAGTGATGCTAAGCCTGAGAATATGATGGCAATGAGCCAGGCAGTAGAAGAATACGGATATTATTAATAATAAACTGTAAGGAGGTTTTAAAATATGTCTATAGAGAAATTAAACCCTAAAGCCGGAGAAGTGGTGCCTTGGCAAGTAAAAGAAAAAGAAGCAGGCAAAATAATGGGCGATAAAGAAATCATAAAAAAAGAGTGGGAAGACATAGAAGCTCTGGCATACCGGTATGTTTGGGCGGTTGTAACAGACTTTTAGTTAAGATTTTTCATTAAGCGAAAAGAATGAAATGGCAAATAAAGATGTAATAAGAGACGCCCTTATAAATCTTGAAGAAGAAAATGTAAACAACCTCGTAAAGGAAAGTATTAAATCCAGTGTACCTGCCGGCGATATCTTAAAAGAACTTCAAGACGGGCTTATTGAAATAGGAAAAAGATTCGAAAAGGGAGAGCTTTATATCCCGGAACTTATATATGCAGGTATGATAATGAAAATTAATATGGCGCTTTTAGAGCCGCTGATGAAAGGAGTAGCTAAAGAAAGAAAAGGTAAAGTAGTTTTGGGAACGGTTTATGGTGACGTGCATGATATAGGAAAAGATATAGTTAAGTCTCTTCTTGAAGGTTCAGGATTTGAAGTTATTGATTTAGGCACAAGTGTAGAACCGTCAAAATTTGTTGATTCCATAAAGGAAAGCGGAGCCAAGGTTGTAGGCTTAAGTGCGCTTCTTACTATTTCTTTTAATGCCATAGCAGATACTGTAAAAGCAATTGAGAATTCAGGAATTAGAGGCAAAGTCTTAATAATGGTAGGAGGGGCTCCGGTAACGGAACTTGTGGCTAAAAGTACAGGATGTGATTTTTATGGAAAAGATGCTTATGAAGGTTTAAAATATGTTTCAAATATTTATGGAGTTTAGCGGAGCGTAATAAAAAATGCAAATTGCTGTTGAGCTAAAAAAGAAATTTAAGTTGGATAAACTTCTCCAAAAAATTATGCTAGCAGTAGCTATCAATACCAATTTTCATGTTAATCCCCTCCTTAAAGTTAGCTTGTTAATTCTATGTAAAAGTAATTTTTAACTATTAACTCTTGTGGGTAATTTAACAATACTTAAATTGAATTATTTTATTCTTAAAAAAATAAAAAATTGCTACTTTTTATGCAAATCTACATACCGCAAGATTTCAGAAATTGAGCACTTTTTTTAAGAATTTCAGGATCACCGACAATTTCCAATGTTGAAGTTTCAATATTTGCATCTTTTAGCACTTCACAAACACCTTTAATGTCAATAATACCGTCACCCATAGCAATCGTAGAAAAACCTGCGCCATATTGTTTTGATCTCTTAGGCAGCCAGTCTTCTCCTAAATCCTTCCAATGGATATGATGAATTTTTTCTTTAAATATTTTAGCCATTTCTACCGGATCAGCACCGCCCAACCAGCTATTTCCAGTATCGAGGTTCAAACCAAAGGCAGGATGATTATCAAGAAAATCAAAAACTTTTTTCAGTCCATCAATTGTGTCTGTTATAGGCCCATGATTTTCCAGAAGCAGTCTTACGCCATAGTCTGAAGCTAATCTTAAAGGCTCATAAAGCTTTTCAGCCATAATGAGTGTTCTTTGATCGAATGTGGTTTTGCGGCCCCATTCAGTAGTGGCTTCGCCGTCTGTTGTAATAACATCTTTTACACCAATAGCAGCTGCCATTTTTATGGCTTTCATGATTTCAGCAGTGCTGTATCTGCTGGGTTTGGATGGATCAAGAAGATTAGCGTGCGCACATACTGTTGAAATTTTCATATTATATTTATCAAACAATCTTTTTACATCAAACGGGTTATCGTCAAGGCTTACTGTCGGACTGAAACCTCCTGTTCCAAGCATGCTTCCGCCGGCATTCGTATCAGTAACATCAGCACATGAAAATCCCATTTCTTTTGCAAGTCTCAATTGTTCTTCAACACTTGTATAAGGTTTGATTAATAAAAATAAACCTATGTTCATTTTTCCCCCCTGAAATATTTTTTTACTTTAATTTTTAATCCTGCAGCGTTATAATACCTCTTTGCATTTAAATACCCCGAAAAATGAGGATCCACAAGCATTAATTCATCACTATGACCAATTTGCATTAAAATAATCATTAATTAACGTATCATTATTTTTGGCATATTTTTAACACTTTACTCATCAATCTTCATTTTAAATTTATTACAATAGTATTTCTCTTTCAAATATATTTTTTGTATAAAAATTAATCTATTTTATTTGCTCTAAAATTATTTTTCGCTTCTTCTATTGAATTAATTTTTGATAAGTCTTTATCCTTTAATATCTCATCCCATAATAATTCTATAGCCCAGGCTGAGGCTAAACTAACAACGGTAGGGCAAATATTTTCATGTCCGCCCATTTCTTCAAATATTCTGAAATCTTCTTTATTCAAAAAATCAAAAGATCTGCCGAATTTTTTTATTTGAATTTCTTTACAAATTACTGTACCATATTCTTAAATAAATTTTTGATAAAGCTTTTGCCCTATTTTTGTTGATTTACTATCTGTTTTACCTTCTTCCCATAAAGAATAAGGTCGTCCGAAAAAATAGCTAAATGCCACTAAAGGTCCACAAAAAGCTCCGCATGAACATTGTGCAGTATGAGCTCCACCACCTTTAAGTGCTGAGAGACATTTAAAAATCAACTCGTTTTTAAAACCTAAAGTTTCTGAAATTGCATTAAAAGAAGCCTGAGAACATGATTGTCTATATTTTTCACCTTCATAACCGATTTTAAATGCTTTTTCAATTGCTTCTTTTCTTGTTAATCCGTTAATAGTTTCTTTCATTCTCTCTCTTTAACTCTTTTATAATTTTTTAATAAATTCTTTAACTCTTTTATCTTTCGATATTGTTAGAAAATTATTTTTTAAAGTTGAACTTTCAGTAATATATAAAACTGCTTTCACTTCTTTAAATCCCTTTAAATCTGATATAGTTAATTTTTCGAACTTTAATTAAATTAAAAAATAATTGTTTACTGCTTTAACCAGTTAAATATTATCAAAAATAATTTTCTTATACAATGTATCTCACTTTCCACACCCTTTTCGTTAAAATAATTATATTTTTATTGTCCTTAATTTTCAATCTTTTACCTTTTTATCTATTTATTCTTTTTTAATTCTTCCCAATAGTTTTTAATTTTAATTTTAATTATTTTCTCTGATATTTCTTCCAGAAGCGCAACTTCGGATTTTAAAAAGTTAAAATTATCGTGACTATTCATCCTATCAAAAAAACTAACACATACTTACAAAAGATTTTTAAGAAAACTATTGAGAAGTTTAAGATTCTGTGGGTACCATAAAAGGATTTCCCTCAAATGCAGATTGAATAGCATCAATAACAGAAAGGGAGTTCTTTCTTACAGTAGAGATATAGCCCCTTATTCGGCAGAATGTTTTTGCTCCATCAGCACTACGAAATGTACCTGATATTTTTTGCTGGACTTTTACCATCCTGATATCTCGTTCTGCCAGTAATCCTAAACTTAGGATTATCACTTGAACAGGTTTTAAAGAAGGCCATACTTCACAGAAAGAACTCTCTTTTTTTCAAGACACCCAATGGGGCCCATGTGGGAGACCTATTTATGAGTATTATCCATACCTGCAGCCTGTGCAGGGTAAATCCATTTGAATATTTAAAGGCCCTGCAGGAGAATTCCTCCCTGATTTCCAAGAACCCGGATAAATGGATGCCCTGGAATTATATGGAAATGATTGGGTCTGAGGTAAAATAATTAACCTGGATCCTAGAAAAATCTTCTTTTATGGCTGGAATATTGTAACTATTCCTTAAAAAAATTTTACTTGCACACCTTTGCCGAAAGGACACAAAAGATCTGCCATCTTGCTAGGAGCTTGTCCGAGAACAGCAAATAATTAATGTAAAAACTCAAAAACACATAGAAATAATTAAACAATTATGCTATAATAATTATTATTATATAAATTATTATAGGAGCAAAAAATGCCC
>Ga0163210_1000525_pt1 | contig 16312 bp, 19 predicted proteins | sample Kivu_220m_FD_113536 | JGI IMG/M metagenome (GOLD analysis project Ga0163210, IMG submission 113536) | Freshwater microbial communities from Lake Kivu, Western Province, Rwanda to study Microbial Dark Matter (Phase II) - Kivu_220m | ecosystem: Environmental > Aquatic > Freshwater > Lake ...
GCGAAGAGTTCGTTCGTGCGGATGAAGCTATCTAACAATTCTCTCAACAATGGCAACTGGCTTTTGTATTGAAAAACAGCCTGTTCTTTCAGTGCCGTCTCGCCCTGACTCAAATCCAGCCGCCACCAGTCTGGATAGATATCGTACAGGAGGGCAGGTGGAAGCAGATTTTCATCCGGCAGGAGTCCCTTTGGTTCCGGGAAATCGGGCCGGTGAACCAGATAGGCGTACATGTCGGGATGATAGCTTGGGTCCGCCTTTTCCAGCAGTGCGACGGCCAGGCGGGTAAAGGCGCTCAACCCCCAGTGATCAGGGTGCACGTCATTCGGGTGAGGGTATATGATCAAATCTGGCCGGTAGGAGGTGAGTATGGCCTGGAGGTCGGCCAGATAATCCTCGCCCGCGTAAACAGACTTCGGATTGTATGTAATAGAGTATGGGCTTTTGTCCTCGCCGATATATGGTGAGCGGTAAGGGTTTTTTGCCGACCAGTGATCGTTCCATAGCGCAGGCGTGCCGCGGTCGGGATAACTGAGGAAAGTCACTTGGTCAGACTGTAGACCCAAAACCCGCATCGCCGCCAGGGATTCCTGCTGGCGCAAGTTCCCCATGCGGATGAAATCGGCATGGGTCGGGTAGATACGGCGAAAATCCTCCATCGTGGCGAACAGGAAGCCGTCGCCATTGGTGGCGATCACCACGCGCACCTGGATGTTTTTACGCAGGGCTTCTTGGATCAGGCCGGCCGATCCCAAAGTTTCGTCGTCACAGTGTGGAGCCAGGATCAAGATGCGTTGGTGCCCATCCACTGGGAGTAGGAACAGGTCGCTCAGGCCAGGCACGCTTCCGCGCGGTGCGAGGACGAGGTACGCTACAACAGCCGCAGCGACGACAAAAAATGGCACAACGAGCCAGAGGATTATTCGCCTTGACTTCAAGGTTCTCGTTTTGAATAGAAGTAGCTGCATTACGCTTTTCGTAAGTCTGCCAACCGTTCCTCAACGGCCTGAACCTCGGCCTTCAGTTCGGCCAGGTAGGCGTCCAACTCGGCAATCTGCTCGGCCTTGGTCTGGTAGCGGCGGTGAAAACGGTGCCCGCTTCCGCAGCACTCGCAGCCACATTCGCAGGTGCAGTTCTTACAATCACGAGTTTCGTCAGACATCTCTTTTTCCTTTCAAATCACATTTGCTCTCGCAGGGGCTTAGCCCCGGCTGAGCGGTCAAATGGAGGTGACAAACAACCTCTTCTTTAGCCAAAATGACACATTAACCAGCCCAATCATGACCGGTACCTCAACCAGTGGTCCGATGACCGCCGTAAACGCTTCCCCGGATTTTATCCCAAAAACGGCCACGGCCACGGCAATTGCCAGCTCGAAGTTATTGCTGGCCGCAGTGAAAGAAAGCGTGGCTGTCTTGGGATAATCTGCCCCAGCCTGCCTGCCCATAAAAAAACTGACCAGGAACATCACCACGAAGTAGATCAGTAGCGGGACGGCAATGCGCACCACGTCCAGCGGGATGGCGACGATGAGATTACCTTTCAGGCTGAACATGACCACGATGGTGAAGAGCAGCGCGCCGAGCGTAATAGGGCTGATCCTGGGAATGAATTGCCCATGATACCACTCTTTGCCTTTGATTTTCGCCAGGATCAGGCGCGTGAAGAAGCCGGCCAAAAACGGTATGCCGAGATAGATGAACACGCTTTCGGCGATCTCGCCGATGGTCACGTCCACAGCGCTGCCCTTCATCCCGAACCAGGTCGGCAGGACTGTGATGAAGACGTAGGCATACAGGCTGTAGAACAGCACCTGAAAGATGCTGTTGAAAGCCACCAGCCCGGCAGCGTATTCCGTATCGCCTTTCGCCAGCTCATTCCACACGATGACCATGGCGATGCAGCGCGCCAGGCCGATGAGGATCAAGCCGGTCATGTATTCTGGGTAGCCGCGCAGGAAGATGATCGCCAGGGCGAACATCAGGATGGGACCGATGACCCAGTTCTGAAATAGCGACAGGCCAAGCACCTTCCAGTTGCGGAAGACATCCCCCAGCTCCTCATAACGGACTTTCGCCAGCGGGGGATACATCATCAGGATCAGACCGATGGCGATGGGAATGTTGGTCGTCCCGACTGAAACGGCTGTGTTGAAGATTTGCACGGCAGCAGGGAAAAGGAAGCCGATACCGACGCCAAGCGTCATCGCTAGAAATATCCACAGGGTTAGGAAACGGTCGAGAAAGGAAAGTTCCTTGGTGGTGTTGGTTTCTTGTGTCATAGAGCCTCCACAGTTATGAAAACCTAAAGGTCTCAAAGACTTTTAGGTTCAATAAGAAGTAAGAAGTTCGGTGATTTCGCGTTCGGTGTCATCACGCGCTTTCATGCAATTCACTCTTTATCCAATCGCCGGGGCTTCGATAGCGATCTCCTCCAAAGCGGCGAGTCTCCCGGCATACTGCGGTTCAGCCAGCGGCGGGCAGTCAGCGAGTTTCTTTTGCGAGGCCGCCAGTTTCAGGGCGAAGGAGAAGCAGGTTGGCTCGCCACATTGTTTGCAGTTGGTATTTGGAAGTAGTTTGTAAATCGCCAGCGGGGTGGGACGCTGGCGGGTGGTATGGTCGGGCGTGATCTCGGCACGGCGCTCCCAGGTGCGGTTGACCAGGGCTATTAACCCCTTGAGTTCCTTTTCAGCGCCATCGCGGTCCTCCACGTTGGATGTGGCGATTTCGTAAGCATGGAAGGCGATGTTGTGGCCAGCCTTTTTCCAGGTCAGTGCGGCGGCTTCGGGCAGGTAGACCGCGCCGCGCAGGGTGGCATTCAGGTAAGGCAGAGCTTCAGAGATGTCGGTGGTCAGGCGCGCTTTGGCAGCATAACGTTCCGCGCCGGGTTCGCAGGGCGGGGTAAAGACTTCGACATCAAATTTTTCGATTAACATGCAACCCTCCAATCACTCGATGCGCCTAGCTAACGTGTACACGGCTAAGAAAAATAATGCCACGCTGAACCCCGCCAGCGCGCCCAGGTCGAGCGCGGCGGTAGTCCATGTGCCGCCCGATAGCGCGGTGTGCAATGCCTCAACGGAATAAGTCAACGGAAACAGGCGGGCGATGACCTGCAACCAGACAGGCATGGAAGCCAGCGGCACGAACACACCGCCCAGGAACATCATCGGAAAACGGATGAAGTTCGCCAGCGTCTGCGCTTCGAAGACCTCCTTGACTGCCACCGATACGAACGCTCCCAGCGCCGAAAAAGCTGTCGCCGAGAGGATCAGTGCCAGAAACAACATTATCCAGTTCGTCCCGCTCGCACTAAAGACGACCAGCGAAACTGCCAGCACCACAAGAGTCACCGTCAGGCCAAAGGTCATGCCGCCGAGCAGTTTCCCCGCCAGCAGGGCGGGCAGGCGCAGCGGCGCCAGCAGCAGCCGCTCTAGCGCCCCGATGCGCCGCTCGAAGACGATGACGATGGCCTCCATCGAACTCGTGCCGAAAAGGATGGTCAGCGCCAGCAGGCCAGGCACCAGCGAGCGGATGTCGCCGGGATTCCGAATGGCAAAGGCAAGGATGAAGGCAAATGGGAACAGGATGCCCCAACTGATGTTAGGCGGCTTGAAATAGTATGCGCGCAGATCCTTTAGGGCAATATAGAACATACCGCGCAGGTCATCCGCCAGCATTACTACCTCCTTTCGCTCCCTTCTCGGCCAGCATCACCTCGGCGCTCAGGCCGGTCAGTTGGACGAACACATCCTCCAGCGAGGGATGCAGGGTGTCTATCGCAAGCACATGCCGACCGCCGGTTTCGCTCAACAAACGTCGAACGGCAGATTCGACCCCATCTTCACATTCGATGCGCTTTTTCTCCTGTTGACTGTCCGCATCTGCCAACGTGACCTCGACAATGGTCTTTCGCTGCGCACCGGACCTCAAGCCTGCCACCGTGTCGAGAGCGACGATCCGCCCTTTGACGATGATGGCGACGCGGTCACACAGGCGCTCGGCTTCCTCCAGATAGTGCGTGGTCAGGAAGACGGTCACGCCTTCCTCGCGCAGACCAGCGATCATCTGGCGCAGATTGCGGGCGCTCATCACGTCCAGGCCTGTGGTGGGTTCGTCCAAGAAAACCAGCGGCGGGCGGTGCGCCAGCGCGGCGGCGATGGTCAGGGCGCGCTTCATGCCGCGTGAGAGTTTGGCAAAAGGGGTATCGCGTTTTTCGCCCAGACGGAAGCGCGCCAACAGGGCGATGGCGCGCGGCCTGCGTTCAATTCGTGGCACGCCGTACAGTTGCATGGAAAAGACCAGGTTATCGAAGGCAGTCAGTTCGTCGTACAGGTTGGAGGCCTCCGGCACGACACCGATGCGCTTTTTAATACGCGGCAGGTCTTTGTCCAAGTCCAGACCGAGCAGGCGCGCCGTCCCTGACGTGGGACGTGAGAGACCGGTCAACATGCGAATGGTGGAAGTCTTTCCTGCGCCGTTGGGGCCGAGAAAACCAAAGACCTCACCTTGGCGAACGGTGAAATCAATCTCATCCACGGCGCGCAAAGGCGGGCGGCCTTTGCCGGGAACGAAAACTTTTGTCAACCCTTCGACTTGAATGGCTTCAGTCATGCTAGATAACCTTTGAGAATATCAGGCAGGAAATCAACAGCGGAATTGCGGATGGCGGCGCGCACGAAATATTCGCGCCCAAAGAACAGGCGTTGACGCTCGACCGGCGCGCTCATCATCGGTGAGGAACTCCACTGGGAGGCATGGCAGCGCATGGCGGCCAGTTTGGTCTCCCAGACGAATGAGACATCCACGCTGAGAGCAATCGTCTCATCTGGGACAGGATGTAACTGGCGCATGTCTAGTTCTTGCGCCAGGGAATGCGGTACTGCGACGGTGTATAGCCCGGCGACATTTTTCGCCTGCTGAAAGGCCTCGACTGTCCACTGGCCGACGGCGATGTGGTCAGGATGACCAGAAAGACCATCGGGACCAAAACTCAGCCATATTTGGGGCCTGACCTCCCGAGAAACAGACAGGATATGTGTGATCATCGGCTCTGGTTCGGATTCCTGTAAGTGCCCGTCGGCGTAATCCAACAGACGCGCTGGCTGGATGCCCAAGGTGGTGCAGGCACAGCGCAGTTCGCGCTCACGCACGGTGGGCAGTTCCTCGGGCGCGCACAATGGCGGGCCGCCACATGAACCGGCCTCGCCATGTGTGAAGGTCAACACTTCAACACGGATGCCTCGCCGTGCCAGCAAAGCCAGCGTCCCGCCGGGGCGGAAGGTTTCGTCATCGGGGTGGGCGAAGATAGCTAGGAGCGTGGGCAGGTAGCCAGCCATTCTCTCCCGATCAAGCATGTCAGTCAGCCATCAGCGCGGTGGTTAGAAAAGTGGTGATCTCTGCCTCGCTGGGGATGCGCCCTGAGGCGACCAGTTTTTCATTGATGACCAGGCCGGGAGTCGAGAGGACGGGGTACTTCATGATTTCGGCATAGTCGGTGACTTTCTCGATTTTTGCCTCGATGCTGAGGGCGTTGACTGCCCGCTCGGTCAGATAGGCCAGTTTCTGGCAGTTGGCGCAGCCAGGACCGAGTACTTTGATGGTAAGCATGGGAACCTCCAGGTGAGAGAATAGAGAGTAGAGATTAGTGTGCAGGTATGACTTTCACGGCATTGCGGCGATTCACCAGCCAAAGCAGCAAGGTAAGCACTGCCAGGAAGGCCAGGAGATAGATCGCCACAAGGCCGAGGCTGGCTCCGTCCACCCAGGCGCCGTAGATGAGACCGGCCAGGGTGCTGAAGAGCGCCACCCAGCCCACGTACGTCCAGGATTTGAGTTTGCCGATGATGGTGGAAATGATGAGGATGCTCTGCAGGCTGAGTTCGGGATCAGCCATCAGGTAGGCCAGCAGCGGGCCGCGGTGCATGCCCAGGCTGAGGAACATGTTGGCAATGGGCACTTCCACCAGCGTCGGGAAGTACATGAACACGCCAAAGATCACGCCTGCCAGGTTGCCGAGCAGGGTGTTATGCCCAGCCAGGGCTTCTATCCAGTCGGGTTTGATGATCACCCGGATGACGCCCACGGCAAAGACTCCCGCTACCAGAAGGGGGAAAATCTGCTTGACGAAGCGCCAAGATTCCCACAGCCAGTTGCGGACTTCATCGGGGCCGAGCGAATTACGCATCATCATGCCCAGGATAATGAGCGCCAGCAGTACGCCCAAGAATTTGCCGTTGATGAGAACTTCCAGCCCATCCGCGCTGGGTTTCATCCCCAGTGCAGCGATCAGCAAGGTAAATGCGGTCAGGCCGAGTGCGATCCATGTCCAGGTGTTAAAGCCATCATGGATGCGCTCGAAACCGCGCCAGGCAGACAGGGCGGTGAGCAGCAACAGGCCGATGAGAATGGTGCCTTGAGCAGTGACGCCTTCCTCGCCCTGGCTGGCATCGAAAGGAACCAGGTTGTAAAGGAAAGCCTGAAATTTATCTATGCCGGAGACGGGCAAGGTGAATTGGCCGTAGGTATTGGTCAACAGCCCGACCTTGAGCGTACCGGAGAGCAGTAATGCCACTAGGATGAGCAGAAAAACCAATGCAGCGCGGCGCATCTTGCCTTGACCGGCGAAGAGCGCATCGGTCTCTTTGTCGTGAGCCACATCCTCTTTACGGAAAATGAGCGACATGATCATGCCGATGCCGATGCCGAAGGCCAGCGAAAGGAACAGGCGGGCAAAAGCCAGGTCAGCGCCGATCACGCCTCCGGTGTAGATGAGTGCCAGGATGTTGGCTGCCGGGGCAAAGAACAAAAAGGTGATGGCTGGGCCAATTCCCGCGCCCTTTTTATAGATGCCAGCGAACAATGGTACGATGGTGCATGAGCAGACCGCCAGCACCGACCCGGCCAGCGCCGCCGCTGGATAGGAGATGAACTTGGGCGTGTTGCGCCCCAGGAAGCGCGTGACCGCCTCTTTGGGGATGAGGGCGGTCATCGCCCCGGCGATGTAGAAGGCTGGCAGCAGGCAGAGCAAGACGTGCGCAGCTAGGTAGGCAGCCAGGTTGCCCAAACCACCTTGGAGCAACTTCAGCAGAAGATCGGTGACAGCATTCATCGTCTATCCTTCGAGCGTTGTTTCAAGAGTAATGCGGCGGTCTGAAAAATCGGCGTCCGCCAGCAGCACCGGACATTCATCCAGTGTTCGATTCTGCTGGAGCAGGTTCACCGCGAAGGCCATGCAGGTGGCCTCGCCGCATTGCTTGCAATTGGTCTGCGGCAGGAGCGACCAAAAGTCGAGCGGGCGTGGGGTACGCTTGGAGGTGGTCACGGCGACCAACTCCGCTTTATGTTCCCAGACAGCATTGATGCTCTCAGTAAGGGCGGCAAACAGTTCAAGCCCTTCTTGAACGTCCTTGACCTGCGTAATGTGCACTTCCTCGTCCTGGATGGTCAGGAAACCCGGCTGGCGGCGGAAGGTCAGGGTTCGTCTCTCCGGATTGTAGGCAATGATGCTCGGCAGCGTTGCCAGGTACGGGATGACTTCATTGAGCGGGCGGAACGGCTTCCCGATCACGATAATCTTGCCCGGCTCGGCCAGGCAGGGGAGGGTGCGCGTCAACGTGATAGAGTCGAGGAAGTTCATTTCTTCTTGGACGGATCGCCTGTTACCTGGATATCGCCCGTACCGGGGACGTTGATCCGCACTCTTCAGCCGCCTTCGAGCAGTTCGCGGGCTTTGCCTTTGAAGTGTGTTTGCAGGAAGAGCAATGCGCCCTCAGCATCCTCATCAAGCAGGATGCGCATCAACTCGATAACGTCGGGATCTTCCAAGGCTACCTGAAGAGCTTTCTTCATGTTCCCTCTCGCTTATAACGGCAATTCGGACAGCCGCAATCCGGTGAAGGGGCCAGGTCTGGCAACGCCGCGCCTTGCATTACAGCCGCCTGGCGGATCAGCCCGAGCAGGGCAGGGTCGTTCAGCCGGTAATGGATGTATCTTCCCTCACGGCGCGCCAGAAGGATGCCCGCTTTTCGCAAGGCCATCAAATGCTGCGAGAGGTACGCCTGCCGCCAGCCAAATGTGGCTTCAAGGTGGCAGACGCAAGTCTCGCCCTCACCAATCGCCAGCAGGATTTGTAGCCGGGCGGGCTGGCCGATGGTTTGCAGGAGAGATGCTATTTCTTCGACGGAAGATATATTCGTCGCCATGAATATATTATACCCCCGCTCAACTGGCAGATTAGTGCAGAATGTCACCTGGATGCTAGCGCGTTGTCATTCGTGAAGAGGCCTGTAAGCATCACAAAGCCATTGCCGGAGGCTCGCGGCGAAAGGAGAACCAACCCCAAAGGTGGTAAAAAACAGCCGCACTGATAAAACCTATTGCCAGGTTGCTGGTCCAGATGGTCAAAGTCAACACCAGCAAGGCTATCAGCCACTCACGCCAGCCGCGCAAGTCGCGCGCCAGCAGCATGTGCTGCCCGCCCACATAGGCCAGCAGGACACCCAACACTTGGAACGGGATTAAACCGAACAGGCTCATGCTGGCTCCTCCGCCGGCCAGGCCGAGGGTCAGGAAAAGGATGCCGATCATCAACGGTGCACCGCCGGTGCGCGCTCCCAGTCGGTAGTGAGCGGTCAATCCTCCACACCCGTGACAGAGCGGGATTCCTCCAATCAGTGCAGTGATGGCATCGTTGAAGCCCATCGTCAGCATCAATTTGCGCTCGGTGACGCTGCTGGCTTTTTCGCCGAAGTATTGCCGGGCGGCGTCGGCGGTGGCGTAGATGGAGTTGCCCAGGCTCAAGGGGATTTGCGGCAGGGCCAGCAGGACGAATCCCTGCCACAATTGCCGCCAATCGGGAACCAGCGGCAGCAATTTGGGCAAAGCCAGGTGGATGGACAGGGGTGGTAAACCCAGGTGGATGGAGGAGATAACGATGCCAAAGACAACTGCGGCAAGCGCCGCCAAGTCATGCCGCAGGAACACGAACAACAGCAGAACGATGACTGCACCACCAACCAGCAGCCAAAGCCAAGCAACCGTCTGCCCGAAGAGTACCAGTTCGCTCTCCCATCCTTTCGGCGGGACATTGACAAGTTTCCATGCGGATTTAAAGAGCAGCCAGGCCAGGCCGAGTTGTATGCCGCGTACCACGGCTTTGGGAAAGGCTTTTTGTACCCAGCGGTCAACCCCTGCCAGGCCCATGCTGAGAAAGGCAGCCGCATTCCAGATGGCACCGGCAACGATGATCACCGGCGGTAATCCCAACGCCAGCGCCAGCGCCGCAACGGACTTAAGCGGTTGGACGGGGATGGGCAGGCGATAGACCAACGCCGTCAGAATGTAGGCCAGACCGATGCCGACAAAGGCGGCCGTGGCGTCCATGCCGTTCAGGGAGATGAGCGCCAGTACAAGCGGGAGCATCACACCCAGATCGGCCAGCGCGCCGGAAAATTCAGACAGGTTAAATCTGAAGCCGGATTTTTTCAAATCCAATGACGCTTTCCACATCCTGTGTTTCTACTTCGGAGTCGCCGTAGAGGCAGACTTTGTCCATCCGCTAGAATCTTAAATGTTTGACGGTCAAACCGTCGTTGATGATCTCGCTGAGCGAGTCGATCCCGATGCGCAGGTGCAGCTCAGCGAACTCCTGGGTCACTGCCCGGTCGCTTTCGGCGGTTTTGACGCCCTCCGGGATCATCGGCTGGTCGGAAACCAGCAGCAGCGCGCCGCTGGGAATCTTGTTATAGAAGCCGGTGATGAAAATTGTCGCTGTCTCCATGTCCACGGCCATGGCGCGGATGCGGCGCAGGTAGCTCTTGAACTCCTCGTCGTGCTCCCAGACACGGCGGTTGGTCGAGTAGACTGTACCAGTCCAATAATCGCGGTGATAGTTGCGGATGGTGGTTGAGACAGCCTTTTGCAGGTTGAACGCTGGCAATGCAGGGACTTCTGGCGGGAAGTAGTCGCTCGAGGTTCCCTCGCCGCGGATGGCGGCAATCGGCAGGATGAACTCGCCAATGCCGGGCTTCTCCTTCAGCCCGCCGCACTTGCCCAGGAACAGGCAGGCCCTCGGCTGGACTGCCGAGAGCAGGTCCATGACGGTGGCGGCATTGGCGCTTCCCATCCCGAAGTTGATGATGGTGATCCCATCTGCGGTGGCGTTGGGCATGGGCTTATCCGGGCAACGGACTGGCGTGCTGTGCATCCGCGCGAACATGTTGACGTACTGGCTGAAGTTGACCAGCAAAATATACTTGCCGAACTCTTCGAGCGGTGTGCCGGTGTAACGCGGTAGCCAGTTTTGGACGATTTCTTTCTTCGTTGTCATACTGCCTCCCAGAATTAGCATAGCCCTAATTGGCCGTTTGCGCCATCTGAGCGGAGGGTATCGCGGCCTCTTCGTCAAGGGCTATGGAAGAACCCGGCCAGCCACAATGGTCAGGTCGTCTGAAACGTTTTAGTGTTGCTATCTACCAGCCTCGCAAGTAATCTGCAAGTATGGAAACCAACTCAATCGGGCGGCGGATTTGGCTCCCAAACTTGGTACAGTCCCAGCGAGCCGGTCATACCGTCCGCCCGGAATGTCTCACGGACCCGGAAGCGGCTGGCCGTGGCCAGGGTCTCCAACTCCGCCTCGTCAAACTGGTGCACGTAGCGCAGCCCGCGTCCGCCGGAGCGCCAGTCGAGCAGGTAATCGTTGGGGTCAACATCGGCCTCGCTCAGGCCGGCTTCACGCCAGAGCTGGATGCGTCCGCGCAGTTTTTCGCTGTTCAAGAATTGCCACTCGGAGTGGATGAATTGTCCGCCGGGGCGGAGCAAGGCGTGGACTTTGTTGAGGATGCGCACGCGCAGTTCGCGAGAAGGAATGTGGTGGAAGATGGCAAAAGCAGTGATCAGAGACCAGTGTTCAGTGATCAGTTTCCCGTCCCAATCGGGAGAGGTCAAATCGGCCTGAGCGAAGGAAAAATTCACGGGCAGGCCGCCTGTCTCGGATAACAGCGGCAGGCTGAGGTCCAGGCCCGTGTACGAGCCGCGATGTCCGCGCCGGGCTAGCTCGCGTGCCAGTCCGCCGTTGCCGCAGCCCAGGTCGAGGATGGATTCGTCCCCTGTCACTCGTTCCAAGATCCGCTTCACGCCCGGCTGGAGTCGCTGACGCGTGGACGAAAACTCCCGCCCAAAGGTCTGGTAGAATTGCTTATTCAAAGTGATCAACTGCTCGGCTGTGGCTGTGTCCATAAGCAAATTATATCCTTTTCGTCTGTGTTCGTCTGTGGCTAAAAAGACCAACTGGAACGACTTACGCTCCCTGCCCCCCGAAAAACTGGCTCAAGCGCGCTGCGCCTTGGAAGATGTGCGCGCTGGCAAGTCGGTGGAAGCCGCCCTGCGCAACCATCTGTGGAATGCCGCGCCGCTACACAAATCGGCGCTGGTGGCGGCTTACAAGGAAATGGTCGAGAGCGGTGAATGGGAGGCCGACCCCGCGCTGCTGACGCGCATCCGCCTCAAGCCGGTGCGGACGCTTTCCGGTGTGACCACTGTTACCGTGCTGACCAAGCCTTATCCCTGCCCCGGCCAGTGCATTTTTTGCCCGGATGAGGCGCGCATGCCCAAGAGTTATCTTTCGGATGAACCCGGGGCGATGCGCGCCGTTGAGCACGACTTCGACCCGTACGCGCAGGTGTGCTCGCGTCTCGAAGCGCTTGCCTCGGTGGGACATCCAACGGATAAGGTGGAATTGCTGATCTTAGGTGGGACCTTCTCGGCTTACCGGCGAGATTATCAGGAATGGTTTGTGATGCGGTGTTTCGAGGCGATGAATGCTCCTGCCCCCAACCTCTCTCCCGATTCCGGGAAAGGGGCGGGGGTGAGGGAAGTCCATCTCCTCAACGAATCCGCCGCGCACCGCAACGTGGGCCTCTCGGTCGAGACGCGTCCCGACGAAATCACGCCGGACGAGTTGGCCTGGTTCCGTACCCTCGGCGTGACCAAGGTACAGATGGGTGCGCAGAGCCTGAATGACCACATCTTGGAACTCAACAAACGTGGGCACACTGTGGCCGAAACGCATCGCGCCGTCGCACTGCTGCGCGCCGCCGGGTTCAAGATCGTGTTGCACTGGATGCCCAACCTGCTCGGCGCGACGCTCGATTCCGATCGCGCTGACTTCCTTCGTTTGTGGGGGGGCCTGTGTCCCGACGAGATCAAGATCTATCCGACGCAGTTGCTGGAAAATGCCCCGCTCTATGAAACCTGGAAACGCGGGGAATACAAGCCGTACACCACCGAGGAACTGGTCAACCTGATTGCGGATGTCAAGCTGACCATCCCGCGCTATTGCCGCGTCAATCGCGTGGTGCGTGACATACCTTCGACACATGTGGTGGCTGGCAACAAACGCACCAGCCTGCGGCAGGACGTTCACGCCGAACTGCGGTGGCGAGGAACGCGCTGCAATTGCATCCGTTGCCGGGAGGTGCGCAGCCAGACTGTAGAGACAAGTGTGCTGGCGTTAGATGATTTGACCTATCTGGCTGATGGTGCGGAGGAGCATTTTCTTTCATTTGTAACGCCGGAAGATAAGATCGCCGGTTTCCTGCGCCTCTCGCTCCCCGGTCCCGATTCCCCAGCCACTGGCCTGAAAGACCTCGAAGGCGCGGCCATTATCCGCGAAGTGCACGTGTACGGGCAGTCGCTGGAGGTAGGAAAAGAGCAGAATGGGGCGGCCCAGCACGCCGGTCTCGGCACGCGGCTGCTGGAAGAGGCCGAAAAGACCGCCCGGGGGCACGGCTTCCGCCGGATGGCAGTCATCTCGGCGGTTGGGACGCGGCGATATTATCTCGGCCGCGGGTTTGAAAGAGGAAAATTGTATTTGGTCAAAGGCTTGTGAAATCGGTGTGGTTGGGAGCTTGCTCCTGACCACACCGATTTTAATGCGGCTTCTTTTCCCACACTTCTACAGCTTGACGGATGGCGGCCTTGACCTCCGGGTCAGGGACGGCATCTATTCCCTCGAAACGCTGTAATCCGATCGAGACGATCACGCCCCCTTTGGGCGATTCCTGCAGGCTAATGCCTCTGCCTGCCATCGGTGTGCCGGCCAGCCGATCTTGCAGGATTTGATCAATTTGCGCCACGATGTTGAAGGGCGCAACGACCGGTTGTTCAGCGTTTTGCTCTTTAGCCTTGGCAGGGGCGGGCGGCGTCCCTGACTGTTCCAGGCCGGTGCGAGTAGGGGTCGAATCCGGCGCGGCCTCCAGCCAGGGGCGCAAATCGAGCAGGAGATTGACCAACCTGCGAAGCTGTTCGGGTTGCAGCTCTTCCTTACTTTCGATTTTTCGGCCGTCCATCTCCAGAGTTATTTTCCCAGCGCTGGTGCGCCAGGCGCGCAAGATTTCGATCTCGCCCTCCGGAGGGGAAACGGGCTCATTCGTGGCTGGCTTGGCGTGTGGCTTTTCCTTCTTGGAGCTTTTCAGGCTGGCCTCCAATAAGCCGATCAAATAGCCGATAATCAGCACGACCACCAGCAAGCCAATTGATGTGAGATTCCATACCATAGTCAGACTCCCTTGAACGACTGACAGTTCGGACAAAAGTGCGTCCCGCGCTGCCCCACAGTCAACCGCTCGATTTCTGTTCCACAGACCGGACAGGGTTCTCCATCGCGCCCGTAGACGCGAAAATGTTTCTGGTACTCGCCACCGCGATAGACCCAGTCGATGCTGGCGCCGTTGCTGCGGATACCCTCCTCGAGCACGGCGCGCACGGCCCGCCACAGGCTATCAACCTGCTCCGGCGTGACTGAATTCGACTGCGAAAGAGGGTGAAGGCGCGCCATGTGCAGGGCCTCGTCGGTGTAGATATTGCCCAGGCCGGCAATGAAGCTCTGGTCGAGCAACAGCGGCTTGAGCAGGCGATGGCGCTTGTGCAAGCGTTCGTAGAAGGCTTGCGGTGTGAAGGATGGGTCAAGCGGCTTTGGGCCAAGCTCACCCAGCACCTCGTCCGGGTCAGCGGTCAGCCAGACGCGCCCGAATTTGCGTGGGTCATTGAAGATCAAGGAAAGGCCATCAGAAAGGGTCAAGATCAGGCGGTCGTGCTTTGCGGGCGAATACGCGCTTTCTTTGACCAGTAGATCGCCGCTCATACGCAGGTGGATAAGCAAGGCGAAAGTCGAAAGTTGAAGGTTGAAGAATTTGGCACGGCGTGAGACAGATAGGATTTGCTGGCCTCTGACGCGCTTTTTAAACACCGCCGGAGAGGGCATAGCCAGGGTGTGTGCCCAGCGCAAGTCAGCGGCGAGGATTGTCTTGCCGACCAGGGCCGGGCGTAGGGCACGGACGATGGTCTCGACTTCGGGGAGTTCGGGCATGTGCCAGCGATCAGCGTTCAGTTATCAATGAAGCTGACTTAGAAGTTACGCAGTTGAAAAGGATTTGGGGGTGTGGTGGGCGAAGCCCGCCCACCACACCCCCAACCACCCTGAACGTCGCAAGTTCTATGCATACTGAACACTGGATACTGCATACTTACGAAACCTGCTCGGACAGATACGCCTGGATGCCCATCTGCTTGATCTGGTCGAGTTGGGCTTCGATCCAGTCAATGTGATCTTCCTCGTCTTTGAGGATGTCCTCGAGCATTTCGCGCGTCCCGTTATCACCGAGTTCAACGGCCAGGCGGACAGCCTCGTTGTAGGCTTTGATCGCGCCTTCCTCGGCAGCCCAGTCATTCTTGTGCTGCGCCTCGACATCCAGCCCGATGTTGATCTTGTTCAGGTTACTCACAATTGGCCGTCCCTCCAGAAACAAGATGCGTGCGATGTGCTTTTCGGCGTGCTTCATCTCGTCAATGGCGCGCTTTTCGAGAACCTCGTGGAGCTTGCCGTAGCCCCAGTTCGCGCACATCTCCGAGTGTACGATATACTGATTGATAGCCGTTAGTTCGTCGGCTAAAAGGAAGTTGAGTCTTTCAATTATTTTATCGTTGCCTTTCATGGGAATCCTCCTTACTCATTGAACATCTCACCCACGCTGCGCCCTTCATGGGCGCGGCGGATGACCTCGCCCAGCAGCGGCGCGACCGAAAGGACCCTCAGCCGGTCGCCCAACAAAGCGTGTTTTTCGGGCGGGATGGGAATAGTATCGGTGGTAACGAATTCGGTCACCGGCAAGGCTGCCAATCGTTCGGCGGCGTCCGCAGAGAAGACCGGATGGATGAAGATGACGTACACGCGCTGTGCGCCGCCCTCTTTGACGAGAAAGACAGCCTGCGCCACCGAGCCGCCGGTATCAATCTCGTCGTCCACCAGGATCACATCCCGGTTTTTTACACTGCCGATGATGGTCAATGCCTCGGCATTGGCATCGTTGGCCGCGCGGCGCTTCTCGATGAAGGCAATGGGCACGTCGAGGTCCGAAGCGATGTTGCGGCCTTTTTTAGCGTAGCCCAGGTCCACGGTCACGACGACCGGATTCCTCAAGTCAGGCCGCAGGGTCTGGTTGACGTAATCGGTGATGAGATGGGAGGCGGTCAGTACGTCGCCGGGGATGGAGAAAAAGCCCTGGACTTGTCCGGCGTGCGGGTCGAGGGTCATGTAGCGATCCGCACCGGCGACCTCGATCATATCCGCTACCAAACGGGAAGTGATCGGGATGCGCGGCTGGTCTTTTTTGTCCGAGCGTCCATAACACAGGTAAGGGATGACCGCGGTGATGCGCGCCGCCGAATCCAGCCGCATGGTCTGGAGCATGATCAGCAGCTCCATCAGGTTCCGCTGGACGGGAACAGAGGTGGTCTGGATCACATATACGTCCTGTCCGCGCACGCTGCCGTGCAGTTTGAAGAATAAGTTATCGTTGGGGAAGAGGACGACGTCCCGCCCGCACAGCTCCTCGCCAAGATGATCGGCGATCTTCTGAGCCAGTTCGGGGAAAGCCGTTCCGGCATACAGCTTGATACCGCCGTAAACTCTCATCTCATGCGAGCGCGGGGACATAGCTACTCCATTCCACGGCGGGCCTCCCATTCTGAACGCAAGACGCTCATGATGAATTCATCTTGGTACTGGCCGTTTTTGTATCGCCCTTGTCGCAGGCGGCCTTCGAGAACGAAGCCAGCCTTTTCGTAGGTACGGATGGCGCGCTTGTTCGGCTCATAGACGTGCAGGTAAATACGGTTCAGGTTGAGAGTCTCGAAGCCATGCTTGAGCAACAGGTGCATTGTTTCCGTGCCATAGCCATGATCCCAGATGGATTTGTCCCCGATGAAGAGGCCAACCTCGGCAGAGCGGTTCGCCCACTGGATATTATGGAAGC
>Ga0163210_1000527_pt1 | contig 16233 bp, 14 predicted proteins | sample Kivu_220m_FD_113536 | JGI IMG/M metagenome (GOLD analysis project Ga0163210, IMG submission 113536) | Freshwater microbial communities from Lake Kivu, Western Province, Rwanda to study Microbial Dark Matter (Phase II) - Kivu_220m | ecosystem: Environmental > Aquatic > Freshwater > Lake ...
AAGCTGATCAATGCTGCAAAGATGCGTTTCATCTTGCCGGCTTCCCTGGCAGGTATGCCCAGAAACTTGCCATCTGGTGGCAAATCACCTGATACTCCGCTTTTTGCACCCACCAGCGTTCTGTCTCCGATGGTTATATGTCCTGCAGTGCCAACCTGACCGGCAAGATAGACATAATCGCCCAGGACAGTATTGCCGGCCATCCCCACCTGAGCACATAAGATGCTGTGCCTGCCAATCCGGCAATTGTGGCCAATCTGCACCTGATTATCAATCTTGGTGCCCTCCCCCACGACGGTGCTGCCGATAGTGGCTCTGTCTATCGTGGTATTGGCTCCGATTTCCACATGACTTTCTATCACCACATTTCCAATCTGGGGTATTTTGTTTTGCTTTTCATCAAATAACAGATAGCCAAATCCATCGGCTCCAATCACCACTCCGGCATGGATAATGACATTATCTCCCAAATGGGTGTCCGGATACAGACTGACCCCGCTAAACAATCTACAGTTTTCCCCGGTGACAGCGCTTTCAGCTATATGACAATGCGAGCCGATTTCCGTATAGTCGCCAAGGCAGACATTATTTTCCACAATGCTGTAGGCACCTATTCTGATATGGGGAGGCAACGACACATTCTCACCGATAACCGCGGTGGGATGAATGTAATGGACAAATTCGGGTTTTTCCAATTCCAGCCAATAGTTCATGATCAGCAGGACAGTCTGGTAGGGCTGAGAAACCAATAGAAGATTTTTATTCCCGGTCAGCAGAACAGGAAGCATTTGGGGGGTGGTAATAATCAAGCCTGGCTGGCAGTCATTAATTAGATTGATATATTTTTCATTATCCAGAAACACAATGGAGGTGGCATTAGCGGATACCGGATCTGAGATATTATCCAACAAGACACCATGGACAGTGGATAATTCGCCGCCGACCAATTGGTTGAGAGCTTCAGGGGTCAGTGGATGACGGAATCTCCGCATGGACTATTTCTTGGGTTCTCCACCAGGCATGAGTTTATTGGTATCATTGAGGGGAGGTTGGTTTTTGTCATCTGCCTTTTTATCTTCACCACCCTTTGTTTCCTCCTTTTGGGTGGAGCCAGTGGCCTGGGTGCCGACATTCAGTTCGGCAAGGACTACATCTGTGATATCATACTTGGGGTCGGCATAAAGCACGGTTCCCATACTGACATCCAACACGAGATCATACTTCTCATCTTTTGATATCTTCACAATGATATCGTTGATTTTTTTGGTGAGCGGGTCAATCAATTCTTTATAGCGTTGCTCAGCTCTGCCATTATCTCCAAAGTATTCTTGGAACATCTGCTCCATCTGGTCTTTCTTAGTCTGGATTTTCTGCTGGACATCCTTTTTGGCAGATTCCCGCATCGTGAGCTTGTTGATATCAAAATCACGTTCCATCCTGCCGACTTCCTCTTTGAGGTCGCGGATTTGATTCATCCAATTCTGGCGGTCCAGATCATATACCCGGGCTATTTCGTTAGCTTCGTTGCTGCCAGCCAGGATTCTGTCTGTATTCACATAAGCGATTTTCAGGTTCTGGCCGAACAGACAGGACAGGCTAAGCAGCAACAGGATGATTATCAGCGTATATTTCATTTTTGCTCCTGATATTTTTTCCATTTCCATAGATTTTATGTTACTAATCTCCATACAAGGGTTATCAGTCAATCATTAATTCGTTAGTAATGTCATATCTCATTATCTGACGGTTGATTACACCCGCCCATCCGATTGGCTATGAGGTGATGGGATACTTGATATCCAGGACCTTAACTGCCTTGACATCATCCACCCGCCGGACAGGCGTATTGAGTGGCGCTTGTTTTAAAAGTTCGGGATTGGACTGCGCTTCTTTGGCGATTTCTATCATCGCCTCGGAAAAGGCATCCAGACTTTGCAGACTTTCCGTCTCGGTAGGCTCAATCATCATGGCTTCCGAGACAATCAGCGGGAAGTAGATGGTGGGCGCATGGAAGCCTTTGTCCAGGAGACGCTTGGCGATATCGGCAGTTTTGACTCCAGCTTGTTTCACCTGTAGTGTCCCGTCTGCCACAAATTCATGCATGCAGTGTTCGGGATGCTCTATATGATAGAAATTCTCAAGGCGTTTCTTGATGTAGTTGGCATTGATGATGGCGTTTTCGGCAACCTGGCGTAATCCATCAGCCCCCAACATCTTGATATAGACATAGGCTCTGAGCAGAATGGCAAAGTTACCGTAAAAGGTATGCACCTTGCCGATGCTGGTGTGTTTGTGGCTCTCATCAAAAAAATAGCCATGTTCACCTTTGGCAATCAGAGGGACTGGCAGATACGGAATGAGCTTTTCCACCACTCCCACAGGACCGCTGCCAGGACCTCCACCCCCATGGGGAGTGGAAAAGGTTTTGTGTAGATTGTAGTGCATCACATCAAAACCAATTTTGCCTGGCTGGACAATGCCCAGCAGTGCGTTCAGATTGGCTCCGTCCATATACATCAGACCATCCACAGCGTGGATGATGGCAGCTATCTCTTCCACCTGGCTTTCAAATAAACCCAGGGTATTGGGATTGGTCAGCATAAAGCCGGCGGTCTCGTCATTTACAATCTCACGCAATTTATCAATATCCACTCTGCCATCTGGCCGACTCTTCAGTTCTATTACTTCAAAACCCGCCAAGGTGCAACTGGCAGGATTGGTGCCATGCGCACTGTCCGGCATGATGATCTTTTTCTTGTGATGGTTGCCTTGATGCTCATGATAGGCATGGATAATCTTCAAGCCCGTGAATTCGCCATGCGCCCCCGCCACAGGCTGCAAGGTTACCTGAGCCATGCCGGCAATCTCGGAAAGGTCTCTTTGCAGTTCGAACATGATTTCCAAAGCGCCTTGCACCGTTTCCAACGGCTGGCAGGGATGGATATTGGCAAAACAGGTATGTCTGGCCAGGGTCTCATGCAGCTTGGGATTGTATTTCATCGTGCAGGAACCCAAGGGATACAACCCTTTTTCTATGAAGTGGTTTTTGTGACTGAGTTCAATATAGTGACGCATGACATCCAGCTCGGACAATTCCGGAAGCCGGGCAGTATCTTTTCGCAGGAATTTCATGTATTGGGGTGGGACTTCCGCTTTAAAGGTTTTTGGTAAATCGCATTTGGGTAGGGTGGCGGCTATGCGGCCGGGAGAACTGAGCTCAAATATCGTCTTAGCCATTGGTCACCTCCTTTAGTGCTGTCACCAATTCATCCAAGTCGCTGATACTCTTCTTTTCCGTCACTGCCAGCATGAGCTGATTGGGATGGCTATAAGGCGCCATGTCCACGCCCGGATAGATGGCTCTGCCCAACATGTGATGGATGATATAATTTGCCGGTTTCGGTGTATTGATGACAAATTCCTTAAAGAACGGCGTATCCGGATAAGCCATGCTGAATCCGGGGATTTTACTTATCTCGTCAGCCAGATAGTGTGCCTTGCGGACACAGTGCATGGCTGCTTCCCTGAGGCCGTCTTTCCCCATCAAGCTCAGATAGACCGTAGCAGCCAAAGCACAGAGAGCTTCGTTGGAACAAATGTTACTGGTGGCCTTTTCCCGGCGGATATGCTGCTCGCGGGCTTGCAACGTCAGGCAGTATGCCCGCTTACCCTCCAGGTCTGTGGTCGCTCCCACGATACGGCCAGGCATGGCGCGCGCCATATCCAGTTTGCTGGCAAAGAAACCAAATAGCGGACCACCGAAATTTACACTATTCCCCAAGGCTTGCCCCTCTCCAATCACGATATCGGCATGATATTCGGCAGGAGCATTGAAGATAGCCATGCTGATGGGGTCCACTGCTGCTATCAACAGGCAACTTTCCTGGGCATGCACGATGGCATCAATCTCAAATACCTCTTCCAGATTGCCATAGAAATTGGGCGTCTGGATAAGCACGCAGGCAGTCTCATCATCCACAGCCTGTTTCATGGCATTCACATCGGTAATGCCATCTTGGGCTGGAACATATACCAGATGAATCCCGATGCCTTCCGTATAAACCTTGATTACTTCTTTGAAGGAGGGATGAATCGTTCCAGAGATGACAGCTTTCGTCAATTTGGTCCTGCGGACTGCCATCAAAATGGCTTCAGCGGCTGCTGTAGCTCCATCATACATGCTGGCATTGGCGATTTCCATACCGGTCAGTTCACATATCAGGGTCTGGAATTCATAGATAGCCTGCAGGGTGCCCTGGCTGACTTCCGCCTGATAGGGAGTATAGGCAGTCAAAAACTCCGGACGGCTGATAATGAATTCTACAGCCGCAGGGATGAAATGGTCATACACACCGGCTCCCAAAAAGGAATTGGCATTCTGTGAACAGAGATTCAGACAGGTCTTCTCATTGATGCGGCGGGTGATTTCCCATTCGCTGAGCGCTGGTTCCAGGTTCAAGGAACGCTGGACTCTCAGCTTTTCCGGAATAGCCGTCAGTAATTCTTCAAAGTTCTTTACACCGATGGTTTTGAGCATATTCGCTCTTTCCAATTCAGTTGTAGAGATATATGGCATGGTAACTCCTCTATATAATTGCATTACAAACAAATTATTGATATCATGCCTTTTTTTAGGTTTTTCCTTTTCTGTCAATGCAATTGTTAGTCTGCAGCAATATCCACTGGTTCGATTTTCCATCTGAAAGGATGCCATGGTCAGCAGTATATTCTAATAATGTAATTTAATACTCGGTTTCTTGATAAAAAGCAAGAGAAGCTGATCATCTCCAAAGGCTTTGAGTTTTGCTTGTTCTTGAACATTGATATTTGGTTTTCAAATAAAAACTGTTATCTAATCCTCAAGAAATATTTAATGAGGTGTTTATTACAGCAATAAGAATAAAGTCATTGGCAACCTGGGGATTTGTTGTTCTGTAAGCCGTATCCAATTGATAACTAAGGCGATTATCGGTAGCTCTCCGGACTTTCGCCGGACATAGGGATTCCCATATCTTAGGGTAGGTCTTTCTAACTCAGTTTGACTGCGAACAAAAAAAAGCCTTGCCATTTTAACAGAAACAAACACTTTGACTTTTTGAAAAGGAGCGATTAAGCATAATATATCGAACCATAAGCAAAATTGAGTAATTAAATTAGAAATGCAGTAAGTAGGAACAGCATATATGCAATACGATTTTGACACAGTCTACAATAGGACAGGCACCGGTTGTTACAAAGCCGATGCCCTGGACATGCTATTTGGGACAAGGGATGTCTTATCCTTGTGGGTGGCGGATATGGATTTTGGCATTGCCCCTGAGATATTGCAGGCGATGCAGGAACGCCTGACACATCCCATCTTTGGATACAACTACCGTCTGCAACCATACTATGAGGCTATTATCAACTGGGTGGACAGACGCTATGGCTGGCAGATTGATAAGGACTGGATAGTCAATGTCCCCGGAGTAGTGACCGCCATCAATGCCGCCATACTTGTCTTCACCAATCCTGGAGATAAAATCCTGATCCAGCCACCTGTGTATGAACAATTCTATGAGGCTGTCCACAACAACAAGAGATGCCTGGTCACCAATCCTCTAAAGCTGAAAGGACAGCAATATGAGATAGATTTTGCCGATTTGGACCAGAAGCTGAAGGATGTGAAGATGTTTATCCTCTGCTCTCCCCATAATCCGGTGGGGCGGGTCTGGACCAGGGATGAACTGCTACAAATCGGCAGACTTTGCAAAAAACACGGTGTCCTGGTGATTGCCGATGAAATTCATGCCGACCTCGTGTTTCAGGGACAAGTGCATCTTCCCTTTGCTGCGCTTGAGGATTTTGCCGAATTCACCATCGCCTGCTATTCCCCCAGTAAAAGTTTTAATCTGGCAGGTCTATGCAACAGCGCCATAGTGATTCCCGGTGAGAGCATCCGCAGCACATATCGGGAGTTCATTTTCAATCTGCATCTATATCTGGGCAATACGTTGGGCATCACTGCCCTACAAGCTGCCTATTCAAAAGGGGAGGCTTGGCTGGAAGCTCTGATGGCATATTTGAACAGAAACCGAACTTACCTGATGGATATCTTTAAGAGCAATAAAACAGGTATCATAGTCATCCCACCCCAGGCTACTTTTCTTGTCTGGCTGGATTTCCGCCAGACGGGACTTGCGGATGAGATAATAAAACACAAGCTGCTTTATGAAGCCAAGGTAGCCCTGAATAGCGGTATACAATACGGAGACGAAGGTCGCGGCTTTGTCCGGTTCAATTTCGCCAGTCCTTTGTCAGTAATCAAACAAGCCTGTGAACAAATAAACAGAGCATTTTCATAAATAGGAGGCTGATATGATATTACATGAGCAGATAATAGCATTATACGAAGCAAAGCCGGAAATCTATACCCAGGCTGACCGGCAAGTATATTCAGATTTTATTGATGCACTAAACACAGGTTCCATCCGGGCTGCAGAAAAGACAACGCAGGGATGGCAGGTCAATGAATGGGTCAAGATGGGGATTTTGGTGGGTTTCAGAATGGGGGTTCCTGCTGAAACACGTTGGGGAGCGGAAAAATCATTCTTTGATAAAGATACGCTTTCAGAAAAGCGTTTTCAGATGCAGGATGGCATCCGCATTGTGCCTGGGGGCAGTTCCGCCAGAAATGGTTGCTATATTGCCTCAGGTGTTGCCATTATGCCTCCATCTTTCATTAATATCGGCAGCTACATTGATAGCGGCACCTTGATAGATTCCCATGCTCTGATAGGCAGTTGCGCCCAGATAGGCAAACATGTCCACATCAGTGCCGGAGCGCAAATCGGGGGTGTGCTGGAACCGATTGGCAACCGTCCTGTGATAATTGAAGACGATGCCTTCATTGGAGGCAATACCGGCATTTATGAAGGAGTTATTATCATGAACAAAGCTGTCATAGCACCCGGAACGATTCTCACTGCAGCTACGCCGGTCTTTGATGCTGTGAAGGGGGATTATCTACCCAAAGAACCTGGACAGCCTGTGACCATCCCCTCCAGAGCAGTAGTGGTTTCCGGAAGCCGTCCTCTCAGAGGTTTCGCAGGATATAGTATATACTGCCCTATTATTATCAAATACCGGGATGACAAAACTGAACAATCCGTCATACTTGAGCAGGATTTGCGCGATGTCATTGATTGAATCCAAACGAGTCCGGCATATAGAAATGTCCCTGCTCAGGATAATCATGGCCATGGCGCCGCCCGACGCCGTCAATATGGCTTTGGGAGAACTGGGCTTTGCCATGCCTCAGGGACTGAGGGATTATGCCGCAGAATTGCTCAAGACGGAAACCCCCCGCTATACAGCCAATGCCGGTATCCCGGAATTGAAAGAGGCGGTCGCTCACTATCATCATAATGCCTACTCGCCTGAGGGTGTGTGTGTTACCAACGGAGCTGAGGAAGCCATTTACGCAGCCATGATGGCATTTCTCAATCCCGGCGATAAAATCGCCATTGTGGAGCCCTTCTATCCGGCCTATGCCACGATTGTGGGTATCTGCGAGGCGGAGCTCGTGCCTCTCCCCCATGAGCCAAATTTAACAACCATTAATTGGGATAAATGGGAGCGGCTGTTGGCTCAGAATGTGAAAGTCCTGCTGTTTAGCAATCCGTCCAATCCGCTGGGGACTTTTTTTTCTGAAGCGGAGATAAATCGTATCTGTCTATTGGCAAAGAAATATGAGTTGTTGATCCTGGCTGATGAAATCTATCACGACCTCTACATAGACACCGAACCTGTCTCATTCGCAGGCAAGATCCCAAATCTGATACTGATCAGCGGAGTGTCTAAAAGCTATTGTATGAGCGGTTGGCGCATGGGATGGGCAATCGGTCCGGAGAAACTGGTCAATCCCATCATTCGCGCCCACCAGTATATCAGCACCTGTGCCGGTTGGCTGGCGCAGAAAGTAACGGTCAAAGCGCTGAAGGATGGCCAGGTCTGGCTGGATGAAGTGCGTTCCCATCTCCGCAAGACTTTTCTCTTTACCATAAATCATCTGCAAAAGCAGCTGAGCTCAATTCCCCTACTCCTGCCTACTTCCACTCCCTATATTATGTTGCAATTTGGAGGGGACGATTATGAAGCGTGCAGCAGAGCCGCAAAGCATGGTGTAATCACTGTCCCCGGCAGGGCATTCGGCACAAACAGCACTGGCTGGATACGGATAAACTATGCCCTTGAACAGCCTCTACTGGAAAGAGGGCTGAGCATCCTGACCAAGCAGCTATCTTCGCTTTAGCAGACTCTCTATCAAACGGTCTATTATGCTGTTGTCTTCTATATAGGGGGCATCCTTGTTTTTAGCCAGGGGTAATGTGTCATGTAGGGAAGGCAAATTGGAAAAGTATTTACTGTAAATGATTTGGACACTGTAGTAATTCTTTTCATAATCGTCTATATTCTCAATTTGATAAATCAGGTCATGGCTGGCAGAGGAGTCTATCTGGGCATATTCATAATCCAGCACCTGCATAAACTGCTGATTCTCATCAAACAGCCCCAGAAGAAAGAAACCAGAGATGGGTACAGTCAGATTGTTCTTGACCGTGACAAAGGCATCTGCTGGATGGTCAAGTTGCTGGATATCAAAGAGAAAGGCTTCAGCGGAGTCAATCGGGACAACCTGAATATCGGAATCCATGCTAAAGGACGCTTCATCCAACCATATCCCGGAATATGAACGTGCAGCTTTGAAGCCCCCGTAATAAGCCAATGTCCTGTCTTCATAATTCTTGAGGGCCGGGTCATTGATACTATAGGACGAGGCTTTATTATACGGTCCGTCCATCCGGGTTACCAATACCCAGTGGCTGCGGCGCTTTTTGACCTTGACTATTACTTTATTGCCTTGCTGCAATTGGTCTTTCAGCCATTCCCATTTATTGGAACGGTTTATCTCGGCGACGAGTTCCATGCCTTTGCCGCTGCCATCAATCTGACCAGGTATCTCCCAACGCATGTTGGAGCCATAATATCCACCATTTTTGCGTAGCCAGTCATTGAGTTCGCCAGGGGTGATGCGGGCATTGGTGGCTTCCGCATTCAGGAGCATCGCCAGACAGCTTAGCACACATCCGCTTCTGCCTATGGTGGAGCGTCTGGACTTGCCAAGGCGTTCCTGCTTCCACCGTTCGTCTCCCTGGGAAAACCAGTTCAGGTCAGCAGCTATCAGACTGGCAAGACAGAGGAGGAGAATACCTGTAATAAGTGCTCGTTTCATTATATGAATTCTTTGTTATCCTATATAAGTCTCAATTGGTTTCCAAAATATGAAGATGGGAAATAGCGTCAATAACATTATTGGATATGGCAGGATATTGGGCTTGACTTATCTCAAGGTTGCTATTGACAAAAAGAATGGCACAAAATGGTTAGTATTAAAAATGCGTCCCTGTAGCTCAGCTTGGATAGAGTGGCACCCTCCGAAGGTGAAGGTCAGGCGTTCGAATCGCCTCAGGGACGCCATTATTGATTATCATCATGCATATCAGCCCAATTAACGAATTATGCTTGCCCTGAGATATTCATTTATTGATATCTTTATTAACACTTATATATTTATCAATCATCCTGAATAGAATGATGCCTCCTATAGCTCCTCCCACAGCTTGAATCAGATTGGGAATAAGCTCTGAAATGGCAGCACCCACCCCACCGTATATGGGTATGGAATATTCTCCAAAATAATATACGGCCACCATCATCAGTACCCCGATGATATTAAAAACAAAGAAGATAACGCCTTTTCCCCCTCTGGCAAATCCGCAAATCATCCCTTCCAGACCTTTGGCCAAGAGGGTCAAAGGAGAAAAAACCGCAAAGCCTCCCACGATATCCGCCAGGGCACTGCCAATCCCACCAGCCACAGCCCCACCTCTCCATCCTAAAAACAAGCCGGAAAACACAACGGCGATATCTCCGAAATTGAAGTAACCCTTGCTTGGCAAAGGGATTTTAATCAGATACGTGATGACAGTCACTGCGACTGTGAGTCCTACCCAGTAATACCACTTCATTCTTACCTCCTGATTCATTTGGATGGAAAACAGTGCTTGATACGATTATCAATCAGTTCTCCCTTTGTCTTTGACTCCCGTAATAACATAATAATGACTGCAAAGGTCAATTGCAATTTGAATTTGAACCACTGGCTCAGACTGAGATGCTTGATTTGATACTCAGGAAGCAGCTTCAAGTGGAATTCAAGCTCTCCCACATACTCTATCGCCTGCCTGAATAACGCTTTACCCAGTATGATACCTTTCTTGTATTTCATGGAATAGGGTAACGAAATAATATCTTCAATCCTGATATAGGAGATAATCAATTGAACATATAGCAGTGTATTGATAAACAGGATTATCCGGCAGCCTCCATAATGGAGCCAATAAGCCATAATCCTTTCTCTGCCTGATTCGGCACCGGTGGTTTTTATCCCCAAGACACCCATTAAAATATAGGTCACCAGCATTAATCCGAGAAAGGGCAGGATGAGCTTGATTTCATTGATTACTTTATTTAAAGTAAAACGTGAGATGAGTATTGGTAATATTATGACTGACAGTATAATGTGCACAATGATATGATTAGCATACACCAATCCTATCAGGCCAATATATACCAACAACAGAAAAATCAATCCTGTAATCTTTAGCAGTTTACTCATGCAACATCACTTTGCTAAGTCGGTTGGCAATTGCTTGAAATTCAACGATATGTAGATTATCCAATGCTAATATTGCAGGATAGTGATGCGTTGTGAAGACCAGGCAGCAATCCTTTCCGTCCGAAATGAGCTGTTTATGATATTCAGGCAATTCCTTGCTCTCATCCAGAATACACATCAAGGGTCTTTTTTCAAGGTCATTGGCTTCCAGGGCCAGGCTGCTTTGGTAGATAGCCAGATCCTTTTCATTATTGATGAAATAGTTTTGTTTTTGAAAAAACACATAGGCATTTACTACATCGTATATGGATTGGATTTGTTGCTCGCAATAGAGGATGTGCTGTTGCTCAGGTTCGATTTGCAGATTGGGAATAAGCAGTTTTCTGATGAATGATGTTTTGCCAGACCCATTGTCACCTTTCAAATAGTAGCTATGATTTACTTGAAAGGTAATATCAGTGAGTAGCTCTATGGAAAAGTTATCCCAGATCTGATATATCCCCTTTTTGATAATCCAAGGCATGATTAGTCTATCAGAATAATGTGTTTAGATTGCATCGGGCAGGCAGCCAGAAGAGCCTTGACTTTCTGTGAGCGCGTTTCATCCAGAGAGCGGTACAATTGATAGAAGAGAATTCTTTCACAGGGAGAATATAACGCCAACAGGATTAGCAGGATGACTTTCTGCCCTCCAGACAAGGATTTTACTGGGGTGGTCAAAGCTAATGCACAGTCAGTGATATCTTGGTATGCCGCCATCAACTCATGGGGATTGGCTATATTATATAAAAGGATTTCCTCCCCCACTGTGTCGTTGGTAAGTATGGGTAGGTTGCAATCGCAAATCAAATGGGTTTCGCCAAATTCCGATAGGAGCTCTTCCAGCTTGGTCAACATACCAGCTTGAATGGGTGATTATTCTACCGTTACACTTTTTGCCAGATTACGCGGCTGGTCCACATCCAGACCTCTGAGGTCAGCCACATGGTAAGCGAGTAATTGCAAAGGTATGACAGTCAATAAAGGTTGGAGATTATATAATGTGTCAGGGATAAAGATAGTGTGTTCCGATATACCGGGCAGTTGAGTATCTCCTTCTGTGGCTATGGTTATCAGGCGTCCCTTCCTGGCTATGACTTCATTCAGGTTCGAATATACCTTATCATATAGAGGGTCCTTGGGTGCCACGGCTACCACGGGCATGTTGTTATCTATCAAAGCAATTGGACCATGCTTCATTTCAGCGGCAGGATAGCCCTCGGCGTGGATATAGGAAATTTCTTTCAGTTTCAGGGCGCCTTCCAAAGCTACCGGATAATTGACGCCCCTGCCCAGATACAAGGCATTTGTGGCAGACATGATGCTTTGTGCTATAGAACGGATGTGTTCGCTCTGAGCCAAGATTCGTTCAACCTTGTTTGGCAGTTTCTCCAATTCTCTGATATACTCCAAACCTTGCACTGGAGAGAGATTACGCATCCGTCCAAACAGGATGGCCACCAGGGCAAGAATCGTAACCTGGGAAGTAAATGCCTTGGTGCTGGCCACACCTATCTCACTGCCGGCATGGATATAAGTACCGCCATCCGATTCCCTGGCGATGGTGCTGCCCACGACATTGGTGATGCCCATGACAGGTGCACCTTTGGCTTTGGCTTCTCTGAGGGCGGCCAGGGTGTCCGCCGTTTCACCTGATTGGCTGATCACAAAGACCATGGTGTCTTCCGGAATGATGGGATTGCGGTATCTGAATTCTGAGGCATATTCCACTTCCACCGGGATGCGCGCCATGTCCTCTATCATGTATTTGCCGATAAGTCCCGAGTGATATGATGTCCCGCAGGCGACAAGCTGGATTTTTTTGATGCGGCGCAGTTCACCGCCCGTCTGATGCAAGCCACCCAATCTTGCTGAACACATCTGTTCATTGATTCTACCCCGAAAGGCATTTTCAATCGTGACAGGCTGTTCAAATATCTCTTTGAGCATGAAGTGCTTGTAGTTGCCTTTCTCCACTGCGGAAATATCCCAGCTAATCGTGGATATCTCCGGTTTGACCTGTTGCTTCTCAATATTGGTTATCAGGAAGTCTTTATTGGTAATGGTGCAGATTTCATCATCCTGCAGATAAATGACATTCTTGGTGTGAATCACGATGGCATTGACATCTGAAGCGATAAAGAACTCATCTTTACCTATGCCTATGACGAGAGGGCTACCCTTTCTGATAGCCAACAGCCGGTCCGGATATTGCTCAGCCAGCACCACCAGACCATAAGTTCCCTCCACTCGTTTCATCGCTTCTCTGACTGCATCCTCCAGAGAAGCTTCCGTGTGAAGGAATTGCTCTATCAGGTGGACTACCACTTCGGTATCGGTATCACTTGTGAATGTATGGCCAAGCTTTATCAATTGTTCCTTTAGGGGTTTATAGTTCTCTATGATGCCATTGTGAACAAGGGAAATCTTGCCCTGACAGTCCAGATGAGGGTGAGCATTAAGCTCATTTGGTTCTCCGTGCGTAGCCCACCTTGTATGGGCGATGGCAATCTCCCCCGTGCATAGATTGGGTTCTGGCAGAGTTCTTTCCAGTTCTATTATCTTACCCTGCTTTTTATACACTGAGACATGGTCATTATGCAGGATGGCGCAACCAGAACTGTCATAGCCTCTGTATTCAAGTCTTTTCAGTGCTTCTATGACAATGGGCAGGGCATTCCGCTTACCGATATATCCGACTATTCCACACATATGTCTTTCCTGTTGGTATCTTTATTGATTTTATTGAATATCCGCAGACACAGTATCAACACGATGATGGCGGATGGTGCCCAGGCATATCTGATATTCTCGCCTTTCATCAGAGCAGATTTGATAAATGCTACATCGGAATAATGCACGAGTAAGAGGGCGAAGGCATTATTGACCGCATGGAACAACATGGTAACATATATGCTATTGCTCTTAATCAACAGCCAACCCAGCATCAGACCCAATAGCAACACAGGGATGAACTTAAACGGATCCAAATGGAAAATGGCAAACATGACCGCTGTGACGATTATGCCTATCCATTTTCCCTGAGCCTCAAAAAACCTCATGAGAAAGCCCCTGAACATCAGCTCTTCGCAGATACCGGGCAGGATGGCGATTAGAGCGAGGGTTTTCCAGATGGACAGATTGGGTATATTGAGTAATTTGCCTACCCTTTCCAGATATTCCTGGGGGAAGGGATAGATGATATTGATTAGCTGCGTCAACTGAGCAATCAGAATAGCCGAAGATACTGCCATAATAGGAACGAGGATAATGTTCAGTAGTTTGGGGTTATTCAATCTCAGGGTGGCTTTGAGATCACTCTTGATTAGTCTCAATATCAATACGACAGGCAGGAAGATGAGCAGGATTTGCGTATTGAACAGCCCGGTTACGATATTCTTGTGTTGCATATAACTGCCCAGATAAAACAGGGCTACCAACGCTATCAGAAAATACAAGGTGCCATTGAAAGGAGAAAAAAACACTTTCTTGTGTTTCAGCACCGCTTTGAGACTGGTATCAACCTCTGTCCTGAACAGGATACCTTCCGTTTTAAAGAGCCTGACTGTTACTGCTATGGCGATAACATCCAAAATCAAGGTGGAGATTACGGTCAGGGCAAGATGCAGCAGCTTATAATCGCCCAGCATGATGGATTTGAACAATAAGGAGAAATTCACCACCGGGACGAGGGCCAGACCAGTGGTCAATTCAAATCCGGGGAAAAAACTCACCATCGCCAGCAGCATGGAGATTATTAGCAGGGGTTGCTCGTAAGTCCGTGTTTCCTTCATATTTCTGGAAAAAGTGGAAATGGAAAGCAGTATCGCCGCATACAACGTAGCCAGAGGTATCAGGGTAATCAGCACCAGGAGGAAGTTCTGCAGCGGGAATTTCACGCCCTCCATCTGCACACCGCTCTGCCCCATCGTATATTTCAAAGAGAAAAACAGACTGATGAGATTTATCAGGACATTGATCAGAGCGAAGGTAATCGTGGTCAGGTATTTGCCAAAGACAATCTCAGAGCGGTAGGCAGAAGATACGAGCAAGGTTTCCAGGGTGCGTCTTTCTTTTTCTCCAGCCACCAAATCCGTCGCTACGACGCTGGCGCCAGCTATCAACAGCATGATTAGCATATAGGGTAACAGCATGCCGATGAACATACCCAGCTTCTTTTGTGGCGAAGATGTGTCCTGGGAAACCAGCCTCATGGGTGAGAGCAGTTCACTGGACAGACCTTTTTCTTGCATTCTCTGCAACAGCAGTTCTTTTTCCGCCCCCTGCATGGCAATTTTGATTTTATCATAAATCATCTTGCCTTCGTCTCTGGAACGGTCATACTGGATGGTGACGATATAACTGTAAACGCCGGAGGACATCAAGGAATCCCTCAATGTGATGATAGCGCCTATCTCTTTATCCTGATAGAGTTTCTGCGAAGTGTTCGCATAAGGGACATAGATAAAACTCTTTATTTTCATCAGCTCTTTGCGGATGAGATTTGAGGTGGGGAGGTCTATGGAATCCAGAATCGCTATGGTGGCGCCTTTTTCTTCCATTTTGGCTGTCTGTCGGTTCATCAGGCTGCTGGAACCCACAAAAATCAGGGGATATAAAATCACCGGCAGGATGATGGTGGCCAGAATGGTGCGCTTGTCCCTGAACATCTCCAGCAGCTCTTTACGGTAGATGGTGAGAACTCTTCTAAAACTCATGAGGCTTCACCTCCATCTCGGTTTCCTGATTGATATAAGCGACAAATATCTCATCCAGGTCCTGCTGGTTCGTATCCGTTCGCAAATCGTCCAGCTTTCCTTCCTTGAGCAGCTTTCCCTTATGCACCATGACAATTTTATCCGCCAGTCTTTCTGCTTCCCTCATGATGTGAGTGCTGAACAGGACACACTTGCCTCTGGTTTTACAATCCCGGATAAAAGCCACGATATTACGGGCGGTGAGCACATCCAGACCTGCCGTGGGCTCATCCAGAATCATGACGGGCGGGTCGTGGATGATACTGCGCAGGATGCTGATTTTCTGCTTCATTCCCGTGGAGAGGGAATCTATCTTTTTATCGATAAAGTCCTTGATTTCCAGGACTTCGCCCATCTCAGACATGCGCTTGTCTATCAGGGTATCCTGCATGCCATACAGCCTGCCGAAATAGGTGACAAATTCGCGTCCCGTGAGCCGGTTATACAAACCCGTGTCGCCAGTCAGAAAGCCCAGGTTTTCCCGCACTTGCTGAGCTTGTTCGGTCACGCTGTAACCATTGATATAAGCAGCGCCGGATGTAGGCTTGAATATGGTGGAGAGCAAACGCATCGTTGTCGTTTTCCCGGCTCCGTTAACTCCCAACAAACAGACAATCTGCCCATCTTCGGCAGTAAAAGATAAGTCATCCACTGCTTTGAGTTGCTCGCCGTTCTTCTGCAGGAAGTCTTTACTGAGATTTAAAACTTGTATCACAC
>Ga0163210_1000533_pt1 | contig 16168 bp, 18 predicted proteins | sample Kivu_220m_FD_113536 | JGI IMG/M metagenome (GOLD analysis project Ga0163210, IMG submission 113536) | Freshwater microbial communities from Lake Kivu, Western Province, Rwanda to study Microbial Dark Matter (Phase II) - Kivu_220m | ecosystem: Environmental > Aquatic > Freshwater > Lake ...
CCGCCGCGTGATCTACGGGGATGCCAACGCACTGCGCGACAACCCTCAAGTTCAGTATCTCCTCATCGCCAGAGATTATCCGCAATTTCCGGTCAGCGGCACCCGGATAATGCTGGATGACACGCACGGCTTGTACAGGTTGCAGAGGTAGTCATGTTCGTCGTCGCATTTGTGGTGGCTTTAGTGGCGCTCGGATGGGTCATGGCGGGCGCATGGACGCTTGAATTGGACCCGCTCGAACGATTCGGGTTGGCGTATGGGGTCGGAGCAGGAGCATTCACGCTTGCAATCTTCATTGCCTCTCTCGCCGGGATTCCAATCACCCTCGCAACTGGCACAGTTATCTTTGCCATACTGTTTGCCATCAGCGCGTGGTTTCTGCGGCGGCGACACGGCACACTCGTTCCGAAGATTCGCAGACCGCGATTGAGCATCCTGCAATTTGTCCTGGTTGCGGCGATCGGCATCGTGCTCGTCATCGCATTTGCCGTCGCAGCGTACTGGCCTCCCTATTCCTGGGATTCGCTCGCGGTTTGGGCGCTGAAAGGGCAATTGATTGCCGCGACGGGAACGCTGGCCGAACTGCCCAAGACGGGCTGGCCCTTTTATCCGCTGAACATTTCGCTGCAGATCGCATTCCTGTATCTGATCGGCGGCGATTTCCTGCAATCGATCTTCCCGATCTATTTGTTCTCACTCGCGGTATTGATCGTTGCGAACCTCCGCCACCGCACTGGCTTGACGATGGCGTTGGCCTGCGCACTCTTTCTGACCGTGACTCCGCTCGTCCAGTTTCAAGCGACGATTGCGTATGCGGACCTGCCCTTCGCCTTCTACTATGTCGGCAGCGCGATTTACCTCTATCGCTTTCTGACCGAGCGCAAGCGCGCATGGCTCGCAGTCTCTGCGATCCTCGTTGGACTCGCGGGATGGACGCGCACCGAAGGGCCCTTGTACCTTGCGATCAACCTCGCCCTCTTGCTGATTTTCACACGGCCGATTCGAGATATGCTCAAGCACCCGGCGCTTTACGCGGGCATTTTCCTGGCGCTGTGGCTTCCGTGGACGGTTTATATCGACTCGCCAACTATGGTGATTATTTCGGTTTTGCGCCGATTGGCTTGATCGACATGCTGACAGGGCGGCTGGACGCCGTGCGACTCGGCGCGGTCCTCGACTATCTCGGTCAGCGCAGTGTGGCAACGGGAGACTGGGGCCTGCTCTGGATCGCTCTGCCCGTCGCTTTGCTCATCGGCATCAGACATTGGCGCGCGCACGCTCCGCTCATCGCCCTGATCGGCTTGAACTTGCTCGCGGTGATCTATACGTATTATGTCGCGAGCGCGCAGACATACTTTAGCGTCGATTGGTGGCTCGCGACTGGCTTTGATCGGATGACGCTGCACTGGATTCCGCTCTCGGCGTATTATCTGGGAGAGGCACTAGGCGCGGCAAGGTATGATGCCTAGCGAGCCGTAGAGCGAAAACTGCAGCAGCAGGAGAGCACGGACGGGAATCGTCTCTCGTTCGTGCTTTTTCTTTGCCGTGTTCTCTCGCAGTCATTTCCTTAACACACCCTTAACAGAACCATTATTGCTGATTAACCACAAACCGCGCCCAATCTGGTAGACTCGTGGCAAATCGATCACACGGAGGAAATCATGACACAACGAATCGCTTTGTTAATCGCCGGCGCGCTGACAGTCTTTGTGCTGGTGCTGATGACGGGCGTCGGACTGACCGTCGCCACGAAATCATTCGTGACGACCGGCGCGGCAACACAGTTGCAAGCGCCCGCGTCCAACGCATCGACTCAACAGCCGGCGGCGGCATCGAATGCCGTCGACGTGCAGCTCACGCCCAGTCAGGCGGCAGTGATCGCGACGGGCGCGGTCCCGAACGCAGTGCTCGTCCGTGCGCCTGAACTGGTCAACTTTCAAGGCACGGTCGCGTACGAAGTCGGATTAAACCAGGCCAACGTTTATGTGGATGCGAACACCGGCAAGGTGTTGTTCAATGGCGCAAGCGTGAACGCGGCGACCTCGGGGCGCGGTGAACGACAGCGCACGGGCGAGCACTCGGAACACGAAGGAGGTACCGATGACTAATCAAGTCAAGCGCACGTCCCCATCCGGCATCGGAGTGGGAATCAAGATGCTCATCATGGCGGCTTCGGTCGCGTCGACCGTTGGAGGTTGGGCGCTCCTGGCGGCCGGCCAAGCGCAAGATACTCTCGCTGCCACGCAGCAGCCGCCGGCAATCGTCCAGCCGGCCCCTTCGTCGACCCAGAACAGTCTGCGCTCAGTCAATCCGCAGGCGGCGCTGCGTCAGGTAACCCAGCCGAACATGCTGGCTCGCACCCGGTCGTCACGATAAAGGTAATTCACCAGAGGTGGTCTCGATAATGCAACGCCTCGATTTTCACGCGATGGGCTGCCAGATGCTCGCCTGGATCGACTGGGATGATGCCAATGCAACCGAAGCGTTAGCCCAAGTGCCGCTGTGGTTTGAGGAATGGGAGGCGTCGCTGAGCCGCTTTCGCGACGACAGCGAGTTGAGCGCGCTGAATCGCGCGCAGGGCAAACCGATGCGCGTCAGCGAGACGATGTGGCAAGTGGTCGACGCCGCGCGGCGCGCCGCGCAGGAAAGCGAGGGCTTGGTCACGCCGACGTTGCTCGACGCGCTGCACGCCGCGGGCTACGACCGCAGTTTTGAAACGCTCAACCGGTCGAGCGCCCTAGCGACCTGCTCCGCGGAAATCGGCGACTGGCACGCGATCGAGCGCGATGCGAAGACGCGAACGATCCGCTTGCCGCGGGAAATGCGTCTCGATTTCGGCGGCGTCGCGAAGGGCTGGGCAGCCGACCAAGCCGCACAGCGATTGTCAGCCATCGCGCCGGCGTTGATCGACGCCGGCGGCGACATTGCGCTCAGCGGCGCGCGCGCGAACGGCGAGCCGTGGGCCATCGGCGTCGCAAATCCCTTCAAGCCAGAATCGGACCTGGAACTGCTGCTGGTCAATCAGGGTGGCGTCGCCACGTCGGGACGCGACTATCGCCGCTGGCAGCGCGACGGCAAATGGCAGCATCATATCATCGATCCGCGCACCGGCGCGCCGGCGGAAACGGATGTCCTCAGCGCGACGGTGATCGCGCCGACGACGCGCCAAGCCGAAGTCGCCGCGAAAGTCGCTCTGATCCTCGGAAGTGACGAAGGTATTCAGTGGATAGAGGCGCGGAACGAACTCGCCGGCTTGCTGGTGCTGGAGAATGGTCAGATAGTGCGCAGCCGGCGCATGAACGATTTTGTGTGGAGCGAGCCAATCGCTCTGTTTGAGAATTCCGTTCTTCCTTCTTGGAGTTGAAAGATGTCAACCAATATCTCAAAGCGTAACGATATCGATTCGCTTGAACCGACAGTCCCTCTGGCGTCCGCCATCCTGATCTTCCTCGTGACTGGCATCGGCACGATCGGCGCGCTGCTGGTCTTGCAGTCCGGGCTGGCAGGTCTCAGTCAATCGTTGCTCGGTCCGCAGCCGAAAGCATTCTGGGAGCTGGCACGGTCGTCCGGCATCGTTGCCTATCTCCTGATGTGGATGTCGGTCGCGTTCGGCTTGATCATCACCAATCGAATCGCGCGGGTATGGCCCGGCGGACCCACCGCGTTTGATCTGCATCAATTCGCCAGTCTGCTCGGCCTGACGCTTGCGCTTTTTCACGGGCTCATTCTGATGGGCGATCAATACATCAATTACTCCCTGCTTCAGATTTTGATCCCGTTTGCCAGCGTCAACTATCAACCGTTCTGGGTGGGCTTGGGACAAATCGCTTTTTACATCCTGATTCCGGTTACCTTCAGTTTCTACATCCGCCGGTCGATTGGCACAGGAACCTGGCGGCTGATCCACGGCGCAAGTTTTCTCGCGTTTTCGCTGATTACCGTTCACGGTCTGCTGGCCGGTTCCGACACGACCAACTTTGCGGTGCTCGGCATGTATGCCCTGACCGGTCTATCGGTCATCTTCTTGACGATCTACCGGATGATGACGGTGGCTCTCGCGCCGGCGTGACCCCACCCTTACCCTCCCCTGTCTCTGTCAGGGGAGGGCGCGGCTTGCCCTTGCTTTCAGCCCGGTGTATACTTGCAGGTGATGAATGACACACCGAAAATCCTGCTCATCGAAGACGACGAGGGCATTGCCGAGCCGTTGGTTTTTGGCTTGCAGAGTGAAGGCATGACTGTCTTGAGCGCGCCAAATGGCGCACAGGGCCTTGCCCTCGCTCGCCGCGAGCATCCCGACGTTATTCTCCTCGACGTGATGCTGCCCGACACGGACGGCTTTGCCATCTGCCGCACGCTGCGCGGCGAGTCGGCGACGCCGATTCTGATGCTGACCGCGCGCGGGCAGGAGATGGATCGTGTGATGGGGTTGGAGTTGGGCGCGGACGATTACATCGTCAAGCCGTTCAGTTTCCGCGAACTGCTGGCGCGCGTGCGCGCGGTTTTGCGCCGCCGCGACCTCGATCGCGGGCCAGCGCCGCGCGCAGCGGATCGGATCGCGGTTGGCGAAATCGTCCTGGACCGCACCGCGCGGCAGTTGTGGCGGCGCGGGCAACTGGTCGAGTTGTCGCCGCGCGAGTTTGATTTGATGGTCGCACTGATGGAAAGAATCGGTCAGGCGTTATCGCGTCAGGAATTGCTGGATCGGGTGTGGGGCGAGGAATGGGTCGGCAATCCACGCACGCTTGACGTGCACGTCCGCTGGCTGCGCGAGAAAATCGAGGACGATTCCGCCGCGCCGCTGTACATCGAGACCGTGCGCGGGCACGGCTATCGCTTTGTCGATCCGACCGCGCGGGGAGCGCCGAATGCCCACGCGTAGTTTGCAGGGTCGTCTGCTGCTCACGTTCGTCACGCTGATGGCGTTGGGCCTCGGCAGCGTGATCGTGTTGAGCGGCTTGCGGCTGAACGCGCAGACGCTGGACCGCAACGAACATGACTTGGAACTGCAGGCGCAATTGATCGCGAACGCGCTGCGCGATCCCATCGAGCATAGCGATGAAGCAGACCACGGCGGCGGGCGCTCACTCGATGCCTTGATCGCTTCCTACGCGCAGGGTGTCAACGGACGCATCACGTTGGTCGATGCCCAATTGAACGTGGTGCTCAGTTCGGATAACGCGGTGCCCACGCGCGTCGCGGAGAATGCGAGTGAGTTGGTTGCGGCACGGAATGGAATGTTTCAGCCAACCATTCGGATGGATGCGTGGCAACACGCCGAGAGACTGTTCGTCGCCGCGCCGGTGATGGGCGAACACGGACAAGCGATCAGCTTCGTTCAGCTCTCGATTCCGATGGAGCCGATTCTGGTCGAGATGCGGGAGACCTGGCTGAGTTTTCTCGCCATCGGGCTTGCGGTGCTGTTGGGCACGGTGATCGCGAGCGTCGTCATCGCGCGGCAGATCGCCGTGCCCGTGCAAAAGCTGACGACGACGAGCGAGCAGATTGCCGCCGGTCGTCTCGACGAGCGGGTGTCGCCGGCAGGACCGGGCGAGGTCCGGCGGCTGGGCATGGCATTCAATCGCATGACCGAGCACGTGCAGGAAATGATCGTGCAGCAGCGCGCGTTTGTGGACAATGCGGCGCACGAGCTGCGCTCGCCACTGACGAGCATCCGGCTGAGAATCGAAATGCTGCAGACGCGCGGCCGGGACAATCCCGAACTCGCGCAGCGTTACCTTGGGCAGATGGAACGCGAGGTGGGTCACTTGCAGCGGATGGTAGACCTTCTCCTTGCGCTCGCATCGGTCGAAAGCCGCGAGCAGCCCGCACCAAAAACGCCGGTTGATCTCGCGCCCATCCTGTACGATGTCGCCGACGGGATGAGTGAGATGGTGCAGCAAGCCGGCCTCACCCTACAGACCGACATCCCCGAGCATTTGCCGTCTGTTCAGGCGAATCCGGATCAGATGGCGATCTTGGTCCGCAACCTGATCGACAACTCGATCAAGTATTCGCCGCGCGGAGGCACGATCTTGCTGACCGCAAAAACAGCGCCCGACGAAATCGAAATACAGGTGGTGGATACGGGTGTCGGCATCCCGGCCGAAGCGCTGCCGCATATCTTCGACCGATTCTACCGCGTGGACGCGTCGCACTCACGCGCCCAAGGCGGCGCGGGACTGGGTTTGTCGCTGGTCCGCGCCATCGCGGAGGCGCACGGTGGGCGCATTGACGCGCAGAGCCGCGTCAACGCGGGCAGTACATTCACGGTCTTTCTGCCCCGATGCGCGTAACCATCCAGCGTTCATAACGCTTACATTGGTACGAGCAAGACTGCGGACGAGTGAAAAATCCTCGTCCGCAGTCTTTATTTCGATACTCTCTGGCGCGCCGCCTGAATGTTTTCGTGCACGATTGCCGCGAGCGCGGCGATGAACGCCGGACTGGCGTTCGGCAATTCGATGCGGCGCATTTCGATGCCGAGATCGCGCGCGCGTTCCGCGCATTCGACGTCGATATCGTACAGGACTTCCAGGTGATCTGCCACGAAACCGATGGGCGCGATCACCACGCGACAACCCGGTTTCTCTTTCGCGATTTCATCTAGCGTACTGAGGATTTCCGGTCCCAACCACTTGTCGCCGGTGCGCCCCGCGCTCTGGTACGCAAATCGCCAGCGCGGCAAGTTGACGAGCGCGGCAACGCCCTCGCAGGTCTCGCGCAGTTCGCGCGGATACGGATCGTTCGATTGCAGAATCCGCTCCGGCAAACTGTGCCCCGAGAAGACCACTTCGATGCCGTTCCACTCCGCATTGAATTTTCGCCGCGCGCTCTCCATTCGCTCTGCAACCGAGCGCAGGAACAGCGGATGATCGTTCCAACTTTCGACGAACGTCACGTCGAGCGGCGCGCCGGACTTCGTGATGGCCGCGCGCACGCGCTCGATGTAGCCGTCGATGCTAAAGCGCGAATAGTGCGGCGCGAGGGCGAGCGCGAGCACGCGGCGCGCGCCGTCGCGCACAATTTCGTCCACGGCTTGCGCGATGTACGGATGCCAGTGCTTCATCCCCACGTAGACGCGGAAATCGTCGCCGAGTTGCGCTTGCACCGCGCGCGCTTGCGCCTCCGTAGTTTCCAGCAAAGGTGTCTTACCGCCGATGCGCTGATACCGCGCGACGAGCTCGCGCAAGTTTTCCGGCGACGGCTTGCGCCCACCGCGAATGTCGGTGTAGTACGGCTCGATCTCGTCAAGCGAGTTCGGCGTGCCGTAGGCCATGAGCAAGACTGCGGTTGGTTCCACGTAATTCTCCCGAGATGTATGACTGGTATGCCTCTTTCGCCTTCCTCGAACTGGCGAGACGTAGAAAGGAGACGGCGGCTTGTTCGCGAACTCCGGTGCTCCTGCCTGCCATAACGATTCCTCTATTACCGGTTGAGCAAGAACGATCCCTATTCTTGTCTTGTGCCTCTGTCGGTTATGACCGTTGCTCTAGTTCAGCCGCCCGGGCGCGTTCAAGAAGCAGCTCGCGCTCGCGTTCGTTTCGCGTGAGCGCTGCCGCGCGTTCGAATTCTGTGCGCGCCTCGTCGAGGCGACCGAGCTTGGCGAGCAAGTCGCCCCGCACGGTGGGCAAGAGGTGGTAATGCTCGAGCGACGGCTCCGAGGTTAGCGCATCGACGCTCTCAAGCCCCGCGGCTGGATCGAACGCCATCGCGACTGCGACTGCACGATTCAGTTCCACGATGGGGGATGGCGTGAGCTGCGCCAGCGCGTCGTAGAGCGCGACGATACGCTGCCAATCTGTCTCTTCTGGAGTGCGTGCTCGCGCGTGACAGGCGGCAATCGCAGCTTGCAGCACGTACGGCCCGAATGCTCCGCCGAGTTGCTCGGCGCGTCGGAGCGCCGCAAATCCACGCTGGATGAGAAGTTGGTCCCAGCGCGCGCGGTTTTGATCGAAGAGTAGGATCGGCTCTCCCGACGGTCCGACACGTGCTCTCAAACGCGACGCCTGAAGTTCCATGAGCGCGACCAGTCCATGCACCTCTGGCTCATTCGGAATGAGTTCTGCCAGAACACGACCGAGACGGAGTGCGTCCTCACAGAGCGCAGGTCGCGTCCAGTCATCTCCGGCAGTCGCCGTGTAGCCCTCGTTAAAGATGAGATAGATGACCTCAAGCACCGACGACAGGCGCGCCGCGCGGTCAGCCCCCTGCGGGACCTCGAAAGGCACACGCGCCCCGGCGAGCGCCCGCTTGGCGCGCACGATGCGCTGCGCGATAGTCGGCTCGGGGACGAGGAATGCGCGCGCGATCTCGTCGGTCGTCAGACCTCCGAGCAGACGGAGCGTGAGCGCAGCGCGCGCCTCGGTCGAGAGAACCGGATGACATGAAATGAACATGAGGCGCAAGAGATCGTCGTCGATATCGTCCTCGCGGATAGCGTCGAAATCTGGCACGGTCAGCTCTTGCTCGATTTCGAGCGCACGGCCAAGCTCCTCGGTCTTGCGCTCCAATCGTACATTGCGGCGAATCAGGTCAACGGCATGATGCTTCGCCGTTGCCATGAGCCACGCGCCCGGGTTGTCTGGAATGCCTGATTCGGGCCACTGTTCCAGCGCGGCGACGAGCGCGCCCTGCGCGAGGTCTTCGGCCAGCCCGACCTCGCGGACGATGCGCGTCAGACCCGCGATGAGTCTGGCGGATTCGATCCGCCAGACTGCATCAATCGCGCGGTGAATGTCGGGAGCCATCACGCGCGCTTCGGCTCCATGTCCTCCGGCCCAAAGACCTGGCGGATGCGGGACTCGCCGCGGCCGACGATCCGGAGAAAGCGCTTGGCCCAGTCGATCGCCTCTGCTTTTGACGCCACCTGGACCAGCGCCCAGCCGCCGATCAATTCCTTCGCCTCGGCGTAGGGGCCGTCGGTCACCGTGAACTTGCCATCCGAGAACCGGACCGTCGTGCCTTGCGAGCGGGGCGCCATTCCACCGGTCGCGAGCAGCACGCCGGCCTTCGTCGCTTCGCCCATGAACTTGCCCATCTCGGCCATTTCCTCTGGGCTGGGGGGCGGGATCGGCACGCTGTCGTCACCGATCGTGTACATCAAGTATCGCATTTTCCTTTTCTCCTTTCAGATATTTGATTCGCCAGACGGCCTCAATCGCACGACGAGCGTTATCGATGCTCATCTCTTCCGACGTAGCGGAGCAGAACAAGCCCGCACCCAAACGTCCGGCTCTGGACGAGCTGAAGACGAAGGACTGTCTCCAATGCCGGGAACATTGGCTTGCCGCGTCCGAGGACTGCTGGATTAAGGTAGAACCAGTACTCGTCGATCAAGCCGAGTGGAATAACCGTCGAGGCAAGGATGCTACCATACAGCGATAGGTCCTTGCCGGGTTGCGCTTTCAGCTTCGCAATTTCCTCGGCGGCGTTTTCTTTGACCAACCTGGAATTCCATTCGACGTGATCGAGCGTCTTGGAGAAAACAAACTTCGCTTTGTTCATCCAAACGCGTCCGTACTCAGCCAGGTACGTCGGGATTGCCGGATCCTTCGCCGCACGGGGCCACCATGCCGCCAGATTCTCGTAGATTCGACGCCCGTACAGATGGGCGTCAATCGTGTTTTCGTGATCGACGAAATGCCGGGACAATTCTTCGTCGGAGACGGCCCAATTCGGCCCCTGATACGACGGATCCGCCTCGATGAAACCATCGAGCGACACCATTTGCGAGTAAATCACTTTTCTCATGGCCGGCTACCTTTGTTCGTATGCGCGTTTCAATTCTGCGATATCGATCTTTGTCATTCTCAACATCGCCTGCATGACGTTTTGGGATTTTTGGGGGTCTGGGTCTCCCAACATTTCACCCAAGGCGGTGGGAATAATCTGCCACGACACGCCGAATTTATCTTTTAGCCAGCCGCATTGCCCCTTCTCGCCGCCGGCGGAGAGCTTCTCCCACAACTCGTCCACTTGTCTTGCACCTCTATCGCTTGTTGGCAGCAACTTGTGCGCGCAGCCGCTCTTCTTTCTCCCTGAGTTCTGGCGTCAGATTAGCGCCCAAGTCCTCATTCTCGAACACCGGCCGAATCTCGATCTCCGTCCCACCGTCGAAGGGCGCACGCTTGAGCCACTCCACCGCCTCGTCCATGGATTTGACCTGCCAGAGCCAAAAGCCCGCGATCAGTTCTTTCGTCTCGGCAAAGGGATCATCGATCACGGTCTTTTTCCCGCCCTCGAACCGGACGCGCTTGCCCTTGGAGCTTGGATGAAGCCCCTCACCCGCGAGCATGACGCCCGCTTTCACGAGCTGTTCGTTGTAATTATTCATTGCGGTCAGAACCTTTTCGTCTGGAAGCACTCCGGCTTCGCTCTGCTCATTCTCTTTGACCAAAACCATTACACGCATCGTTACCTCCTTTTGATTCGGGGAGATTAGCTGGACGCGTTTATCCAACACGATTGCTCCCTCTACTAATACGTCGAACAAGGGTTGGCAAAATCGACAGATTCAACTTTTCTTTTTCTCTTTTGCAAAAGATTTACGTTATTTTCTTTAACGAAATTTAGGGGGCATCCGGTACTGGCGCGTCGAGGAATGGCGTGACGGTGGATCCCAGCATGGGAGAAAAGATAATGTTGTAATGCGTCGTGGCAGGCAGGATCGCGAGCCGCGCGTTCGACGTTCCAGACCCATCCCATCCGGCATCCTTCTTGCCGCCGCCAAGCAGCTCGAAGAATTCCACGGCATGCGCGGTGCGGACGCCATCGGCATCGCCGACCACGATCATCGTGGGTGTCTTGATCGCTGCCACATCTTTCGACCAATCATAGTCTTGGCTGACCAACTGACCGGTCTTGGCAACCAACGTCTGCCAACCGTCGGGGTTCGGCGCGACGCTGACATACGCCTGATGCATCGGCGAACCGACCATCGCTTTAGCAGCTTCGGCATTCATCAACTTCATTCCGGTGCGAACTTCCGGGTACCATCCGTCGCTCTTGCACGGGGCTGAGACAAGGATCAACTTGCGTACGACGTCTGGGTGACGGATGGCAGTCTGGAGCGCAACGCCGCCGCCCAGAGAATACCCCATGACATCGGCCTGTCCGAGTCTGAGCTGCTTGATCAAAGCGGCGATGTCGTCCGCCATGAACTCAAAGGACAATGGGCGCTCGATGTCCGCCGTGTGCCCATGCGCTTGCAGTTCGACCCCGATGACCTGACGGTCCTCGGCGAGACGCGGCAGAATTTGCTCGAACATGCCGACCGTGCCCAAGCCGCCGTGGAGGAGAAGCAACGGTTTCCCTGTCCCGTGAATTTCGTAGTACAACTTGAGTCCGTTCACGTTCGCGTATTTGCCTTGGGCCATCTCAGTTCCTCCATGTTATTTTCCGTCCGGCTGGTAATAAAGCAGAACGTTTCCTGAACGAAACGTTTTGGCGTTGACAAGTTTCAGGTTCAGTTTTTGCTTTACGCCTCTGAACAATGGCTTGCCGCCCCCCAACACGACTGGATTCACCATGATCCGATATTCGTCGATCAAGCCGAGTGGCGTCAAAGTGGATGCCAGGTCGGCGCTGCCGAAGAGCAGCCAGTCTTTGCCGGGCTGCTGCTTGAGTCTCGCAATCTCTTCGGCAACACGCTCCGCGCCTTTCACCAGTCTTGTATTGTTCCATTCCGCCTTTGCCAGCGTCCTTGAAAAAACCATCTTGGGCAAACGGTTCATCAGACCGGCGACGACCGGATCATCCTTAATCGCGGACGGGGTGGGCCAGTAATTTGCCATGAGTTGATACGTCACTCGCCCGAATAAAAGACCGTCCGCCGAATTCAACTGGTCGATGGCAAACTCGTTGAATTCCGCGTCCACGTTATGCCAATCGATTTCTCCATTGGGCCCTTCGAAGAAGCCATCCAGAGTGACCATGTTGAATAGGATTATTTTTCTCATGTGATTGTCCTTTTGCTGTTACTTAACGACGCGGAATCTTGGGTAGAGTGGGTCTATCATAGACGGGTAGTCTAATGTGTCAAGGTCAGACAACGGGAATCGCATCAAATCTTCGTATGAGTTTCGAGTCTCGGTTCTCCATTCCAATACAATAGAAAAAGCCCTCGCGACACAAGGGCTGTGCACTTTTGTACAATGTGTCCACTGACGCCGGGTCTGCGCCACTGGAAGGTTTGCGAACAATCGAGCTAATCAACCATCCAGCTATGCCACTCCCGAACTGTGAACTACCTCGACTAACCGTTCCACATTCCCGGTCGGCGTGTTCGGCAAGACGCCGTGACCTAGATTGAAGATGTATCCGCAGTGTCCGCGTGCTTGCGCGAGAATTGCGCGCGCCTCGCGCTCGACCACTATGGGCGACGTGAGCATGACCGCCGGATCGAGATTGCCTTGCAGCGCGATATCACCTAGGCGCTCCCACGCCAGATCGAGCGGCACGCGCCAATCGATGCCGATGACCGTGCCGCCGGCTTGCTGCATCAGTTCGAGCAGCGTTGCAGTGCCGGTGCCAAAGTGAATATGTGGCACACCGGTCGGCGCGAGCGCGTCGAAAATCCTCTTCGAGTGCGGCAAGACGAACTCGCGATAATCGCGCGGCGAGAGCGCGCCGATCCACGAGTCGAACAGCTGCACGGCTTGCGCGCCGGCGCGGACCTGTGCGAGCAGGTACGCGGCAATCGTCTGCGCCAGTTTGTCCATCAGCGTGTGCCACGCGGCGGGATCGCACTGCATCAGTTTTTTCGTCAGCAGCAGATCGCGCGACGGCTTGCCTTCCACGACGTAACTCGCCAGCGTGAACGGCGCGCCGGCAAAGCCGATCAGCGGCACCTTGCCGTCGAGTTCGCGGCGCAGCGTGCGCACGGATTCGATCACGAACGGCACGTCGGTTTCCGGCTCGATCACGCGCAGCGCGTCGGCGGCGCGCTGGTCGCGCACCGGGTTCGCGACGACGGGACCGACCGACTCGACGATCTGAAAGTCAACGCCCATCGGCGTCAGCGGAATCATGATGTCGGAAAACAAAATCGCCGCGTCCAGGTCGAAACGTCGCAGCGGCTGCAGCGTCACCTCGACGGCGAGTTCGGGTGTGCGGCACATCGTCAGCATGTCGTACTGGTCGCGCAGCGCGCGGTACTCGGGCAGGTAGCGCCCCGCCTGGCGCATCAACCAAATCGGGGTGCGATCGACCGGTTCCTGGCGGCAGGCGCGGAGAAAGCGGTCATTCATCGTGGTCATCCAGGTAAACACGTAAACAGGTAGACACGCAGCACCTGTTCCCTGCGTACGTGTTTACTTGTCTACTTGCTACTTGGTTCATAGGGACAAAACGGATCGCTCTCCAGCGCGTCGCCGGTGTGCGCGAACGCACGCGCGCGCGATCCGCCGCAGATCATGCGGTGCTCGCAGCGTCCGCACTTGCCTTTGAATTCGTTTGGATTGTGCAGCCGCTTGAACACGGGCGCGTGGCGATACACCTCTGCAACTGAGTCCGCGCGCACGTTCCCGACGCTCAGCGGCAAAAAGCCCGCTGGATAGATGTCGCCGGTGTTGGAGACGAACATGACGCCGTGACCATCGCGGATGCCAAAGCCGTGATAGACCGACGTGCGCTGAATCTGATCGGGCGACATGCCTTCGCCGCGCATGCGGTTCAGCGCGATGCGGCGATACGACGGCGCTTCGGTCGTCTTGATCGCGAACGGCGCGACCCGCGCCAGATCGTACACCCAGTTCATGATCTCTTCGCCGCGTTCAGCCGAAACGGGCTGGAGCACCTTGCCGCGCCCAACCGCGATCAGGAAGAACAAGCTCCAGCGCATCACTTTCACGGTTTTCAGCAGCTCGCAAATCGCCGGCAGATCGTCATCGGTCTCTGCCGCGACGAGCGTATTGACTTGAATCGGTAGATCGAATTCCGCCGCCAACATCGCCGCGCGCATCGTCAGATCGAAACAGCCGGGGACGCCGCGCACCGCTTCGTGCCGCGCCGCGTTCGAGCCGTCCAGCGACAGGCCGAGACTCTGCACCCCGTGCGCCTTCAATTCGGCCACCACCTCACGCGTCAACTGCGGCGTTGCCGCCGGCGTGATCGAAACGCTCAATCCGAGCGCGTTCGCGTTGCCGATGAGATCGTACAGGTCGGCGCGCCGCAGCGGATCGCCGCCGGTGAGAATCAGGTGCGGCAGCGGATCGCCGAACGCGGCAATTTGGCGCAACAGGTTTTTGCTTTCCGCGTGCGTCAGTTCTTGCGGATGCGGCTGCGTCATCGCGTCGGCGCGGCAGTGGCGACAGGCCAACCCGCACGCCTGCGTCATCTCCCAGTAGACGATCATCGGGTTGTGCGCGTAATCGCGCGCAACGTGGTGGTTCATTCGCGTTTGAGGTTTGATTACGACAGCCATTGTATCTCCATTCTATTGGACACAGACAGACACTGATTAACACTGCTTACAAAAACATCTGTGTTCATCTGCTTTCATCGGCGTCCAATTATCTTTTCTACTACCCGTGCGCCGCTCTCGACGCAATCCGGGATGCCAATCCCGTGGTACGCCCCGCCCACGAGGCGTACGCCCGCCGCCTGCGCAAGCCGATCGACTTCCGCAATGCGCGTTTGATGTCCTACATCGTACTGCGGATTTGCCTTGATCCACCGATACACTTTGGTCAATACGGGTGTCGCGGTGATGCCCATCATCGCCCGCAACTCCGCGCGCGCGATTTCCGCGAGCGCACCGTCGTCTTGCTCAGCCAGGTGTTCCGCCTGCGCGCCGCCGATGAACGCGCGCACGAGCACGTGACCCGCCGGCGCGCGATGGTCGAATTTGGTAGACGACCACGAACACGCGATGATCTTGCGTTTCTCGCTGCGCGGCACGACAAAGCCGAAACCGTCGAGTGGATGGGCCATCTCCGCGCGCCTGAATCCCAACGACACGGTTGCGGTCGAAACGTACCGAATCGCCCGCAGAGAATCGGCCAGCGCAGGCGCGATCGGCGCGACGAGATTCGCCGTCGCGTACGCCGGCGTCGCAAACACGATTTCATCAGTGTTAAGGTGCGCGCCATCGCTCAGCGCGATATCGTACGCGCCTTCATTGTGCGTCACCGCGACGACACGACGATTCGCCAACAGCGCATGCTGATCGAGCCGCGCGACGAGTGCGTCGGTCATCTGCTGCAAGCCGCCGCGCAATGTCATGAACATCGAAGTGGTCGGTTTGCCGCTGCCGTTGCCGTTTCCGTTTCGATTTCCATTGCTCGCGCGTTTTTGCGCGAGCACGCCACGCAGCAGCCCGCCGTGCTTTTTCTCCATATCCAGGAACCGTGGAAAGGTGCTCTTGAGGCTCAGGTTTTCCGCGTCAGCGACGTAAATTCCCGCGATCATCGGTTCGGCAATCTTGTCAAGCGCCTCCGCGCCGAGCCGCCGCCGCACGAAATGCGACAGACTTTCGTCGCCATCCTCTGCGCGCGGCGGAATGAACGCGTCCATCCCCATTCGCAATTTGCCGCGCCACGAAATGAGAGACGACTGCAGGAATGGCGTGATCTTCGTCGGAATAATCAGCATCACGCCGTCGGGCATCGCGCACAGTTGCTCGCGACTCCACACGAACACTTTGCGCCCTGCGTCATTCGTGCCGATCAGCTCATCGCCCAAGCCGAGGGCGCGGCACAGTTCGAGTGCGGCGGGCTTGGTCGTCAGGAACGAATCGGGCCCGCCTTCGACGACGAAACCTTGCTCGCGCGCGGAGACGATCTTGCCGCCAAAGTACGGCGCGCTCTCGATCAGCGTATAGTTGACCGCGCCGCCTCCGCGCGTGTGCAAATAGTACGCGGTTGCAAGTCCCGCAATCCCGCCGCCGATGATGGCAACTTTTTTCATCGTTTCACCATGTGACGTGAGGCGAGTGGCGAGTGACGAGAGATATTTCCCGACGCTCGGCGCACGTCACTCCTCACCCAAGCAATTGAAGAGTTTCCACAATAGGTCGATACACGCACGTAAAGATCGGCGTGTCGCGCAGCGTGTAGCGTCGCGCCTCGGTGCCGCGCAGCGCGATCACAAGTTGCTGAAACGCGGCGAGGTCTTCGGTCTCGTACGAAACGACAAACTCCTGGTCGTCCAAGCCGGTCGAATAGAC
>Ga0163210_1000536_pt1 | contig 16130 bp, 14 predicted proteins | sample Kivu_220m_FD_113536 | JGI IMG/M metagenome (GOLD analysis project Ga0163210, IMG submission 113536) | Freshwater microbial communities from Lake Kivu, Western Province, Rwanda to study Microbial Dark Matter (Phase II) - Kivu_220m | ecosystem: Environmental > Aquatic > Freshwater > Lake ...
AAGAAGGTCTGTCCCCATCTCCACATCCCTATCCAGAGTGGTGATGACGAGATCCTCAGAAGGATGAACAGAAATTACAGTCGATCTTTTCTCTTCAATCTCATCCAAGAGCTCCATCAGGCCATCCCAGGGGTTTCCATTGGGGCCGATGTGATCGTAGGGTTTCCTGGAGAGACCGAAGAGAAATTCAAGAGGACCTATGAATTGATCGAATCGCTCCCTTTCTCCTATCTCCATGTCTTCCCCTTTTCAAAGAGAAAAGGAACCCCTGCCTTTCAATATGCTCAGGCCGTGGATCAGGGAGACATCCCCCGGAGGGCAGAAGCCATGAGGGAGTTGGGGAAACAGAAACGCCGGACTTTCTATTCCAGGTTTCTCCATCAAGAGTTGAATGTGCTGGTGGAAGAGCAAAGAGAAAAAGGGACTGGAAGGTGGAAAGGATTTTCACAAAACTATATCCCTGTGCTGCTCACCCCTGAAGGAATCGCAGGAGGGAATGTCGATTGGATCAATGAGGAGTGGACGGTGAAGGTGACGGACTGCACGGAAACAGGTCTGGTGGGGCGGGTGATGGAGAGGTCAAGTGGATGAAGAGAGATTCGCTTCTTTAAGAGAACTGGAGACTCGTCTGGGTTATCAATTCAATCAGATCGAATGGTTGGACCAAGCGCTCACCCATAAGTCATTTATTCATCAGACGAACACACCAGTGAAAGAATCAAATGAGGTCTTAGAATTTCTGGGTGATGCCGTCCTCAACCTTGTCGTAAGCCACCTTCTCCTCAAGACCTTTCCCGAAGCCCATGAAGGGATTCTCTCCATGCGGAGAGCCCACCTCGTGAAGCGGAGTTCACTCGCACATCTCTCCAAGGAAATTCGACTGGAGGATCATCTCCTTCTGGGAAAAAGCGAGCTCATCGATGGTGGAAGGAAAAAATCTTCCATCTTGGCCAACACCTATGAAGCTCTGATTGGAGCGATCTACATGGATTCGGGGTTTGATCGAACCCTGGAGGTCCTCCGGCATCACCTCGGGCCTTATCTTCAAGCTGAAATTCCATCCCTTCTTTATAATGACTACAAAAGCCTCCTCCAAGAACAGGCACAACGAACCCAACGACGGTCTCCCAAATATCAGGTCTTGCAGGAGGAGGGCCCGGACCACGACAAACGATTCCAGGCCTCCGTCTCCATTGGAGGGGAGGTGAAAGGGGTCGGATGGGGAAAGAGCAAGAAGGAAGCCGAACAGGAAGCCGCAAAAGGTGCCCTGGAAGAGCTCAAAATGTCAAATGACGAGGTTCAAAGTTCAAATGAAACCTAAATGACTCAATGCGAAAGTCCAAAAAGAACACCCATTTTATTTTGATATTTGAACTTCGGAATTCCTTTGACATTTGGATTTTGAAATTTGAAATTAGGAGCCTGATAAATTAGGCTCGCGTCAGATTAAAGAAACTTCTTGGAGAAGGAATTCGATGAACCCATTAATCATTCCCGTTTTTCTCCCTTATCTCGGTTGCCGTCAGCGTTGCCTCTTCTGCAACCAGAGGGTGACAGCAGAAGAAGTTCCTTCCCCTCTTTTCGTTCGAAATTTCATACAGAACTCCATGAAGGAACTGTCCTCCAATGGGATGAGAGAGAGACAGATTGCTTTCTACGGCGGAAGCTTTACAGCAGTCGGCAGGGAAGACCAGATTCGTTATCTGGAAGCGGCTCGGCCATTTCTTGCCTCGGGCTTAATCGGCTCCATTCGCATCTCCACACGGCCCGATGCCTTAGACGAAGACGCTCTCGCCCTGCTTAAAGCTTACGGGGTGAAAACCGTTGAGATCGGAGCCCAATCAATGATGGACGAAGTTCTCTTCCTCTCCCGGCGAGGCCACTCTGGAGCAGACATCGTCTCTGCCGCGGTGCGACTCAAGCAATTCGGCTTCGAGGTGGGACTCCAGCTGATGATTGGACTTCCCGGAGATACTTACGAACTTTTTGTCGAAACCATGGATCGGGTCATCAACCTCAAACCCGATTTTTTAAGAATCCACCCTACCCTGGTGCTCAGGGGGGCTCCCCTTGAGACCCTCTGGAAAACCGGAAGATATGCTCCGCTCTCTTTAGAAGAGACGATTCGCTGGCTCAAGAAGGGATTGCTGACGGCAGAAAAATTTGGGATCCGGGTGGCACGCCTGGGTCTGCAACCCACCGAGGGCCTGGAGAAACATTTCCTCGCAGGCCCCTACCACCCTGCTCTTCGTCACTGCGTTGATTCGCAAATCGCTTTTGACATGGCGGAACATCTCCTTCGGAACAATTCAGGAGGATCCCATGCCCTCTTTCTCTGCAATCCCAGGGAGATCTCGAACCTCAGGGGCCAGCGAAATGAAAACGTGCGGAAGTTAAGAGAACAATTTGAATTGAGAGCGATTTCCGTTCAGGGACTCGAGCAAATAGCCAGAGGGCAGCTCTGTCTGCAAAGACCCGGCGGAACTACTTCGATTACAAGAAAGGATCTCATTTGTTGAACATGAAAAATCACTCCAAGCGCTTCATTTTAGGCGTGGGTTGTTTCGTTCTCCTCGCGAATTTTCTCATGGCATGCGCATCCAAGCGCCCCATCCCAATAGAAAGACGGATTCCTCCCCCGGAGCAGAAAGTCGTTCTCAAAGAGGGAGCACCCGCCGTTCAATACGGAATGGCTTCCTGGTACGGGAAAGATTTCCACGGGAAACCGACTTCAAGCGGTGAAATCTACGATATGTACCAGCTCACCTGTGCCCATAATACCTTTCCTCTCGGCACCCGGGTGATGGTCACCCATATGGAGAACGGAAAATCGGTTGAGTTGAAGGTGAACGATCGAGGCCCCTTTGTGAAAGATCGGATCATCGACCTCTCTTACGCCGCCGCACAGCTCATCGGGATGTATGAAAAGGGAACTGCCTATGTGAAGGTGGAGACCATCGGCCCGGTCATCGAACAGGTAGAAAGGTTCACACTCCAAGTGGGTTCCTTCTCAGATCAAGAAAATGCCCAGAGGGTCGCTGAGCAGCTGCGGAAAAACTTTGACGGCGTCTATGTCACGACGATAGAGACGCAAACCCAGACCTATCACCGGGTCAGGGTCGGACAGTTCGACAGGAGAGAAGACGCCTTGGGCACAGCAGAAAAACTCTCCCAGATGGGGTATAAGGTCCTGGTGACAAGCCGGTAATTACAAGATCGCAAAGCGCATGGGGCATAGCGCATAGAGGGAAAACCAAATTACAAGGCATTGCACTCAATTAGCCTTTAGGTTGAACCTAACCCTTCCGCCTGACACCAAACGGGCTTCCTAAGCCTTAACCGAAACACCCTTCTTAAACAACCTTCCAGCAACGCACGGCATGGCCCTGGTTTACCCGATAGACACCAATTTCTTCTTTCCGGCATCGGTCCTCCACCAAAGGACATCTTCCCTGAAACTTACAACCGGGAGGCGGGTTAAAAGCGCTGGGCACTTCGCCCATGAGGGCTGGTTGTTCACGACGGACATCCGGATCGGGAGAAGGAACGGCTGACAGCAAGGCCAACGTATAGGGGTGCAGGGGATGTTCGTAAAGTTCATCCGCGGGGGCGTACTCCATAATATGGCCAAGGTACATGACCGCCACCGTATCGCTGATGTAACCCACCACATTCAGGTCGTGCGAGATGAAGAGATAACTCAACTGCAACCTATGTTGTAATTCTTTCAGGAGATTGATAATTTGAGACTGTATGGAAACGTCGAGAGCCGAGACCGGCTCGTCGCAGACAATCAGTGCGGGCTCAACGCTCAAGGCACGAGCGATACCGATTCTCTGCCTCTGGCCTCCGCTGAACTCATGCGGATAAAAACGAGCTGCTTCGGATGCAATCCCGACCATCTCCAAGAGGTTCCGGACTCTCCCGTCTCTGTCCTCGCGGCCCCTCACGCCCAAGGTGCGCAGCCCCTCATCGATCGATTGCCCTACGGTCATTCGGGGATTGAGGGACCCGAACGGGTCCTGGAAGATGATCTGCATTTCTTTCCGCAACGGCTTTAATTCCGCCTGGGAGAGCCTGCTGATCTCTTGCCCTTTGTAGACGATGCTTCCGTCATCCGGTTCCAGAAGTTTGAGGAGGAGCCGACCAATCGTCGATTTGCCACAACCGCTCTCGCCCACCAGGCCCAAGGTCTTCCCCTGGTAGATCTCAAGGTCCACCCCATCCACAGCCTTCACCCATCCGACCACTTTTTGCAAGAATCCTCTGCGGACCGAGAAATACTTGCGCAGCCCTTCCACTTTCAGAATTCGACCGTCCGATAGATGATTCTTTCCGGCACTGAGTTTTTCATCGTCCATAGAGCACGGGGCATCGGCTTAAATGCCCTCCTCCGTAATCACACATCTCCGGAAATTCGAATCTGCACCTCTCAATCGCGAAGGGACACCGGGGGTGAAATGGGCAGCCCTCCGGTTTAAACGCGGGGTTGGGAACCGTCCCCGGAATGCTGTGAAGAGCCTTCCCTCGTTTGGCGCGAATGGGCAATGAGGCCAACAGGCCCTGGGTATAGGGGTGCCGGGGATCATGGAAAATATGTCTGACCTCTCCTTGCTCCGCGATCACCCCTGCATACATCACATAGACCCGGTCCGCAATGTTCGCAACGACGCCGAGGTCATGCGTGATGTAGAGAAGGGACATCTCCCTTTTTCGTTTCAACTCACGAAACAGGTTCAGGATCTGCGCCTGAATGGTCACATCCAGAGCCGTCGTTGGTTCATCAGCGATGACGAGCTCAGGATGGCAGGCCAGGGCCATGGCGATCATAACACGCTGTCTCTGTCCGCCACTCAACTGATGGGGATAGTCCTTCAGCCGTTCCTCGGGCGATGGAATTCCCACATCTTTCAGGAGCTGGATGCATCTCTTTCGGGCTTCTTCCTGATCTACCTTTTCATGAACCAGAATGGCCTCTCCGATCTGTTCCCCAATGCTGAACACCGGGTTGAGAGAGGTCATGGGTTCCTGAAAGATCATGGCAATGCGCCTGCCGCGAACCTTTCGCATTTCATCCTCGTCCAAATCCAAAAGGTTCTGGTGATCCAAGAAGATCTTGCCATCCATGATCCTGCCCGGCGGCTGCGGGAGAATCCGCAAGATCGTCAGGGCGGATACGGTCTTTCCGCAGCCGGATTCTCCCACCAGGCAGACCGTTTCTCCTCTTCGGAGCTCGTAGCTCACCCCGTCGAGGGCGCGAGCGACCCTGCTGTCACTGTAGAAGTAGACCTTTAAGTCCTTTACGGAAAGCATCACGATCGTTCTCTCAGTCTCGGATTCAGAATATCCCTCAGCCCTTCGCCAAACAGATTAAACGACAGCACCACGATCAGGATCGCAACGCCCGGGATGAACGTCAGCCACGGAGCATCGAAGATGAAATTCTTGCCGTCGGACAGGATGTTTCCCCACGTGGCGTGGGGTGGGGGAACCCCCAATCCGAGAAAGCTCAGCCCTGCCTCAGTCAAAATCGCTGTGGCGATGCCGATGGTCGCAGAAACCAAGACAGGGGCAATGGCGTTGGGAATCATGTGGCGAAAAATGATCCGCCAGTTGCTGACCCCAAGCGCGTGGGCAGCCGTCACGAAATCCTGTTCTCTGAGGGATAGAAACTCCGCTCGCACAAAGCGTGTCGTTCCCATCCAACTCGTCAGTCCGATCACGACCATGATATTGTAAAGGCTGGCGGGGAGGAGTGCCACGACGGTGAGGATCAGAAAAAAACTTGGAAAACACAGCATGATGTCGACAAACCGCATGACGAGCGTGTCGATGGAGATCGTCTTCCTCCAAAGCACCCTCGCCCATCCTGAAGGTTCCCTTCTCCCTTCGTTCCGTTTCCACCCTCTGGAAAAAATGAAAAGGGTGCTCCCACCCACCAAGAGCAGGATGCCCACCGCCGCTTTCCCCGCGACAGACAAGCCTATACCCAGAAGCCAGACGATCATCACGAGCATCTGGTCAGCCCGGACAGCGTTCTGTCCATAATAGCCTGAGATCCCCCCCAGCAGGATTCCGATGAATACCGCAATGCCCACAGCCACAAACCCAACGGTGAGCGAGACCCACGCCCCCTGCAGCATTCTCGAAAACACGTCTCGTCCAAGTTCATCGGTGCCAAAAAGATAGAGCCCCAGCCGGGGTATTCGATCGGATCCAAGGATTTCGGATTTGGGAGACGACAGAGGAGGTCGCAATTTTTCCTCCAGCCGAACCACCGCCGGATCGAAGAAAGGCTTCGTTCCAGACGTGAGGATCAGTCCCCCGAGCGCGATGAGAAAGAAAAAGACAAAGATGAAAAGCCCCACGAAGGCAAGCCTGTTCTTGGTGAGGAGGCGCCAAAATTCTCTCCACTGGCTTTCCCGGGAAGCCACGGGTTTTTCCATTCCTGGAGGTTGAAGAAAACGCTCCGCTTCTTTGGCACTCACAGTCGTATCCTCGGATCGACCACCATATACAGCACGTCTGAAACAAAAGTCCCCATCAGGACCAACACGGCAGAGATAAAATTAACGGTCAGGACGATGGGGTAGTCTCTTGCCAGAATCGCCTCGTAGGCCATTCGCCCCATCCCGGGCCAGGCGAAGATCGATTCAATAATCACCGACCCCCCGATCAGGCCTGGCAAGATGAGACCAAACATGGTGACAAAAGGCAACAGGGCATTGCGCAGGGCGTGCTTATAGTGAACCTGTTCCTCAGGAACACCCTTCGCCCGGGCAGTCCGGACATAATCTTGACTTTCCACTTCCATCATCTGGCTCCTGACATATCGTGACAAGACTGCAATGCCACCCGTCGCTCCCAGGACCGAGGGGAGAAGAAGATGCCAGACTCTGTCCATCAGCCAACGAAGCCAAGACGTGTTGCCTAATCCGAATGTCTCCATGTCGATAACGGGGACGTGCAATGTGCTGACGACAAGGATAATCAGAATATAGGCAAAAAAGAAACCGGGAATGGAGATCAAAAGATAGGAAAAAAAAGTGGCGCTGCGGTCGTAGACCCCTCCCCGAAAAATGGCTGACCGAATTCCGATGGGAAAGGAGAGCGTCCAGGTCAGGACGGTGCCCACCACGAAGAGCAGGAGACTGTTCTTGAACCGTTCCCATATTTTCTTGAGGACAGGTTGGTTGTCCTTCCAGGACGCCGTCTTCCCCGTCAAAAGATCTCGATAAAAATAGGCGTATTGAATATAAAGAGGTTGATCGAGATGAAATTGTTGGCGGAATCGTTCCACCATCTCCGGCGTGAACTTGGGATTGAGTGGATCCACCTGGCTGGGTTCGCCGGGGGCAAGGTGAATGACGAGAAAGGAGATCACGGAAACAAAAAACAGGGTGATGATCTTCTGAATACTGCTCCGCGCAATGAAAGACAGCATGCATTATCCCTCGGGGCTCAAAACAGGGACTTCGGGAAGCTTGATCCACCGATTGAAATAGAACATATAGTTTCCCGTTTGGGTGGGTTTGATCTTTTTATAGATCACCTTCCCCTCCCCGTCCGTTTCCTTAACCACAATCCTTTTGTCCAGGACCGCCGTCCACCTGCCCACGTAGAGAAAGGTGTAAGGCTGCTCCCTGGCAATGATCTCATGCAGCGCGTGACAGTACCGCACCTGTTGCCCATGATCATATTCCTGCCGGATCTTGATGATGAGATCGTCCGCCTCCTGGTTCTTGAATCCTACGAAATTGAGCTGATACGGATCGGTTTGGCTGGAATGCCAGATCTGGTAAAGGTCCGGCTCAATCCCCATACTCCAGCCCAGGATCAATGCATCGAAGTCCAGTTTATTCACCCGTTCCTGAATGAAGACGGCCCATTCTAAAAGATCCGTCCGGACATCGATCCCGATTCGTTTCCAGGCATCCTGGGCAACCGTCAGGATCGCTTTGCGAAGCTCGTTGCCGCTGTTGGTAATCAAGGTGAATTGTAATCTCTTCCCATTCTTCTCGAGCCACCCTTCTTGATTGCGTCTCCACCCTGCCTCCTCGAGGATCTTCAGAGCCCCTTGCGGGTCGTAGGGAAGGGGGCTGATGCTGGGGTTGTAATAATCGGTCTGCTTCGCGAAAGGCCCGGTAATTCGTTCCCCCTGACCGAAGAGGACGAATCGAATGACCTTGTCCACATCAATGGCCATGCCGAGGGCGCGCCGGATCCGAGGGTCATTGAACGGCTCGCGTCGCATGTTGTAACCGATATACGTGTAGCCAAAGGACAGCCCTGAGAACCTCTGATAGGATGGGTCCTGTCGCAGACGCTCGACCTGATGGGGACGAACCGCGTAGGCATCTGCTGTTCCGGCGTAGAACTCCATCTCTTGAGTCAAGGCGTCTGGGATGATCCGATAAAAATACTGCTGGTAATCGGGGGGCCCCTCCCAATAACGGTCGTAACGATCCAAGCGGATGTACTGGTCCGATCGCCACTCCTTAAAGACGAAAGGACCACATCCGATCGGATGGCGGTTGAACCGGCTCTGCCGCATGGAGAAGGTTTCAGGGTTTTTCCCGGACTGGATCGCCTCTTTCCTGAGGGCTTCATCATTAAGGAGATGCTCCGGAAGCATACCCATCCCCCATGTCCCCAGGGCTGGCGAATAAAGCCGTTTGTAGACAACCCGCACGGTAAAGGGATCGACAACCTCCACCGCCTTCACCGGTTCATAGTCCGAGAGACGCGGCGATAGGTTCTTGGGATTCATGATGCTCTCATAGGTAAACTTGACATCATAGGCATCAAAACGGTGACCATCATGAAACATCACGTCAGGGCGCAGGTGAAACAGGATGACGGGATTATGTTCGGTAGAGGGCAGAACCTCACGGAGGTAGGCTTGTCTCTTGCTCGGCTCCACCTCTGGTGGAATTTGGACATACTTCTCACCGGAAAAGGTCGCAAAATACCTTTCTCCAAGAATCTTGGAAAGATTCTGAAAAAGGAACTGGTCCACCTCCCTGAGGCGTAATTTAATTCTGACCGGCGCCTTCACCCGGAGGGTCACTTCCTTGGCCGACCCGGCCGCTTTCGCCTCTTTCTCTCCACGGATAACAACGAATTCTTTGGCAGGCAATAGGGAGATCTCTCTGATGTTGTCCAGAGAGGCTCTGACTTCGGGGGGGGTTGGCAGGGTTCCCCCTCTGGCTTGCTGTAGGAGGCGGACCACTGCTTCAGGTCCCGATTTTCCGATCTGGGGAACCGGGGCATCTTCGTTGACGTAAAAGTAGACCTCTTCGTAGATCTCCCAGGATTTGGCCAGTCGACCTCTGAAACGGAGGTGTTCGTCGTAATCGATCAAGCCTTCGAAGACCAGTCCATTGATATCGCTGCTTGCCGAATCTGCCGAAAGGATCGGATTGAGGAGGCTGGCGTCCCCGATGGATGCTGTAATATACTGTCTGAGACGGTCTGGATTCCCTCTGGACTGCTGCTCATAGGTCGGAACCCAAAAATACGACTGCAACAGGAAGAGGATTACCGTCACAGGCGTCACAATCAGAATCTTACGGACGGTCATGTGCTGATTTCATCCTCCCGTGCCCTTGGCAGCCCAAACGACAGTCGGTCTCATACGTCAGGGGCAATTTGATATAGAAGCATAGTCGATTCAGAAACCTCTGTCAAATCCACGGCCCCCACATTTACCATTTGATTTTCTCAAAAAAAATGTATTATCATTTTCTTGTTGAGCGATGAGAGGCCTGTCCTCCTTCAGGGGAGCCTGAAATTTCCGGAGGAGCTTTTTAATGGATCAAGAGAAAATTCTCTATTTCAAGGGACTGCTTGAAGGAAGGCTTCGTGACCTCGTGGAAGAAGCGGGAAAAGCATGCAGTGACATGCGCCAGGAGAATGATGGCGACTTCCCCGATCCGACGGATCGCGCTTCCCTGGAATCGGATCGAAATTTTCTGCTGAGGATTAAGGACCGCGAAAGGAAACTGATCTTAAAGGTGAAGGAAGCTCTGGATCGGATCGACAACGGGAGCTTTGGCATCTGCGAATCCTGCGGAAAGCCCATCTCGGAAAAGAGGCTGATGGCCAGACCCGTCACCACCCTGTGCATCGACTGTAAGACCGAGAGGGAGCGTCAAGAGCGGGTCGAGCGACAGAGGGGGACAAGGCCCAAAAGCAGCTTTCCCTCCTAGCGTGCACTCGAAAGAAGACCTTTCATGCCCGAGCTGAGAAAAGATCCCATTCACGGAAGATGGGTCATCATTGCCACTGAGAGAAGCAGGCGGCCCTCGGATTTCGTGCCTGAGGAGCGAAAGCCCGTCGGTGGTTTTTGCCCCCTCTGTGAAGGGAATGAAGATCGGACACCGCCGGAAATTATTGCCTACAGGGAGAACGGGACGTTACCAAACGCTCCCGGATGGACACTTCGTGTCGTGTCCAACAAGTTCCCCGCCCTCCGAATTGAGGGGGATTTGAATCGCGAAGGGGAGGGCATTTACGACAAGATGAATGGAATCGGGGCCCACGAGGTGGTGATTGAAACCCCGCGCCACGACGAAACCTTGGCCACCATGTCTGCCAAAGGAGTTACCCACGTCCTGACAGCCTATCGAGACCGGATTGCCGATCTCAAAAACGATCACCGGCTCCGATACGTACTCGTCTTCAAGAACCACGGGATGGCAGCAGGGGCCTCCCTGGAACATTCCCATTCTCAGATCATTGCGCTCCCCATCATCCCCAGGCGGGTGGCAGAAGAGATCGATGGGGCGAAAAATTATTTCAACTACAAAGACCGGTGCGTCTTCTGCGATATTATCCGTCAGGAAATCCAACAGAAGAGCCGTCTCATCCTTGAAAATCCTGCCTTCGTCTCGATCGCTCCTTTTGCCTCCCGATTTCCCTTTGAGACATGGATTCTTCCCAAGACTCACTGCGCCAGTTATGAGCATATGGAATCCTCTCTGTATGAACAGGCTGCCCAGATTCTTTCCGAAACGTTGAGAAGGATAAACCGGGTTCTGAGCGACCCGCCCTATAACTATGTCATCCATACCTCCTCCTTTTCGGGATTGGAAACAGAGCACTACCATTGGCATATCGAAATTATGCCCAAACTGACCAAGGTTGCTGGGTTTGAATGGGGGACCGGGTTCTATATTAACCCCACCCCTCCTGAAGAGGCTGCAGAGTTTTTGAGAGAGGCAAAGTAGTTTTCCATGTCTGACCGTCCCGATGCGTATGCGCTTTTGACAAAGATCATTGAACTCTCCACAGCACCACTGCCGATCAAGGATAAATTGGACCAGATGCTCCAGGCAATCAAAGAAGCTTTTGGCGCGGAACAGACCCTTCTCTTGAGGCGAGAAAAGATCGTCGAAAATGGATTTCTCTGGAGGCTCGCTTCAGAAAAAAAACCCTTTTGGGCTGGAGAGGAATCCTCCCTTCCTCAAGAATACGTCCATCCGAAAGAGAAGGAAATGCTCCGCCCGCCCTTTGCCTGCTTTCCTCTTTTTGATAAGGAAACCCTCCAGGGAACCCTCTATATCGGTTTCCCCCAGAATCGAAGGGTATCCCCCGAAGAGATGGATCTTCTTGCCCTCATCACGAAGGAAATGGGAGAAGCCATTCAGATCTCTCATCTCAACCAAAGAGTGGGGCAGGCCTCCTCTGAATTGACGGCGCTCCATGAGATGGGAAAGGCGGCCACTTCCACCTTGAAGTTACAAGAACTTCTTGAGTCGATCGTCAAAACGGGTTTGAGAATCCTTCAGGCGCAGGGGGGTGTCCTGAGGGTTGAAGATAGGACGACCAAGGAGTTAAAGGTTCACTGGAGCTCCGGAGACTACTCGAAGCATCCCCTCGACGAAAAGATCGCCAAAAGGGTTCTGATGAGCCAAACCCCTTTTCTCCTCAATCATTCCGGGAAGGACAACCCCATGCGCTCCATCCTCTGTGTTCCCCTCCGTTCCAGGGAACGGGTTTTGGGAACCCTGGCCTTTTATGACAAGGAGACGGACCCTTCCAGATTCGATGAGAGGGATTTCCAGCTGTTGCTGACCATGGCAAACCAGATGTCCTTTGCCATTGAGAACGCGTTGACCCATCACCAAACGTCTCAGTTGGCCTGGGAAAATGAGAAGCGGGTGAGAGAGCTGACCATTCTCTGGGAACTCAGCAAGGCCCTTCTGACCACCGTCAATTTCGATCACATCGTTCAGATGACCCTGACGGCCATCACGATCGGTGCAGGGCTTGGCTTCAATCGAGCGTTGCTCTTCATGGTGAATGAAAAAACCGGAATGCTCGGAGGAACAACGGCTGTGGGCCCGGATAACGCCGAAGAGGCAGGAAGGATCTGGGCTACCCTTTCCAAAGAGAAAGGGAGGCTTTCGGACTTAATCGGACGCCTCGATTTTTCTAAGGACGAAAATTCTGCTTTGAACAATTTGGTGAAGGAAATCCGTATTCCTCTCGAGATCAAAGACTGCATTCTGTCGAAAACGGTTCTTGAAGGGAGGTCCTTTAACATTCGGTTTCCTCAATCGGAGGGGGCCTGGGTTCAAACCGCTTGCGAAAGAGGCTGCCAGCTGGGTTCTGAAATCGGCTGTCATGTCGGAAAACATTTGAGCCGGGACCCCGTGGTGTACTCTTTTGCCACGGTTCCCCTTTGGGGAAAGGGAAAAGTGATCGGGGTGATCGTGGTCGATAACCTTTACAACCAGAATCCCATCACCGACGAGGATGTCCAGATCCTGACCATGTTCTCCTCCCAGGCAGGGTTGGCGATTGAGAATGCCATCCTCTACAGGAATTTGGAGGAGGTCCATCAGAGGCTCAAAGAGACGCAGACCTTCCTCCTCCACCAGGAAAAGATGGCTGCGCTCGGGGAGCTCTCCTCCACCGTCGCCCACGAAATCAGGAATCCCCTCGTCTCGATTGGCGGGTTTGCGCGGCGTCTCTATCGGTCCGTTCCGGATGAGGCCCCGGAAAAACGATACACACAAACCATCATGATTGAGGTCTCCCGGCTGGAGAGAATTCTCAGCGACCTCTTGGATTACACCCACAAGGAGTCTCTGACCTTTGGAGAGGTGGACCTTCGGGAAATTTTTGAGGAAAGCTTTTCAATGGTTTCGCAAGACCTCCATAACGGGGACGTGAAGCTCTTGAAGGAATACCCGGAGGTGATTCCAAAGGTCAAGGGAGATCAGCGACAGCTCACACAGGTTTTCTCCAATCTCTTCGACAACGCCTATGAGGCTATGAAGGGGAAAGGAACGCTTTCTCTGCGTGTCCATCCTGTTTCGAAGAACGGGTCGCTTTTTGTCCGGATCGAAGTGGAGGATACCGGAAACGGGATCGACCCTGAAAACCTCCACAATATCTTCAACCCCTTTTACTCCACAAAGGAATCTGGATTGGGTCTGGGGTTACCCCTCGTTTACAAGATCATCGCCTCCCACCGGGGCCAGATTGAAGTGGACAACCGGCCTGGAGAGGGAGTGACGTTCATCATCACCCTCCCTGCAGCAACGCAGGAGGAGAAGAAACAAACAAGCGCTTAGCGGATTTATCAACAGCGAGGTGAGCTCATGAAGAAGATCCTGGTCGTGGATGACGAGGAGAGCATCCGGTTCCTTTACACGGAGGAATTGGAGGAGGATGGGTTTTCCGTGGAGGCAGCCAAAAACGGTGAAGAGGCCCTGGAGAAAGTCTCGGTCTTCAAACCCGACCTGATCACCCTCGACATCAAGATGCCTGGAATGGACGGAATTGAGACCCTGAAGCGAATCCGGGAAGTGGATCGAAAACTTCCCATCATCATGTGTTCCGCCTATGGGGAGTATAAACAGGATCTGACCACCTGGGCTTCGGATGCTTACATTGTGAAGTGCGCCGACCTAACGGAATTGAAAACAACCATTCGGAGGCTTCTGGGACTCTCATGAAAATCAAGAAAGCGGTCCTTCCGGCTGCGGGTTTTGGTACACGGTTTCTTCCTGCCACGAAAGTGGTCCCGAAAGAACTGTTGCCCGTTGTTGACAAACCGACCATCCAGTACATCATGGAGGAAGTGGTCAAAGCAGGCATTGAAGAGGTTGTCCTCGTCACGGGAAGAGAGAAGGGCTCGATCGAGGATCACTTTGATACTTCCGTGGAACTTGAAGATCATCTCAGAAAGAAAGGGAAGAAACAACTCCTCAAAATGGTCCAGGACATTTCCGAAATGGTCATGCTTGTCTCTGTCAGGCAGAAGGAACCCCTGGGACTGGGGCACGCCATCCTGTGTGCCAAAAAGCTCGTCGGAAATGAACCTTTTGCAGTGCTGCTGGGCGACGATCTGATCGACGCGACGGTCCCCTGCATCAAGCAGATGATAGAGGTCTATGACGAGATGGGGGGGGCCGTGATTGCAATTCAAAAAGTGCCTAAGTCGGAAACCCATCTCTACGGAATCATTCAAGGCAGGAAGGTGAGAGAGCGGGTTTACCGCGTGGAGGGGATGATTGAGAAACCGAAGCCTGGAACAGCCCCTTCCCGTCTGGCCATCATTGGAAGATACATTCTTCCTCCTGAGATCTTCGATCGGCTCGAAAAAGTTCAACCGGACGGAAGAGGTGAAATCCAGTTGACCAACGGACTGAAGGAGTTGATAAAGGAGATGCCAGTTTTCGGTTATGAGTTCATCGGCGACCGTTACGATGCAGGCGACAAATGGGGATACCTTGAAGCAAACATCGCTTTTGGGCTAAAGCAACCGGAGATTGCTCCGAAACTAAAACGCTACTTGAGAAAGTTAAAGGTTAGGGGTTAAAGGTTTGAGGTTTGAGGCAAATTCACAGGAGATGCTGAAAAGAGTTCAGCATGACAAGAAAAGGCGTGTCATTCCGAACTTGTTTCGGAATCTTAAGTTAGTTATTAGTTTTTTGGCGTCCAACCTCTAACAGGCTTTGTGGGGCAGTAGCTCAGCTGGGAGAGCGCCAGAATCGCACTCTGGAGGTCGCCGGTTCGATCCCGGTCTGCTCCACCATTTATTCAATGGTCTTTGCCTGTTGCTCCTCATTTCCCGCTGTACTACCCTCCCCATTTCAAAAGATCCCTTTTTGAAACAAAGCTCCATTCCCTTTTCAGTTGTTGGTTAATTGCAAATGGGCCTGTTTTGTTGTAACCATTCTAATTGCTATTAAACCAACGAGAGGAGGATAAAAGATGGGAGCCAAAAAAGTGTTAGTCTTTCTGGGAAGCCCAAGGAAAAAGGGGAACAGCGCCATTCTCGCAGAACAGGTGATGGATGGGGCCAGGGCAGCGGGAGCTGAGGTCGAGAGCTTTTACCTCCACGGGATGAAGATCAAGCCTTGCACGGGCTGCGATGCCTGTCGCAGGAAAAATCAAAGAGATTGCATCCTGAGAGATGATATGACTCCTTTGTATTCAAAAATCCGGAAGGCAGATGCCATCGTGATGGCAACTCCCATCTACTGGTTTACGGTTTCAGCCCAGACCAAGCTTTTGATGGATCGCTGGTATGCCATGGGGGGTGAGGAGGGATATCCATTCGAAGGAAAAAGGTTCGGTATCGTCCTTGCCTATGGGGATGAAGACCCTTTTTCTTCAGGGGCAGTCAATGCCCTCCGGATGTTCGAGGATGCCCTCGGTTACGTGGGGGCAGAAATCGTGGGAATGATTTACGGGAGTGCCAGCAAAGCAGGGGAAATCAAGAAGAATAAAACCTTGCTGAAGAAGGCGTATCAACTGGGAAAGGATTTGGCTAATTGATTCTCTCCCGGCCCCAAAAGAACATGGGGAACACAAGAAAAGCAACCCCAGGAAACCTTGCGATTTCCTGGGGTTGCAGGCTCTCTCATTTCAGAATCGCACTCTTGGTTGTTGAGGTTTAACCCTGCCCTGCGCAGCCGTTGAGCAAAGAAGCAACGCCACCCGTTCCTTCTCAGCGGAGGGGATGTGAGAATGGTCCACCCGCTATTGAAGGCGAGCAGTTCTTTCCTCAAACTCCTTCCAGAACTTTTCCTCGGACTTCTTCCAGTAGGGACCCCAACGTGCGTTGAAAAACCCCTCCAGTTGTTTAAGCAGCCGCCTCCACCCAGGTC
>Ga0163210_1000538_pt1 | contig 16110 bp, 6 predicted proteins | sample Kivu_220m_FD_113536 | JGI IMG/M metagenome (GOLD analysis project Ga0163210, IMG submission 113536) | Freshwater microbial communities from Lake Kivu, Western Province, Rwanda to study Microbial Dark Matter (Phase II) - Kivu_220m | ecosystem: Environmental > Aquatic > Freshwater > Lake ...
ATCCACATTCATACCCGTACAGATGGACGTGGAATCAGCTGTGAAATCAGGAGAATAAGGAGTGCACATATCGGATCCCCAGAGCCCGCGGCCGTAAGTACTTGCCCGGATCACATCAGCGCTGACTGAATCGTTATCGTAGTAAATCTCCAACTCGGTGATCTCTGCATTGGCGGGCAGTCCGGTATGGAATGGAAGCCAGGTGCCGGTATTTTGATCTTTGTAATAGACCCCCGCGTCGGTACCTACGTACAACCCTTCGTCAGCGTTTTCATAATAAACGACGCTGCTCATATGGATCACCGGGAGGTTCCCGGAGATATTGGTCCACGACTGTCCTTTGTTGCTGGATTTGTAGATATAGTTCCCCAAGGTCATGTAAACAATATTGGCATCGGTGGGATGGGCTTCAAGATCGGTAGGGGTGCCACTGGCGGGAAGGTAAGAGGTCAGATCGGTCCAGGTGGGACTGGTTGCCAGGCAGTTATCGGTCCTGAAAAGCTTGTTGTCGTACCGGGCGGCATAGAGGATCCCGGTGCTGGCCGGGGACTGTTCAAGCACCGCCATGTTGGAGCTATTGCTTCCCCCGAGGTTGTTGGAGATCTTGGTCCAGGTAAGGCTGTTGGTGGATCTGACATCATTGCACCGCCACACATTCTTATAGCCGACAAACATCATCTTGACGTCCGATTCCCCGAGGATGAAAGGGGTGACCCAGGCTCCGCTCTCATTGATCCCGAAGGTGCCGTTTCCCGCGATGTGGAGTTCACTTCCGTTGTTGTGCAGGCGGTAGATGTCTCCGTAATAGATCGTGTAATAGGTGTAGGTGGCGTCGGTGTAGTCGACGGCACACTCCATGCCATCGCCCCCTCCCGACTGCACCCAGCCGGTTGCGTTGTATGTGTAGGTGCCGTTATCCTGGAAGCCGTTGATCACCTTCTCTTTTACCGTCTGGCTCTGCCCCAGTTTGTAAATCTGGCCGATGGTCATCGTTTCGGTCCGGTCGGTCCAGGTGGAGCCCCCGTTGGAGGTAAAATAGACCCCTCCGTCATTGCAGGCCCAGAGTTTCCCGTCAACAGGGGAGTAGGTGAGGAAGTGGCAGTCGGCATGCACTTCTGCCACCCCGCATCCGCCGTACCAGTGGGAGTTGATGGCCCAGGAGGTCCCGCCGTTGGTTGATTTCCAGACATCGACGCCCCCTGCATAGATGATCTCGGCATTGGTTGGGTCAGCAGCTAATGCCAGGTCGTACCAGCCCTGGCCTCCTGAACCGCTTCCGTCGCATGTCCAATCGAGGATATTGGGGGAGGTGGAGCGTGTGGAGAAATTCAGTCCGGAATCGGTGGAACGGTAAAGGCCAAGGAACCCGCTGCTGGAGTTGGAGATGAGGAAGTAGACATAGTTGGAGTTGGCTGCCGTAACGGCAATGACTCCCCGCTGAACGGAGCTGGATGGCAACCCGCTGGTGATGGCGGAGAATGACGTTCCATTATTGGAAGAGCGGTAAAACATGGGGGAAGGGGATGTTTTCGCAGAATAAACGATGTTGGGGTCGTTTGGTTTGAAGCAGATATCCTTGAAATTGCCGCTGGCGGTCAGGCTCCAGTTGGCCCCCCCGTCGGTCGACCGGTAGACGCCTCCACTGGTGGCGGTCAGGTAGATGGAGGAGTTGGTCGGATGCTGGATGATCTTGCCAACGGTCTTATTCCCCATCCCGGTACTGGAGGCTGACCAGGTCATGCCTCCGTCGAGGCTTTTAAACACCCCAAGTCCGGGTGCGTCACCGGCATCCCGGTCGCCGCTGCCGATCAAAATCTTGGAGCTATTGCTGTAATCAACCACGATGGCTGAGACGCCCAACGTAGGCAGGGTATCGGTGGTGGTGATCCAGTTGAAACCCCCGTCAGTGGTTTTCCAGAAGCCTCCGGAGGGGGAGCCGACAAAGAGCGTGTTTGTATTGGTCGGATGAAAGGCGATGACATTCAGCCTTCCCAGCCCCTCGTAACCCGGAGGACCCGGAGCCGGGATCTCGGAAGGGCCTAAAGAGACCCAGTTCCCTGAAACCGATTCACTGTTGTCGGCGAAGGCTTCGTAGGCGTTGAGAACGGCATCCGGGGCAGGGCGGGTCCCGTCGGAAGCCACCCTGCTCTGCATCATGTATTCCCAGCGCTTGTAGACTTTCCATCCACTGCTGCGGGTGACCGGCCGGTCGGCCCAGTAAAGGTCAAAGGCACGCTGAACCTGGAAGAAGTTGACATCCGGATCCTGCATCATATTGATCCAGTAAGGATAATCGGCCGTGTCGTTCACTGCATCAGGCTGAACAGGCTGCTGGGCAGCCGCAATGAATAGGAGGAAGAATCCCCCAATAAAGAGAATTATCTGTTTTTTCATGATGAGAATAAATAAACCAACTACAAAATTACATCAAGAAGAGGCAGGAATTACCCTCTTTCTATCTCCTGACAACGATTTTTTTGTTGATGATCCTGTCATCGAGATAGATTTTCAGCGTATAGAGGCCGTTTGGAGCATCCGGGAGATTCACGTCAAGGGAGGTGTTCCCCGAAACATGAAGATCACGTCGTTGCATGAGAATAGTTCCAAGGGTACTGATCACCTCAAATTTCAGGGTGATCTCCTTTGGGGAGTTGACCGATATGGTGAACTGTCCCTGGTTCGGGTTCGGAGAGACAATCAGGGTGATATCGCCGATCACTTCCGGGGTCCATACCGGATCGGTGAAGGAGACCACGATCGTATCACCTGAGGTGCATCCGCTGTTGGAAACTTCCGCCCAGTAGGTGTCGGAGGGGTTTCCCTGGTAAGAGACCGTGATGGTCTGGGAGGTCGCTCCGGTGTTCCAGAGGTAGGTGCACCCGGGATTTCCGGCATCCAGCAGGAGGGTTTCCGTTGATACGATGGTAGTATCGTTCCCAAGATCGACGATGGGGTTGGCGATGACGGTGACATCCAGCGGATCAGACCAGGGGGATTCATTGCACTGGTTTTCACTTCTGACCGATACCTGTGCCGCTCCCGAGAAGAGGGGATCCCAGGTCACGGTTCCCGTGGTCCCGGTGCCGGAAGTCGTTCCGGCTCCCGTGGGTTCCACCTTCCAGATATACCCTTCAGCATAAAGGGCTGGGGCTACCGTGTAGAGGGAAGAATCGGTCCCTTGGCACATGGAGGTAGGACCGGCGGGCATTTCCGGGATCTCGGGAAAAGGACGCAGGTGGATCATGAGTTCCGGGCTGGAGGATCCGGCGCCGCATCCATTCTCAGCCTGAACACTGATGCTGGCGTACCCGGTAAAGGTATTGCTCCAGTCGATGATCACGGCAGTATCATTCTGGTCCATGACGCCCGCGCTGTCGGGATCGAGCATCCATAGGTAGGAGGTGGCATTGATCACCGGGAAGATAGTATAAAGTGAATTGGGGTTGTTTTCACAAAGCAGGGTGTCTCCGGCAGGCGTATTGGGTGTTCCGGCGGGTGAACTGGCGTGGATGTAGCTGGTTTTGGTCAGGGTGTTGTAGTTGGTGCCGTCGCCAACGGTGAGCGTCACATTGAAGCTGCCTGCATTATTGTACAGGATGTTTTGCGGATTCTGGGCAGTGGAGGCTCCGGGAGTTCCGCCCGGGAACGTCCAGCTCCAGGAGGTGGGGTTGTTGGTGCTCAGGTCGGTGAAATTGACTGCATCGCCTCCGCAGATTTCCGTGTTGTCGGCTTCAAAATCTGGCACGGGACCTGCAGGGTAGGTGACCACAACAGCCGCTTTGTATCTGAAATAATTTTGCTTGGTCACGGTCACGATCATGGTATCCCCCACCGAAAGGGTTCCGGGAATGGAGATGTTTACCGAAGCACCTGTCCCGGTTGCGGTGCCCAGGATTTGATCCTCAAATGAAAGACAGATGAAAGAACCAGAATTGGCGGTCACGGCAAAGGAGGTGCTTCCTTCAAGGATCGTCGTACTATGGGTAACCGTGAGGTTAACGGGGACTTCCGAATAAACCACACTGAACGCGTCCCCGTGATGATGGAACAGGTGATAGGTCACCTCCTTGTTGCTGGTATTGTAAGGCCAGTTGGACTGGGAGAGGAAAATTTTTCCGGCCGCATTCCCGAAACAGGGGCGGAATCCCCTTGAAGCGGGGGTCGTTCCATAGGTCGGCATGAAATCTGACCAAAAATTATCCATCATCCCCCACACATAGGCGTCGTTGACGAAGCTATAGGAGACTTCGGAAGCGGCGATCAGTCCCAGTGCCCCTGCATTGTTCCCGTTGTAGGTGTAGCGGTGAAATTTCTCCGCGAAGCATTCGCTGCTCCAGTTGTATTTCCCTGTAAGGCAGTTGATGGAAAAAATGAAAGAGAGTTTGCCGGTGTTGGTGAGGCTGCTGATGTTGGAGTTGGAATAGGCGGGTTCACCCCAACCTGTTTCGGCTCCGTGATCGCGGTGCATCAGGCAGAAGGCCCCCGCATTGAGGGCGTTATTGATCGCGGTGGCCGTACCGCCGGTCCAGCAGCAGGGCATCTCCTGGGGTGTGGCCGGGATGTAATTTGTGCCGCTCGGGCCGAAATAATTGAGGACCATGCTGGTATTGGTGGCGGTCGACCAGGGAGCCGTCGCAGGGTTTCCGCTATAGACCTCATTGATCCGGGTAGGATCTTTCCCCTGCTCATATTTCCAGTAACCACCCACTGTCTCCGAACAGATTTGGAACCAGCGTTCCGTCTGCCAACCCAATGCCGTGATGGGTTTGTTGTAGAACAGGGCGGCGGTGGGGGGATTGCGTTCATAGCCCAGGAATTTGGAACACATGACCTGCAACTGGGTGTTGTTGTTGGCTGTCATCCGTGCCATGCAGATCTCCGGGAGCTGATCGTTGTCCACATCCCCGAAAATATTGTCGGAAGCGCAGTAGTTGCTGTAGATCGGGGCAATGACGTTGCTGTTGGTATTGGTTCCGTAATCTCCGAGGATCAGGATGGCGGAAGGGGCAGGGTTCCAGGTGTTATAGGCATTGTTGATGTAGGTTTCGATCGCTGAAGCGGTACTTCCACCGATGTCGTTCAGGGTTTTTATCATGGTTGAGATCCCCTCTTCGATCCGGAACTGGCGGATGGAATCGGCCCACGACTGAAATTCGGTTCCGTTGGGGCAGATGATCAGGTATTCACATCCGGGATCGTCGGTTGGTTCATGGATTCTGGCATCGTAATCGATCACGGGGAGGGAAGAGTAGTTGAGGATGGCATCTTCCAGGATCGGGTCCCAGAATCGGCTTCTGAGCCTGTCCTCGCCGAAATGGCCGTTCCCGCCAACAAACTCAATGTCAACCTTGAGATCCCTGTACACCACCAGCTCTTTGGTGACGGGGTTGTACTGGAAGGGGGTGATGCCTACCATGACCACGTCCACCCCGCGGAGTTTCATGGGGGCAGACAAGGCAACCGGTTCAGCCGGATAGTAGCTGTTTTTCAAATAGATCTTTCTGTTCTTATGGTAGTACAGGGGCTCTTCGGAATCGTCTTTCGGGATGCGTGGTGCAGGGGCGACCTCAACATCATGGATGATCTCCGATTGGAGGCTGACCACTTTCAGCCGGGCCGTGGCTCCCTGGGGGATGGCGATATAGCGTCCGTACCCGGGAAGGTCGGGGGGGCGCCCTCTTCGTTGAAGAGGAAAGCGCCGGGGAGGCTGATTCGTTTCAGGTTCTCTCCGTTGATTTGCACATCATCCATTTCAAACAGGTGGACGGAGTAATCGATGGTCACTCCCAGTTCGGAAGCTGACCGGATGGTATATCCTTCCGGGGCGAGGGCATCGGAATAGGAAATTTTCTGCGCAGAGGTTTGCAAGGCGAAAAACAGGCAGATGGCCGGCAGCAGGCTGACCAGGTGTTTCGTGTACATTTTTTTCATCAAGGTGGAGTTTTTTGAATCATTAGGGGATAAAGATACAATAAAGATCCATACGAAGAAGAGCCGGAGTGTTAAAAAAAGAGGCTGTCTCCATCCCGGAGACAGCCTCTTGGTTTGAACGGTTTTGTACCGGCCGGTTATCTGTTGATCACCACGCGGATGATAGAGGTTCCCCTGCTACCTTCCACCTTCAGGTGATAGATTCCCTGCGGAACCGAAGAGAGATCAAGTGTTTTTGTCATGGTGTTCAGCAAACTTACATTCTCTTCATGGTATACCATGGTGCCGAGCAGGTTGAACAGTTTGATGTTCACAACACTCTGTTCGCTGACATTCAGCGTGATGTTGAATTTACCGGTATTCGGATTCGGGTACACGGAGAGGTTATAGGCATTGAACTCATTGATGCCAAGGGTGTTCTTAATGGTAACCACTTTGGCCGGGGAGAAATACCCTTCGCACTCGTCGGATACACCTGCGTAGGTGATGCTGGCATCGCCCCTGAAGTCGGGATTCCAGGTGACCGTCAGGTTGAGGCCATCAGGATCAAGGTCGCCGGCATCTTCAGGATCAATCATCCATGTGTAGCCGATCGCGCCGGTCACCTCTGTACCAGTGAAGTCAGAGCTGGTCACCTCTTTCAGGTCAACTGTATCGGGACCACTGGGTTCGGCAGCCGGGGCGGGGAGGATCGGCAGGATCGTCAGATCTAAAGGATCGGAGAGTTCGCCATTGCCGCAGGCGTTGATTCCTCTTACCTGCAGGGTGGCGGTACCGGTGAATTCTTCGGCTACATCGAGAGAGATCTCTGTTCCGGTACCGGTGATGGTTCCGGCAGTGGCCGGGTCAAGGATCCATTCGTAAGAGGTGGCTAGCGGCGTGCCGTCTGTGGTGAACAGATTGCCGGCAGAGGCTTCGCAGATGGTGGCATCTCCCTGAGGAGCGGCTGCCTGTTGCGGGAGCCCTTCGATCACGATCTCCATCATGACAGAGTCGGGGCAGGTCCCGTCGTTGATCACGAGCAGCGTGACCACGTAAGTGCCGGGACTACTAAACGTATGGGATGGATTCTGCAGTGAGGAGGTGTTGTTGATACCAGAGGCAGGATCCCCGAAATTCCATGCCCAGGCGGTGATGGTTCCGCCGTTGGGGTTGGAGAGGTCGGTGAAGTCAACGGGGGTCATTTCACACAACGGGGCGGCTTCAAAATCAGCCGTGGGGTTGTGGAAGACTGTGATATAACCTGTTTTTGTTTCGGTTGAGGTCTCCGTGCCTTTGGTAACGGTGAGGCTGACGGTATGAGAACCGGCATCAGCAAAATGGATGTTTTGCGGATTCTGTACATCCGATGTGGCCGGGGTTCCTCCGTCGAAGGTCCATTCCCAGGCGGTTGGATTACCGCTTGACAGGTCGGTGAAGTTCACGGAATTGTCGTTGCAAAGCTGTGTTTCAGTGGCTTCAAAGTTGGCGATCAGAATATCGGCAACTACCGGAACCAGATCTTCATAACGGAAATAGTCTTCCATGGTGACAACTACTTTCACGATGGCGTTCGGGGCCAGAACCGGAATGGTCATCACTACCGGAGTGGAGCCTTCGCCTAATGCGGTCGCCAGAAGTTCACCCTCATGGCTCAGGGCGATGATGCTGTTTTCCGTGGCAGTGACGGTAAAGGTGGTGCTGCCGTAAACAATCATGTCATCGTGTTCCACATCAAGGTTTGCAGGCACGGTATCATAGAGGCAGGAGAAAGCATCGCCGTGGTGATGGAAGAGATTGTAGGTCACGGCTTTGTTGCTTGTGTTGTATGGCCAGCTGGATTGTTTCAGGAAATATTTTCCGGCAGCATTCCCGAAGGCGGGCAGAATTCCGAGGTGGGCAACTTCTGAAGTCATCCCGGGCATAAAATCGGGCCACATGTTGTCCATCATCCCCCAGGCATAGGTATCGTTCACAAAGGAGTAGGATGTTTCTGAAGCAGCGGTAAGGCTTAATGCTCCTGAATTGTTCCCGCTGCTGGTGTGGCGGTGGAACTTTTCAGCGAAGCATTCGCTGGACCAGTTGTATTTTCCGGTAAGGCAGTTGATGGAGAATACATGGACGAGCTCGGTATTGGTCAGCTGGTTGATATTGCTGTTGCTGTAATAGGGCTCTCCCCACAAGGTTTCGGCGCCATGATCGCGGTGCTGCAGCATGAAGGTTCCGGCATTGATTCCACTGGTAACCTGGGCAGCGGTTCCTCCGCTGAAGCCGCCTAATTCCTGAGGTGTGGCTGGGATATATCCCAGTCCGCTGGGGCCGAAGTAGTTTACCACGGTGGAGGTGTTGGTCGCAGTCGACCAGGGGTCCACATTGGGATTACCTATGTATACGGCATTGATACGGTTGGGCTGACGGCCTCTTTTATGGAGGAAGTAACCGCCAACAACCTCCGAACAAATCTGGAACCAGCGTTCTGTCTGCCATCCCAGGGCAGTGATCGGGTGATTGTAAAATGCGGTGTCGGTTACGGGGTTTCTCTCGTAGTTCAGGAATTTGGTGATGAAGGTGGTCAGCTGGGTGTTGTTGTTAGCGGTCATCCTGGCAAAGATCACATCGGGCATCTGGTCGTTGTCTACGTCGGCATAGATGTTATCCGAAGCGCAGTAGCTGTTCCAGATGGGCGCGATGATGTTGATATCCCCATTGGTGCCGTAGTCTCCGAGGAGCAGGCAGGCGATGGGTGGGGTGGACCAGGTGTTGTAGGCATTGTTGATGAACGCTTCAATGGCTGATGTGGTGTTGCCGCCAACCTCATCCACGGTGAAGACGTGGGTCAGGATCCCCTGCTCATTTCTGAATTTGGCAATAGTGTCGGCCCAACTGACAAAGTCAGCACTGTTTGGGGAGATGATGATGTATTCACATTCATTGTCTTCGGTAGGGTTCTGAAGCCGTTCGTTCATCCGTGCGGCATAGTCGATCTTCGGCAATACGGAGTAGTTGAGTATGGCGTCAGACATCAGTCCGTCCCAGTAAGGGCTGCGCAGCCTGTCATCGCCATACACGCCTGTTCCTCCTTCACAATCGATGGAGATCTGAAGGTCGCGGTAGACGATGAGATCCTTGGTGACCGGGTTATATTGGAAAGGGGTCACGCCGAGGATTACCACATCGGTTCCACGGATATGATTCACTTCGGAGATGGTTACCGGTGCAGCGGGGTAGAGGGCGTTTTGTCCGTAGATGCCCATGTTTTTTGTAAAATCCAGGGGACTGTCGTCATTTTCGGCAGGGATGACGGGAGCCGGTTGGATGTTTACATTATGAAATACCTCGGTACGCTGGTTAACAATCCGGAGGTGCGGGGTCGATCCCTGCGGGATGGCGATATACCGGCCGGTTCCCGGCAGATTAGGAGCGCCGGCATCGTTGAACAAAAAATTACCGGGAAGCATGATGTTTTGCATAGCCTCTCCGTTAATCATCTGATCCTCAAGGGCAAACATCGGCACAGAATAAACCACCTCTATGGCGGAAGATTCTGATGCGATCATGTTAAATCCGGCATTTCCCCATGAATCTGAATACGTGTACTGCTGAGCCTGAATGCCAATAAAAGCGGACAGCATCAGCATGAATAGCAGAGAAAATTTTTTCATGATTAGGTTGATTTGATTCTTAATGGTTGATGGAATTTACAAAGTTACATAAAAAAAAAATGTTAGGTGCTAACGGATAATTAGTTTCGTGCTTTTCAGTCCCGCGGATGTTTCCAGGGTCAGGTGATACAACCCCGGACGCAGACCAGCCAGGTCGATCCGGATCTCATTGGAGCTCTCATCCTGCTGGCTGATACGGGTATGCAGAACAGTTTGTCCAAGCATATTTGTAAGGGTCAGCTCACCCTGCATGGAGGCCTCATCGGAGATCCTGAGCGTGGTGTAGGATGATGCCGGATTAGGGTACAGACGAAGGGAATTTCCGGGATGGCTTTCCGCTACTCCGGTAGTGGGATCACCGGTCCAGATTTCCATAGCGGGATCGCCAAATACGTTGCAATCATAGAAGCACCAGCGCAGGGCGCCCGGTTCCCACTGACCCGGGGCTGTCACCCAGGGGGCGGTCTTGATCTTGGACATCATGTGGGTCTCGCCAATCCGTTTGAATGCGGTGGTATCATTGTAAAGAGCGCTCACAAATTCACGGTGTATATGGGCGGAAGGTCCTTCAGTCTGCCCTTCATTGAACCACCCGTACCGGGAGTTAAAAGTCCCCCCCACCAGAAAATTGTCAATGGTAACCATTCGTTCGCCAATACAGTCACTTTCATCAAAGGCGCCGCAAAGGCAACCGTGCGTGTACATCAGCGTATAGTTATGGTCAACACCGTTCACTCCTGAAAAATTACTGTTGGTGATATCCCAGATATTCAGGCGTGCCACATAGGTCTGGTTAGCATGGCCGGAATGGTGGATAAAGGAGGTTCCCGAATTTATCAGGTTCAGGAACTGGGCGGTACTCCAACTCCAGATATAATCCGGCAGACTGATCAGGGAGTCATACAGCGTGGTGATGTTGTTTTCGTCGGAGGGGATCCCGTGGGTATAGTAGCCGTTGTCAGTATGTTCATCAACCAGCAGATCGAGGTAATCACCGCCAAAGGTCATCGGATCGGTCCAGAGGTGTTCTCCGGCAAGGAGCGGATTCTGCCGCTCTTCGTCGACAGGGCTGGTCTGGTAGAAAACGCTTTTATGGATCATGTGTTCCAGATCAGTAGTACTGCTGACAGGGAACCGGGTCACGGCAATGTCGGGAAGCAGGTCGTCTTCACCAGGTTCTCCCCAGATGTGGTTGCCATTGTCGTCCCAGGTCCCGTCCAAAGCGGAATAGTAAAGGTCGGCAGGAATGTTATAATCTTCGTACACGCTGGAGGATTGAACGGTACAGTAGAAGCCCCGGTAGGGAACGTATTCAACATCGCCTCCCAACAAAACAAACTCAATCCCGTTGTTCTGGTATTCCTGGATGATGTAATTCCGGATCTTCTCGGGGAGATCCTGCCCGGTCATGCTGCTGCCGATTGATTCGGTTGTGACCACCTGGGTGATCATTCCCATGCCCTGATACATGTCGATAAGATCCTGAAAAGAGTCGCTGAAGGCACTGGGGGTGATAATCAGGATCTGATAGTCCGTCTTCAGGGAGGCTTTGAAGGGGTAGCTCTCCGCCATTTCCGGATTTTGGATCAGCACTCCCAGCCGTTCGGCCGTTTTGGCGGTTGTACGGAGATTTTCCATGGCTTTGACGGCCGTCTCATCGGAGGCGGTATGAATTCTCACGGTCACTTTCCCGAAATAGCTGAGGGTCCCTTTGGAAGGAGCGTAGGTAACGGGAGTGAATGAAGAGAGTGCGATCCCATACCCGTTCAGGTACTGGGTGACCAGGTGTCCGGCAGGAGAGGCCGGATAGTTTTCCTGTTGCCGGTAGATCTCCTCATTTCGGATAAAGGTACCCGAAGGCCCTTCGGAGAGTGGCCTGACATGTTGCTGTGGATAAAGGGCATAGGTGCCCGGAATTTCATGGGGCATCTCTCCGATAACCTCGATGGACAGAGCCGCCTCCCCGGGAGGCAGGAGCAGGGATATCGTCTGATAAGGTAAAACGGGTTCTCCCGGCAAACCACTGGACTGGGTTCCCGGAAAGATGATGACCTGGTAGTTGTCTTTTTGTGAGATCTGGTAATCAGAAAAATAAAACGTTTTTTCAATCACCTGTGCAAACAGGGCTGAGGTCGCGAGAAATGTGACAATCAAGAGGAGAAATTTTTTCATAACTGGGATCGGATTATGGAGAATTTATTTATTCTGGTCAAGAAAACAGATTTGCAAAGATAAAGACAATCGAACAGGGTAGTAGGTTGCCTCAGTAATTTATATTGTAGTAAAAAAGAGGATATCAATTGGCTTGATATCCTCTTTTTCATGCATTCCAGAAGCAGAATTATTGCGTGATGAATAGTTTCTGCATCGATTTTTCACCACCGGAACGGATCACCAGGAAATAGACCCCCTGTTTCAGGTTCACATTGAATGTTTTCTGAAGTTGTCCGTTCACCTGAATTCCGGTCTCTTCATAAACCCGTGAGCCCAGTGTGTTCACGATCTGGATGTCGACCGTTGTTTTTTCCGGGGCATTCAGTTCAATAACGAACCGGCCATTATTTGGATTGGGGTAAATAGTGGCGCTGAGAGAGGTGGCAGGTTCCTCAATGCCGGTACATTCATCAAAGAAGATTTCGTGTGTTCCCATGGCAACGCATCCGTTCGGAGAGGTGATGGTCACTTCAAAGGTGTGCGCACCGTATCCGACATCACCGTGGGTTACCGTGATCACGGGAGTGGTAGCTCCGCCGGGTTCCCAGAGGTAAGATTCGCCAAGGGTGTTGGTGGCATCAAGGGTGATCGGCTGGTACCAGCAGGTGGTATCACCGGGATCTGAGGTGATCTCAACCACCGGGCCTACCTGGATGTACTCGCTCTTCACGAGGGTGTCGATCTGACCTCCGCGGTCAACGATGAGGGTCACATCATGAACTCCGCAATCTTTGTACATGACCGTGGGGTTTTTATCGGTGCTGGTTTCAGGCTGTGCGCCGGGCAGGATCCACTCATAGGTCTCATCGGTTCCGATATACCCTCCGGTAGTGAGGTTGGTGAAGGTCACCTGGGAGTTTTTGTCAACTACTGTTGAGGAAGCCTCGAAGTCGACACTCAGGTCCACAGCGGCTCTCTTAATGGTCTGAATGGCAGCCCATTTGGTGAGGGTATAGGGGGAGGTTCCGGGAATGACGCCCTGACCCGGGGTTTTATCCTGGAGCAATGCGATGAATTCGCAATCTTCAACAGGCCACGCGGCGTTGAGGGTAAAGGAGAGATCTACTGTCTGAACATCCCCGCCGGAGAAATCGACCACGGTTCCGTTCTGGTCGGGAACCATCAGCCGGTTGACATGCTCAAGATGGGTTTGCCCCTGCCAGTTCTGGCTAATGTGCGACTGGGTGACAAAGAAATAGAGAACGATATTGGTGGCCGTGATATCGCCAACTTTGGTCATCTCCACGGTCACATTGTAATCGCCATCGGCCTCTTCCACATCCATGGTCATGGCTACAGGAGAGTCAAAGGCAATGCAGGCGTTGTATTTGCCCAGGTAAGTGTAATAAAGTGAACTTGTGTTGCTGCCACCCACATAACCCTGTATGCCATCGAAAGCGGCAGAGGGATATGCGCTGACACCATACATGCTGTTCCTCGAATTGGAATAGGCATTGGCATATGAATCACCGTTATGGTTTTCCACCACGGCTACATGATGCCCATTCTCCAGGAGGTCATCAGCTCCCATGGCAGCGCCGGGGCAGTAGGGGCACCATGTTCCGGTTCCGATCTCGAGAACGACCATCTCTCTGGGAACATTTTGTGCAATAGCAGCGGCAATAGCCATTACAAGGGAGAAAGTAAAAAGTGCTCTTTTCATTGGTTTTAGGTTTAGGGTTGCTTCTAAGGTTTTGATTGGCGCAAAGATAGAGATAAATTTATTTAGTTTGATAGGTTAATTAAAATTTACTGATCAATTGTAAACAGCGCATAGGCGTAAGCTCCCAGCGACACCGCCATGGAGGTTCCCAGGGAGGAGATCCCGATGCCGATCTTTTTATCCGGGATGTAGGGGACCATCTGGTTGGAAAAGGGTACCTGGATTTCGGAGAACGAAGGGGTGAAAAAATCCCTCTTGTGTTCCGGGTCCATCAGGTTATATGCCCTGACCTCCATCCGGTCTAAGGGTTCTCCCGATACCGTGTCAAAGGGCCGGTTCATCTCCTCCACCAGGGAGGGGAGAAAGAGCGGATACGCCCCCGCCACGCCCCCGCCGATCACGATCAGTCCATCCACAAGCGTGGCTGTGTTGGCCAGGGCGTCTCCGGCAGCGATGCCGAACGCCTTGTAGGCAGCCAGGGCAGCCTCCCGGTTCCCTTTACGCGTACCCATCCCGATCTCAGAGATCTCTTTGGGATCTGGACAACTCCGGATATTGACCCCCGCATAGTTGGCAAACTCCCGCTGGATCCCCCGGATGCTGACGCTCTCTTCGGCATCGAAGTTTTTGAATGTACGGTTCCGCACCCGGTTGATCTCTCCGGCAGCCGAATTATCGCCGATAAATAGGTTTTCGTGGGATACGATGCCCCCCCCGAACCCGGTTCCGAAAGTGACTCCAAGGAGGTTCCTGTACTGTTTCGGATTGCCGGCATCCTCCAGTTTTTTGTTGGTTTCAGGGAGAAAACCTGCCAGGGCTTCCCCGTAAGCAAACAGGTCTCCGTCGTTGTTGATGAAGACCGGGATCCCGAATTGTTCCCGGAGCATGGGCCCCAGCGCCACTCCTCCGCGGAAGAGGGGCAGGTTTTGCAGCTCCCCGATGATGCCGTTTTGGTAATCGGCCGGGCCCGGGAAAGCAAAACTGATGGCGACCGGTTCCTCCTGCAACATGGATTTCACCTCTTTGAATCCATGGATGATGGTTTTCAGGATCACCTCAAGGGTCTCCCCGGTCGCTTTCAGGGAGATGGGGGTGACGATCTCCTTATTTGACTGGATGGCGGAAAAAACAAAGTTAGTCCCGCCTGCATCCAGGGTGAGGACGGTGCGGGGATCTGTGGAGTAATTGTGTGGGGTCATAGTGCTATGGTGATATGGTGAAATGGTGAGTTGTCGGTTTCGGGTTTCGGGTTTCGGGTTTCAGGTTTCAGGTTTCAGGTTTCAGGTTTTCGTCTTTCGTCCTTCGTCTCACGTCCTTCATCTCACGTCTTACGTCTCACGTCCTTCTTCCTTCATATCAGTGTGCTTCCAGCCAGTTGTCGCCTGTGCCGATATCGATCACAACGGGGAGATCCAGGGGGATGGCGGTAGGCATTTTTTCGCGGAGGATCTCCTCTACGGCGGTTACCTCTTCTTTCAGTGTGTCAAAGACCAGCTCGTCATGAACCTGCATGATCATCCTGGATTTGAGGTTTCTTTTTTCAAACTCCCTGAAGATGCTGATCATGGCGATCTTGATCATATCGGCAGCGGTTCCCTGGATGGGGGCGTTGATGGCATTTCGTTCGGCGAATCCCCTGACGTTGGTATTTCCCGAGAGGATGTCACGCAGGTATCTCCGCCGGTGCATCATCGTCTCCACGTAGCCGTGTTCTCTGGCAAACTCAATCGTTTGGTCCATGTATCTGCGGATCCCCGGGTATTCAGTGAAGTACTGCCGGATGATGTCGGCCGCCTCCTGTCGGGGGATGTTCAGCCGTTCCGATAGTCCGAAGGCAGACATCCCGTAAGCGATCCCGAAATTCACCGCCTTGGCTTTCCCCCGCATCTCACGGGTCACCTGATCGATGGGCAGGCCGTAAATTTTCGCAGCCGTGGCGGTATGGATGTCTTTTCCTTCCCGGAAGTCTGCGATCATCGTCGGATCCTGGCTCAGGTGGGCGATGATGCGCAATTCGATCTGTGAGTAGTCGGCCGATAGGAGGGTGTAGCGGTTGTTCCGGGGAACGAAGGCTTTCCGGATCTCCCGGCCGCGTTCACTTCTGACCGGGATATTCTGCAGGTTCGGATTGTTGGAACTGAGTCGTCCGGTGGCCGCCACTGCCTGGTTATAAGAGGTGTGGATGCGTCCGTCGCGTGGGTTGACCAGTGCGGGGAGTACATCCACATAGGTGGACTTCAGCTTTGTGAGGGAGCGGTAATCCAGTATTTTTGAAATAACCGGGTGTTTGTGGACCAGTTTGGAGAGTACCTCCTCCCCGGTTGAGTATTGTTTTGTCTTAGTCTTTTTTGGTTTTTCAACAATCTCCATCCGTTCAAAGAGCACCTCCCCGAGCTGTTTGGGAGAGGCGATATTGAACTCCATTCCGGCATCGGTATAGATCTCCTGTTCCACCTTACGGATCTCCAGAGCCAGGTCGCCTGAATAACTCTCCAGGGCCTGACTGTCGATGTTGACTCCCTCTGCCTCCATGGAGACCAGCACCGGGATCAGGGGGATCTCGATCTCATCAAAAAGTTGCCGTGTACCTGTTTCGGACAACAGGGGTTCCAGTGCATTCTTCAACTGCCAGGTAATGTCGGCATCCTCTGCCGCATACTC
>Ga0163210_1000540_pt1 | contig 16078 bp, 8 predicted proteins | sample Kivu_220m_FD_113536 | JGI IMG/M metagenome (GOLD analysis project Ga0163210, IMG submission 113536) | Freshwater microbial communities from Lake Kivu, Western Province, Rwanda to study Microbial Dark Matter (Phase II) - Kivu_220m | ecosystem: Environmental > Aquatic > Freshwater > Lake ...
ACGCAGCAAAGCCCGAACTGTCCGCTGCCAGCGGGACCCACGCCGGTTCCCGGCGTCAAGCCGGTGATGGCGATTTCGTCGCCGCGCGAAGGAAGTTCGCTGAGCGGGAGCGTTGACATCGTCGGCACGGTGCAGATGCCGGATTTCGATCATTACAAGATTCAGATTGGATTTGGAAACGACCCGAAGGATTGGATCCAGTTGACGCAGGGGGCCAGTCCGGTTCAGGATGGCCGGCTTGCCGCTTGGGACACGCGGCACTATCCCGACGGAGCGTACACCATTCGTCTGGAGATGGCAGATCATTCGGGGCGCGCATTTGGCGGACGCGTGCACGTGAGCGTATCGAATTTCCCCGCGCCGACGCCGCGCCCGCAACCCACCGCGACGACCGCACCGCCGACGCCGGTGCCGCCGACGCCGGTGCCGCCGACGGCAACCACCGCGCCGCCAACGGCAACCGCGACGCTGATCCCGCCGACGGCGACCAAAGTGCCGCCAACCGCAACCGCTGTGCCGCCGACCGCGACCAGCGTGCCGCCAACCGCGACGACCGCGCCGCCAAGTGCGACACCTGTACCGCCAACGGCAACTCCTGTGCCGCCGACGGCGACCAGCGTGCCGCCAACCGCGACGCCTGTACCGCCGACCGCAACGACCGCACCGCCAACCGCGACAACTGCACCGCCGAGCGCGACGGCCACGCCCTGATCGCGCGCTGAACCCGCGAGCAGAATGCGGACGAGTAAAATCCTCGTCCGCATTTTTGATGCAAACAGAGAGCGGGCTGGAGCGTCCAGCCCGCTACCGATCAGCGCCCGCCTGAGCCTGCGACGATCAAGATGATGAACGGGACGAGCGCCAGAACGGACACTAGGCCAACGACGATGATCGGCAGGAACACTGCCATCAACGCTCTGCCGCCGGTCATCTCGTGCGCGACCGCAGTCCCCTTGACGTAGATCACGATACCCCAGACGAACTCGACGAGTCCGATCAGAGACGCGAGGCAGCCGCCCGCGAACGGGATTGCATTCACAAGCACGGCGACCGCGCTCAGGATGTAGGGCGCGACGGTCAGCGAGGTCAAGCCCAGCATCTGCGCGATGGTGCCGCGTCCGCCGAGGAGTTTTGCGGCGATTTGTACCAGTGCGCCGTAGAACATCAGCGAGCCGAGCCAGCCGAACGGGTACGAGACCATGACCCCGATTTGCTCGAACACCACGCCCACTGGATGTGGCAAGGGGGATTTTGCTTCTTGGGTAACCCGTTCGGCAATCCGCATCCCCATGTTGAGACTGTCGAGAAACTGCGCCGCTGCCTCGGGCGGCATGAACTGACCCATAGTCTGTTCCAGTCCCTGGCGCGCTTGTGCGATCTCCGTGGCCGGATTGGTCGACAGACCCTGGATCATTCCGACCAAACCAACCACGATTCCAGTAATCAGCCCAATGACCAGGAGAAACGTAAAGCCCTTGCGGAACGCTGCCGGAGAGGCTTTCAAATCGTCGAAGGTTTTCGTGTCGAGCGTCAGCGCGCCGCGAAAGATCGCAATCATCTCGTTCATTGTCCACCTCCGGCCAGGCGCAGCAGACTGCTCGCCGCAAAGCCGCCGATGCAGGCAAACAGAATCACCAGCCCGATGAGCGCGATGAACGGCAGAATCGTCGCCCAGAACGCGCGCCAGGGGCTGAGCCGACTGGCCGTCTTGACGCCGATGTAACTGCACACGATCCCCCAGATCGCCAAGCCGCCCAGTTCAACGTACGGAAGGACTTGCGCGACCTTGAGCATCTCTGGCGCGACCGCGAGCGCGGTGCAGCCCAGGGTCTGGCTCAGCGTTCCTTTGCCGCCCAGCAGCCGCGCGAAGATGAACGCCACGACGCCGTAGACCAACCAGCGGATCGTCAGCGTGATCGGATTGACGATGACATTCAAGACCACACCGAGCATGTTCACGCCGAACATCGAGCCGAAAATTTGCCACCACAGGTCATAGGTCTGCCGAAAGCCCTGCATGGCTCTGGGTTCGCGAGCCATCGACTGGAACCACTGGGTCTTCTGCATCTCTTCGAGCACGATGTTCTTGAGGTTGCTCAGGTCGGGTGTGACGCTCCACTCGAGCGCCTTTCCCACGATGGCCATCGCGGCGACGATCGCCCCGACCAGCACAATGAGGATGAATCCCTTGAAGACGCGGCGCGAGTCTTCACGCATCTTGTTAAAAGTTTCTTCTTGCAAGAAGAGCGCGCCGAGTCCGAGGTTCAAATACTCGCTGAGAACATTCATCATTCCTCCTTTTGCTCCACCTGGCGAAGATTCGATGGTTGCTGCGCCACTGTCTGCGCGATGGGTCACCTCCTTCCTGGTAAAACAAAGAACGTCTTGCCACGCGCGGGGTTTTCGCGCCGTGACAAGACGCCGACGAAGGCAATCGTTGCTTGCAGCGACATTATACCATAGATCGACTGGGCTTCAAAGGGGTTTTGAAATCAAAGAAGCGGGCTGGATCGAATCCGGGATTCGTCCAGCCCGCCGAGAACACCGCGATGAGTGCGATGTAGAGTGTGTGGTCTGTGATGTGGCTACGCTGAGTCTGTGGTGTGACTAGAATGCTTCGCGGTTATCCCTCACCCATTTACTTGGTGCAGTCCGCCGCGCCGGAAGGCAGAGCGCCGAGGTCTTTAAGCGACAGTTGCAGCAGCGCGCAGGAACGCTTAAAGTTGTGGACTGCAGCCGCGGTGCCCTGGTTGCCGTCGCCGTTCGCTCCCCACATTGTTCCAAAGACGTAGCGGAAATTGTACCAAGCGTTCTTCTGCTTGTCATCCGCGGTCTGCGGAATCGTCGCATACGGGTAGCCGGTGGTGACTTTCTTCCAGCCTTTGTCCTCAAGCGTCTTCCATACCGTGTTGAGCAAGCCCTTGATTTCGTCCTGATCGCCTTCGGTCGTACCGTTGCCGTCATAGTCCGCTTTGGCTTTCAGGTTGAAATCAGTGACATTGCCATGGCACGACTTGCACGCAGCGCCATAGTCGAACTTGCCGTCGGGGCTGACGGTATTGAACGAGTGCTCGCCGACCTTCAGGTAGTTCGGGTCTTTGGCGTCGCCGATCCCAGGCGTCATGTGGCAAGTCACGCATGGGCCGGGGATGTTACCCTTCGTATCATCCGCCGCACTGAAGAGGAACTTGGCGGCCGTGGGATCGGTCGCGGCGGCGGGATTCGGGATCGGCGCAGCGCCCACCATCGCGCCGTGCGGCGAGTTCGGGATGGTCTGACCGTACGTCACGCCACCCAGGTCCGTGAGCATTTCGGCTGCGGACGAGTAGTGCGGGTATGAACCCTTGGTGGCGTTCTCTGGCGAGGTGCGATTGTTGTGGCAGGTTTCGCAGGTCGCGGAGAGACCAACATCCTTCGCGGCAAACGGGACCTGGACGGGCTTGCCCACGACGCGCAACTGTGCATAGTTCGCATCCGAGTGCGGATCGTGGCAGCCCGCGCAGCCGAGTGTCTGTTTTTCGTTGTTCCACGCGGCAGGGTTCGTTGGGTTCGCGAGGAAGGAAACGTAACCCTTCGCCGTGTGGCAACGGACGCATTGTTGTTCCGCGGGGCCAGTGGGGGTATTCCACGCTTCGGCATTTTCTTCCGAGTGCGCGGAATAGGTGATCTCGATGCCCTTGACGTGGTGTCCGCCGCCCGCATGGCAGACATTGCACACGCCATTGTCATAGCTCACGGACATGACGGGCGCGCCGTTCTTGACGTGCTCACTCGCCGGGCCGTGGCACTGCTCGCACTGGATGTTCGCCATGTTCTTGACGGCGTCCGGCATAGCTGCAAAGTTGCTAGGGCCAGTCTTCTTGCCGGCGGCGTCGATCTGTGCGAAGGTAGGCATCTTCCAACCGGTTTGGGCTTGGGCATCCGTAAAGCCGCCATTGTTCGCCGGGGGTTGGAAATAGCCCGTGGTGTGACACCGGATACAACCTTCCGAGTAGTGGGTCGCAACTTCCGGAGTCCGGAGGTTGTCGATGTTGTCGGTCAGGATTTTCGAGTGACCGGTCTTGGCCCACTCGGCGACCTTGTTCCCGTGGCACTGCTGGCAGTTGCCTGCGGTCATGCCGATAAAGGTGCCCGCATTGAAAGAGGCAAACTGCGGTTCACTCGACAGTCCAGCGTCGTTCTTGAGCGTGACGCCTACCATGTACGCGCCGACGACATCCGGCGTGAACTCGGTGGCCATCGCGGCGGGATCTTTGATCGCCGCTTTGGAACCGGTGGGCGCGATCAGCGTCCAGGTCGGTTTGCCGGTATTCTTGGGATCAGCCGCCGATACCTCGAGGCGAATGGGTTCGTTGATTGGCGTGTTCTCCAAGCCGGTGGTGCCCACGGCGACGACCGCGGGTTTCTCACCCACGGCGGTGTCGGTGATAGTCTTGATGGTCGCTGTGATGGCGCCCGGAAGAGTTGCGTTCGCCGGAACGGCAACAACCTTCAACACCGCGACCGGCGGCTTGGGCCCTTGCGTTGGCGCCTGCGGGACGACTGTTTGTTGCACTGGCGCGGCCGATGCCTGGGCGTAGCCGGCGACGACAACGACCAGCACCAACGCGGCCAGCAAGACGAGGGTTCTCTTATTGAACATTCTTGCTTTCTCCTCAGAGATCGAACTGAGCCAGGATTTCGCACCTGCACGCTGGCTAAGTCAATTTACGTAGCAAAACAACTATGCCCATGTTTATCCCTTTCACTGGGACAAGGGTGCGAAAGCGTGGCTGAGAGATTGGGATTTGCGTCTAAGATCGAATCGGATTTGGTTGGACGGTCCTCCTTTTTGGAATATCGCCGCGCAGTCCCCTCGTCAGAACTGTGCAAGCACGATACCCGATGGATTTTGCCCTTCTTGGGCATTTCCAGGTCATCTCGCCCGTTCCAGCGTGAGTATAAAAAAACGTCTCGACAAGCGCGCACGATTTAACCGTGCGCCTGATCGAGACGCTAGCTTCTCACGATGAGACCGGTGATGGCTTCCCGGGCGGTCGGTGTGACGGCATCATCACACTATCGATAAACCTGTATTATGAGCAAGTATACCAAGCGCAAGTACCGCGTCAAGTTCCGGAAAGTCTCAATCTGGTCAAAATTGGCAAAACGACGAATACAATGTCGACGTGGTGCTGACACCGATGAGCACTTGCTACAACCAGTATATCGAGCGGGAGGGCTAATGCCAAATTTCACGAATACGAATTGCATAAACCGGCAAGCACAGGTATAATCTCGCCATTACCTGAAACCCAGTGCAGTGGTGATGGCTGCACACTTTGGATCCCGATGTCCATGCTCGACGAATGGCCGCGGGGGTGATGATTGCTTACCGCGCGAATTTTTCAAGTCCGTCCCGGCGAAGGCAGACTGGTCGGTCTCGTTGCCGCGCTCTTCGCGTTCCTTGAGATCGGCCGGAATATCGGCGCGAACGCCGCCGACGGACTCCTCTTCATCCGCTTCGGCGCCGAGTACTTGCCGTACATGACGATTGCCCTCGGCGCGATTACTTTTTTCGTCACCCTCTCCTACACGGTCTGGCTCAGCCGTTTGAAAAAAGGAATCTTTTTCGTCGCGGTCCTCCTCGTCTTCGTCGTCGTGTTGTTCGTCGAGCGCGCGGCGCTCATCCTTGACCTGCCTCCGCTGTATCCCATCCTCTGGCTCACGATCAATATCATCAGCGCCGTCCTGGGCACGCTGATGTGGAATATCGCCGCCGAAGTCTGCGACACGCGTCAGGCCAAGCGGCTCTTCTCGCTCTTTACCAGCGCGGGCATTCTGGGCGGCGTGCTGGGAAACCTGATCACCGGCACGCTCGCCAAGTCGCTGGGGACCGAAAACCTGCTCGTCCTCTACGCGGTCCTTCTTCTCCTCGCGCTGGTCATGTCACGCGAAATTGCGCGGCAGTTCTTCAAGCCAGCGGTCCAGCGGGACACCAGCACGAATTGGCTGGCTGACCTCCGGGTCGGTTTCGATTTCGTGCGCGCCTCGCGCTTGATGCAATTGATCGCGCTGGCGTCGATCCTTTTTTCGATTCTGTACTTTTCCGTATACATTCCCTTCAGCAAAGTCGTCTCGGCTTCGTTCCCCAACGAAGCCGACCTCGCGGGATTCCTCGGCCTCGTCTCCAGCGCGATCACGGTATTGACGCTGGGGGTATCGCTCTTCATCGCCAACCGGCTGTACGTCCGTATCGGCGTCGTGAATGCGGTGCTGCTGCTGCCGATCACGTACTTCGTCGGCTTTGTCGCGCTGGCGGTGAATTCAACACTCGCGATCGCAGTGGCCGTTCGGCTCGCTCAGATGGTGATGCTGAATGGTTTGGCGAGTTCCGCGTGGAGCGCGTTCTTCAACGTGGCGCCGCCAGAGAAGCGCAGCCAGGTTCAGAGTTTCGATGGGGGCGTGACCTCGCAAATCGGGACGGCGCTTTCGGGCGTGCTTCCTCTAGTCGCCTCACAATTCCTGACCACCGCGCAGATTCACGTGGCGGGGATGTTCGCGGCCCTCGTCACCGCCTACCTCATCTGGCGGATGCGAATCGAGTACGGCGTCGCGTTGGTCGACGCGCTGCGCGCGGGATTCCTGGACGTCTTTACGGCCACGCACCGCGGCTTTCAATCGATGAACGCGGACGCACCCTCGCGGCATGTGATCCTCGACGGGCTGGCAGACCCGCTGCCGGCGCGCCGCCGCCTCGCCGCCGAGATCCTCGGCAAGATGGGCGACCGGAGCGCGATCGAGCCGCTCAGCCGCGCGCTCGACGACTCTGACGTTGAAGTACGCCGTGCCGCGCTAGAGGCGCTGGTGCACCTCGACGCGAGAGAAGCCATGGATGCAATCGCCAAGCGCGCAAGCGATCCAGAGCCATTGGTTCGCTCAGACGCTCTCGACGCGATGAGCGCGTTATCCCCTGACCGGCGCGCCGAGTACATTGCCGCATCTGAAGATGCTGATCCGCGCGTCCGCGCGCGGGCGGTGGTGGCATTGTACAAAGCGGGCGATGTCCAAGGCGCGAAATCGGTCGCAGACGCGCTGCTGGAATCGCGCGACGCGGCGGCGCGCGTTGCCGGGCTTGAAGCCATTGCCGATTCCCGGGCAGGTGTGCCGGCGAAACTCATCGCCGGGTTCTTGCGCGATGAATCGCTCAACATCCGCCTGGCTGCCATCCAGGCGCTCGGCGCGCTTCAGGATCGACAGGCATTCGACGTGCTCATCGAGCAGTTGGACGACGAGGCCGAACGCGTGCGTCGGGCCGCGGCGGCTGCGCTGCAAACGTCCGGCGTCGAGTTGGACTCGCTGATTCGCGTTTTGAACTCGGGGACAGAGCGCGCCCAGCAAGCCGCGCTGATTGCGTTGCAGGGGCCTGCCCGCAGCACCCCCAAGGGACACGGCGGCGCCGCGCACAAGGCGCTCGTCGATTGGGCGCTGACGCAAATCCCGCGCGCGACGCAATTTCGCGCCTGGCAAATGGCGCTCGCGCGTGCCGATGACATCGAATCGCGCAGCGTAGTTTTTCTGCGTGACTTGCTGCACGAAAAGGAATGGCAGACCGAGCAGCGCATTCTGCAGGCGCTCTCGTTGATCGGCGCAGCTGAATCGATCGGGCTGATTTCGGAAGGACTCGAGTCGCCGAATCAGGAGATGCGCGCGCAGGCGCTGGAAGCCCTCGATACACTGGGCGACAAACGGATCGCGCACGGCCTGGTCCCGTTGTTGGAAGAGAGCGCGCCAGACATCGCCGGCTCAGATCCCCGCACCGTATTGAAAGACCTCACGCTGCACACTGACCCGTGGCTGCGCGCGTTTGCCGTGCGCGCGCTGACCGGCTGCCTCGCGCGTGATTGGCAGGCGCTGGTCGCGCGGGCGCGCGAGGATGCGAATGAATTAGTGCGAGAGGCAGCTCAAGACGCCTTCGCCGCGAGGGAGGGAAGCATGACCGAGACGCTCAGAACCTTGGGGACGATGGATCGCATTTTGTTCTTGCGGCAGGTGCCGCTCTTTGGCCATCTGACCCCAGAAGACCTGCAGCAGATTGCGGAAATCGGCGCTGAGTGTGTTTTTCATGCCAACGATTATCTCTGCCGCGAAGGAGACATCGGCGACGAATTGTTTGTGATCGTCGAAGGTCAGGTGCGCGTGACTAAGGGATCGAATGGTGAGACGCGGACGCTGCGGACGCTCAAGACCGGCGAGCACATTGGCGAGCTGGCCATCCTGCGCGAGCAGCCGCGCTCTGCCAGTGTGGTGGCCGATGGAGGCAATGTGCGCGCCTTGTCGATTCGGGGCGCGGCATTGAAAGCCATCCTACGCGATCGCCCCGAAGTGGCGATGGCGATGCTGGCGAGTCTGGCGCAGCGGTTGAGTACGCTGGCGTAGAGGACGCCCGCCGGAACTGTGGCATTCTCTGGATTATTGATTCACCTTACGCAGATGGTCGGGAAAGCAGCGCAAAATTGTGGGACATGATGGCATCTCCTTTATACGCCGCCAGAGGCGGCGCGCCACAGTGATGCCATCATGCAAATTTGTCCTACAACTGCGTAACATCAGTTATTGAGCACCAAATGAGCACTTTTCGGTCTGGAACATGCGGAACAATCTGCTAGACTGTGGAGACTGGCAATCAGACTCTCCACAGGCGGTGAAATATGAAGTGTCCGAATTGCTCGACTGAAAACGTAGCCGATTCCAAATTCTGCGAGAACTGCGGTCAGCTGCTGGCAAGTCATTGCCCCAACTGCGGCAAGCCGGTGACGCCCGGCGCCAAGTTCTGCCGCAACTGCGGTTTCAATCTCGCCGGCACGCCGGCCTCGGCGGCAACCGAACGCCTGGCCACTTTGCAACACGCTGCGCCTAGCGCACTTCAACAAAGGATTCTTTCGACGCGCAAGCAGATCGAAGGCGAGCGGAAGCTGGTGACGATACTCTTCACCGATATTGTCGGCTCGACCGCGCTCGCCGAACGGCTCGACCCAGAGGAGTGGGGCGAAATCGTCTCCGGGGCGCACGCGTGTGTGAGCCAGGCGATCTACCGCTACGAGGGCACCATCGCCCAACTGCTGGGCGATGGGGTGCTGGCCTTCTTCGGCGCGCCGCTGGCGCACGAAGACGACGCCGAGCGCGCCGTCCGCGCCGGGCTGGACATCCTGGCGTCGGCTCAAGAGTACGCGGCGGAACTGCACGCCAAGAAACGCATCGACGATTTTCAAATGCGCGTTGGACTCAACACGGGCCTGGTCGTCGTCGGCAGCATCGGCAGCGACTTGCACATGGACTACCTCGCCGTCGGCGATTCGGTCAATCTCGCGGCGCGCATGCAGAGCGCGGCCGACCCGAACACCGTTCTGATTTCCGAGAGCACGCATCGGCTGGTGGCCAAGCTGTTTGATTTCCAAGACCGGGGCGAGATTACGGTCAAAGGCAAATCGGAACCCACGCAGGTCTACCACGTCATCGGCGCGCGCGCGGCGGGCGCAGTGCGAACGCGCGGCATCGAAGGACTGGAGTCGCCGCTCGTCGGACGCGAACGCGAAATGCAAACGCTCTTGTCGCGCGTGGACGAACTGCTGAAAGGACATGGCCAAATCGTTTCGGTGACGGGCGAAGCGGGACTGGGGAAAAGCCGGTTGGTCGCGGAAGCGCGGAGGAACGATAAGGGGCGAGGGGCGAGTGACGCGAACTCTTCTCCAGACACCCGGCACTCGTCACCCGTCACCTGGCTCGAAGGCCGTTCTCTCTCATACCAAACCACCATGCCCTACGCGCCCTTCGTCGATCTCTTTACCAAGTACTTTGATTTGCACGCCGATGAAACCGACCTAGAAAAATATCAAAAGATTTGTGCGCGGGTCGCCGAGTTGTTGCCCGGGCGCGTCGCCGAGACGGCACCCTTTATCGCCAGACTGTTGGAAATCAAAATCAGCGGAGAAGATGCCGAGCGAGTCCGTTACCTGGAGCCCCCGCAATTGCGCGGGCGAATCTTTGCCGCGGTCAGTTCGTTCATCGAAGGATTGGCCAGCGCGACACCGCTGGTTCTCGTCTTGGAAGACCTGCATTGGGTGGACCCGACATCGCTCGATCTGATCGAGCAACTGATGCCGCTCACCGATCAAAAGAGGGTGACGATCGTCGCGCTCTTCCGTCCGCAGCGGCAGGAACCTGCGTGGCGTTTCCACGAGGTCGCCGCGCGCGACTTCGCGCACCGCTACACGGCCATTGCGCTCGAACCGCTGGACGAAGCCCAATCGGGTCAGCTCGTCGCGAACCTGTTGGAGATCGAAGACCTGCCAGAGAAGGTGCGCGCTTTGATCTTGAAAAAGGCGGAAGGCAATCCGTTCTTCGTCGAAGAAGTCATCCGTTCGCTCCTCGACGCCAAACTCGTCCTGAGAAGTGACGGCCACTGGCGGGCGACCCGCGAAATCGAGAATATAACCGTGCCGAACACGCTCGCCGGCGTGATCGCCGCGCGCCTCGACCGCCTCGATGAGCCAGCCAAGCGCGCCGCGCAAACCGCCGCGGTGGTCGGTCGCGAGTTTCAGTACGACGTGCTGACCGACGTTTCGGACGCGCCACAGTCGCTCGAACCGGCGCTCGTGACGCTGCAACGGCGTGAGCTGGTGCGCGAGAAAAGCCGTCAGCCACAGCCGGTGTACGCGTTCAAGCACGCCTTGGTACAAGAAACCGCCTACGGCTCGATTCTGATGAGCAAGCGGCGCGGGCTGCATCGCCGGGTGGCGGAGTGTCTAGAGCGAATCGACAAAGGGCAGGTGAACGACATCGCGCGGCATTACCTTGAAGCGGGAGACCATGTGCGCGCCCTGCCCTATCTCGTCGAGGCCGGCGATCGCGCCGCGCGGGCGTACTCGACGCCGGAGGCGATCGGCGATTACACCCGTGCGCTGGAGATCCTAAAGACCGTGAATGATTCCGAGCTGGCGCGCCGGGCGTATGAAGGACTGGGCAGCGCGTTGATGTTGGTGTATGACATCCCGCGCGCCCTGGCGCATTACAACGCGATGCTGGCGTATGGGCGCGAGAACGAGGACATTCCGCTAGAAGTCTCTGCGCTCAACAAGCTGGGGCTGATCGAGGGGCAGTTTATGGGGCAGTTCGAACCGGCGGAACAGCACCTGCTCGAAGCAGAACGGCTGGCGCGCGAGTTCGAGCATCGTCCCGGTTTGGCGGAATTGTATACGGTCCGCTGCGGCATTTGCACGATGCAGGGCGACTTTGGAAACGCTGCACGCTATCTGACCGAATCGGCGACCATTGGTCGTGAGCTGAACATCAAAGAGCAAGAGGCATTTGGTGAAACGCATACCGCCAACACACTGACCTATATGGCGCAGTTCGATGCGGCCATGGAAAAGGCCCAAGAGGCGCTGGAGATTTCCCGGGAAATCGGCAATCAGCTGCACATCGTCGAAGCCAAAGTATTCCCTGTGCCATTCTACTACCTCCACAAAGGCAACCTGAACGCAGCGCGCGAGGCGCTAGAAGAAGGAGTACAGATCGCGCACCGCATCGGCACGGCGTTTCCCGAGTCGCTTGGCCTGCGGCTGCTGGCGGAAATCGCGCACCTGCGCGGTGAATACGAAGATGCGTTCGAGATTCTCAAGCGCACGGACGCGGCCGCCAAAGCGTCAGGGCTGCCATTCATGGCCGCGAATACACTTGCCGCCGCTGGGTCGATGTACCTGGAGATCAGCGAGAAATTCATCGACAAGACCATTGAGCTGCACACTCAGACGCTCAAGGCGATGGAGAACCCAATGGCGGCTTCCGCGGCGTCGTCCGCGTTCGCAGACCTCGGTTTTTGCGCGCTGGCCATTGGCAATCTCGATACCGCAAGCCAGATGTTCAACGATGGCTTGACGCGCCCCACGATCATGGGCCTGCTTGAAAAGCCGCGCTACTTGATCGGGCTGGCGTTCGTCGCGCGGGCGCGAAACCAGTTGGACGATGCGGCGAAGAATATTCAAGCCGCGCACACGTACATCGCAGAACATGCGATGGCGCACCTGGAGCCGTTCCTCGATTGGGCGGACGCAGAGATCAGCGCGGCGCGCGGCGATTCTGCCCGCGCGCTAGAGCAGTACGCGCGCGCGGAAACGCGCGCGGCTGAGACGAAGATGCGACCGATCGTCTGGCAGGCACGCGCGGGGGCGGCCAAGGTGTTCGCGACGATGGGACGCCAAGATGAAGCGGACGCCAAGCGCCAGGCCGCGCGCGCGATGATCGACGAAATCGCAAGATTGTTCGAGGATGAGAAACTGCGCGCGGCGTTTATTGAAAGCGCACATAGAAAAGTGATGAGTGACGAGTGACGAGATCACGTCACATGTCACTCGTCACTCGACACAGGAGCTAGAAAATGAAATGCCCAAATTGTTCATTTGAAAACGGCGGAGACGCCAAGTTCTGCGAGAACTGCGGCCAGCCGTTTGAACGCGTCTGCCCCAACTGCGGCAAGCCGGTTTCGGCGAACGCCAAGTTCTGCAAAAACTGCGGCTTCAACCTCGCCGGGGCGGCGGCACAAGCGCGGGCGACGCCGGTGACCAAAAGCGCTGACCTCGACGCACTGCGCAGGACCGCGCCGACGAACTTGAGCAAAAAGATCCTCGCCGAACGCGAACGAACGGAAGGCGAGCGCAAGCTGGTCACCGCGCTCTTCACCGACATCGTCGGCTCGACCTCGCTGGCGGAGCAGATGGACCCGGAGGATTGGCGCGAGATCGTCTCTGGCGCGCATCAGCGGGTGAGCGAAGCGGTCTACCGCTACGAAGGCACGATTGCGCAGCTGCTGGGTGACGGCGTGCTGGCATTTTTCGGCGCGCCGCTGGCGCACGAAGACGACGCCGAGCGCGCGATCCGCGCCGCGCTGGATATCCTGGCATCCATCAAAGAGTATGGCGAAGAGCTGCGCAAGAAAAAGAACCTGGAAAACTTTCAGATGCGCGTCGGCTTGAACACCGGGCTGGTCGTCGTCGGCAACATCGGGAGCGACTTGCACATGGAATACCTCGCGGTCGGCGATACGGTCAATCTGGCGGCGCGGATGCAGAGCGCGGCGGATGCGGACAGCATTCTGATTTCGGAGAATACGCATCGCCTGGCAACGTCGCTCTTTGATTTTGAAGACCGCGGTAGGATCACCGTCAAGGGCAAGGCGGAACCCATTCAAGTCTACCGCGTGACCGGCGAGCGCAAAGGCGCGGTCCGCGCGCGCGGCATCGCCGGCTTGGCTTCACCGATGGTCGGCCGCCAGCGCGAGTTCTCGACGCTGATGCAGGTCATCGGCGACGTGCGCGGCGGACGCGGCTCGATCATCGCCATCATCGGCGAGGCGGGATTGGGCAAGTCGCGGCTCGTCACAGAATGGCGCCAAGCCGCGTCCGCGGAATCGGGCGTCGCGTTGCGCTGGATCGAAGGGCGCTGCCTGTCGTACGCGTCCTCCATCGCGCATCACCTCAGCACCGATATTCTGCGCGCGTTGATCGAGGTGCCGGTCGGCTCGTCCGAGGAAGAGACGCACGCCGCTTTGCGAAATACGCTGGACAAGCTGCTGGGCGCAGACATGAAGGCTGTTTATCCCTTCCTGGGACACTTGCTGGGGCTGAAGCTAGAGGAGGACATGGCGGCGCGCGTGAAATACCTCGATGGTCCCGCGCTGCAGGCACGGTACATCGCCGCGTACAAGAGATTTCTGCAAGCATTGGCAAAAGACGCGCCCACTGTCATCGTCTGCGAAGACGTGCACTGGGCCGATCCCTCGTCCGTGGAACTCGGCAGCCAGATCATACCGATGGCGGCAAGCTCGCCAATCGTTTTTGTGTTCGTGACGCGCGCGGACAAGGACGCACCCGGCTGGAAGTTGGTGGCGCAGGCGCACGAAGTTGCCGGCGTCGGCGCAACGGAGCTGTACCTCGCGCCGCTGTCGGAGACAGACAGCAAGCAGCTCGTCAGCAACCTGCTTCAAGTGGAAGCGCTGCCGGAAAATCTGCGGCAGTTGATCCTCGCCAAGGCGGAAGGCAATCCGTTCTTCGTGGAAGAGGTAATCCGCATGTTGATCGACCGCGGCGGCATTGCGCGCGATACAGCAACCGGCAAGTGGACGGTGACGCGCGAAATCCAAAACATCGAGATTCCCGATACGCTCCAAGGCGTGCTGACCGCGCGCATCGACCGTCTGTCCGAAGACGCCAAGCGCGTACTGCAGATCGCATCGGTGATCGGACGCAAGTTCCCGGTCAAGGTGCTGGAACGCGTGCTGCAGGAGCAGGCGCAGCAGGGATGAACGTCGACGCCAATCTCGGTCAACTCGAAAACGCACAACTCGTGCGCCGCGCGGATGACGCCGAACGCGCGTACCAGTTCAAGCATGCGCTCGTGCAAGACACCGCGTACCAATCGCTACTCAGGCAAGAACGCAAGCATCTGCATCGTATCGTCGGTGAAGCGCTAGAGGGAGTATATCCCGGGCAGTTGGATGAGAACGCGGCATTGCTGGCGCAGCATTTCGCTGAAGCCGACGAACGCGATAAGGCGATTGCCTATGCGCGGCGGGCCGCGCGCCATTTTCTGGCTCGCTATGCATTCGAAGAAGCCGTCCATCAACTTGAAACCGCGCTCACTTGGGTTGAACCAGACCCAAGCAGTGAATCGTATTTGGCGCTGATCGAAGAAGCCGGGGATGCCAATCGGTCGCTCCGCAAAGGAGAGCGCACCCTCGCGCTGTATCAGCAGGCAATCGATCTCTGGAGCCACCGTGGAGCCGCGGATCGATGGAATGTGATGCGGCTCCATCGCAAGATCATCCAGACTGTTATTGATGTCAAATGGGCGGTCGGAGTTGATCTCATGCGGCGGGCGAATCGGATTGGCAAAGCATCGCGCGCGAGTTTGGAAGCAGAATTGAAATCGATGCAAGGCGCGCCGCCGCGGGCGGAAATGGCAGAAGCCCTGACCGTGCTCTCGATGAGTGCGTGGCGTTTGCCCTCCGCGCCCGATTGGGATGCCGCGGAGAGATTTGCGCTCGCAGCCGTCGCGATGGCGGAGCAGATGTCCGACCCGGGAATTCTGTCGCGCGCGTTGGACGCGCTCGCGAGCGTTTACGATGGACGCGGCCGTTTGCGCGAGCATTTGCAGATAGCCCTGAGGCGTTTAGCGCTCACGCAAGGCGCCGAGTTCGATGACGTGCGCGAAAAAATAGATGCGTTGCGCGGCGTCGGCATGGCGCACATGTACCTGGGAGAGTACGCGCAGGCCCTGCCACCCTTGCGCGACGCGGAAAATCTCGCCGAAGGGATTCAGGCGATTGATTTGCAAACATCTGCAATGGGCATTCAAGCCCAGTGTCTGTTTCGTTTGGATCGCTGGGATGAGGTGCTCGAGGTCGAAAAGAAATGGCGCGTGTTGGAGCAGCATTATTCGCGTGAACGGGTTGGCGTCACCTGATTTTCCGTCGCGCTGAGCGCGAATGTCCACGCGTGGCGTGGAAATCAAGAACAAGCCAAGTCCCATAGCGACGAATCCTTCGATGCGATGCTTGCCGCTCTCGGACCGGTAGACGGTTGGCTGCGGAATCCGCGGTACTGAAGCGCATTGCCCTTGTGGGCCGGAGGCGAGTTCGCCCTCGCGAGACAACAAATCGAAGAAGCCGTCGCAGCATCTTCACAGCCCGTCAAGTGGGGGACGGGGCCGCACGAGCATGATCTGTACGCGATCCTGACGGACATTGCCGCGCAGCAACGCGATCTCGCGGCGATTCGCCAGTATGCGCCGCTGGCGGAACAATTCGCGGCGCGCGACCAGCATCGACTCTATCGCGCGATGATTCACCGCGCGCTCGCAGTCGCCCATCGTTTGACCGGTGAATACGATGAAGCCGCATCACGCTTCAATCAAGCGCTTGAACTCTTCAATGCGCTGGGAACGCGTTGGCAAATCGGACGGACGCTGGCCGAACTAGGCGAACTCGAACAGTCGCGGCGAGATTTCGCGCGCGCCCGCGATTATTTTTCCCGTGCCCTGACCG
>Ga0163210_1000541_pt1 | contig 16045 bp, 14 predicted proteins | sample Kivu_220m_FD_113536 | JGI IMG/M metagenome (GOLD analysis project Ga0163210, IMG submission 113536) | Freshwater microbial communities from Lake Kivu, Western Province, Rwanda to study Microbial Dark Matter (Phase II) - Kivu_220m | ecosystem: Environmental > Aquatic > Freshwater > Lake ...
TGTACAGCTATATATGCAGCTTGCCGAATCAACGGATAATAAACTGGCCATCGAGGTGCTCAAAGATATTGCAGATGAGGAAAGGGTGCATGCCGGTGAATTTCTCAGGCTGCTCAAGGAACTGGCACCTGATGAGGAGAAGTTCTACAAAGAGGGGGCGGAAGAAGTGGAAGAGGAGATAGCTAAATTAAAAAAGAAATAGGGCTGAAGTTCCATTTTGTGACGCTATTTATAAACGGCGCATCAGTATAACGGTTCGAAATTGCCTGGGATCCACCTTGACAAGCGGGGTCGTTATAATTGCAGCACCAGCAGCGAGGCGAGGATTTAATCGGCTACGGCGATGATCGATGCCGTTGATATTTGTTCTGTCCGGCGGCAGGGTTGAAAGCCTTTTTTACAAACGTTTACTAATACATGGGGTAAGGCTGATATGTCACACAAAGATGGATGTTCTTTCAGAAAAGGATATGTGCAGGTTTATACGGGCAATTGCAAGGGAAAAACGACTGCTGCACTTGGACTGGCTTTCAGAGCCATGGGCAGGGGCTTAAGGACATATATCGGTCAGTTTATGAAAGGCCAGCTCTATGGAGAGCTTGAAGCTGCCAGGAAAGTTGAACCTTTCATTACCATTGAACAATATGGGGAGAAGAGATTTATACACGTGAAAAATCCCCCGCAGCAGAAAGATATTGATATGGCTCAGAACGGGCTGGAAAAGGCACGACAAGCCATGCTGAAAGGCGGCTATAATATCGTGGTTCTGGATGAGGTGATAACAGCAAACTATTTTAACCTTGTTTCACTGGCGGATATACTGGACTTCATTAATAATAAACCGGAAGATATCGAGCTGGTGTTGACCGGCAGATATGCCCCTCGTGAGCTGATAGATGCTGCCGACCTGGTAACCGAAATGGTGGAAATAAAACATTATTACCAGCAGGGAGTAGCAGCCCGTGACGGGATCGAGCGCTGATATGGGATTGTCACCACCGGTTGTGAAACAATGGTGAACAGAGCATTGCACTTGATACTCTGTAACCCTGTAACACAAAAAGCGTATCGTCGTTCTATTAATCCCGTATCATGAGGCATGGAGAATGTGGCGGTTCATGACGCGGGAAATCGCTGCTTCAATCGCACCGGCAACCGCTGTCATACCGAAGAGGAGCGGTAATCCGCCGGTAGTAACGGCAAGTATCGACGCCAAAAGATATGAAGGCCCGCATACATCGGGACAGAGATATCCCGAACCAAAATACTTCGACCGTATTGCCTGAGGGATGGTGAGGACGCCGCCAGCGATCATGGAGAGGCTGACAAAGCTCCTGGCGGAATGGGGGTCGATAGCAGGACCGAGCATATTTACGATTATCACCGGAAAGATCAGCGCAATGAAAAGAATAAATACGTGCTGCAGGCCGAGCGCAATCGTCACCGCAACCGGAGGACGGTCGTTAAGTCCATACAGAAGGTTTGAAGGCTTCCTAGGTTCCGTTATTGATTAATATGAGGTGTCCGCCCGGGCTGAACAGTGGCAGGCGCTATATAGTCTGCGCTACATCTTGGTTATCAACAATATCCATGTCAAATTCGGCCAGAAGATTTTATGTCATTTATCAACGACTTTGACAACCTCCGGAAGAGAAGATTATACTCAAAATCTTAAGGCCGTAAGACAATAATTTATTACACAGGGATTATTTGATCCGGTGAAATCGCATTAAAGGGGAACGTAAATGGAAGATGTTTATGAAAGGCTGCGCCAAAAACTGGACGGCATGACCAAGGGCTATCCCAGAACCGAAAAGGGTTCCGAGATGGCCTTCCTGAAAAAGACTTTCAGCGAGGAAGAAGCCGAGTTTTTCATCAAGTTCAAGCCCGGCCTGCAATCGCCTCAGCAGGTAGCCGACCACATGGGCGTCAGCCTGAAGGAGGCGCAGGAACGGCTGGAGTCGATGGCAAAGAAAGGCCTCCTTTACTGGGAACGGCACGACCAGGAGAAAAAATATCGTATTGTCCCTTTCATCCATGGCTTGTGGGAATTCCGGGTGGATACATTCGACCGGCAGGACGCGGCCAACATGGGGCAGTTCTATAAAGATGGATTCGGCAAAACGCTGCTGGACTATCGTCTGCCCATAGCCAGGGTCGTCCCTATCCGCGCCGACACGGTCAAGTATGGGAAACTGCTGTCCGCAGACGATATCGAATCAATCATTAAAAAGCAAACGTTGATCGTTGCCACCGATTGCGCCTGCAGGAAAATAGCCCTCTTCGCCAAGAAACCATGCACCTGCACAGATAACGTGAATGTCTGTATCGCCTTCGGCAGGATGGCGGAATTTATGCTCGAATCAGGTTTCGGCAATCCCCGCGTCATAACTGTTGAACAGGCACTTGAAATATTACAAAATGACGATAAAGACGGGCTTTTCGTCCAGGCAGGGCACGCCAAAGAGTACTCCGGGTTCTGTAACTGCGCCAGATGCCACTGCGGCATCCTCATCGGCGCCAAGATCGAACAGGGCACGGGATTTGAAACCTGGAGCAACTACAAGTGTACCAAGGACGAGACAGTCTGCATAGACTGCGGCAAATGCGCGGAGCGTTGCCCAATGAAGGCAATGACTTTAAATGAGGACAAGAAAACTGTTTTTAATCCTGCAAGATGCTTCGGCTGCGGGTTGTGCGTGACGACCTGCCCCAGCGGCGCGCTGATCCTGGAAAGAAAACCGGATGACCAGCTGACCATTCCGCAGGATGATACGTTTTTCGATAACCAGGAAAGGATGGGTCGCGAAAAAGCGGAGGCCGACAGGGCCAGACAGGCGCACGCCGGGAGGTAGTGAACACGGTCGCAAGCTATGCATGAGCTTTCCCTGGTGCAGGATATCCTCGATACCGCCGTTAACTACGCACGGGAGGCAGGGGCGCAAAAAGTGGTCGCCATTTTCCTGCGTCTCGGCGCGCTGCGCGACATCAGGAAGGAATGGATTCAACACTATTTCAATTTTGTCCGCAAAGGGACGATAGCCGAGGAAGCTGAAATCCTGGTCACCGTCAACCCCATCGTGTGCAGCTGCCACCAATGCGGCGGGGAATTTGAAATCGACCGGGACTACATACGCGATGAGGAGATCGCCTGCCCGGGCTGCTCTGCAAAAAATTACACGCTTATCTCGGGTACCGAGTTCCGCATCGAGGGCATCGAGGTAGTTTAACAAAACAGAGTTCGAAGCAGTCAACGAACCACGAGTCTCAATAGAACCATTAGTCTAGCCAAAGTGAGCCGTTCAGCAGCAGATTTCTTTATCGCAACTCCTGTAAGATTAATTTATCGTCAAATGGGCATAGTACCGGAGGTAACCGGCGCATCGGCCGCCGGAGGTAAGGGGTGTGCGGATGCGCAATGAGAGGAAGTTGAAAAACTTCCTTGGCCGTGTTGTGACCGAGATACCCCATCCGGAAGAGCTGCAAGATAGTCTCTCGAAGCTCGAAGAGAAGTACCGCACCATCCTGGATCTAACACCCTCCGGCTTTATGCTGATAGACCCTCTCACCCACCGCATCGTCGACATTAACCAGACAGGAGCCGCGATGTTCGGTGAATTCAGGGGCAATATGATCGGCTCGGTATGCCATAAATATGTTTGTCCGGCTGGTACAGGCGAATGCCCTCTGACAGAGCCGGGGATGGCTTTCGACAAAACAGAAAGCGTCTTTCTCAGAAAAGACGGCACTTCTATCCCGGTCTTAAAGACCGCGGTTTGTATAAACCTGGACGGCCGGGATTTGCTGCTTGAGACCTTCTCAGGCATATCTGACCTGAAAAAGCTGCAAAAGGAACTCCTGGATTCCCAGGCCAAATACCGCACCATCCTCGAAGAAATGGAGGAGGCATACTACGAAATTGATGTGAAGGGCGACATCACCTTCGTTAACGAGGCCACGGCCCGCATGTATGGATTCCCCAGGGAAGAAATGCTCGGTATGAGCTATAAGCAGTTTACGCCCCGCGATAACTGGTCCAAAATCGTAGCTGATTATGTCAGGGTCTTCGTTTCCGGTGTCCCTGAGTTGCGGCGCTCTGCCACGGGCGTTAAAAAGGATGGCACAATAAACTACCGCGAAGACTCGATCTTCCCTATCCGGAATGATAAAGGCGAGATGGTCGGGCTGCGTGGCATCTCCCATGACGTTACCGAGCGCAAGCGTACTGAGCTGGAGCTTCAGGAGATTCTGGAAGATTTGAAGCGTTCAAATGCCGAATTACAGTGCAGAAACGCTCAATTATCCAAGGTAAGGGAAATTGCGCTGGGCACCGACAAAAGCAAAACCTCAGCCGATGTACTGAGACTGGTTGCCGAAAGGTCCCGGGAACTGCCCGGTGTCAGATTTGTATTGGCTTTGAAATATAATGACACCAGGGACATGTTAGTCCCGATGTATTATTCCAGTATTAGAGATGGCGATGCTGTAAGTTCTCTGGCTGCAGTCGGTTTCAACCTGCCGGACTTTCTGGAAAATATTTCCGGTGACAAAAAACCACAGGTCACATCCTCACAGTTTGGGATTGTGCGAGATCTTGGAGAAAGTAACAGCCCGATTATTAAAAATAAGTTGTCCCAGATTATGCAGGATGTCTGGCCGGAGACCACGTGCGATTCGATACAAAATGCGCTGGGTATCAAGAGTTTCGCCTTTGTGCCGGTCATACTGGATGACCGGCAATGGGGTACCCTGGCCTTCGTCCTTGACGGAGAGGTTCCGCTGGATATCCTGGAAATGGTCAGCGCACACTGTTCCAATGCTCTAAAAAACATAATTGCCTATGAAGCTTTCTTTTTTGCCTTCGACTCAAATCCCATTCCTTCGGCCATTACTTCTTTCACTAATGGAAAATTTATTGAAGTTAACGAGAGTTTTCTCAAACTTATTGATTGCAGCCGCGAGGACGTTTTGGGCCGTACCGCAAGGGAACTCCAGCTGTGGCCCAATGCAGATGAACATGCAAGAATAGCGCCGCTGATACGAAAGGAACATAAAGTCAACGATGCCGAAATCACATACAGGAACAGGTCCGGTCAAATAAGGAGAGGCGTATTTGCCGCCAAGATATTAAGCATCAATAATCAACTGTGCAATCTCATGACAATTAATGATGTCACTGAGCGGAGGCAGATGGAGGACGAGATTAAATCCCAGCGCGACCGCCTGGCTGAATTAGAGGTATCGTTACGCAAAGCGATAGTTGAAGCTAACACTGCCAACCAGGCAAAAAGTGAATTCCTGGCACGTATGAGTCATGAGATCAGGACGCCTCTGCACGGGATGACTGGCGTACTCGAGCTGCTGGCGGACGGCAAATTGGAGCTCCAACAGCAGGAATACCTGGCCTTGGCCAGGTCGTCGGCCGATTCACTATTAGGCGTTATCAGTGACATCCTGGATTTTTCCAAGATTGAAGCAGGCAAATTTGAACTGGAATCTGAAGAGTTTGACCTGGAAGCTATAGTCGAGATGTCTTTGAATACAGTGGCCATGATAGCTCAAAAAAAAGGCCTGGAAATAATTTATCAGTTATCGCCTGATGTCCCGACTTTAGTACGGGGTGATGCCACCCGCCTGCGACAGATATTGCTCAATTTGCTCGGCAATTCAGTCAAATTCACCGAAAAGGGAGAGATACTTGTATCTATTGATAAAGAAAATGATGAGAATAGTGAAGTAGTGCTTCATTTTTCCGTTAAGGATACCGGAATCGGGATATCGAAGGAAAAACAGGGATTGATTTTCGACGCCTTTTCGCAAGTCGATAGTTCAATAGAACGGCGCCGGGGCGGCACCGGTCTCGGATTGACTATATCACGATCCCTGGTAGAAAAGATGGGAGGGCAAATCTGGGTGGAAGGTGACGTGGGAATGGGGAGCACCTTTCACTTCACTGTACAATTTGCCACGAAAACCGAAAGCGGGCAACAGCAGGCTGCGATGGAGCATCTCCCGGCAGCCAAACATGCTGAGCTTGCCAATACCAGCGCATTATTGATCGATGATAACGAATCCAACCGCCTCCTGTTGGGACGGTGGTTGAGGGAATGGGGACTGCAGGTAACCGAAGCTCCCGATGGGCAAACCGGATTAAAGCTGATTAAGGAAGGTGCAGAAGGCTTAAACTGCTTCAACCTTGTCCTGCTAGACAGGAACATGCCGGTAAATGATGGCTTCACTGTAGCTGAGCAAATACGGGGTACCGCAGCTAATAAACCTGTCATCTTGATGATGCTCGAAACATCCTCCATTGGCAGAGACCTGGATAGTTGCCGGGAGATGGAGATATCAAACTATGTTGTGAAGCCAATTTACAAAAGAAAGTTATTTAGGTGCATCCTGAGCTCCCTGGGTATCGATTCCAGTTCTGAACAGGAAAACAGCTCTGCCGGGACCTCCGGCGCTGACAGTCCACAGCTGAATATACTGGTTGCAGAAGATAATGCCACCTCTCAGTTAATTGCGAAAAAGATGCTGGAGAAAAAAGGACACGTTGTGTCCATAGCCGATAACGGGGTACAGGCCTGCGAAAAGATCGCTGACAGTCATTTTGACATGGTATTTATGGATGTTGAGATGCCTATAATGAACGGATTGGAAGCGACCAGGGTTATTCGGGGCAGGGAGAAACAGTCCGGCCGGCATATCCCGATAGTCGCCATGACTGCCTATGCCACAAAAGAAGATAAACAAAAATGTTTGGTCGCCGGTGTGGACGATTTTTTGGTCAAACCTGCCAAAAGCAAAGATATCTATGCCATGATCGACAAACTGGTGCGTGAAGGAAGCAAGGTCAGCGGGAACGGAGGTAAAGGAAAGATGCCATCCGATGGTGAGGCAGTCAACATGGAAACCGCTTTAGAAGCAGTCGGGGGCGACAGGGAGCTGTTACGGGAAGCTCTTGGCATATTCATAGAGCAGGATTATCCGAAGCAGTTGAAACTGCTGAAAGAGGGAGTAAAGTCACTGGATGCACCGAAGATCAAAGCGGCTGCGCATTCCATAAAAGGCAATGTGCGTACCTTCGGAGGCATGATGCTTGGTGACCTTGCCCAACGCATCGAAGAAAAAGGACGTAATGGTGACCTGGAATCGGTAGCAGGATTGGTCGATAATTTGGAAGCCGGATTTAAACAATTTGCGGATTTCTTTTCATCAGCGGAAATCCTGGCTGACTCAGCTGATTATCGAGATTGAATGGGTATTACATAAAAAGATTACATATAAGGCAAATTATATTCATGAGGTGGAATGCAAATGATGGCAACGAATAGAAGAAGAGTATTGATTATTGATGACAACAAATCACTTGTAGTGGTCGCAGCACGTGTCTTAGAAAAAGAAGGTTATGACGTTAGCACGGCATTCGACGGGGTGGAAGGAGTAGCAAAGGCACAGACAGAAAGGCCGGATCTCATAATCCTGGATATTGGAATGCCCGGGACTAATGGCTATGAGGTTTGCCGTGAGCTGAAGATGGATCCAAATACTGCAAATATCCCGGTTGTTTTCCTCAGTTCAAAAGGGAATCTTAATGAAAGGGAAGGACCGTCGGCGATCGGTTTAAAGGAGGTAAAACTGGCTTATAGTCTTGGAGCTACGAATTTCATACATAAACCAATATCCGCCAGGGAATTGATAGCTGCGGTAAACGATGTTTTCATATTGGACAAAATTTTATCGTCTGACTGAGTAGTATAATACGCAGCAAGCGCGTATACCTTACGAACATAACCGCTCCAATTCCATGCGCACAGCCCCCGGAGCGCGCAGAAAAAATCAACAACGACTGCCTTTTAGTGGACAGGTTTTGGGAATCTCGATAGTGAAACTGGTAGAATAGGGAACCACTAATATCCACAGGTGCAACGTGAATGACAAATTAAAGATCGCCGCAGTCCAGATAAACCCTGCCATCATGCAGAACAGCAAGAACCTGGACAAAATATTAACCGAAGTCAGGAATGCTGCCGCCGTAGGCGCTGAGCTCATAGTATTCCCCGAATGCGCCCTGGCTGGCTACGTATATTCCAGCCGGGAAGAGGCAATGCCGTTCATGGAAACCATTCCCGGCCCCAGTACAGATAAGCTGTCAGCCTGCTGCAGAGAACTTGGAGTCTATGTCGTCACGGGTCTGCTGGAAAAGGACGGCAACCGGTGTTTCAATGCGGCGGTCCTGGTAGGGCCGGAAGGGCTTATCGGCAAATACAGGAAGAATCACCTGCCGTTCCTGGGCATTGACCGCTTCCTTGATCGGGGCGACAGGCCTTTCGAAATGCATAAGACTCCTATCGGCAACATCGGTATTTACATCTGCTACGACTGCAACTTTCCTGAGAGCGCCCGCGTTATGGCGCTTCTCGGGGCGGATATTCTGGTCCTCCCCACGAACTGGCCGCAGGGAAGGGGAAAGGTGGCCAAGTACGTGGTCAATACCAGGGCTTATGAGAACAAAGTACATCTGGTAGCGGTGAATCGTGTTGGAGAGGAGCGCGGCGCCCGTTTCATAGGCAACAGCAAGATTATTAATGCGTGGGGGGACACCCTGGCCCAGGCCGGCAGCGACGAAGAACAAACCCTTTATGCGGAGGTAAGTCTATCCGAGGCCAGGCAGAAGCATATCGTTTTCAAGCCCGGCGAATTCGAAATGGATTTCATCCGTGACCGCAGACCCGAATTGTACGGCAAGATCACTGAAGCAAAAGAATGACGGTATTCTCAGATCATTGTTATCGTACGTCAGTCATATGGTAAGCATAAAAATAAAACCGGAACTTCATGAGTGCGTGGAGACCAAGGCTAAAAAGGAGTATCAGCGTATTTCAGGCCTGGTACTCAACGGGAATAAACAAAAAGGGCTTCTTAAGCGGCTGGAACTACTGCGCCTTTTTCTTGAGACCGCGGATTTTCCGAGATTGCGCAGTGACTCAGAAAAATATCTCGAAAAAGGTCACGAGGTTATTTTTCTCATTTCGGACAAATGTGGTAGCGCAATAACAACTATGCAGGTCAAGTAGAGAAAACCTCGGTACATAATTACCCCTAAGTCACCTCACCTGCTTGCAGGGTATAATGCATTGTAACGAACCGGATTAACCACAGCGACGAAGAAACAGGTAATATTCTGATTAACAAGAGCCTGATTGGTATCTTAACTATCTGAGCTCTCCTCCATATCACACCCTGGTCTGATTCTCGCATTTAGCGAGCGTCTCCAGGATCAGCCGCTCCAGGTTTTCACACAGCACCGGTTTAATGAGGAAGTCCACAGCCCCCAGCTTCATAGCCTCATCTGCCACTCCCTGGGACGGGAAGGCCGTGATGATGATGGACTTTATCTCAGGCTTGGATGCCTTGACTTCTCTCAATACCTGGATGCCGCTTTTACCGGGGAGCCTGACGTCCAGGATCAAAATGCTGTACTCCCTTTTCTCCACCATTTCCAGCGCCTGCTCACCTGTTTCAGCAGTCTCAACCTGGTAACCTGCGTTGCGCAGCCAATCTCCAATGGAATCGCGAACAATAGCTTCGTCATCAACAATCAATATGGGTTTCATGACAATTCAACCTCCTATTTTATGCTCTCACCCTGATACCACATACAACCTGTCATAGATCACCCCCTGGCCCGGGCGCGCTTTTTGGATTTCAAGCCGGCCTTTTCCTTCTTGACGAAATGTACCGACGTATAGCGGCAAAGCCTCTGATTTCCCGGCAATTTCCTGAGCCTCTCCACTTCCATTTCTCCGATAACGGATATGGTGCCGAACCTATCCTGTATGTCCTGCGCGAAGGCGCAATGGCCGCATTCATAGTTGCGCGTACATATCCTGAAAGATACTGCGCCGAGCTCCAGCCACACGTCCTCGCCCTTGGCTTCTTTTTTGTCCAGCTCATCCAGCGCCCCGCTGATGATCTTTTCCAGGTCCTCAATTTTGAACGGCTTGGGCAAATAATCGATGAGCCCTATTTCCCTGGCCCTGTCCTGGGTCTCCTGTGACGGGTAAGCGGTGATGATCAGTCCCTTGGTACCGGGCTTTATGTCCTGGACTTCCTCAAATGCATGCAGGCCATCTATACCGGGCAATCTCAAATCCAGTACAACGATGCCGTACTCTTCCTTTTTGACCTTTTCCAGGGCTTCCTCGCCGGATTGCGCAACTTCCACATTATATCCATCCTCCACAAGCCATTCCTTCAAAGCCTCCCTGAGTAATGTCTCATCCTCCACCAGCAGTATCTTTCTTTTTTCAGATTTCATTTTTTCTACCTCCGACATCCCTGTTCAAACCCGGTCGCTGCTTATTTTTTCTGCCGGTTTCTCCGTGGGCAGAGGCAAATAAACGGCAAAAGTTGTTCCTGCACCTTCCGTACTCCGGACTTCGATTCTCCCGTTGTGCCGCTGAATTATTCCGTAGGATACGGCCAGTCCCAGGCCGACTCCTTTGACTTCGCGCTTGGTAGTGAAAAAGGGTGTAAACAACTTGGCCATATTTTCCTTTGAAATGCCCACGCCGGTATCCTGAATTTCCAATTTCACATGACTGTCATCGGTCGATGTGCGGATGATTAATGTTCCACCCTGGGGCATGGCCTGGATAGCATTTAAAATGAGATTGGTACAAACCTGCTGCAACTGGTCGAAGTCAGCCATTAAGGCGGGCAGGTAGGCGTCAAGCTCCTTAGTAACCTGCACATGTTGAAGCTGGGCTGCGTGAGCGGTCAGGTCAAAAGCGCGGTTGACGATCTCGTTCAGGTTTACCTGACGGAACGCCGGTGGAGACTGGCGGGCAAAATCGAGCAGATTACGGATCAGCCTGGTACTGCGAACAAGCTCGGTTTCCATCTTCGATAGATAGCTGAGAGAAACCTCGTTATCCACATTGCCACTCTTTATCTTTTTCTCGAGCAACTGGGTATACGTCAGTATACCTGAGAGCGGATTATTCACCTCGTGGGCTATGGAGGCAGCCAGTTGCCCCAGCGACGTCAATTTCTCAGCCTGGATAAGCTGCTGCTGGCTTTCCTTCAGCCGTTCATGCGACTCTCTGAGCTCCTTGTAAGCCTTGCTCAACTGGTCCTGCATCTCTTTTTCCCGGGTCACGTCCCTGGCAATATTCTGAAAACCGGTCGGTTTGCCGTCCTCGAAAACCAGGCTGGTACTGAGCTTCACTATCGCTTCCGTCCCATCCCTCCTGATAATGCGCTGCTCATAAGGCTGTTCCACCTTTTCACGTGCCAGGAGGTGCTGCCTGACCTGCCCGGCCAGCGCGAGGCTCTCTTCCGTAAGAAAGCTTCTCACGTTCATAGTCCGGGCTTCTTTTAAGCTGTAGCCGGTAAGTTCCCCGGAAGCCTGATTGGCAGTTATAATATTGCCTTCCATATCATGTACCCAGATCGCATCATGCGCGTTTTCAAACAAATCGCGATGCTTCCTTTCCGAAGCCAGTGCCAGCTCGGCCGCAGTACATTCCCTCTGGTAGCAACTGGAGTTTTCAACCGCCATCCCTATTTGACCGCCCATGGTAGAGAGCAATTCGACTTCCTCCGGCAGGAATTTTCGTGGCGTTCGCATGGCGCCGACCAGCACGCCCTCAATTCTACCTTTCGCCTTGAGCGGTACGGCGATTCCGGCAACAATACCGACACGCTTTTCAACTGCCGATATTATGGACCTGCTGCTGTCAACATCCTCAATCAGATTGATCTTTCCTGTCCAGACAACCCTGCCGACAAAGCTTTCATCGACATTCAGTTCATCCAAAGAAGATACCAGATCTTCTTTTACTCCCAGGTGCGTTGAAATCTTGAGATTGTTATTATCTCTGTCCAGAAGAAAAATGAGCATGATATCCAGGCTCATCACCCGCCTGATTTCATCAGCGGCGGCATTCAATATTTCATCCAGCTCCAGTGACTGGCTTAATATGGCGGAAACTTCATTTAATGCGAAGAGACGCTCCTCGTTCCTTCGTGTTATCTGAAATACGGATTGGAGTTCCTGGTCGGCTATCTCCAGCTTGACCTTAGTCAACCTTTCACGTTCCCTTTCCTTCCTGTAGCGATCAAACCAGAAAATGATCAATACGCCGATTATCAGCACTCCTATGGTCTCAAATAACGCATCCGAAAAATACGGTGAGAGCAGGAAAACGTGGGGCAACATTACACCAGCCGCGATCGTCAAGCTTATGAGGCCCGCCACAGTGCCGAAAACAAAAGTGGCAAAGCCGATGGGCAGCAAGAACAGAATACGTTCTATGGCATGGCGCGTTACACCTAAAAATGAGAAAAACGAGTATGTGCCCGGTAACAGAATTTGCGGATACATAAATAAGATACAGAAGGCAAACATGACACACGCGACCCAGAAACGGGGATCGCGCAATGTTTTCAAACTCCAGCTGACCATCTGCCCGTTCATGGACAATACTTCACTGCCTTTGTAAATACCGGCCACCTATAATTCTATCCCTTCCATATATTTAAGTATATATGCCCCAAATATGATTTAACCATTAATACTCGTCAGATACAAAATCCTTGATCTGCGCATAGCTGAACACAGGGCCGTCGCGGCACACATACAAATTGCCGATGTTGCACCTTCCGCATTTCCCAATGCCGCATTTCATCCTTTTTTCCAGTGTGGTTATCACCTGGTCCGGCATGAAGCCCAGTTGCTCCAGGACAGGGAAGGTTGACCTGATCATGACCGGCGGCCCGCAAACAACCGCCACCGCATTGCGGCTGGAAGGCGCAGCATCCATCAAGGCCTCGGAGACAAAGCCTTCTCTCCCCTTCCACTTTGCATCTCCCTTGTCCACAGTTATGACAGTATTGAGTGATTGATCCGCCTCCCATGTATCAAGATCATATTTAAAGCAAAGGTCGCCCGGGCTGCGGGCGCCGTAGACGATATCTATTTTGTCGTATTTATCCCTGTTGTCCAGCACGTTCCAGATTAGTGAGCGAAGGGGCGCCAGCCCGATTCCACCTCCGACGAAGACGAGTTTTTTTCCGGCCATCATATCCAGCGGGAAATGGTTGCCGTAAGGTCCCCTGAACCCTATCTCAGCCCCGACACCAAGTCTGTGCAAAGCGGCGGTAACCAGTCCGACCCTGTTTATGCCGCATTCCCAGTGATCGTTTCTGGTTGGGCTCGAGGAGATACAAAAAGTAGCCTCTCCCACGCCAAAGACCGAAAGCTCTGCAAACTGGCCTGACTCAAAGGTGAACTCATTATTCAATTCAGTGTCTTTGAAGTGGAAATGGATCGTTCGCACGGTGGGTGTTTCTTCTATGATTTTATCCACCAGCACCATGTGCGGCACATAAACATTTTTCCCCCGGTCAAGCTCTTTTCTTCTTTGCTTAATCTGCGTAATTATCATCTCGTAATCCCCACCAATTTCTATCGTTGTTTATTTCCCGCTTTTAACACCTGCTTCCACGGGCAGGCCGGCTATGACCTGTGTGATATCCCAGTTCACAGGACATAATCGTATGCACCGGCCACAACCCACACAGGCATTAATTCCAAGGTTCATAGGGAAAAACTCAAATTTATGGCATACTCTCTGCCTGACACGCCGCCATTTTTCCTCCCTGGGATTCTCCATGGGCATCTTGGTATATGACCTGAAGCTGCAGCTATCCCATCCGCGGTATCTGGCCCCTTCTTTTCTAATCATTTCATCGTTGATATCAAAGCAGAAGCACGTCGGGCAAAGGAAAGTGCATATCCCGCAGCTAATACATTTCGCGGATATCCGCTCCCAGTAGTCTCTATCATTAAATAGACTCCTTAGCTTCCTATCGACATCTTCCATATCCACCGTCTTCTTCACTTGACCGACTGCAGCTGCTTTCACTTCCTTTGCTTTGTCGATGTCGGCCCTGGTCACTTTTTTAACCGTATTCGACATATTCAGCAAAGCCTTACCGCCACCCGTAAAATCTTCTATCACGAAGTCATCACCTATGTCCGTAAACATCAGGTCAACGTATTCCGACTCGGTAGGATCGATATTGGAAGAAGTACAAAAGCAGCTGTCATATGGATTGGTACAGCTGAGGCCCACAAGCAGTGTATTTCGCCTTTTTGATATGTAGTAATAGTCATCGTACGTAACAGCAAAAACATGATCTATAATAGCGTTTGCCCTGGCATCGCACGGCCTTACGCCGAAGATAACCTGCCAGTGTTCACCGGTGGGGACCTCCAGCTTTAAGCCATTTTCATTCTTCTTAAAGCTCATCATCACCTCGGATTTCGGAAGAAAACATGATTTGGGAGGAATAACAGTATTGCGATACCAGTCCAGAAAACTGATATCCTGGTTGTCCCAGGCAGCCATTCCTACGACACCATCCACCCGGCTGGGAACAATGACGTTGCACTCCTGATTCCACGCAGTAAGCAGTTTCCGGATGTCTTTTTTACTGACTTTTTTTGTAATCATCCTATCCCTTCTTCTATCTGATCAAACTTTCCACTTCTGTAAGTTCATACGCTGTCATCAACGGCGGAGCCCCGGCATTCATCCCTGTCTTGTAATCAAACATTTCTCCAACCAGGTCGTACATCTCTTTTGACAGGCTCCTTAAGGGGATATCCACCGGACATACCCTCTCACATTCACCGCAATCCGTACATCTGCCGGCAACATGTATTGCCCGTACGGCCTGGAAAATTAAATTATCCTGCCACAGCGATACCGGCGATACCCAGCGCGGCTGGGATTCCTCTACAAAGCACCGTTCACAAAAGCATGCCGGGCACACCTGGCGGCAGGCATAGCACCGTATGCAACGGCTGAACTGCTGCTTCCAGTATGCCCATCTCTGGTCAGGGAACATCTGTTTCAGCTCCTGGATTTTTTCCCTGCTTGCTTCATTATCACGAATTTCATTAGCGGGTCCCTGAATAAGAAAGTCATACTCCTGGGGAATTTGCAGCTCGCATCCTAGGCAATGATCGAATAAAACCGTGGCTGCTGTAACCTCTCTTTTCTCGCTTCCTATAGTTATAACGACTTTATCTTCAACAACCGCAATATCATCAATTTCATCTCTTTCTTTGCCGGACAGTTTTTCAACTTTTTTCAGATCAATTAAACCTGAGCAGGGGATTCCCAGTATCACAATATCCTGCCGTGTAATCTGCTTATCCTGAATCAGGCTGACGATGGAGCGGCTGTCACAGCCTTTGGCAACGATGCCCAACCGGCCGGAAATTTCCAATGCATATGTCGCCAGGTTATTGCTGATAAACGGGTTGATCACCAGGCTACTGGTCGCATCTTTGTCTCCGGTTATAAGGGGAGTGGTAGTATGTTTCAGGGTACCCGCGGCGAAACCTACAATGAAATCCACCGTCCCTTCTTCAAGTAATTTAGCAGCCTGATCGCGTAGCTCTTTTTCCATATCACTTCCCTTCATCATTGAACAAATTACTCGGCCCGATCGCCCGGACGCTTTCCACGACATCCTCAACTACCTGGGCAAATTTAGTCCCTTCAGATGCAGATACCCAGCTTGCCTGTACCCTTTGCTCGGGAACACCCATATATTCCAGGAATTTTTTTGTTAGCGCGATCCTGCGCCGGGCGCGGTAGTTACCCGTCTGGTAGTGGCAATCGCCGGGATGACAACCTGAAACCAGAATACCATCAAAGCCCAGGCGTAAACCCTTGAGAACGAACAGCGGGTCGATCCTGCCCGAACACGGCACTTTCAACACGGTCAGGTTGCTGGGGTACTTTTTACGGCTGGTGCCCGCCAGGTCAGCGCCGGCATAGCTACACCATTTACAGAGAAATCCTACGATCCGTGGTTGGTCATCCTTCTTTGGTTTCATCGATAATTACACCTCATTTCCACATGATACGTATATTATGTAAATTTATACCAGCATATTTTCCATTTCTGCCACAAGCTGCTCACCGGTGAAGTGCTTCAGGCTTATAGAACTGCTGAAACA
>Ga0163210_1000542_pt1 | contig 16039 bp, 17 predicted proteins | sample Kivu_220m_FD_113536 | JGI IMG/M metagenome (GOLD analysis project Ga0163210, IMG submission 113536) | Freshwater microbial communities from Lake Kivu, Western Province, Rwanda to study Microbial Dark Matter (Phase II) - Kivu_220m | ecosystem: Environmental > Aquatic > Freshwater > Lake ...
CAGATACGCGTGCCATATGTCAAGGTCATCGGCTCCGACAAGAAGCTCATCGGCATCCTGCCGACCCGCGACGCAATCGGGCTGGCGCGGCGGCAGGGGCTGGACCTCGTCGTCCTCGTGCCGAACGAAGAGCCCCCGGTCTGCGGCATCGTGGACTTCGGCAAGTACCTGTACGAGCAGAAGGTTCGGTTGCGTGAGTCGAAGAAGAAGCAGCATGCCACCGAAGTCAGGGAGATGCGCATGAAGATGAAGATCGGACCCGGTGACTACGAGGTCAAGATCCGTAAGATGCGCGAATTCCTGGCCGAGAAGGATCGCATCCGGGTAACGCTGTTTGTGCGCGGACGCGAGATCGTCCACGCCGACCTTGGCATGAAACTGATGAGCCGACTCAGCCAGGACCTTGCGGATGTCGCCCGCGTTGAAGCTCCTCCTCGGCTTCTGACCGAAGGAAGGAAATCAATCCAGATGATGCTGGTGCCAAAATGAAACAGAAGACCAAATCCCTCAGTTCGCTGAAGAAGCGCATCAAGCGCAGCGCCGGTGGCAAGCTCATGCACCGGGGCTCCAACCGGAGCCACAACAACGGTTCCAAGAGCAAGCGCAGAAAGCGCAGCCTGCAAGTGCCGGCAGCACTCGAAGGCAGACTGGCACAGCGGGTGGGCGAGCTCGTGCCCTACAAATAAGGAGACCAGATGCCGAGAGTGAAGAACGGCCCATATACCAAGCAGCGCCGCAAGAAGTGGCTGCGTGACGCCAAGGGCTACTGGGGCGGGAGGTCGCGACTCTATCAAACCGCGCGTCAGGCGGTGATCCACGCCGGCACGTCTGCGTACAAGGAGCGCCGGCGCAAGAAGCGCACGTTCCGTTCGCTGGCGATCATCCGGCTCGGTGCCGCGCTCGAGCCCCTCGAGATGAGCTACTCGAAATTCATCCATGGGCTCAACCTGGCCGGAATTGTCATGGATCGGTTCGTCCTTTCCGAAATGGCCATCCACCAACCCGAGGACTTCGCCGGTATTGTGACCACGGCCAAGGAAGCATTGGCTGAAGAGACGGCGATTCGGGCAGCGGCCAAAGCGGAAGCCTAGACCGCTGCCTGTCGGTTGTGCGGGCGCGTCAACGACGCGCCCGCAGTTCGTTCCGAACCCGCCGGGCGCGGCTTTGACTTCAGAACAACCCACTGCTATCATCAGACGGTGAAGATACTCCAGCGCTATGCGCTGAGACAATTTGTGCCGCCGTTCTTCCTGGCCATCCTTGTCCTGACATTCGTCCTGCTGATGGACCGGCTGTTCCTGCTTGCCGACATGCTGGTACGCAAAGGCGTGGCGGTCGGGGTCGTAGCGGAAGTCGCGCTTCTGTCGCTGCCGTTTGTGGTCTCGATGTGCGCGCCGCTGGGCAGCCTGATTGCCGGGGTGATTTCGTTCGGCCGGATGGCGCAGGACAATGAGATACGGGTCATCCGCGCGGCTGGGATCAAGACGATCAGGTTGTTCGTGCCGGCTGCGTTCGCCTGCCTGCTACTGATGGCAGCGATGGTCGGTTTCAACGGCTACATCGTGCCCGAGGCGCAGCACCAGGTGAGAAACCTTCTGACTGATGTTGCGCGGAAGCGTCCGGCGATGCGCATACGCGAGGGTGAGTTCATGGACGACTTCCCGGGCTACATGATCTACATCGGCTCGATTGACGAACGGCGCTCGACCGTACACAAGGTCGCGCTCTTCGAGACCGGCACCCGCAAAGGTACGCCCGGATTCGTGACCGCGCCACGGGGCGAGATCGCGTACACGCCTGACGACGCCTACATGATCATGACCTTGTACGATGGCGAGATGCACGAGTTGGTCGATACCGGCACCTACCGGCGGCTGCTTTTCAAGCGACACGTCATCAATGTGGTGATGGACGACAACCTGGTTCGGCGCGACCGGGAGTTCCGCGGGAACGAGGAGATGCTGCTCCCGCAACTGACGTCGATGATGAATCGGTTGAACCATGAAGTCCTGGAACTGAAAGCAAAAGCGAGTGAGGCCGGCAGGAAGGCCAAGGTCAGCGAGGCGGACAAGCTGAAGTACGACGAGCTGAAGTCCCGTGCCAGGTACAAGGGACTGGAGGCCGCGCGCTACCAGGTAGAGTTGCAGAAGCGGCTCTCGCTTGCTTTCTCCGCTTTCTTTTTCGTACTCTTCGGCGCTCCGGTCGGGCTGCTACTGCGGCGGGGAGGGGTCGGGACCGGCTTCATAGTTGGCCTTATCTTCTTCGCCATCTACTACGTCCTGCTGCTGGCCGGAGAGAATCTGGCCGAATCGGGCCGGTTGTCGCCTTTCGTCGGTATGTGGTTGCCGAATATCATCCTTGTGCTGCCGGTTGCCGAGTTGTTCCTGCGTGCCTTCTACGAGAAGTCGTTGGTCCGGCTACTGGGTATCGCCTCATGAAGGTCATTGACCGTCACCTGGTCCGGCAACTGGTGAAGTTCGCACTTATCGCGGTCGGGAGCGTGGTAGTGATCTACCTGCTGATTGACCTGTTCGAGGAACTGAGCTACTTCAGCGCCCGCAAAGCCTCCCTGGGGATAGTGCTGCTCTACTACTTCTACAGCCTGCCGTCCGCAATCAGCCTGCTCTATCCGGTAAGCATGGTGCTGGCGGTATTCATGGTCTACGGTCAGATGACGCGCAACCGGGAATTGCACGCGCTGGAGAGCGCCGGTGTCTCGATACTCCGGCTGTTCGTGCCGGCCATCGGCTTCGGTCTGGCTTCGGTCGTGATCTACCTCGCGGCGAATGAACTGGTCACCATACCTTTCAATGCCCGGCTTACCGACCTGCGCCGACAGAAGATTGAGCGACGTCAGTCCAGTCAGGTGCAGAAACGGCAGAACCTGTACTTCGTCGGCGAGGAAGGTCGGGTCTATTTCATTCGCGAGCTGTCATCCGACGGTGTGATGAAGAACTTCAGCGTCAGCGAGCTCAGCCCCGACCGGCGGGTGAAGCGACGCCTTGACGTGGGCGAGGCGGTGTGGCGAGACCGCTCGTGGTACGGACGGAACGTCGACGTGCGGACGTTCGACGACCTCGGCAACGAAGCGCTTGAGCACGACGACAGCCTGAGACTGGACATGATCCGAGAGACTCCGGTCGACTTCGCTAGTACTTCGCGGCCGGTCGAGGAGACGTCGACTCGTGCCCTGCGGGATTTCATCGGCCGCATGAAGCGGGCGGGGGAGAACGTGGCCCGGGAGGAAGTCGAGTACTATTATCGGTTTTCCTATTCCCTCATCGGGCTCGTGGTCGTGCTGCTCGGGCTGCCGCTGTCGGTACGTCTGAGGCGCGGCGGCGTCATGTTCGGACTCGGGCTCGGGCTGTTGCTTTCGTTCTTGTACTGGGGCGCGATTCAAACCAGCCGTGCCTTTGGCACGTCGCACATCATCAGCGCCGCTCTGGCCGCTTGGCTGCCCAACATCGTGTTCGGTACGGTCGCGCTCGTGCTCGTACTCAATGTGGACCGCTAGAATCCTGCTGCTGAGCGTACTTGCCGGCACTGCGTTTGCGGGCAAACTGCCCAATGGCATCGTTTGCGATGCCGACTCGGACTGCTTCTACGTGCCAGCGCGGGTTGCCGAAGCCGGCGGGCGCGTTCCGGCACTGCTGGTACTTCACTGCAATGGAGCCGTGCCGAGAGACCTCGATACGTTCCGACTGGTCGCCGATTCGCTCGGCTGGGTCGAAGCCACGTGCCATGCCACGCGCAATCACCGGAGCACGGACTCGAACGACATGGACATCGTGCGTACGATAGACAAGTTGCTGGCGCGTTACCCAGTTGACTCAAGCCGGCTCTTCCTGTTCGGATTCTCAGGCCAAGGCGTCCAGGCGCTCGCTGAGCTGTTCCTGCACCCCGACCTGGTCCGGGGCGTAGTCGCGGTCTGTCCCCACGCGGCGGCAGTGCCGCTGGCCGTTTGGGAGAAACCGCAAGGGCACATCGTCTATCTCGTGACGAGACAGCAGGACTGGAACCGCGCAGACAATGAGAAGATGTACCACCTGTTCAACGAGAACGGCGTCCTGACCGAGCTCGTCGTTACGCCCGGTGAGCATGGCTGCGGGCCGGCAGCGGAGGTCTTGACCGGTTGTCGCTGGCTTTCGCGGAATACGGGCGACTAGCTACTTCGTGCTGCCTGCCCTGATTGCGCGGAGTAGTCTGATCAGCTTTGTGTAACTCAGGCAGTTGACCACGTCCTTCTTGGTTAGCCAAGCCCGGCGCGCCACGAGAACACCGTAGCGCATCCAACCCAGGTCGTCCGGTGCGTGCGCATCGGTGTTGATGGCGAGTTTGACTCCGGCCTGCATCGCTCGGCGCGCCCAGACGTGATCCAGGTCGAGCCGTCCGTAGAAGGCATTGATTTCAAGGATCTTGTGATGCTTTGCCGCACATTCTATCACCTGTTCGAGGTCAATGTCGTAGCCTTCCCGGCGGCCGATGATTCTGCCGGTGGGGTGTGCAACAACGTGCACAAGCGGGTTAGAGAGGGCCGCGCACACCCGTTTCGTTGTATCCTTCTTGAAGCCCTGGTGAATCGATGCGATCGCGATGTCCAGCCGCTCCAGTACTCTGTCCGCATAGTCCATGGAACCATCAGTTCTGATATCGACTTCGGAGGACTTGAGAACTCTGAGACCGCGAGTCTCCGAGTTGAACCGGTCGACACGGTCGCAGTGCCGCAGCAGCACGTCTTCGCTCAACCCGCCGGCATACCCAGCCGACATTGAATGGTCGCTCAGGGCGGCGTGGGTGTAGCCCGCTCTCCTGCAGGCCTCGACCATCTGCTCGAAGTCGGCCGAACCGTCTGATGCAGAGGTGTGAATATGGAAGTCACCCTTGATGTCCGCGCGCGACACGAGCAGCGGAAGGCGATCTTCGGCTGCGGCGTCGAGCTCGCCACGGTCCTCGCGCAGTTCGGGCTCGATGTAGGGGAGACTGAGCGCGGAATAGACCTCCCGTTCGGACCGGCCCGCGATCCGTTTCTCGCTGCGGAACAACCCGTACTCGGATAGCTTCAGCCCCTGTTTCTGAGCCAACGCCCGGAGCGCAACGTTGTGATCCTTCGAACCGGTGAAATACTGCAGGGCCGCCCCGTATTCTTGCTCAGCCAGGACCCGCAGGTCGACCTGCCTCGTCTTGCCGCGGCTCTCAAGCCGGACCGATGCCTTTGTTCCGCCGGCGGCGAGCACCTCTCGAATCCTCGGGTGCGCGGTGAAGTGGTTGACAATTTCGCTCGCGGCCGTACCGGTGGCGAGGATATCGATGTCGCCGATTGTTTCCTTGCCGCGTCGCAGAGACCCACCATACGCGATCCGGCGCACGCGGCGGCACTGCTTCATGTGCTCCATGATTGCATCCGCCAGTTCAAACGCCTCATCCAGCAACATCCGCTCACCGGCCGACTCGCCGACCATGATGTTGTGCAGGATGTTCGCGCCTCTCCTGTCTCCCATTCCAGGTAGTTGGGCAAACCGTCCACTCTCGATTGCCTGCTTGAGTTCGGCCGGGGTTGTGACGCCGAGTTCCTCGTACACTCGCTTTGCGGTTCTGGGACCGACGCCCTGGATGTTCAGCAGTTCGAACAGGCCAGCGGGCAGACTGGCAATCGCCTCGTCGTACTTCTGCATGCGGCCGGTGGAAAGGTACTCGTGGATCTTCTTCGCGATGCCCGATCCGATGCCGGGTATTTCCTCCAACTTGCCCTCGGCGTCGAGCGTCTCAATGTCGGCGCCGAGGTCGGCCAGCGTCCGGGCCGCTTTGCGATACGCCAGGACGCGGAACCCGGTCTCGCCCTTAATCTCGAACGCGTCAGCTATGCGATCGAATCGGCGGGCGAGTTCCTGGTTCTTCAACTACCTATTTGGCCACCCATTCGAGTGTGATGGTTCCGATGATGTCCGACGTTTCGGCCGAGTCGCGAGTGACGCCGTCAGCCACAATCTTGGCGACGAGTTGCCCCGTGCCCACGCGGACTATCTGAGCCGCGACTATGTCCAGGCTCTTGCGCGCCTGGAAAGTGTACGACTTCGGCACAATCCCGGAAATCGAGACGGTGTCGGTGCCGGTAGTCTCATAGTAGCCGGTGAACGCGGAAAGGCTGCTGCCGCTGATGTCGAGCGTCACGTCAACAGCCTTCAAGGCGTCACACGACACGAGGCAGATGCCAAGCAGCGCCGCCAATGCGGACAGGCGAAGTAGTCTCATTCAGTCCTCCAGTTTCAGGTATTCAGCAGGAGTCTCATCATTGTAGGTGCACGAGCCCGCGCGAAAAGTGGCCACAACGCGGCAGCCGGCGGTCGTTCGCGGGTCCGAGGTCAATACCGTGAAGTCGGCATCCTTACCGGCCGCAATGCTGCCGCAGACACCATCCCGGTTCAGCGCAAATGCCGCAGTCGATGTGAACATTTCCAGCGCTTCCTCGGCGGCGACGGTCTGGCTCGGGTTCGGGCGCTCAATGGCAGCCCGGATTCCGGCAACCGGGTCGATTGGCGTTATCGGTGCATCGGAGCCGCCGGCCAGTCGGGCGCCGGCATCAAGCAGGCGGCGATACGGATTGGTGCTGCGCCACCGCTCGCCGAGTCGTTTCGCGTACATCCGGTCCGGCCCGCCCCATTCCGTTTCGAACACAGGCTGAATCCCAAGCACCAGCCCGAGCCGGGCGATTCTGTCGACAAGCGCGTCACTGAGAAGCTCTGCGTGCTCAACCCGGTGGCGCAACGGGTTGCCCGAGCTGAACCCGTCCAGTTGCTCGTGGCAGCGGACAACCTGTTCTACTGCCCGGTCTCCGATAGCGTGTACGGCAGTCTGCAGGCCGGCTGCGGCTGCCGCCTCTAGAAAAGCAAGCAGCTTCTCGTCGGTTACGTAGCCGGCACCGGTATTCCCGGGCGAGTCGGAGTAGGCCTGACTGAGCGCGGCGGTGCGCGAGCCGAACGACCCATCAACTAACAGGCACCCTCCGGTCTGCTTCAGTCCGTACCGGCGTGTGACCTCGACGTCCCAGGTCTGAAGGTAGGGGACGGTCGCGACGTCGCAGCCGGTCAGACCATCAAGCAGCACGCGCCACTCCGCGTCGGTCGTGTCGTCGACGCCAACCAGCGCACCGATTGTCGTTACGCCTTTGGCCGCGGCTTGCCGGCCGGCAAGCCGGAGCGCCTCATGCACGGTTTCCGGGGCCAGCCGGTGTTTGAACACTCGTGAGGCTCGCTCGTAGGCCTCACCGCGCAGCACTCCGGTCGGACGGCCGCTGCAGTCACCGTCCACGCCCGGGGGCCTGACGCCCGGCCAGCTCGCCAGAACCAGCTGCAGCCCGGCGCTGTTAGTCACAGCCGAATGGCCGTCAACACGATAGATGAAGACCGGCACGTCGGGTATTACCTCATCAAGCTCGTCCCGCCGCGGGTAGCGGTGCTCCCTAAGCCGGTCAGGCTCAAGGTTGAAACCCAACATCATGCCTCGGTCCCGCGCGTCCTGGCGCCGCTCGCGCAGCCGTTGCTCTACCTCTGCGACCGAGCCCGTGCCACCCATGTCAGCAAAGAGCGCCTGCAGCCCGACTTCGAGCGGGTGGGTATGCGAGTCAATCAGACCTGGCAGGATGAAGCCGCCCGTGCCGAGGCCGGGTGCTTCGAGCACCGCCTCGATACGGTTGCCGAACACAACCGTCGCCGGCCTGGGCCGGGCTCGGGCATCGACGATTGTCTGGCCGGTTAGCTTCACTCGTCAGTCGACCCGAGCGGACCGAGCCGAGCAATGACCTCGACGTGGAAAGTCTGCGGGAACATGTCGACCGGCTCGATCTCGTGGGTCGTGTAGCCTGACTGCTCGAGCGCTGCGAGGTCACGGGCCAGCGTTGCCGGGTTGCACGAAACGTAGACGATGCGTTTCGGTCTCAGACCGACGATCCGGCGCAGGGTCTCGGCCGGGCAGCCTTTGCGCGGCGGGTCGAGGATGACGACGTCGACGGATGCGACCCGGCAGATCTCGCGATTGACGTCGCCGCATATGAATTGCACGTTGCGGACGGCCTGGGCCTGTGAATTTGCCCGTGCATCCTCGACTGCGGTCGCGTCGGCCTCAATCGCGGTAACCTGCTGGACAAACGGCGCCACCACCAGGGATATCATGCCCACGCCGCTGTACAGGTCGAGCACCAACTCGTCGCCTCTCGGGGCCACGTGTTTCAGTATCTTGCGGCACAACTCCTCGGCCTGCTTGATGTTGACCTGGAAGAACGAGGGGGCCGATACCCGAAACGTCTTGCCCAGAACCGACTGGTCGAGATGCCCGCTGCCGGCAAGAACCGTTGTCTGGGAACCCAGTATCCGATTGGTACGCGCCGGCACCACACTGTGCAGCACACCCGTCACCCCGGGTTGTTCGGCAATCAGCTCGGCCGCCCGCAGGTCGAAATGCGGCGTCCGGGTAACAACGATGGCGAGGAGTCCGCCGTCCGTGGTTCCCTGGCGCAGCACCAAGTGCCGCACGTTGCCGTCGTGCCTGGCCTCATCGTATGCAGTCTCGCCGACCGTAGCCAGACCGGCTCGAATCGCTTCGCGCAGCCGGTCGAATTCCTCCGGGTGGAGCAGGCACGCCGGTACGTCGAGCAGGTCGTGGGTGCCGCGCCGGAAGAAACCGATTGTCATTCCATCGCCGGTCGAGCCGACCGGGTACTGGGTCTTGTTACGGTAGTGCCAGGGCTTGGCTTCGGCGGTCACAGTGCGCACCGGCACAAATACCTGTCCGACTCGCTGCAGCGTCTCGTTGACATACAGCTTCTTCACGACGAGCTGGCCCTGGTAATTGACATGCTGAAGCTGACAGCCGCCGCACGCGCCGTAGTGAGGGCAGGGCGCGGAAATGCGCAGGGGAGAGGGATCGAGGATCTCGTCGATTTCCGCCACTGCGTAGTCCCGCTTCTGAGTGACAATGCGGGCGCGTACGCGTTCCTGCGGCGCGGAGAACGGCACGAACACCTTCATGCCGTCATGGGTGGCGAGACCATCGCCGCCCTGCACCAACTTGTCAATCAGCAGCTCGACTACCATGCAATCTGTACCTGGCGCACCACTTCCGCGGCCAGCTTCTTGATGGCCTCGGCTGCCGCCTGCTCTTCGGTCTTCACGTTCGGGTCATAGGTGACGCGGGCCGATGCGACCCCTTTGTAGAACTCCTCGTTGCGGGTCTGGTCGCGCGCGTCCACCTGGGCACTTACACTCAGCTCATAGGCGGACACGGCCTGGTCGCCGGTGTAGGACGATGCGTTTCGGTTGTAGCCTGAGACGGTCGTGTTCACGACTAGGTCAGCCGCTTCGGTGTTGGTCACGTGCAGTGTCCGGTCGGACGTGAACGCCGCCGTAAGGGAGTCGGTCAGCGCCTCGGCCAGTCCCGGCTGCGTCGTCAAATTCCCTGCCGGCGGGATCGCTACGGTCCGGAAGTGCGACGGCATAAGGGAATGGGTCGAGTAGCCGCAACAGCCGACCAGGACCGTCAGCGTGAAGGCGACAATACGCACACTAGGATTGTCGGCGGGCGGGCCGGAAAGTCAAGAAAGCGAGAGACATCGGGGCTGTTGAGAAACCCTACATATGTCACCCTGAACGAAGTGAAGGGTCTTCCAAGTCTCGCAAAGTCAGCATCGCGAAGATTCTTCGCTGTGCTCAGAATGACAGAATGAGCCTTTTTCAACAGCCCCACATCGCTGCGGTTCCGGTGGGCTTTCGGACTGAGGCCGAGTTAGACGTCAGCTATCGGAATTCGGAGACGCATGGGCCGGGCAGACGGTGATTGGCGAACGGCGGACTGCGTCAGGTCGCAGGAGGACGTCAGCTAGTCGAACGAGGTCTCTCCGTAGGCCTCCTCAATTGCCCGACGGATACCCTCGAAGGTGAACGACATCGCACAGGTCGCACCCACGTCAGACAGCAACGCCGGAGCCTCACAGTCCCGGTTCACTCTGACCGCGACTACCCGCTTGCCCAACTCATCGGCCTTCTTGATCTCCCAGTCCATCCAGCCGTCCGTGCTGGACATCGGGCCGATGACGCACAGCAGACCGCTGGCCGCGCCGATCCGTTTGGCGAGCGCCTGCTTGATTGGCTCCGCCCCCGGGCTGTCAACCGCCACTGCCGGCGGTTCGCTGTTCACCCAGAAATGCGCAAAACCCGGCATCTTCGACCAGGTGATCAGAACGTCCCGGTAGTAGCCGTCGTTCCTGTGGTCGAAGCTGAGATAGAGCTGTTTCGAGTCCGCCGCCGCGGGCACCTCATTCAGAGCGGATGGCCTGGGTGCGCGTGCTGCCGGCTGCTGCCTCGGTGCCGGTCTTTCGGCCGCGAGCCGTCCGTGAATGGCGGCCTTGAGGGCTTCGTAGGCCGGGCTCCAGCCCAGGCCGTAGAAGTCGGCCACGAACCGGCTCGCCAGCGGGGAAGGCAGGTGGCAGTTGTCGACCTTCGCCGGATACGTGCGGACCCACCGATGGTTGATCTCTCGGCTCATTACTTCAATCAACTCCCGCTCCACCCATTGGTGGGTGACCGAGACAATCGAGATGACCGGTACGACACAATCGACTGGCCGCGTGGTGCTCTCGAGCTTCCGAACCAGGGAATCGCCGGCGGTCATCTCACCGACAATCTGGATGAACGGGCTGACCCGATCCCGGCGCAGTGCGAACGTCAGCTTGCGCGCGAACTCCTGGTCCTGGTAGCAGCCGGCAATGAGAATCTGGGGTTGGTCCTCTCCCTTGACGGGTTTGGGTTTGAAGCCGAAGTTCATCTCCACCTCCTGGCACACGACACCGAACGCATTACACCATCCTCATGAAACGAATGCACGGCATCACATTCCATGCTCGCATTCTAGGAAGGCCTGCCAGGCTTGTCAAATCGAGGATGCAGCGGGTGAGCCGGCCGACAGCCGCCGGCTCAAAGCCCTGGGGCGCCTTCCGTCTGCGTGTCAGGTCCGGTGTGCAGCGGCGGTCAGGACGAATAACGGCCGCCTCCGGATTGCCGCCCCGAATCAGTACGGTGTGCTGCGGTTGAACTGGTGGTACAGCTTGAAGGCCTTCAACTCGGAGACGCGCCCGCCCCAGATGGCGTCATCATTCACGATCTCGCCGTCCATCATGGCGTCTTGGATGAAGGTGAAGTGCATCACCTCGTGCCCGAAGGGATTGGTGCCTTTGTCGACCTCGAACTCGAAGTCGCCCGACGGCAGCTTGCTCGAAGACGTCACATCCCGCCAGTTGCTCCGCAGACTCACCGACCCGGTGATGCCCAGTCGCGCGGCGTACTGGAAACTACCGGCGGACAGGAATGGTTCGGGTATCGGACCCTCGCAACCCGGCAGGTACTCGTTACGCGCGTCATACAGCCCGAACTCGACGCGCAACGGATAGCCGTTGAGCGGGTCGTACTCCATCACCATGTAGGGTTTGCCCGCGACCTTGTGCAACCGTTGGTCGTTCATGTCCAGAATGTAGTAGTAGTTCTCAATCGTGCCCTTCCAGAAAGAGTAGCGGTCGGTCTGCTTGCACGAAAGCGACAGAACTACCAGGGCCAGCAGGGAAACGACAACGCCGGTCGTCATGACTCGCGGCTTCTTGCTTCTCAAAGGCTTGCTCCTTGTTGCGTGGATTATGGACGAAGGGACAGCAGGTCAGGACCAGTCCTAGTCATGGCCGGAATTCTAAGGACGGCGGTCATACGTGTCAAAGACGGCGGCGGGCTCGTTCTGCAGTGTGGGTGGGGCGGCTCACTCCCGTCCGGAGGACGACACCCCGGGCTTGCCCACTCCCGCCCGCAATTCCGCCAGGACCTCGGTCCTGTTGCGGCCGTGCCTCTCACACAGCTCACCGACCGTGCCCCAGGCAGGTTCGCCGCAGGTGAAACAGGGAAGTCCTAACCGGACAAAGACACCCGCAAGCTCCGGGTGCTTCTCTAGCAAGTCTTCAATGAGCGTGTCTCCGTTGATTGCCGCAGACTGCTTCATGGTCGGATTCTAGAACTCGCGGGCGGGGGTGTCAAATCGGCGGGGGAGAGCTTGAGGCTTGTGGTTCCGACGCCAGCCGCTCATTTCCGCCGTGACGAGGGGCCGACCGGGACACGTGTCAGGCCCGGATCAGCCGATCGTACTCAGCATGAGTCCCGACCCAGAACCACAGCAGTCCGTCCGGAACTTCTACAGCCAGGGCGCGGTGGTGCAGGCCGACGCGGACCGACCAGAACCGGCCGGCCTTCTTGAGATGCAAGGAGGGATGGCGCGGATCGGACTTCAGGAGTTCAAACGAGCGATCAGCCAGCTTGCGTACGGCTTCAGACAGGGCGTTGTACCGGCGCCAGTACTCAGGCGCGGCGTAGTGCGTCAAAGCTTGGTTGACTTGCCCGCAGCGTGGTCGCGAAGCGCCCACTCCGCATGCTGGTCCAGCTTGCCGGTCCGAACGTCATCCTCGAACTGGCGGTCCCACGACTCCGCGTCGAACTCCGCGAACCACCGCCGGAGGTCGGCCAGTTCGTCGTCGCTCAGCTTCTGAATGTCACGCTCAATGGACTGGACTTTGCTCATAGTCTGAATCCAGAATAGCCGGGGACACGGTGATTGTCAATTGCGAGGAAAGGCTCGGCGATCACGTGGCCCAGTGGTCGAGTGGTCGGAAGCCGTCAGTCGGCTTCTGCTGCGATTCGGGTCTCTACCTTAACCTCGTCTGTTCCTACAGGGGCGAAGCCAACCTCAGCCTCGCGGCTACGCCGCGTGGCGTGTCAAATCGGCGGGGCGGAAATCGGTTAGCGTCCCCGATAATCAATAATCCAACGCAGTCTGAGACCTTCTTGTGTCACCTGGACAGGCGGGACGCGCCAAGGAGTGCAACACCACCCGCACCTATGAGCCCGACCGGCAAATACCACTCCTGACGCTGTTCCTCACGTAGCCACGGAAGGACGCCAACGCTGGTAGCTAGCGTGCTGGCGAGCATCACGCAGCCGGTAGCTGCCAGGGTCTCTCCGAGGTTCCTCGGATGACGCCGCGGGAATCCCCTTGCAGCCAGGTGGGTCGAAACGACGCCGAGCCCGGCTCCTGCGATGTCTACGCCAAAGTCGCGCAGGTCAAATCGCCTGCTTTCACCGAACTTCCAGTCGTATAGCTCTTTCACGCCTCCGACGACGACGGCTGTGGCAGCGCCATACAACGCGGCCCTACTGCGGCCAACGTGGAACATGCCTTGAGCCATGCCGGCTCCGACTGTCGTGATTCCGCCTTCGGCTGCGAAGTGAACCAGCTTCCCAGAGCCGAACCAATCGGATGATGCACTGGATGCCACGCTGAGCTGCAACGCGAGGAGCAAGATGAGCGCCAGTCGCACCACCGGTCTATCTCCACTTCGAGAACTCCGCGCTGCCTGAAGCCAATGCAGCGCAGGTGTTTGTGCAACTGCCCAATGGTTGTGAGAAAGCTCAGTCTGCCAGCACGAAGCACGAGCGCCGTGGTCCGGGGGATCGCAGGAGTGCTCCCGCTAATCTCCCTACCTGTCAGAGTCGAAAGTATGGACGCCACCGACCGATACTACGTCGTGCAGGCGGCGTGTCAAATCGGCGCGGGCTCCTGTCCGGACGCGGAAGGACGCGGTTCATTTAAATGAACCGCGGGACTTGGCCTCTGAAGTGGGGGAGAGGACCGGAGAAGCTGAGAGGAAGGGAACGAGGAACTGGCCGGAAGCGGTCAGCCGCTAGCCGTGAGCGGTCAGCCGTCGGCTGGCTTGGGTTTGCGCCTGTGCTTGGGCTGCTGTCTGCCTGGCTGTCAGCCGGACTGCTAGCTGCTATCTTCCTGACTGCTCACTCGCGGCTCCGCCGCGCGGCGTGTCAAATCGGCGGGGGATACCGGCTTTCGGCTCACGGCCAACAGCTTGCGGCTTGAGGCTGCGATGAAGTCCCGCTCCGCCTCTCTACCTCAACCTCTGCCTTAACCTCGCGGCGCAGCCGCGGTCAATCGGCAATCGACAATCGGAAATGCCTATGGCCTCTACCTCTACCTTGACCTCAACCTCGCGGCGCAGCCGCGCCCGATTGCGCTATGGCCGGATTGGCTCAGACCGGCTCGTCTGCCTGCGCCGGCATGTACCCACCCATCCGCATCACTTCGTCGAACGTGGTGAGCCCGGCCTTGATCTTGGCCATGCCGTCCGGCATCAGGGCTACCCGCTGCGCCTTGCGGTAGAACTGGCGCACGGCATTCGGCTGCGGCCGGGTCGACAGCAGGTCGCGGAGTTCCTCGGTCGCCGGCAGGACCGCAAAGATGCCGACCCGTCCCTTGTAGCCGGTGCCCTTGCACTCGGGGCAGCCGCGGCCTTTGGCTATCTTCTGACCGGGCTTCAACCCCAGCCACTCCCTTTCGGTTGCGTTCGGCATAACCTTCTGCCTGCACGTGGGGCAGATTCGGCGGAGCACCCGCTGCTCGACTATCCCCTCCAGACCGGCGCCCAACATGTACGGGTCGACTCCCATCCCGAGCAGCCGGGTGATCGTTTCGGCCGCGTCATTGGCGTGGATCGAACTCAACACCAGATGGCCCCCGAGCACGGTTTCAAGCGCTGCCCGGGCGGTGTCGGCGTCGCCCAGACCGCCGACCATGACCATGTCCGGGTCCTGGCGCGACCTGACCAGACGCAGGGCAGTGGGGTAGTCGTAGCCCGAGCGCGGGTCAATCTGCGACTGCACGACATTCGGCAGGTCGAACTCGATCGGGTATTCCACCGAGATGACCTTCTTGTCGCCCTTGGCCATCTCGCTGAGTATCGCATAGAGCGTCGTGGTCTTGCCGCTGTACGCCGGGCCGGCAACCAGAATCAGGCCGCGCGGTTTGGCCAGCATCTCGCGCACACTGACCAGGGCTGCGGGCTGGCGGCCGAGGCGGTCGAGCGGGATTAGCGTGGCGCGGTCGAGCAGCTTCAGGGCCAGGCTCTCACCGTACGATGTCGGCAGGCTGTGCACCCGGAAGTCGATCTCGCGGCTGTCCACAATCGCACCCATGCGCCCGTCCTGGGGCAGGCGTCCCTCGCCGGTCTTCATCCGCGCCATCTTCTTGAGTTGGGAGAGCACGCTCTCCTCCAGGCTCACCTCGGGACCCGCGTAGGGGCGGAGCGCACCGTCCACCCGGAAGCGGACGGACAGCCCTTCGCGCTGCTGTTCGATGTGGACCGCATCGGCCCGCTGCCGGGCGGCGTCCATGATCATCGACTTCACCCAACTGTCGGCGGTCTTGCCCGGGGCGGGCTTCGTGCTCGCCTCGGTCTTCGGCTGGGCGGCTGCGGTCTTGGCGGCGGGCCTGGAAGCTCGCCGGCTCTGCTTCTTCTCCTTCACCGTTTCCTCCTTCACTATGCACCTCTTCGTATCCTACGACTGCCGCAGTCACGGCGGTTGCATCCGATTTCCCTCTGCTCCTGGCAGATCGGTGTCCGTTACCCGTGCGGAGGCAGCCGGATACGGCTCGATTCTAGAACGCGCGGGAAGCCGAGTCAAGTTGCTGTCTGTCCGGCCAGTCTACAACCCACAATCGGCAATCGGAAATGCCTATGGCCGTCAGTCCCGCCGATCTGTGATCGTAAATCGGCAATCGACAATCGGAAATGCCTATGGCCTCTACCTCAACCTCAACCTCAGCCTTGCGGCGCAGCCGCTCGCGGTGTCAAATCGGCGGGGGAGAGCGAGCGGGGATTGAGGACGGAGGATTGAGGACCGAAGACCGAGGACGACGGACCAGTGGATTGGCCGGAAGCGGCTAGCCGTCAGCCTAGGCTTGTGCTTGGGCTAGTGTGGGCTGGCGGCCTGCGGCTTGAGGCTGCGACGAAGTCCCGCTTCGTCTCTCTCTACCTCTACCTTTACCTTAACCGGCTCTTCGCGCATTCGTGTGGGTAGTTTGACGGGGTGATTTGGCCCAAGTCGTTGTAGGACGGCTGTTTGTCTTGCTTGCAGTAGGCCCTGAAATCTGGCACGATTTCCGTCATGCGCAG
>Ga0163210_1000548_pt1 | contig 15930 bp, 17 predicted proteins | sample Kivu_220m_FD_113536 | JGI IMG/M metagenome (GOLD analysis project Ga0163210, IMG submission 113536) | Freshwater microbial communities from Lake Kivu, Western Province, Rwanda to study Microbial Dark Matter (Phase II) - Kivu_220m | ecosystem: Environmental > Aquatic > Freshwater > Lake ...
CCTCCGGGGCTCCTGAAATCAGGTATTCCGCTTTCCGTTGATATCCCTGCGCCGGTCAGCACTACAGTCTTGCCGCTTTCCAGGATTGCTTCTGCTATTTTTACCGGTTTTTTTGTATCCATTGTCCTTAACATCTAAACACCGTAATATTTATTTTAATTTAATAAGTTGAAAATAGTAAATAGTATTCTTCCATGTTAAAATTTTTAACTATATAAATTTACTTAAAAGGTAATAAATCTATGAAAAGATTACTTGAACTTCCGCACAGAGTTTGTGAATCTACATGCTATATAAACGGACTTGAAGACATACTGGAATGGAAGGGAGTAAAGTATCCCTATTACCTTCTATCTGTACTGGGCGGAATAGGTGAATTTACATATCTTAAATTTAAAATTGCAGATCCTCCTTGCATGGTTTACTGGGGCGCTAACCCAAAATATTTACTTAATGACCTTGAAAATATAATCGGATTTAAACAGATAATAATGGAAAACAGGGTTTTTAAGAACACCTTTCCCAGAATAAGACAGTACATTGATAACGGCCAGCCAGTTGTTGCAGGCGCACTTGATATGTACTACTTGCATTATTACAGGGATATATACAAAAAACAGCATATCCCAATTCATTATATCCTTATAGTTGGCTATGATGACAAAAAAGAGGAAGTTTACATCCACGACTGCACATTTGATGGTATCCAGAATATATCTTACGAAGAATTCGAGAAATCTTTAAATGTAAATGTGGCAGGGATGAGTAAGAAAAATACAATAAGAGCATTCATCCTGCCGGATAAACTGCCTTCCGAGCTTGATGCTGCAAAAAAAGGCTTCAATCTTAGGACAGAAAAAATGCTAAATCCACCTATCAGCATGCTTGGAATACCGGCAATGAAAAAACTTTCAAAAGAGATTTTTAACTGGGAAAATGAGAAATGCTTTGACCATCTGGTAACTTATGCAACCATTCCTCCTCATCTGCCGGAAACATTTGAAAACAGCAATGGCATGAGGTTCTGGAAATCAAGAGTCCTAAATGAGCTCGGGACAAAATATGAAATGGATAACTGGGTAAAGGCATCAGAATTATTTAACCAGTCAGGAAAGCTGATAATTGATATCTGCAAGGCTGCTATGAATAGAGACAGAAAAGCTATCTCAGATTTACTCTTAAAAGTTGCAGATATTGAAGAGAGGGCTTATGGGTTTGTTAAGACAAAGTGATAATAATTACATTTAATTAACCTGGAAAAGTTTTCTTAAGTATTTTTAGAAAATTAGTTTAAAAAAGAAATTGTAGTTAGCCTGTAAGCCGAGCACTATCTAGAATAGGATATAATTTCTTAATTTGTGTTGAAAAGCAGGTAAAAAGTAGATATGAGAAATTATATTGATAGCTTTCTTAGCTACATGAAAACCGAAAAAATCGCCTCCCCTTCTACAATTTACGGCTACAATAAAGAGGTCGGAAAATTCATTGATTATATAAATTCTATAAATATTACGGAGATAAACTTAATTAGTACAAGTACCATAAGGCAGTATTTCTACTATGCCAGGGAAAGCAGGGGCTTATGCCAGAGCTCCATATCAAAAATAATAGCTACAATAAAAAGCTTTTTTAACTATCTTGAAGAAGAAGAGATAATAGTAAAGAATCCGGCAAGAAAAATTAGGGTTCCCAAAAAGATATACAGGATTCCTTCTGTTATGTCAAAGTATGAGGTGGATTTAATCATAAGGTCGGTAGATTTTGCGCCCTTAAGATGCAAAAAAAATAATACAAGGGATAAACTTATACTGTCGCTTCTCTACTATACCGGTATAAGGAAGAGTGAACTTCTTAATCTAAACTGGACAGATATTAATCTTTCCAAAAGCAGTGTTATTATAAGGAGAGGTAAGGGTGGAAAGGACAGGTTGATCCCGCTTCATAGAAAAGTTACCGAGCTAGTTGATAAGTACCTTGACGAGAGGCTTCCATTAAAGATAGATGCATTACTAATTGGTGAGCAGGGAAAAAGACTGTGCAAAGGCAGCTTTACATATCTACTGAACATGTATCTTTGCCTCTCGGGCCTAAAGAAGAAAGGTTACACAGCGCACAGCTTCAGGCACAGTTTTGCCACCCACCTTGTTGAAGCCGGGGTTGACCTTTTTAAGGTTCAAAAGCTACTGGGCCATGAAAGTCTTGATACCACAAAAATTTATATTAATTTTAACAGCTCACAGATGGCAAAGGCTGTTGATAGGTTGTAAGTGGAAATAAAGAGTAATTTTATGTCCCGAGATCTGTAATTTTTATGACTACTTCTTCTGGAATTTTGGTTGACTTCGAGGAATCACGGACCCGCACCTACGCTACAAAGTAAGAGTAGGCGAAACCTCCATAAACCCTCGCCACTACCTCCAATAAAAAATAAAGCAATTGCCTGCGGCCAATAATTAAGGGTATATTAAAAACTATATTTACCCTATTTTCTCCCCTTATATAACCATTTTAAGACCTTCCAAACAGTTGCAAGAGAATAGATATTTCCACCTATTTTTAGTATCATAGATAAGCAGAAGGGTAAAAACAACCTGTCCGGTATTTAATTTCTCATGTTTTTTAAGCTGAACTAAGGATTAAAAATGATTTCCAGATTAAAAAATATATCCAAAGAAGTCATATTAACAATAGGCCCCATTATTTTAATTGTAACAATCCTCCAAATTATAATAATTAAGATGCCCTGGATAGTATTTTATAAATTCCTCATTGGCTCGGCAATGGTTATGATGGGTCTTACTATCTTATTGCAAGGACTAAAAATCAGCCTTTTACCTATTGGGGAAATGATAGGCTCTGCATTATCCGAAAAAGGTTCGGTTACGCTGCTGCTGCTGTTAGGGTTTGTTATTGGGTTTGCAATCACCATTGCCGAACCTGATGTATTGGTTCTATCATCCCATATAGATATAGTCTCATATGGACAAATTGACAAGACTATTTTAATAGCAATGATAGGGATTGGTGTAGGGTTTTTTATACTTATTTCTTTTTTAAGAATAATTTTAAAAATACCGATTATTTATATACTTTTAGGCGGTTATTTAACCATACTTATCTTATCATTTTTTACCAATAGAAATTATATTCCTGTAGGGTTTGATGCTGGAGGGGTAACCACCGGACCGATTACAGTTCCTTTTATAATGGCCTTAGGTCTTGGGTTTACAACTGTATTGGGTGGTAAATCAAAAGGGCTGGAGAGCTTTGGCCTTATTGGTCTTGCTTCAATAGGGCCTATCATAACAGTACTTATTTTAGGAGTAATATATAGATGAGTGAAATATTTATTGCAGAAGATTTAATAAGTTTGACCACTGAAATCTTGGTGGCATTAATACCTATATTTATAATTTTTATTATCTTCCAGATATTTGTTTTTAAGCTGTCCAAAAAATCCTTTCTAGATATACTAAAAGGGTTTCTACTGACATTTGTTGGGCTTATATTATTTCTTCATGGTGTGCAGATAGGTTTTATGCCTGCTGGAAAAATTATAGGCCAAACCATTGGAAACAGTCCCCATAGGTGGCTTTTGATTCCAATAGGTTTTTTGCTTGGCTTTGTGGTAACAGTAGTTGAGCCTGCGGTAAGGATACTATGTTCCGAAGTTGAAGAATCTACTAACGGCTACATAAAAGAAAAACAAATGCTTTATACTCTTTCCCTGGGAGTTGCAGCTGCTGTTAGTCTTGCTATGGCAAAAATAGTATTTGATATATCACTTGTTTATATTTTAATACCAGGCTATATCATTGCTTTTATTTTAGCTTTTATTGCAGGTCCAAAATTTACCTCACTTTCTTTTGATTCTGGAGGAGTTGCAACTGGACCCATGACTGTAACTTTTATATTATCTATTTCAATAGGTGCTGCAACAATTATGGAAGGAAGGGATGCCATTCTTCATGGTTTTGGATTAGTATCAATAGTAGCCCTAGCCCCTATTATTGCAGTACTTATTTTTGGTATAATTTTCCAAAAAAAAGGAGGGGATCTTGAAAGAAGAAAATGAAGTATGCGGAGAATATAAAGTTTTTGAAAATGTCCATGATTTAATTGTAGTAATTGTTAAAAAAGGTTTGTCTGAAAATGTCCTGGACTCAGCAAAAGAAGCGGGTGCCGAGGGCGGAACTATTATATTTGGACGCGGTACAGGAATTCATGAAAAAGGAAGGCTGCTTGGTATTCCCATTGAGCCGGAAAAAGAAATAATATTTATAATAATTGATAAAGGAAAGACAAAAAAGGTCCTGGATAACATAGTGGCTTCTGTAAATTTAAACAAACCCGGTGTGGGTGTTGCTTTTGTAATTGAGCTAAACAAGGTACTGGGAATATGCCATGGACTGGATTGCGAGCAGGGCTAGAATTAAAAAGATCAGTACATTGATACCCATATTATTCTACTAATATTGATTTTTACAGGAAATATGATAAGTTTAATTCAAAGAGTACAAATATAAATTTTAGGGGAATTATGAACTTTTTAATGGCAGCAGCTTTCTTGCGAAATAAAAAAAAGAAATTGATGAATAAGAATAGAAAATTAAAAGAAAAAGTTGCTAATCCAAAAATTAAGAGAGATGACAAATTGGGTATAAGCCCGGAATATAAAAATTATAAAAAAAAATAGTGCAGGCAAAGTAAAATCAATTCCGCTACCCAGGGACTCCAATCTTCTTTTTTATAACCTGACCCTTTGCTATTAAGCAAAAGGACGTTTTGATTCCAAAATAAATTTTAGAATCAATGGCTCATTTTAAAAAGCAGCTGAGAAAATATAGTACTCACAGACTTCATTTCTCCTACTAAAAGCCGTAGATTATAAAAGCCAGGAAAATTTGTTTACCTTTGTCCCTCAGGTAGCAATAATAATGATTAATCTAGAAATCCTTCAGGGTATGTGGTGGGTTAGTTAGGTATTTTCTGCATTTGTTTTATTATCGATTTAGCTCAGGAAGGTAAACCTGGGTTTACCTTCTCATTATATTGGTTTTAGTAACTTCAGAAGCTAACGATCTAATTATTTCACTTTCTTTATAACTTCAGATAATCTTTCCCAGGCTACAGTTAAATCATCATTTATTTCTTTTAAATCATCTCCTAAAACAGTAACCTCTCCGGCATTAACTCTGTGTGTTAATTGATTTAGGTTATTTCCAATCCTCTTTAAATCTATTATAAGATCCCTTACCCCGGGTATTACCATTATCTTTTTATCCAGTACACATTTTCTTATATATTCACTCTGGTTATAGTATGTTTTAGACTTTTTATCTCTAAAAGTCATATATTCTTTATCATCCAAATAACAGGATATATGATGTTTTCTTTTTCTTTCCGGACGTTTAGGATTTGTATTTAACATATCTATCCTTTCTAATTAATAAAGGGTTTGGGGAGAATCCCCAATTTAAACGTATGTGTGGCACACATACATATCTTGCCTATATTTTTTATTTAATATTACTTTTTTACTCAGTTTAAAGTGCTTTTAAACAGCATAAAGGGAAAGAAATCTTTTTACAACTTTTACTTAAAACTTACCATTTTAACGGCTAATCGTTGATTTACATGAACTTAGATTCAGTTACTTAAACTCCTGCTAAATGATACTGATATGCTGCTTCCCGGGCAGGGATTGTACCCAGAACCTGTCCTTCGTCAAGGTAGTATTTTCCTTTGCGAGCATAAACCGCTAAAGCTATTTATCCCTCTCAATTCTCCCTGTGGGAGAACCGGAAAATCTCCACCTTGACTGTAAGGACAGAACCTTAGTCCTGTTGCCCTCAGAAGGAAGCGCATTATGTTTTTTGATAATAATAAATAGATAATCAGTATATTTTAACCATAGTTTTTAAAGGAATTAATTAATGTCAAAGAGGTAATAGTTAAAATGACAGATAATGATTCTTTAAGAAATATAATTGAGAAAGATTTAATTAAGATAATAAAAGGATTATCCTCTGCTGATCTAATAAATGTCTATAAGAATTTAAGTGGTATAAAAATTTGTATCAATAATGATTTACAAACCAGAGAAAAAAACAGTCCATCAAAAAAAGATATAATAAAAGAATACAGTACAAACTTACAGTCGCAAAATAAAGCCGATTCAACCGTTAAAGACTACCTGGGTGCAGCAGGTAAGCTTATTTTATATATGGAGAAAAATAAAATTGAATTTGAATCTTTGACCATGAGTGATATTGATAGTTATCTTTCTTTTATTAGATCAAAAAATATCTCAAACAATACCTATGTAAAGATTTTAAACTGCATAAGATCGTTTTTAAAATTTCTTTACTGGAGAGATTATATAGATAAAGACCTTTCCTCCTTTATAAAAGTACCGCCAAAGGTAAAGCCAATTAAAGAAGAGCTCTCAGACCTCGATATAAAAAAGATTAGAAATTATCTTTTTAAAAGAGAAGAAAATTACAGAAATGAAAATTTAAGGGATACTATAATCTTTAGCCTGGGGATTGACTGCGGACTAAGAAGGCAGGAGTTTATAAACCTAAACTGGGAGGATATAAACTTTAAAGAAAATTCCATAAATATAAAAAATTCTAAGGGTAGAAAAAACAGGATTGTTTATTTTAACAGTAATCTAGGAGAGCTCATGCATTCATACAGGAAATTAAGCGGAAAATATATTAGTGCTCTAATCAGGGGTGCACATGGGAAAAGACTAACAAAATGCTCACTGCAAAATGTAATATCCAGGATTTATAAAGAATCAAAAACTTACAGAAAAAATCTTACCCTTCATAGCCTTAGGCATACATATGCAGAAAGGTTAAGAAGGAAAGGAGTAGACCTTCCAACAATAAGCAAGCTTCTGGGTCACTCCAGGCTTGACACTACTGATATTTATCTGCATGTAAATAAAGATGATTTTAAAATGGCGGTATTATAATGGGAGGTGTTAGCAATATTAGCCACAATTAAAAATGCTACCTGATAATAGATTTCTCTCTCTCAACTTTCTTTAATAGTATAGGTTTTTTATTCTTATGCTCGATAAATCCTTCATGATACATGATTGCTGCTATTGCAGATGCATGTCTTGGGGTTAGCTCTTTTCGATATTTTAACTCTAAATACCTACCCAGACCTCTAAGCATCGGATTTACCTCATCAGCCCCTAGTGGATACCATTTGTTGGTTTCAAGAAAGAAATTTTCTAAAATGTCATCAATTACTGAATCAGATAAATTAAATTTAGTACTCCCCCATTTAACATTTCTAATATTACTAACTACTTCGTAAAAGATTTCATTACCTCTTCCGCTTAAAGGGAATATCTTTTCCATTATTACCGTCCCAATTGATATTTTTTTATTATTTTTATATAAAAATAATAACCTTTAAAGTAAAAACAGGTCTATTGATTTTTATGTATCATACTTTTTACTTTCCTGCTCCTATTATCAAATGCTTCAAAATAGACTTTCTTCCACTTATTTAAATTTTTTATATTCTCAGTTTTAATATATCCACTTACATTTAAATAAATCATTTGCTTAGAAGGTAGATTAATAATTTTGATCGGCTCTATTCTAGATCCACCCGTAGATACCTTTCTGGTGGATTCATCCTGAGGTATAGATTCTACTAATAATTTATTATCACTATTATAAAATCTAACTTTAATATCTCTTAAAGCTTTTGGGAGTTCCGAGGAACTCATGATTTCCATCTCAAAAGAAAAGCTACAATAGCTCGCCTCTTTAATTTCAGAGATTATATGGTCTCCTGCTACGCTCATTTTATAAAACTCTATGCCCCAATCACGAAAATAAATGTATATTTTCCCTAAATTTTTTATTACGCTTGTAACAATGAGCGTAGCAATAACACCCACAGTAGCCCCTATTATCCCTTGGAATTCCGATAGAATTTTTATCACAACTTGCATTTTTTGCTCTATATTTTTAATTATTCAAAATTGAAAAAATAGGTTTTTTTAATTCAATATATTATCTATCTCGCACGTAATTCTATGAGTTTCGGTAAGAGCAACGACAATTTTTTGGTAGTGTTCAATATCGTTATTTGTAAGAGTGCGACCTTTCCGATCTTTTAACCATTTCTGTGCAGGTTGGTAGCCTCCAATATAGAATTTCCATGCTACTTCTGGTACATTACCGAAATATTGATCAGAGTTGATAAATACTTTTTCTTTTTTATAAGATAATTTCTCAACTATATCTGAACCAACAATTGGATAAGTTGTTATAAATTTATTTAATTTTGGTGATTCCAACAGGTGGAGTAAGCGTAATTCAGAACCAAAAGCAACGAGTTTCTTGAAACTTTTAATGTCTTTTGGATAAGGTACTCGTGGAAAATCAATTTTTAAAAACTCCTTGTATTTTTCTTGATAATTTGGTGAATGTATAACAGCATAGATGTAATCAAAAATTTCTTCTGGTGAAATTTTTCCAACAATTTTTTTTATTTCATTTACAATTTCATTTTTCATATTTGTAATTTTCGAACCATCGTCAATATAAAGATAAAGTGGAAAAACATATCCAACCTCACCAGTTTGTAAAGAAACAGTACAGCGCTCTGTCATTTTGTTTGAAACAAAAACATGTTGCCAGTTCTTAAAAGAAGTAACTCTCTTAGTAGATAGTAAAGCAAGATTATCACATATAAGATGCTCCATCACCTCGCGTCTTGGATATGCCACAATCCCTTTTGTGGTTCCAGAATAAAATGACCAGCGAATATCAAACGGCCTATATAATATTTTAATATTAATTGCTTTTTCAAGGTCCTGACGAGCATTTTTCAAATTCCAATCTCGTGAATCACGAATATTGTATTTTGAGTATATTGAAGTATAATTTTTGTCCTTAAAATCTTTACGTACATTCTCTAGTTCTTGTTTTGTGAACTGAACAACTAAAGAGTCCTTTTGGGTTTCTATTCCAGATGAATAAGTTTGAAATAATTCATTTATCTTAAATCCTTTTTGGTACTCTCCCTCTAATCTAAAGTCTTTAGGGATGAAGAAAAAGTATGGTTCAGAATAATCAAGCTTCTTCCATTTTACATTTTGTATATCAACTCCAATAAGAGTTTTGAACTTTTTTTCTCTTTCTCCATAAAGCTCAGCATGGTGAATTCTTCCAAGTTCTTCTTTCTCAACTGCTCTACGTATAAATATAGAAATGGCAACACCTTGTTGAATATTGAAAACATTCTCGTCTTTACCACCATCCGGTGCTTTTTCTTTCTTCTTTGAATTGCCGTGTAGATCGAGAATATAAATATCATCAAAGGTTTCTAATAAGTGTTTTCGCATTTGTCTATGAGTGATTCCATCTATAAAAGAGTTATTGGTAATCATAGCTACAATACCATTTTTGTTTTTTTCGATAAAATTCTCTGCAAGCCGTATAAACTTAATATAGTCATCATCAATGTTTATCTTCTTCTCACCTAAATTCTTTTTGTATTCTTTAATAAGATCTAGTATCCACTTTCCTTTATTTGAAGAGCTTATGCTATATGGAGGATTACCAATAACCACCATAATTGGCGTTTCATTTTTTATTACCGCTGCTTCTTTAGATTCTTCTGCAATACTTTCAGCAAGACCAAAAGCTGTAAATAATTCTCCCTGCCCTATAGCTTTTTCTAAAGAATTTGTGAGGTAAATACCAAGACGACGATTAAAATACTTAAAGCCAGTTTGTCCAAAAGCCATAGCTAGTTTTAGATGTGCAATTGTATATGGCGCCATCATAAGCTCAAAACCATGAAGACGCGGAAGTAAATCATTATGCACATATGCAGGCCAACGTCCTTTTTGCCCGCTTTTTAAGAGACTTGAATAAATTAAGTTAATTACAGCGCTAATAAATGTTCCTGTACCAACAGCCGGATCGAGAATCTGTACCCTGTGAATACCAGTTTCTATCTTTGAGGTATCAGCTAAACCTGCGGCAAGACCGAATTCTTTTTTAAGTAAATAATCAACTGATCTCACTATAAATCGTACAACTGGTACAGGGGTATAATATGCACCCATTTTTTTGCGTAATACAGGATCATATTCCTTTAAGAAGTCTTCATAAAAATGAATTACCGGGTCTGGTCCTCTGTGTTCTTTACCTGATAAATTATTATAATATTCTCTCATAAGCTCATTTACATCAGCATGAGAAAATACCTCACACAGTTCATTTACAATATACTCAAGTCTTTTATCAAAATTAGGCCCAACTATATGGTCAAAGAAATGTCTTAGTAGCGGATTGGATTTTGGAATAAGGTCTCTTGCTTCCTGACGAGTAAAACTTTCAGGGTTTTCATCATAATAACGAGCGGCAAATAAACCGTAGATTAAAGTTTGAGCATACATATCCGCAAAAGCATTTGTAGTTAAATCATGAACTAATAATTTTTTAATAGTTTCATATATCTTGAGCAAGTCTTCATTTTTATTCGATTCTTCAGTAAGGAATTGTTTAATATTATCCCTTATTCTTTGTGACTTGCCTCCCATTATTTTTGCAAGGTGCTCGCCAGATTTTATTGGCTCTTTTTGGGATTGTGTAAAATCAGTTAATGTTCTTGCCAGGTACTCATAGTTATCCGTCATTGGAGTAATTTTTCTGGTTTTTAGGTTATATTCAGCTATTTTTATTGGTTCTGCATAATAAAGCCCATTTCTATAAAAACGGAACTCCAGATAATCTGTTAAAACTAAATTTGTATATCCATAATACCGCCTCATCTGTTCAGATTTTTCAATTTTATCTAAAGAAGTACCTATATTTTTAGTCTCAATGTAGAGTATTGGAATACTATGTTTAATCACCGCAAAATCTGGTTTGTTACCTTCCCTTGCTCTAGCATCATGGTCAAATCGTGTAACATTAATTGATTTAAAAATCTCCTTTAATAAAAATTCAAAGTCGGCACGATACCCCATTTCGGTGGTTTCCTCATGTGAAAATTTTAAAGATATTGATTGAATATAATTTTTAAAAATATCTTGCATAGTTTGTTCTAAAATCTTTTCTTACAATCTTAATTCCTTAATAAATTTTTAGCAAATGGTTTGGAGTATTATGACATAGCACATCGAATTCAGAAAATTACTTATTAATTTAATCAAACGGTATTTAAAAATTTATTGATTTTAGGTAATTTGGTCAGTTTATATACTGTAAAGATTAGCTGCCCTAACTATTAAAATTTAAAACCAAGTTATAGAAGAAATTATTAGAATTTATGAACTTTATGATTAATTCGTCCCCCAAGTAGTGAAATATCGAACCAAATTTTGAAGAAATTAATTAATTTTAAAGACGTATTCTTAAAATAATTTAAATATATATTGTTGTCAATATATATTGTTTGTAATATATAAAATAAATAATTAAAATTCAAGAATTATATTATTTTGTTTATTAAAATTCCATTGAAATTTAAATACTATAATAACTTTGTATTTTTTCTCATTTAAAATCTTTTTTAAATTATGATTTATTTCTTTTCTTTTTTCCAATATACTTTTTCTATATTCTTCATGAATAATAATATTAATCCAACCAATAAATTTCTTACCTTTCCTAATTGCATTACCATATTCAATATCAAGTTTATCTAAAAAATTCTGAATTTTTAATAGTTCTAAAGGAATTCCATTTTTATAAACAAATGAATTGGTATCATAAATAACATTATAATGTTTTTTATTTTCATGCTCTTCTAAGTTAATTATTATTTGGCGTTCTGGACTATTTTTGTTATTGCTGTCTTCTTTCAATAATATATTTATATAGTTTTTTAGATCCTCTCTATAAATATCTACATGTAATTTAAGGTAGCTAGTTTTGTTATTGTTTTCAGAAAAATATCTTGTTCCATCTAAACTAAGATTTGACCATTTTTCTAGCGTGAGTTTATTATAAAATCTAATTTTTCAAAAACATCGAACCTGCGATTGCCTGATATATAAAGGGATTGCGGGTTTTTTATTGTAAAATTTATTGTATACACTAATTAATAATAATATATATTGACAATAATCCAGTTATAATATAGAATAATCAATATATAAATAAAATGGTATACACTAATTAGAGATAAGTTTATGGCTACCATTCAGTCAAAAGTATCAAGAGGTCACAAATATTGGTATATAGTTGAATCAAAAAGGGTGGGCGGCAAGCCAAGACCTGTTGTTCTGGCCTATCTTGGAAAAGCCGATAGCCTGCTCGAGCGGCTTAAGGGTATCACAGAGCAAGTAAGATTAAAATCTTATTCTCACGGAGGAGTCGGGGCACTGCTTGATATAGCCTCCAGGTTAGATGTTTGCCCAATAATAAATAAATACATAGAATCAAAAAGACACTACCGTCCCAAAAAGCCAATATCAAATAATCTTACTGCAGGAATCACTCTGACCCTTGCAGCTATCGGCAGGGCCTTGATGCCTACATCCAAAAGAGGCTGGCTAAACTGGGCAAATACCACCACCCTTGGCTATCTTTTGGGATGCAGCCTGTCAAAGATAGACAGCCAGCATTTCTGGGATCTTATGGATGCACTTCCGGTAGACAGGATTTCTAAGGTAGAAGCAGAGATTTTGGCCAATGTTTTTAAAATATATAATATTAAAAGCGATAGCCTTTTCTTTGATACCACTAATTTTTTTACCTACATTGACAGCGCAAATACAAGATCTACTATTGCGAGGCGCGGAAGAAACAAGCAAAAGAGAAGTGATCTCAGGCAGGTAGGTCTTGCAGTGGTGGTTACCAAAACCGATATGATACCGCTTTTTCACCTCAGTTATGACGGCAATATGGCAGATACGGTAGTCTTTAGAAAAACTGTAGCAAAGGTGGTAAAAAGACTGGAAGAGTTGGGACTGGATAAGGGCAGACACACCATAGTTTTTGACCGCGGAAACAATTCTAAGAAAAATCTTACTATCCTTCAAAAGCTGGGGCTCAACTATGTGGGAGCACTTACCCCTTATCATCACAAAAAACTTATAGAAGATGCCAAAGCAGGTTTTAAAGAGATAAACCTTTCCGGTAACGTCTTAAAATTTTATAGGACAAGAAAAGTAATCTGGGGCCAGGAAAGGACCGTTATTATTTTTATATCTTCCAAGCTTAAGGCAGGCAGGATAAGGGGAATTTACCAGTCCCTTAAAAAGACAGAGCAAAGTTTGGCAAAGCTTAAGACAAGCCTTTGTGCCCCAGGAGCAAAAAAAAGAGACAGGGTTGTCCTGAAGGAGAAAATAGATGGTATCCTAAAAGGGCAGTATGTAAAAAATATAGTAAGCTGGACACTTGAAGAAATATCGGATGGTAGATTTATATTAGACTACCACATAAATTACCAACTGCTAAAAAAGATAGAAGACAGCCTGGGGTTTAGGATTATAATGACAAACAGGCACAGTTGGAGCACTGCTTCAATAATTGAAGCATACCATGGCCAATCGAGAATCGAGAATGCTTTTAAGAATCTGAAAAATCCATATCACCTTACCATAAAACCACAGTTTCATTGGACAGATGATAAAGTTAGAGTGCATATGTTTATCTGTGTTTTAGGCTATCTACTGTCTACAATTGTGTGGCAAAAGGTGAGGCTTTTAACTGAGTTTAGCGGAAGCCTGGACACGCTGCTTGATACTTTAAATAACATAAGGCTTGCTGTAGTTCTGGAAGAGTCAAAAACCCCAGGGGCAGTTAAAGCTATATACAAGTTAGAGGAAATGTCTGATATAGAAAATACAATAATGGAAGCACTTGAGATAAAAGACCTTCACAACAGACGCTTAAAGATTAAGGGTGTTAGTGTATACAACTGAAATTTCTGCAAACCCTTATGGGTACAGGGTTTCTGTAAGGTTGTATTAAATTTCATAATAAACTCACGCTAGGTTACAATCAAAAAAATCTACAATATTAGCAAATTCTAAATTTAAAAAACATGCTATCTTATTTCTAAACCTATTATCTATTCCTTTTAATTTTTCTAAAGTTATGTGGTTATATTTTCTAAATATCATGTTTTCCTTAATAAAAAAAAGACTTTTAATTGTATTTTCAATTAACTGGTGATTATAATCTGATGCAAATTTTGTTTTTACAGATACAATTATATTTTCATCACATAACCAATCACCTGTTTGACTTATTTTTTTTATAACCCTGTATTTTTTCTTCAATTCATTAAAAGCAAAAATCTCCCCGCGCAATGATTCAATTTTTTTACTAATTTCATAAGTATTTTTTGTTTTATTATTTGTAATTTCCTCAAATAGGTTTTTAAAATTATTTACTTCTAAATATTTCTCTAAGTTTTTAAAATTATTTTCTATATTTTCTAAATTATTTTCAAATAGATAAGCTACCCATGGTATAGCCAAGGGATTATTACAGTTTTCTACCCATCTTTTAAAAGAATCTAAAAGATATTTTTTTGTATATCTATAATTTGAATATTCAATATTATTAGAATATTGTTTCCATTCGTTTATGCTATTTTTACATATTAAATTTTTTGGCATTAAATCAATCATTCTAAATTATATAAAAACTCTATTAATAATTAGATTAGACATTCTTTGGTATATATTAATCTAATTTTTTCTTATAGCTATTCTATCATAGACTTAAACTAATCTCTTAAATGCAATCTTAACTTCTATTATCTAACAATCAAAATATAAAATAAATTATTGCTAAAATTCGCAAGACCATGAAATTTATACCAATAAAAAAGATTAATACCTTTTATTTTTATATATTGAAACCTTCTTATAATCCCTGTACTTTTCAGTCATATCCTCAATATATCTATTAACCACGACTTCAGGTTTTTCATCTTTAAACTCTAAATAGTTTTTAATATTATCAGAACCAATACCTATATCATCTACCCTTAAATTATAAAGCTCTCCATACTCCTGCCTTAATCTTTTTCTTTTAAGTCCAAAAATAAATCTCTAAATATTTTTTGGTTTCTTATACCTAAATCTTTAAAACAGTATTTAAAAACCTCATAGATAATGTTAGGCATATAAAGCTCTCATCATCTTTTAGTTGTAATATTTACAGATTATAAATATAATTCCTAGAAAGAGGTAAAAAATGGATACAAAAGTTTTAACAGCTATAATTCATAAAGAAAAAGATATATTTGTTTCAGAATGTCCAGAAATTGGTACTGTAAGCCAAGGACTAACAATTGAAGAAGCTCTTTCAAATCTAAAAGAAGCTACAGAACTGTATCTTGAAGAATTCCCCATCTCAGATGTAGGCCGCTCTATACTGACTACCTTTGAGGTTTCCAATGTCTGAACTGAAAAGATTATCAGGACAGGAAACTATAAAAATACTAAAAAAATTTGGTTTTATTCAAATCAGACAAAAAGGTAGTCATGTTATATTAAAAAAGATAATCGAAGATGAAGAAATAGGATGCGTCGTGCCACTTCATAAAGAACTCGCAATTGGTACTCTAAAAGGAATCTTAAGACAGGCTAAAATATCACCGGAAGAATTTATAAAAAATCTTTACTAAATAATTCTTGTACTAAATAGAAAAATGAATTGAAAAATTCCCTCTCCCCTGTATAATTAAATCTGTACAATTTAAGCCCTTACAGTGAAGAAACTGTAAGGGAACCCTAAGAAATGTATCCTGTTTAACCGGCTTAAGAGGCAAAAATTTATTGGAGTTAGCCTGTAAGCCGAGTTCTGTACTAAAAATACTTTTCATTTAATTCTTATACTATTTTATCGCTCCCAAACATCAAAAAGTATATTAAATATATTTAAATTCTACTAAAATAAAAGTTCTACGCTAAAG
>Ga0163210_1000549_pt1 | contig 15921 bp, 20 predicted proteins | sample Kivu_220m_FD_113536 | JGI IMG/M metagenome (GOLD analysis project Ga0163210, IMG submission 113536) | Freshwater microbial communities from Lake Kivu, Western Province, Rwanda to study Microbial Dark Matter (Phase II) - Kivu_220m | ecosystem: Environmental > Aquatic > Freshwater > Lake ...
CGTAACTGCTCTTTCAGCAACTATCAAAATTCAAAAACAAATTGACAAACTTTATCCAAAAATTGAGGAAATAATTAAGAAAGGAGAGACAAAATGACCTCCTTTAAAGATATTGCTTATCAAATTTTGAAGAAATCAGATAGGCCTTTACATAGTGAAGAAATCACTGAAATTGCCATAAGACGGCGATTGCTTAAGACTTCTGGTAAAACACCGGAGGCAACAATGGCAGCGGTGCTTTATACAGATATCAAAAAGCATGGTAAAAAATCAAGATTTTTAAAGACCGCTCCTTCCACTTTCACTCTTAATCCAAAATGTGGAAGGAATAGACTATCAGAATTACCAAAAAAGAAAAAGACAAAGCTGGTAAGACTTCCTTCGGAAGAATTTGTCAAAAACTCGCTCATAAAATGGTTCTCTGAAAATGGCTGGAAGTTAAAGCATATTAGCGGATTAAAAGGTAAAGGAGTAGATATTAAGGCTCAAAAGGGAGGACGGTATTTTTTTGTTGAAGTTAAGGGGAGTAGAAATTACGAAAACGATTTTGTCTGCGGCTTAGGTCAAATCATTTCTCGTATGAAAGTTGTCAATGCTCGTTATGCCTACAACTACGGATTAGCCTTGCCATCAAAGAGTGCTAAAATTGCCGTTCGGAGGTTACCCTGGAAAGTAGCGCAAAAACTTACACTTTACATATTTTCTGTTGATGAAACTGGCCAAGTTAGGCGACTTTCCTGCCAGGACATGAGAAAGGAACAAAGGAGATGATAGAGAAAGGCATAATTTATACTTTAGGCGAGGTCCACCAGGAAGATATTAAAGCGGCTGATTTACTGGCTCGTCTTCTTTTGGAAAGTGGACAAGCAAACCAAGAGGTTGAACTCCATTTAGCCGATGGTCGGAAAATTAGGGGCGTTTGTTTTGGTGAAGATTTAATCGTAGCCGATGGTTTTATTGCCACAAGTCGCGGAGGAAAAATTGAAAAGTTTTTACCAAGAAAATAGGTTTAGACCCTAAGGGTTTCGAAGAGGGCAGTTAGTTAAAGTGCTTAGGTCGAATAAGAAAAAGAGCGCCGGCAGAAATTGATAATAAAGATAAAACTTGAGCTACCTTTACTCCGTTGATTTGCCAAGTATCAAAGCGGCCGAATTCGGTAAGAAAGCGAATGCTTCCATAGAGAACAAGATAAGCGTCGGTAATAAGGCCTCTTTTTTTGGGAAATTTATTGCTTAGGGACAAAAGAAGAAAAAAACTTAAAAACATAAAAAGAGACTCATAAAGAAATAGGGGGTGGAAATAGGCATATTCTCGCCAGGAAAAGGGTCGGTTTTCAAAAGGAATATAGATTTTCCAAGGTAAATTTGTTGGCGGACCAAAAGCCTCACGGTTAAAAAAATTAGCCCAACGACCAATAGCTTGAGTTAGAGCGACTGCAGGAAAAAGAAGGTCAAGAAGATTTAGAAAACAAAGTTTCTTAATTTTTGTGTAGACCCGGAGAGCGATGAGGCCGATGATGATAGCTCCATAAATTCCTAAACCCCCTTGCCAGATAGCTATAATTTGCTTTGGGTTTTGGGAATAGTATTTCCATTGGTGGAAGAGGTGATAAAGACGAGCACCAAAGATACAAGTAGGAATAAGAAGAAGGTAGACATTTTCAATTTCTTGTTGAGAAATTTGGTAGAGCTCGCTTCTCTTCCTAGCAAGCAAAAAGCCAGCTAAAACACCGAAAGCGATTATGATTCCGTAGGAATGAAAATAGTTGATAGAGCTCATAAAGAGGATTTTTTGTCCTACCTTTTATTCTATCAACAATTAAATCCTTTTGCTATTTTTGGACTAGGGGTGTTAAAATAAAACAGTGATTATTTTAGGTATTGACCCTGGAAAAGCAACCTCCGGTTACAGCTTAATAGAAAGCAATGGTGAGAGCCTCTCTCTTTTAGATTTTGGCTGGATTGAAACTCCAAAAGAGGAAAAAACAGCCAGAAGACTTTTAACGATTGCTAAAGAAGTAAGTCTTTTAATAAAGCAGTTTTCTCCTGATATTCTCTCTTTAGAAAGACTATTTTTCTTTACTAATGCGAAAACCGTCATGGGAGTTGCTGAAGCCATGGGGGTGATTAAAATGGTGGCAGCCAAAAAAAATGTACCGGTAGTTGAATATGCTCCTTTAGAGATAAAAATGATGGTGACTGGTCATGGCCGAGCCAAAAAGAATGAGATTAAAAAGGCGGTGAGAAAGGAAGTCAAAATTCGTTGTCCCAAGAAAAAGAAGACTCATTTTGATGATGTGGCTGATGCGATTGCCGTCGCGATTTGTCATGCTAAGAAGATAGGAAAAATCCTAAATTCGAAATCCTAAGCTCCCTGCCCGCAATGCTACGCATAGCGTTGCAGGCGGGCAAACAATATCTAAATTCTAATGTTCCAAATTCTAAACTGTTTGGGATTTAGGATTTAGAATTTGAGAGCCTTTACTCCAAGTTTTAGATTTGGCAGTTGTAATTGAGTTAAGTTTTTGTTAATCTTTACCTAATAGGTTTATGAAAGGGGGTGAGAGCAATGGCAGATTTCAAAGTAGGAAAAATTACTCATTACTATGACAAAATTGATGTAGCGGTCGTGGAACTCACTGGCGATTTAGCGGTAGGTGATACTATCAAAATTTCTGGTCATGGTCGGGAATTTACTCAAGAGGTGACCTCGATGCAAATTGAGCATGAGAATATCAAAACTGCAAAAAAAGGCCAGACCATTGGATTAATGGTGGATGAGAAAGCAAAGGAGAATGATGAAGTGTATAAAGTTTCATAAATAAATATGGAATGGATTCAAGCTAATGATATTGAACAAAGACTTAATAAATTAATTTTTTCTTTAGGATTTTCTCACATTGAGCCAGCGAGGATTTTTTGCTTTCGGTCTTTTGGATCGCGTTCTAAAGCTCGAGCCAGGATTTGGTCGCTACCAAGAATTTGGCAAAAGGCTTTAGGTGCCAGACCAGCTTATTGTATTGAAGTTCTGGCGGAGAAATTCGATAAATTGACAGAAGAAGCGAAAAACAAAGTTCTTATTCACGAATTACTTCATATTCCTAGGAATTTTTCCGGTAGCCTTTTGTCTCATAAAGGTCGTAACCGACGGATTGATTCTAGGATAGTGAATAAGTTTTACCAAACATTAAAAGAGAACGGCTCGTTAAATAGCTATTTGTAGTTTTCAACATATTTAGGATGCCATAAATGGCATCATTACAGTTATTTATATCTCTTATGTCCAATTGCTTTTTTCTCCATGGTGATAATTATCCTCAAAGCAGAGCAAGATTAGTGGCCTTAATTAAAGAATTGAGAAAGCAAAAAACCGGAGAACTAATCAAACTGGATGGTCAGAAAGTAGACTTAAGTGAAGTTAAACAAGTTTTAGAAGCGCGATCTTTGTTTGGTGGGGAACGATTGGTGGTCATCGAGAATCTTTTGAATGCGCCGGTGAGCAAAAGACAAAAAGAAATTATTGACTATCTTCTCAAAGACGAGATAGACTTACCTCTTGTTCTTTGGGAAAAGAAGGAGATTAAAGGAGCAAGATTGACAAAATTCAGGAAAAAATTTAAAGTTGAGATTTTTAAAATCCCGGCCGTGATTTTTAAGCTTTTGGATTCTCTGAAACCGGGTGATAGTCAGAGTATGATTTCTTTGTTTCATCAGATTGATCAAAAAGAACCAGAGTTTGTTTTTTATATGCTTTGTCAAAGGGTTAGACAATTAATTTTAGCCAAAGATTTAGGTAAAGAGGGATTAAACGGTCTTCAAGGCTGGCAGCAGGCAAAACTTTTAAACCAAGCCAAGAATTTTGAGTTAAGCCAACTTTTTTCTTTTTATCGGAGACTTTTAGAAGTTGATTTCCAACAAAAAACCAGTCAAACACCTTTCAGTTTATCTTCAACCCTTGACCTTCTTTTAGCAAATCTTTAGAATGGAGGAGTAATGAAACCAATTACGAGATTAACCCGTCAGGATATTAAGGAGATTAAGCTGGTTTGTTTTGATGTAGACGGAGTGACAATCAAAAAGGGCACTTTTATCAGAGAAAAGGAAACTAGGAAAACCGAAACATTAATAATTAAAACTCAATTGTTAGAAGATAGAGTTAAACAAAAACTCTTAGAGCTTAAGAAATACTACTTTGTCGCCATCAATAGCGGTAGAAGCACAATTTACCTTAAGGATGTTTTCAACGAACTTCTTTGGGACAACTTTGCTCTTATAGGAGAAGTTGGTATTTTTTCTCTTCTAAACGGGCAGGTTGTCCAGCATGAGAAATTTGACGACAAAACATTAAAAAAAATGAGGGACATAAGAAATGAATTGGAAAAATATGCCGATAAGACCCGTATGGCAGAGGCATTTGAACCAAAACAGTTTCTCATAACCATGCATACGCCTTTTGAAGATAAGAGTGTTTACGAGATAGTCAAAATGGTCGATCCAGAAGGAGAATTTCAAACAATTTGGAGCGGTGAAGCCTTTGATATCTTGCCTACAAGATTAAATAAAGGGGTGGCACTTGTTAATTTGTGCAGACACTTAAAGATTGATCTTAAGGGAACAATTGCCATTGGTAATGGAAGGAATGACAGAGATATGGTAGAGTCAGCGGGTATTGGAGTAACCACAGAACCCGAAGTACTCAAAGCAGATTTTTACACCACTGGCAAATTTCATCTAGGGGGAGAGGAATTAATTGATAAACTATTGGAATTAGCCAAATGAAAAAAGCTAACCAAAGTAAATTTTCCGCCAAGCCCTTTTCTCAAAAGATTCTCAAACCATGGGGATGGGAAATTCTTTTGACGCCACCGGAATCGCCGGTGACTGGGAAAATACTCCATCTTAATAAAGACCGTCGTTTTAGTCTCCAATATCATGACAAAAAAATTGAGACCTTGGTTTTAATTTCAGGAAAAGCAAAAATAATTTTAGGGAAGAAAGAAAGCAATTTACAAGAGATTAAAATGGAGCCTTTTAAGGGATATTTCATTAGGCCTTTTCGGCTCCATCGTTGTCAAGGAATTACCGACTGCGATATTTTGGAAGCATCAACCAAAGAGGAGGGGAAAACTGTTAGATTAGAAGACGATTATCAGCGGGGAACAGAGACAGAGGAAAAAAGAAAAAAGAGAAAACAGGGGAAAATGTATATGGGATAAATGAAATTCCTAATTACCAATTACTAATTTCCAATGAAATGCTAAATGTCCAATGTCTAATGCCAAAAGTTAAAACCTTTAGGAATTAGGAATTAGGAATTTGAGAACAATGTCTGATAGATTCGACAAAGATAAATTTATCGTTTGGTTTAATGAGGTTGATAAAGATGATATTGCTTTAGTGGGTGGAAAAGGCGCTAATTTGGGAGAAATGGCAAGTTTTGGGATTCCCGTTCCTGCTGGCTTTATTGTTACCTCCAAAGCCTATTTTTACTTTCTTAAAGAAAACAAGCTAGAAAAAAAGATTGAACTGGCAATTAAATCTTTAGACAAGAGCGATCCCCAATCCTACGCCGAAGTCTCTTCAAAGATAAAGAGATTAATAGCTGATTCAATCATGCCCAAAGATTTGGCTTTAGAAATTATGAGAGCTTATCTTAAGCTTGGTGGTATTTTTAGACAAGTTTATGTAGCCGTTCGGTCTTCGGCCACCGCCGAAGATTTACCCACTGCTTCTTTTGCCGGTCAGCAAGCAACTTTCTTGAATGTTAAAGGGGAAGCCAATGTAGTTGAAAAGGTCAAGGAGTGTTTTGCTTCCTTATTTGAAGCCCGGGCGATTTTTTATCGGGAAGAAAAAGGTTTTGACCATTTTAAAGTTGGTATCGCTGTTCCTATTCAGAAAATGGTTCAATCAAAAGTTTCAGGGGTGATGTTTACGACCGATCCGGTTGGCCCAAAAAAGAATATCATTCTTATTGAGGCTATCTACGGTCTTGGTGAACTGATTGTTCAAGGGACGGTGACTCCGGACCGATACGAAGTTGATAAAAAAACTTTGAAGATTTTAGACAAACAGATTTCTTCTCAACCACTTCAATTAATCAAAGTGGGTGAAAAGAATGTCCAAAAACTTGTTCAATCAATTAAACAATCAAGGCAGAAAATCACTGATAAACAGATTATTGAATTAGCAAGACTTGGTAAGAGAATTCACCAACATTATTTCTTCCCTCAAGATATTGAGTGGGCGGTGGAAGGGAGAACTATCTATCTCCTCCAGACCCGTCCTGTGACTACTCTTAAAGAGAAGCCTTTTATTAAAGAGAAGTGGGAAGTGTCCCGCGGAGCGGGATCCCGCTTCGCGGGAGGAAGTGGGAAGTGGGAAGTTATTTTGAGAGGAACTTCGGCGTCGCCAGGAATTGGTACTGGCAAGGTATGTGTTATCCATTCGGCCAAGGAGCTCAAGAAGGTGGAAAAAGGTGATGTTTTGGTTACTGAAATGACTTCTCCGGATTTTGTGCCGGTAATGAAGAAAGTAGTGGCGATTGTTACTGATCGGGGTGGCCAGACTTCCCATGCAGCGATTGTCTCTCGAGAGTTAGGAATTCCCTGTATAGTGGGAACATTTAAAGCAACTCAAGTTCTAAAGAATGATCAGGTGGTGACAGTTAATGGGAGTAAAGGGGAAATTTATAAAGGGGGAATACAGAAAGTTCCAAGTTCCAAGTTCCAAGTTCCAAATAAATTCCAAATTCTAAATACCAAATACCCAAGACCAACCAAGACGGCTACTAAAATTTATGTTAATTTGGCCGAGCCGGAGTTAACGGCGAAAGTAGCTCGTGAAAATGTTGATGGTGTTGGTTTATTGCGAGCGGAATTTATGATAGCCGAAATAGGCCAACATCCTCGCAGGATTATTAAAGAAAGAGGACAAAGATTATTCGTTGAAAAATTAGTAGAAAATTTGAGTATATTTTGTCAACATTTTTCGCCAAGACCAGTGGTTTATCGGGCGACTGACTTTAAAACTAATGAATATCAGAGTCTGGTTGGTGGCAAAGAGTTTGAGCAAGAGGAGGCTAATCCGTTTCTGGGTTTTAGAGGGGCTGCCAGATACATTGCTGATGAGGATGTTTTTGAGATGGAGCTTGAGGCAATAAAAAAAGTAAGAAATAAACTGGGCTTTAGGAATTTATGGTTAATGATTCCTTTTGTTCGCACTCCTCAAGAATTACAAGAAGTGAAAAAAATTATTGTCTCGTCCGGCCTGATTCGCTCACCCAGTTTTAAACTTTGGATGATGGTTGAGATACCGTCTAATGTCATCCTACTTGAGGATTTTATCAAGGTGGGAATTGATGGCGTTTCTATTGGCTCCAATGACTTAACTATGCTTTTGTTGGGAGTGGACCGAGATAATGAGAAATTGGCTAAAGTTTTTAATGAGGAGGATGAAGCGGTGCTTTGGGCTTTGAAGCGAGTAATTAAGACTTGTCATCAGTATAAGATTACTTCTTCAATTTGCGGTCAAGCTCCTTCGACTAAACCCTCATTGATTAAAAAATTGGTAGAATGGGGAATAACCTCAATTTCTGTTAATCCGGATGTTATCGAAAAGACAAGAAGGATTATCTGGGAGGCAGAGAGGGGGTTAATTTCTAAGTAACCTAGGTTACTTAAGTTACCTATGTTGTCTATGAAAATAAAAAGAATCTCCGTTAGGAAGATTTTAGATTCGGCTGGAGAGTGGACAATAGAAGCTAAATTGACTTTAGATAACGGTTTGGAGGGGATTGCCTCCGTTCCTTCGGGAATCTCCGAAGGTCGCTGGGAAGCAAAAACAGTCCCAACCAAACAAGCAATTAAAGAAATAAAAGAAGTTATTTCACCTGCGGTCGTTAGCCGGAAGTTTAAAGGCCAAAAAGAGCTTGATGGTATTCTTAGAAATTTATCTTGTGGAGCTAATGCTTCTTTGCCTGTTTCTTTGGCTTTTTGCCGGGCCGCCAAAACACTTACCTATCCTCAAAAGATTATTTCTCCAAAATTATTAATACTTATTTTTGAAGGAGCCAAACACGGGAATAAAGATTTGAGTATCCAAGAGTTTATGATAGCGGTTTCGAATGTCGAAGAGGGAAGAGAAGGATATAGAAAAATTAAATTATTTCTGGAAAGGAAAGGATTACTAAGTACTGTTGGCGCCGAGGGCGGTTTTTCTCCGCCTGGAGTTAGTGACGAAGAAATTTTAAGAATCCTCAAGGAAGTTTTGGGAGAAAAACAACCGCTGGCTTTGGATATCGCCGCTTGTCATAGAGGGAAACAAAATTTTGATTATCAAAAGTTGATTGAAAACCATCCGATCATTTTATTGGAGGATCCGTATCCGGATAATAAGTGGACTAATTGGACTAATCTGACTGGTAAAATAGGTAAAAAGGTTTTGCTTGTTGGCGATGATCTAACAGCTACTTTGCCGGAGAGAATTAAAGAAGCTGTCAGGAGAAAGGCAGTTGGCGGAGTGGTAATTAAGCCAGACCAGAGAAAAACTTTGACCGAGGTACTGGAAGCGATTGAAGTTGCCAAAAAAAATAACTTGAGAATAGTTATTTCCCACCGAGGTAGAGAGACAAACGAGACTTTTATTGCTGATTTAGCGGTGGCGGTTCAGGCAGACTATGTGAAGTTTGGCGCGCCGGTTAGGGGCGAAAGAGTGGCGAAATATAATAGACTTTTGGAAATTTTAAGAGAGTATTAATTTACATTATGTTCATCTACGTTTTTCGTCACGGTGAGTCAACCGATAATCGGAAGCATATTTTTTCCGGTTGGCGTAATTCACCTCTTTCTGATAAGGGAAAAATTGATGCCAAAGAATTAGCGGAATTGCTAAAAAACAAAAAAATCCATCTGGCTTTCACCCCTGACCTTAAAAGAAATGTCGAAACTTTAAAACAGATCCTTAAATATCATCCGCAGACAAAAATTATTGTTGAAAACTGTTTACGGGAAAGATGTTACGGTCAATTGCAGGGAAAACGCCATTTAGAATTGATGAAAGAGAACCTTCCTCTTTATTTAACTTATCATCGGTCTTATGATGTTCCTCCACCGGGAGGAGAGAGTATCTTTCAGGTGGAAAAAAGAGTTTGGCCATTCTGCGAAGAATTAGTGAGGCAATTAAAAGAAGAGAAAATTAATGTGGCTATCTGTGCCGGTAATAATGCCATGAGAGTCATCCGCCGTTTTTTTGAAAATTTAACAGTGGAAAAAATGATGAAGATTGAAAACCCTTTTGATAACTTTTTTGAATACAGAGTGGAAAACAAATGTTGAAACAAGAGTTGATTAAAAAACCAGCTTCAGGCTTTAAACTACCTCCTAATCTGCCAGATTACGAAAGAGCTTATAAAAAATTTTCCTGGCAAAAAATGGAAAAGGAACTGGATTGGTTTAAGGGTAAACGTCTTAATGCTGCTTACAATGCGATTGACAGAAATGCTTTAAATTACCGAAAAAACAAAATCGCTCTATTTTGGCGGGGGGGAAATGATGAAGAGAAAAAATTCACTTTTAGTGAATTGGCAGTCTTATCAAATCAGTTCGCCAATTTATTGAAGTCTTTTGGTATTAAAAAGGGTGACCGGGTTTTCTTTTTTTTACCTCGCGTTCCTGAACTCTACTTTGGCTTCTTGGGAACCTTAAAAACAGGAGCAATTGCCGGCACTCTTTTTAGCGCTTTTGGACCTAAAGCTCTTTTTGATCGGCTTGAAAGTTCAGGAGCGAAAGTGTTGGTGACTAACAAGGAACTTAAAAAAAGAGTTGATCAGATAACTAAAGGACTTAAAAACTTAAAAAAAATAATCCTGGTTGAGAATTTACCAGGACTTTTGGGAAAGCAAGATGGAAACTTTCGTGTTTCAGAAACAAAGCCTACCGACCCGGCTTTTATGCTTTATACTTCGGGAACAACCGGCAAGCCAAAAGGGGTTCTTCATCATCATAAAGTGATTTTCCACCAGCATCTGACAGCAAAATGGGTATTGGATCTAAAAGATGATGATGTTTATTGGTGTACAGCCGACCCCGGTTGGGTAACAGGTATTGCCTATGAAATTTTAGGTTCCTGGTCAAATGGTGCCTCAACTGTGGTTTATGAAGGTCGCTTTGACCCGGCAAAATGGTATCAAATTATCCAAGATTATAAAGTTGCGGTTTGGTATACTGCCCCAACTGCAATCCGAATGTTGGCCGCTGCGGGACTATCCTTAGTGAGAAAATTTGATTTTTCTTCTTTAAGACATTTAGCTTCGGTGGGCGAACCTTTAAACCCGGAAGCGGTTTTGTGGGGTTTGAAAGCCTTTGGTCTACCGTTTCATGATAATTATTGGCAAACAGAAACGGGAGGAATTGTGATTGCTAATTATCCTTGTATGAATATTAAGCCTGGATCAATGGGGAAACCGGTGCCGGGAGTAAGAGCAGCTACTGTTAACAACCAAGGACAGCAATTAAAAGTGGGAGAAGTAGGAAATTTAGCTCTAAAACCAGGCTGGCCGGGAATGATGGTTAAAATCTGGCGTCGACCGAAAAAATATCAGTCCTATTTCAAAGATAGTTGGTATCTTACTGGTGATTTAGCTTATCAAGATAAAGATGGCTATTTTTGGTTTGTTGGCCGAGCTGATGATGTAATTAAAACTGCGGGTGAGCGAATTGGACCGTTTGAGGTCGAATCGGCGTTGGTGGAACATCCGTCGGTGGCCGAAGCCGCGGTTATTGGCAAACCAGATCCCCTAAGGGGAGAAATTATTAAAGCTTTTATTGCCTTAAAACCTGGTTACAAGAAAACTGATCAATTGAAGAATAAAATTGCGATGTTTGTTAAAAAACACCTTGCCGGTTATGCTTATCCCAGAGAAATTGAATTTATTGATAAGTTACCTAAAACGCGTTCTGGTAAAATCATGAGGCGGTATTTAAAAGCCAGAGAGTTGGGGTTACCGATAGGAGATGTTTCAACTTTAGAGGAATATTAGTCTAATTGGTCAAATTAGGCTAATTTGTCTTATGAAAAAATTCTTAATGGGTAACGAAATTTTAGCTCAAGCGGCCTACGATGCCGGGGCTAAAATCATGTTTGCCTATCCGATTACTCCTTCAACGGAAATTTTTGAAACTTGGATTGAACTCGCCGAAACAAGGAAACAACGGGACAAGGAGACAACGAAAATGCAATATTTGCAAGCAGAGGATGAAATGGCAGCTGGGTTCGGTGTCATTGGTGCCTGCTTAGCAGGGGTACCTGCTTTTACGGCTACCGCTGGTCCCGGTAATGTTCTAATGCAAGACGCCTTTTCCATGGCCGAAGCTTTAAGAATTCCTACCGTGGCAATGATTATGCAACGAGGTGGTCTTTCTACCTCAACAGTGATTTATTCTCAAGAGGAAGTAACTTTAACCTGTTTTGGCGGGAATGGTGAGGGCTTTCGTATTGTTTATTCACCTTCAAGTTTAAAAGAGCTTTATGATTATGCTCTCAAGGCCTTTTGGGTTGCCTGGCAATACCGTTTTCCCACTTTTATTTTAGCCGATGGTTATCAGGGAAAAATGAAAGGGGAAATAGAGATACGGGATACGGGATACGGGATACGGGATACGAAGTGTAAACCAATTTTAAGAGAGGGTGTAAACCTGCGGAATTGTTATGACTTGGAGGAGGAAATCGGAGAAATAATACTTACTTATAATGATAATTATGCCAAAATGCGACCAGAGGTGGAGGAATATGAAGAATACAAGACTGACAGGGCAGAATTTTTTTTAATTGCTCATGGGATAGTTTCGGCAGCTTGTAAGCAAGCAATTGATGAGCTTCGTAAAAAGAATTTTAAGGTTGGTCTTTTTCGGCCGATTACTTTGCGGCCGTTTCCCACTCAAGCCGCCGGAAAAATTTTAAGGAAAGCCAAGCAGATTATTACTTTAGAATCAGCCTCGGGTCAATTAGCCCGACTTTTCAAAGATGAATTGTATTGGCTCAATATGCCTTTTATTGAGATTAATAAACCAGCCGTGGGGTTTACACCGGAAGAAATAGTAAAAACAGTGAGAGAAATTTTAAAATGAAAATACCCAGATTTCCTAAATGTTATAAGGTAGAGACAAAACCGCATAAGTTCTGTCCTGGGTGTGGCCACCCCATTGTTTTAAAAATGTTAGGTCAGGTGATTGATGAGATGAAAATTGCCGATAAAGTTATTTTCCTGGTTGACATTGGTTGTTCCCTTCTGGCTTGGGACTTTTTTGATCTGCCGACTTCTCAAACTCATCATGGTCGGACTGTGCCGGTAGCCAAAGGATTTAAGATGGCGGACCCAAAAAAGATTGTGATTGCTTATGTAGGTGATGGTGGGGGTTATGCGATCGGTCTACAGCATACAATTACTTCGGCCTTAAGAGGAGATCCGATTACCACCATTTTGGTTAATAATACAGTTTATGCGATGACTGGCGGGCAGTTGGCACCAACAACAGTTGAAGGAGAAATAACAACAACCACACCTTTAGGCAAAAAAGAATCTCAATTGGCGACAATTAAAGGACCGGAAATCTTGTCTCAAGTTGCCCCTCAAGGTTCATTTATTGGCCGTAGTTCAACTAACAAACCTTTAGTCCTAAAACAATATCTTAAACAAGCAATAGAGGCGCAAATGAGGGGAAACTATTCTTTCGTTGAAGTCCTCTCTGCTTGCCCCTTGAATTGGAAAACAGATGCCAAGGGGACTATTGAGCGAATGAAAAAGCTGGAAGAATCATTCAAAGTGGAAATCTTTTCTAAAAGTTAGTTTCCGAAATTTCTAATTTCTAATTTCTAATATCTAATTTCTAATCAAATCCCAATTTCCAACGACCCAATGACTAAAATTTTTAGTATTAGACATTAGACATTTATCATTAATCATTGTTTAGATCAATTAGAAATTAGGTTAATTAGGTTAATTTTTATGCTTCGTATACTTTTTGCTGGTGAAGGTGGTCAAGGAGTTCAGGCAGCGGCCCAAATTTTAGCCAAGGCTGTTTTTGAAAGCGGCAAAAAACTCCTTTATATTCCCAATTTTGGGGTAGAGCAACGTGGGGGTCCCTCTTTGGCCTTTTTAATTATTGATGAAAAACAACCGGTTTATCCGAAATTCGACCAAGCAGATATTTTGGCGATTTTTTCTGATCGGTCAGTAGAGAGAGTCCAAAATTACATTGGTCCCAAGACAAAAATTATTCTCACCCCGGCGGTTTCCAAAAAACACCAATTTTTGGGAAAAACCATCTGGGTCAATGGTAAATTTGGTAATCGGGCTTGGAATGTTTTAGTTTTGGGTGAAACCGTAGCCTTGAGTAATTTGGTTGATAAGAAGGTTTTACGAAAGGCAATGGAAGAAAGATTCAGGCGGTATTTTGCTAAGAATCCGGAGCTTAAAAAGTTGGATTTTGAAGCGCTGAATTCGGTGTTTTAGATGGCTAAATGGCTATATGGTTAAATGGTTAGAATACGAATTAAGAAATTTCAATTAGCAATTAGCAATTTAGCAATTTAACCATTTTACTAACAATAATGAAAAATTTTAAGCCCAAACAATTTTTTGATAAAAACAAGACGATTACTGTTTTCCACGGCCTTTGTAAAGGCTGTGGACTTTGTATCGAAAAATGTCCTTTTAAAGCCTTAGTTTTCTCAAAAAAAGATTTGGGTATTTATTATTCGCCCACGGTTGAAGTTGACCTAAAAAAATGTAATGCTTGTGGAATTTGTGAAATTACTTGTCCGGATAGTGCTTTGAAAGTTGAGAAAAATGTTAAACCTTAAAGATTTAATTTTAACCACCGGTTATTTAGGAATCTTTTCTATTATTTTTGCCGAATCGGGTTTGTTGATTGGTTTTCTCTTTCCCGGTGACAGTCTTTTGATTACCGCCGGATTGCTTGCCTCCCAAGGTCATTTGGATATTAAAATCCTCATCTCTATCGCCATTGCCGGAGCGATTTTGGGGGACACTGTTGGTTATTGGTTTGGCAACAAAACCGGGCCAAAAATTTTTAAGCGGGATAATTCACTTATCTTTCATAAGAAAAACTTACTTAAAGCTAATGAATTTTACCAAAGACACGGAGGGAAAACGATTGTCATGGCACGATTTTTACCCTTTATCAGAACTTTTGCTCCGATTGTGGCCGGAGTGGGCAAGATGAAATACGGCCGGTTTTTAAGTTTTAATGTTTTTGGGGGAATATTTTGGGTTCTTCTGACTTGTCTTTTAGGTTACTTTTTAGGCAACACCATTCCTGACATCGACCGCTATATTATCGTGATTATTTTATTGATTGTTTTTCTTTCTGCTCTGCCGGGGTTAATTCATTTTTGGAAGGACTATCGCCAGCCCTTTTGGCAGATTTTGAAAAGGAAAATCGGCTTTTAATATTTTCTAATCACACCAGTGACTTTCCCTTGAATTTTGACATCAGTCGCAAAAATAGGAGCCATTCGGGCATTGGCCGGCTCTAGCCGAACACGAGTGGTTTCTTTGAAGAATTTTTTCAGAGTGGCCAAACCATTTTCCAACAAAGCAACAACGATCTCTCCGTTTTTGGCTGTTTCGGCTTCTTCAACAATGACAAAATCACCGTCCAAAATTCCCTCTTCAACCATTGACTCACCTCGCACCTCTAAAACAAAGGCTCTTTTTTTAGCGGAAAGCATTTCGGGCGGGACTTCAGTAGTAGCATTAGGGTCGTGATAAGGTTCAATCGGCTCACCAGCAGTGATAAAACCCAAGATAGGGACAGTAATCCCTTTGGCTGGTTTTCTAATAACTTTTTCAATAATTTCAATTTTGCGTTTTTGGCCAGGATAGATACGAATCATCCCTTTTCTAACCATGCTGGCGAGTTGCTCGTGGACAGTAGAAGGGGAGAGTAAACCTAGACCAGTGGCAATCTCTCGCAGAGTAGGAGAAAAGCCATATTTTTGCTGGTACTGGCGAATAAAATTCAGAGTATCTCGGGAACGTTTATAAGCGACGGCGATGGGATCCATATTACTCCTTTAATTTGTTTTAATGCGATCCGCTTTGATTTACGCTGATTACGCGACCTTCCAGCTCTTTGTTAGTTCGTCAATCTTCCTAGGTCGCGCGCGGATTTACGCTGATTGTATTTTTATCAGTGATAATCAGTGAGCGAGGCCAAGCAGCCTTTAAGGTTTTGTTAATCTTGTGGCCTCGCTTATCAGTGCTAATCCAGGCGTAATAAATCCCCAAAGCGTTACAAACAATTTACCAAAAATTACCCGAATTTGTCAAGACCCAAGTTTTTTAACCTTTCGGGTTGGAAAGTTTATGGGATTAAAGCAAAGCTGTGGCGGGGTTTTGGAATTTGGAACTTTCCTTTATTTGGGTCTACCTCTATAAATTGTCTTGAGGCGCCATGTTTAATAACGGTGTCTAAGTCTCTTTGTAACATTTGTTCTCGCAACTGCCTTGCTTGTTTCAAGCCAATAGTAGGAAAATCGTCTCGTGGTGGATAGTCTTTTAATCGATAAGGTATTGGTATAAGATCACCTTCTGCTTCGTCCCAAACTAAACCTATTTCTACTCGACGACTTTGAGTATAGTCTGGCGGAACAGCTCGTCTTCTACGGCATTTTCCTAAGGCGGTGCCTTGGAAAATTACTGGTTGGTCAGTTAGTTCGTAGGTGATTTCTTCTTTTCCCATTTTCCCTCTTTTCTTTTTTCTAAAAATATTATATCATAGATGGCAAATGGAGAGAAAAGGAGGAGAGTATATTCAACGACCACTGTTTATTTCTTTTTCCAGTGGAAGGGAAGAACGAAATGCATTACTGGAAGAGGAATATAAGATAGCAAGCCAAAGAC
>Ga0163210_1000553_pt1 | contig 15803 bp, 9 predicted proteins | sample Kivu_220m_FD_113536 | JGI IMG/M metagenome (GOLD analysis project Ga0163210, IMG submission 113536) | Freshwater microbial communities from Lake Kivu, Western Province, Rwanda to study Microbial Dark Matter (Phase II) - Kivu_220m | ecosystem: Environmental > Aquatic > Freshwater > Lake ...
ACGGAACCGGCTCCTGCTCCTCCCGCAGCTCCTCCAGCAGAGCCCGCAACTCCGCTCTGGGTCTGGATCATCATCGCCATCGGCGCCATCCTCGTGATCGTCACCCTCATCCTCATCTTCAAGTTAAAAATGTAGGTGCGGACATAAACGTTGACATCCCATGCCTGCTCCAATATCATTGTGAAAAAAGAAGGTTACGGGCATGAAGATAACAACCGCTTCAATATACTTGCTCTTGATCATCAGCCTGACCGTAGCGTTTGCCGCGGGATGCCTAAAGGTGAAGAACCCTGAAACCAAGGGCCCTGCGACGCTGAGTGAGGTTACCACAGCAACCTCGGTTTCCGCAGAAGGCAAGCCTCTCAACGTGGCCACAAATTTCCTCGCCAGCACGCCAACCATATATGTCTGCGCCAGGGTGAACAACGCCCCGCAAGACACCTCCCTGGGCGCCAAATGGATCTATGTAATAGACAGCACGGGCAAGGAGGTCAGCCAGGAGCTTTTCAGCGACGGCGCCACAGTATCAGGCACGAAGTATGTAAGCTTCAACCACCAATCACCCTCCGGCTCCTGGGCGCCCGGCAAGTACTCGGTGGCGCTTTACCTTAACAACCAGGAGGTCACCGATGCCCAGTTTACGGTGCAGGCGGTGCAGAGGGCGGACGTGCCGGCGCCCACGATATATTCCTTCAAGGCGATCCCCGAGGCCATCAACTACGGCCAGGCGGTGACCCTGAGTTGGAGCACCTCTGACGCCTCCAAGGTGGAGCTCAGCACCGTGGGTACGGTCCAGGCGACGGGCAATGTGATCGTTGTGCCGGCCAACAGCACGGAGTACACCCTGACCGCGAGCAACGCGGCGGGGAGCACCTCCATGAAGGTCAAGATCCAGGTAACCTCCTTCATCAGCGACAAGCCCGAGCTTGTCGTCACGGATTTCTGGGCCGAAGGAGACAGGGTATATTACAAGATAAAGAACATCAGCGAGGTCGCGGCCAAGTCGAGCGCCAGCTACCTTTACATCGAAGGTAACTACAAGGCATCAAGCCTGGTCGAAGTGCTGGCCCCCAACCAGGAGAGGACACAGACCTTCCCCAACTTCCAGTGGACCTACGGCTCGCAGCGCACCTACAGGCTGCCCCTCAGGGTGTGCGCCGATGCCCGCAACGAGGTCGGCGAATACGACGAAAATAATAACTGCCTGGTGCTTGACTGGTAGGTAGCCGATGAAATCCAGGCTCCAATAAAAAAGGAGCGGCTTAAGCCGCTCCTTTTTATTTTCTTAAGGCCGGTATCAGATCAGGCTGGGCAGGCCCTTGGCTGCGTCTTCCATGTCGCGCAGGCGGCCTGTGGTCTCCTTCAGGCGGTCCTTCTGCGTTGAAGCAAAGGCCGAAGCCCTGTCGTAGTAGTCCCTGATCTTCTGCACGAAGGCAAGCTGGGAGAAGATGATGGTAACGTCCACCGTACCCCTGTCCCTGGGGAAGTCGCCGGCGCGGATGACAGCGTTCTCGGCAAGCTCGCGCAGGTAATCGCCCAGCCCCTTGGCGATGTCCATGCTCATCTCCTTGGTAGGAGCGGCCAGGAGGTAGAGGGCACGGCCGGCATCCTCCGGGTTGAGGGCTATGGAAAGCTCGCTGACGGCGGCGTCCATGGCCTGCATCGCCCTTAAGGTCTCGCTGCCCTTTTCGCGGAAATTGACCTTGGCAAGCTCCCAGGGGAAACGGAAGCCCCTGGGTATCTCGGTTTTGCCCACACCGATGGCGGTCCAGCCATCAATGGACTGCATGATATCGCCGGCGTCCATCGTTTTCGCACCGACGGAACGGTGGTGGGTAACCTCACCCGCACACATCAGGTCGTAGAATGGATCCACGATCTGGCGGTTGATCCGTATCAGGTTCATGGCAAGGCTGGCATCCTTGCGCACGTAGCGCTGGTTGTCAGCCAGAAAAACCCCGTCTGCCACGGAGTGGATGGATTTCAAGCAGGTAGCGGTGTTATAAACGCTCCTGAGCTCGGCAACCTCTTCGTGCTCGAAGGGCAGCACGCACAGGGAATAGACCGGTTTGCCGATGTAGCGCTCCTTGAGCATCTGGGCGATGATGGAGATGGCTCCCGAGCCGGTGCCGCCGGCTGTGCCTGCAATCAACAGGAAAGCGTGTGTCTGGTAGAAGAGCGGGGAAGTCCTTACGGCGTCGATAACCTTATCGCCGTCTTCCCTGGCGAGCTCGGCGCCCATTTCATTGACCTTGCCCACGCCGTGGCCCCAGGTCTTGCGGCCGCCGATAAGTATGCGGTGCATGTAATCGGAGCCTATATTAGTCAATCCGGTCAGGTCAGTCTGGTCCGTGTTCACAGCGAAGACGCCGGTAACGATGCTGGTGCCCCTCTCGCTGCGGGCCCTATGTCCCAGGCGGGCAAACTCATCGGCTACGCGGGAACCGCACTGCCCCAGCCCGATAATCATTAATTTCATTCCTGTATTACCTCGCTTAAATAATTATTTTGAACGTAGCTATCCGGTATAAATTAAAATCATATTATAGCCATCGGATTTTTTTGTCAAGGTTTTATGACTCGGATGACCAGCCGCTGCGCTTACCGATGGCTCGTATGCGCCATACTATGATAGCTATCAGCGCGATGACTCCAATTGCTATCACTGCGGGCCAGATAAAATCGAAGCCGGTGATCATGAGGAGCTGGGACTGGCTCCACTCGCTGGCGTTGCCCGCGCCGTCGCTGGCCCTGACCCTCCAGTAGTACTCACCCTGCCCGGGCCTCTCGCCAGCAGACATCGTGTATTGAGGTTTTTCCAGGTTTTCCTTGCGAACAATCGATCCTGAGAAATCAGCTTTCTGGCTCATTTCAAGGGAGTAAACCACTCCGCTGGGGTCCTCGACAACCGACCATCTGAACTCTATGGGCTTGGTGTCCAAAAGGCCGAACTTGGCGCCGGCCTCCGGTGATATGGGCTTGGGCGCCTGCGGGGCGGCGGACTCGATGGTGAACCTGGTGGAAGCGATGGTCTGCGTCGAGTCGCTGACCGTTATTAAATGGCTGCCTGAGCCACTGGCCGGCGGCTTGAAGGTGGTGCTGAAGCTGCCCTTGGAGTCGGTGGTGGCGCTGCTGGTTATTATCTTTGAATCATAGGTAATGCTGAGCGGCTGGTTGGCGCCCAGGCCGCTCCCGCTGAGTATGGTATTTTCGCCCACGGCGCCGCTGATGGGGTTGATGTTCACCTCGGGCGTGATGACTACGGTGTAATCAGTAACATCATCCGCCCTGGTAGCGTCCCCGGAGGAATCGACGATGTGCTCGCCCCTGGTGGCGGCGGGCACCGCGAATTGCGTTGACCAGGAGCCGTGGGCATCGGCAGTGATGCCCCCTGCTACCTGCATGCCGTCAAATGTGACCCTGATATTGGCCTCGTTCTCCAGGAAACCCACGCCGCTCAAGAAGAGCGTATCACCCATGTTGATCACGTCGCCGAGCCTGCCCGTGGCCTGCTCAACTTTTATGCCAGGTGAAACGGTAAAAGAAGCATCCGGCACATCATCGAGTAAAGTGGTTGCGCCCCTGGCATCTATCTTATGCAGGCCTTTGGAAGAGGCTGGAACGGAGAATGATGATGCCCATGAGCCGCTAAGGTCGGCCGAGATATTGGTTTTTACCACCACATCATCATATATTACAGTTATATTAGTCTCGGCGCCGCCGAAGCCGGCACCTGAAACGCTGACCACCCTGCCCACCCAGCCGGCGGTCGGATTGATGCTCATGGAGGGGGTAACATTAAAAATCTGCTCCTTTGCCTCCTTCGCCGGTGTGTTCGTCCCGCTGCTGCTGATGGGATGGTTGCCCCGGCTGCTGGCAGGTATCTTGAACGTGTAAAGCCAGCTTCCGCTGGCATTCGCCTCGATGCCGCTGGCGGCAGGGTTAGCGTCAAAGAGTATCTTGATGCCCGTCTCGCGGGCGTCGAAGCCGTTGCCCTGGACGGATATAGAGGAGCCAACGGGGCCCTTCTTCGTGCCCAGATACAGGGAAGCCAGGACGGTGAACTCCTTCTGGAAGGACCTGCTGCCGATTTTCAGCGTGACCACATGCTTACCCCTCGGCGCTTGCGGCACTTTGAACGAGATGGGCTGGCAGCCACTCGTGGTGACGGTCCCCTGGGTGATGAGCTGGTTGCCGTCACCCCAGTAGAGGAAATAATCCCCCGTCCCATACTGGCAAAAAGAGGGTATCTTAACATCCGAGCCGACTATCCCCTGCGTAGTATCTAGAGTGAGTGATTCTGCGTATGCTGGAACTGGCAGGGAAAGTACGGCCAGGACGGTGAGGATCAGTAAGGCAGCCAGAACCTTTACTTTCATCAGTTTACCCTCCAGTTTGATTTTACGCTTATGATAACACAAATCTCCCCAAAGGCATATATAACTGTAGGGGCGGGGCTTCAGCCCCGCCCGAAGAAAACAACAATGACAGGTGCATCCTTACACGTCTTTGGCGTTAAGGGTCGCCAGGAACTCCGCGTTGGTCTGCGTCCTTGCCAGCCGGTCGATGACGCGTTCCGATGCCTCGGCGGGGCTGTTGGCATCATCGGCGAGCATGCTGACCATGCGCCGCAGCAGCCAGACCTTGGAGACGGTAGCCTCGTCGAGCAGGAGCTCCTCGCGGCGCGTCCCGCTGCGTATGATATCGATAGCCGGGAAGACGCGCTTCTCAGCCAGCCTGCGGTCAAGGTGCAGCTCCATATTGCCCGTGCCCTTGAACTCCTCATATATCAGGTCGTCCATGCGGCTGCCGGTATCGACAAGGCAGGTGGCCAGTATGGTGAGGCTGCCGCCCTCCTCGATGTTCCTGGCGGCGCCGAAGAAGCGCTTGGGCGGGTACAATGCAACGGAATCTATGCCTCCCGAGAGGGTGCGGCCGCTGGGCGGCATGGCCAGGTTATAAGAGCGCGTCAGGCGCGTGATGCCGTCTAGCAGGATGACAACATCCTTACCTATCTCCGCCAGCCTCTTGGCCCTCTCTAATGCGAGTTCAGCGACCCTGGTGTGGTTCTCCACCGGCTCGTCGAAGGTGGCTGAGATGACCTCGCCCTTGACCGAGCGCTTCATGTCCGTGACCTCCTCGGGGCGCTCGCCGATAAGGCAGACCATGAGGTGGACATCGGGGTACTTGGTGGTAATCGCATTGGCGATGTTCTTGAGCAGCAGGGTCTTGCCGGCCTTGGGCGGCGATACGATCAGGCCGCGCTGCCCGCGCCCGATGGGCGCCACCAGGTTTATCAGCCTGGCAGAGAGGTTCTTGGGGTTGTTCTCAAGGTCGAACATCTTGTCAGGGAAGGTGGGGGTGAGCTGGCCGAAATGCGGCCGGCCCTTGGACTGGTCGGCATCGAGCCCGTTAACGGTCTCGACGCGCAGCAGGCTGCAGTATTTCTCACCCTCCTTGGGCGGCCGTGCCTGTCCCACCACCGTGTCACCGTTGCGCAGCCCGAAGCGCCTGATCTGCGAGTTGGAGATGTAAACGTCGTTGGGACCAGGCAGCAGGCTTTCCTGCCGCAGGAAGCCGTAGCCTTCGTCCATTATCTCCAGTATGCCGCCCAGGCTCATGTAGAACCCTACCTGGGGCTCAGGCGGTTGTACATAGGCCGCCAGCTTGGCGATGAGCTCCTCGCGGGTCAGGATATCGTAATTCTCCATACCCTGCCCCCTGGCCAGCGCCATCAGCTCCTCAGTGGTTTTCATTTCAAGCTCTGTTACGTTCATCATGGTATCACCTCGAACAATATAATATGGATTTCTATTATCAACGTCATTGCAAGGGCTTTGCTTATCATGTCATTGCCAACGAAGTGAAGCAATCCCATGATCGAAGGAGCAATGCCATGAGATGGCTTCGTCGTTGCACTCCTGGCAATGACATTTAAACATTCTTCGTGTCTCCCATCACCTTGCGCCAGTCATCCATAAAGCGCGTTATGCCGATGTCGGTCAGCGGGTGCCTGGCCATCTGCAAAAGTACCGCATAGGGGACTGTAGCGATATGCGCCCCCGCCTTAGCCGCGGCCAGGCAGTGCTGGGGATGCCTGATGCTGGCGGCGATGACCTCGGTCCTGATATCGGGATACTGCCGGTAAACCTGAATGATATCAGCGATGAGCAGCATTCCGTCCTCGCTGATATCATCGAGCCTTCCCACGAATGGGCTGACGTAGGCTGCGCCGGCCAGCGCGGCCAGCAGCGCCTGGTTGACCGAGAAGCACAGCGTGAAATTGACCCTGATTTTCTCCCTGGACAGGGCATGTGTGGCCTCGACACCCTCGAGCCCGGCGGGTATCTTCACCACCACGTTTTTGGCCCAGGCGGCGATCTCACGCGCCTCGGCGATCATGCCGGCGGCGTCCTGGCTGATAACCTCGGTGGAGACAGGCCCGGGCACGATGGAGCAAATCTCCTGCACGTGCTTCTTGTAGTTGACCTTGCCCTCCCTGGATACAAGGCTGGGGTTGGTGGTCACGCCGCTGATGATGCCCAGCCTGACACCGTGCCTGATATGCTCGACATTGGCCGTATCAAGAAAGAGACGCATATTTTTCTCCTGTTTGTGACATTATTAATAACCACGGGCCGCCTGGTCTCATCATGATATGGGGAGCCCGACCTGGCTACCCTCAACGAGGGTCTCCCTGGCGGCGCCGATGAAATTCACGAAAAGCGGGTGCGGCCTGTCGGGGCGTGAGCGGAACTCCGGATGGAACTGGCAGGCCACCATCCAGCGGTGATCTTTAATCTCGCTTATCTCCACCAGGCTGCCGTCCGGCGAGAGGCCGCTGAACGCCACGCCTTTTTTCTCGAAGACGTCGCGGTAGTCGTTGTTGAACTCGTAGCGGTGGCGGTGGCGCTCGTAGACCTCCGGCAGGCCGTAGGCATCGGCCGCCTTTGTTCCCGGCACCAGGTGGCAGGGATAGGAGCCCAACCGCATCGTCCCGCCCATGTTGTCTATCTTGCGCTGCTCGGGCAGCAGGTCTATCACCGGGTAGGGCGTATCGTGGTCGAACTCGGTGGAATTGGCCCGCTTGTTGCCCATCGCGTACCGGCCGAACTCTATCACCATAACCTGCATGCCCAGGCACAGTCCCAGGTAGGGTATATTATTATGCCTGGCATAGGAGGCCGTGGTAATCATGCCCTCGATGCCGCGGTTGCCGAAGCCGCCCGGCACAATGATGCCGTGCACCGAGCGCAGCAGGTTCTCATTGATCCCCTTCTCAATATCTTCCGACTGCACCCATATTATGTTGATGTGGCGGTCGTGGTACAGGCCGGCGTGGCACAGGGACTCGCGCACCGAGTAATAGGCGTCCTCGAGCTCGACGTACTTGCCCACCAGTGCGATGTTGATGCTCTCCCTGGGCAGCTTCATGCGCACCACCATCTGCCGCCACTCATTGAGGTCCAATTTGGCTGCGTTTAACCTGAGGCGGCTGATGATGAAATTGCTCAGCCCGAACTCCTCCAGTATCAGCGGCACCTCGTATATGGTCTCCGCGGTCACCAGCGGTATCACGGCTTCCTTGTCCACGTCGCAGAAAAGCGAAATCTTGTCCCTGAGGCTTTGTGAGATGGGGTAGTCGGCGCGGCAGAGTATGATGTCCGGCTGGATACCGATGCGCCGCAGCTCATTGACGCTGTGCTGTGTGGGCTTGGTCTTGAGCTCCTTGGTGGTGCCTATGAACGGCAGGTGAGTTACATGTATATACAGAACATTGTCCCTGCCCACCTCGTTGCGCATCTGCCTGATGGCTTCCAGGAAGGGCTGGCTCTCGATATCACCCACGGTGCCGCCCACCTCCACGATGATTACCTGGGCGTTGGATATCTGTGCCACCTCGCGTATGCGGCGCTTGATCTCGTTGGTCACGTGCGGTATCACCTGAATGGTGCCGCCGAGGTAATCGCCCCGCCTCTCGCCGGAGATGACGGCGGAGTATATCTGGCCGGAGGTGACGTTGGAGGCCGCGGTCAGGTTAACGTCGATGAAGCGCTCGTAGTGTCCCAGGTCGAGGTCGGTCTCGGCACCGTCCTGCGTGACGAACACCTCGCCGTGCTGGTAGGGCGACATGGTGCCGGGGTCGACGTTGAGGTAAGGGTCAAGCTTCTGTACGGAGACCGAAACATCGCGGCTCTTGAGTATGCGCCCTATGGAGGCCACGGCGATGCCCTTGCCTACAGAGCTGACGACGCCGCCGCTGACGAAGATGTACTTAGCCATTATCTAATTCGATCAGGGGTGAAAAATATTTAATTTGTACCATTTTTACACATACACAGCCAAACAATTCTAATCAATTGAAAAATACCCATGGCTGCCAAGTTTATGTAGGGACGGGTCTTTAGACCCATCCGCCAGGGCCGGACCCGTCCGCGAATACCGGAGATGGCGGACGCACCTGAAGCTACGTCCCTACTTCTTATGCTGACAGCTATAAAATTAATCCGGGTTTAAGTTCATTGCGGGAGAATTTGAAATTGCCGGAATAAGTAAAGAATGATTGAATCTCAGTTAATTATAGATACAGATTTCCAGGGCTGTCAAGTAACCTTTGAATTCCTTTAAAATAAGTAGTATATTGCGCTTTGTATTTATTTAGTATTTAGAGTTCAGGGTTTTCTCTATTGTGGAATTTGGAATTTATTCCCGGAACGGCCCTAGCTTCAGATCCACATCTGCCTCCCACTTGCCATCGCCGTTGATATCCAGGTAGAAGCAGCGGTCTACAGGGTTCCAGGTACCCACGTGGCTCTTCCCCTTGCCGCTCCAATCGCCTGCAACCGGGGTGTCGGAGCTGTTACCGAATGGGCCCATTTTAATGAAGTCCTTGCCGGGATCCGGCCCTGTCCTGCCTATCAAATCAAGCATGAACATACGGCTGTCTGCATCCCACATTCCTACTTCGCTCCTGCCATCGCCGTTCCAATCTCCGGATAGTGGCATATTCAGGAAATTGCTGAACGGGCCTATCTTAATCATATTCACCCCTTCCTGCCACGGACCCGCATTGCCCGGCAGCAAGTAAAAATACACCCCGTCGATATAGACGTTCCATATTCCCCACAAACCCAACCCGCAGTGACCATCGCCGGCCCAGTCACCGGATAGCGGCTTATCGCCATAATAAGATCCTACCGGACCCATCTTGAGGTCACCCTTGGCCGGATCCCACTGTCCATCACCATTGTAATCCAGATAGAAGCACAGGTCTGCCGGGCTCCATGTGCCCACCTCTGTCTTACCATCGCCGTTCCAGTCTCCCATGACCGGTATGTCGGCCAGCCCTCCGAAGGGCCCCAGCTTCAGGTCACCCTTGTCCGGGTTCCAGACCCCGTCGCCGTTGCTGTCAAGCAGGAAAAAGCGCGATTGCGGCAGCCACAGACCGACCTCCCACTTTTTATCCCCGTTCCAGTCGCCCGTTACCGGTAGCGCACCCCGTGCATATTCGAAAATCTTCACTGCAGGCATGTCAGCGGTGCCCACCTTCGCTTTGCGATCAGTACCGTAAGCCAGCCTGTAGCCTCTTAAGTCTTCCAGGGGAACCGGGCTGACATTGGGGTCCTTGCCCACGATACGCCAGTTGCCGTCCTTCTGCACATTAATGAAAGCCAGCGCGTCCTCGTATCCGCGGAATGTCTTCAGCCCGGTCGCCTCTTTATAGGACCTGCCATCCGACGCAGTCCTGTCCTCCCAGGAGACAACCGCCGTTTCGGAAGGAGTATATTTCTTAGCGTCGAAGCAGTAGAGCCGTACTGCCATGGTGCGGTAGTATTCGGGGTAGTAAAGCAGCGTAGGAACGAGCTTATCCTTCTGCAGACGGTAGTAGATCTCGTAATATTTGCCGGTGGGTTCCTGGGTAGCGCTGACAATGGTACGGAAGCCGCTGGCCCGGTCGACGGTGTAGTCATCAACGATGACGTATTTCTGGCCCCAGTTGTTGCTCCATCTTGCGGCGCTGGACTCGTCCGGGGCGGTGAAGAAATACTGTTCTCCACGCTGTGCCGAACCCGGGTTTGAATAGGGCGGGCGGTGCCCGATACGGGAAACCCAGTATCCGAAATCCCACCAGCATATAACGCTGTAAGCATCCGGTGGATACTCTGGAAATTTCCCGGTCACGGTAGTGTTATCAAGCGCATGGTAAACATTATTATCAGCGAATGGCTCCGGTGTATGCGTGCGCATCCAATCGAGCGCCTCGCACCAGGCATCGCCCGGCGGGTAAGGCGCCCTGCTTGCCACATCGAAGAACGGCCTGTCGCCGCCCGGCAGTGGACCGGTATTGGGATATATGGTTATCAGCAGGATAATAATTGCGCCCAGCGTCAGCAGGGCAGGGCTACCCGCTCTCTGTGACGAAGCCTCTCTCCGTGCGTCGTGCTTACGCTTTGCCCTGGATTTGACAGTTACAGGTTCTTTTGCTGCGGCGGTGGCTTCCTTTAAGCCGAAAAGACGCAGCATAAGCCAGCCGCTGTATCCGGCCAAGATGGCCACATCGATAGCCAGGTAGTAGGCAAACCGCCGCATGGCAAGAGCGGCCAGCAATATAAGCAAGCTCCAAATTATGAGAAGCATCAACTCAGGATCGCCCTTTCTGGCAACCCTGTAGATTGCGAAGCCGAATCCCACCAGCGCCAGTACCGAGGCTGCGGTGTAATTGCCCCAGACAAGGACCAGGGTGAACGAACCCTGCTGAATCAGCAAAGGCTGCATCTCGGCGGTCAGTGTATTCGAGCTCCAGGAGAAGAAGCCTGTTACCGTGTCAAACATGGACCGCGGCAGAGCGGGGCTGACTATGAAGAGTGCAGAGAAGGCCGCGATGCCGAGCGCTGCAACCACGGCCGGGTAATGGGCCGGCTTGATTTTAAGCCGCCTCATAAGCCAGGACAGGAGGTAGAGCGCCGGCGCGCAGAGCGCAGCAACCGACAGAGAGGCCCTGGTCATAATGTCGCTACCCGACGGCAGTATGAGCAACAGGGCTACTACGTAAGTAATGAACCCCACCACGGCCAGGTAATCCGTGGGCTTTCCCCGGAGATGGTCAGAGATGAACTGCGCGATAAGCCACACGAAGCTGATCAAGACAAAGAGCAGCGCTCCCTGCCAGGACAGCAGGTATAAGCCCAGGGACAAGCCCGCCAGGACGCTGTATACCAGCGGCAGGGCTGCACTTCGCCAGTCAATGTCCCGCAAAGGCAGTAACTTCAGGCTTTGCCCGCGGCTTACCGCCAGGGCGAGGAAGAGCATGAAGAGCGTGGTGAAGAATATCTCCACTACATGGCTGTCGGTATTGCCCAGCAGCGTCCTTATGAGGAACTCGCCGGGCATAAGGGCGATGAAAAGTGCTGCTACCAGCCCTGCCCACCTGTTGAAAACCGTCCTGCCGATGAAAAAAACAGGAAATACGAGAAGTGCGCCTGCTACCGCGGGGAAATAAACGCCCACAAGATCAACCATGTGCTGCGATGGGGCGCCCGCTCCGAAGAGCCAGGCGAAGAAGCCCATCAGGTAGACGAAGAAAAGGGACGAATGGGAAAGGTCAATACCGCCGGGGAAAACAAAATAGGGATCAAATGTAAGCATACGCGGGAAGTGCTGCGCCAGGTTGTCCAGCAGGCGCACATAGAAGTAGGCATCGTTATCGGTGAACTTTACCCAGTCCCCTGCGAAAACATGGCTCCAGGGCAAGGTTATCCTGAGGACGAGTGAAAGGATAAAGATAAGCGCCAGTATCACGGTGCAGACGATGGTGGAGGTACTGATACGGTTCATAGCTTAAATTCTAAATTACAAACAATAATCAAATTCTAAATTCTAAGCTCTAAACAAGTTCAAATTTCAAAATACAAAACGTTTGAGCTTTGGGTTTTGGGTTTGTCTAGTATTTAGTGTTTAGAGTTTTAGCATTTTATTCGGGTTTGTTTAGTATTTAGGGGTTTAGTATTTAGTGTTTAACTTTTTAAAGCACCTGCACCCCTGCCAGCGGCCTGCTGAGGCAGTTGTTGTCCTCGTTGCGCTCGTCGTTCTGGTTGTCAACATCGATGCAGACGGTGGCGGGCGTGGTCATCAAGAAGCTCCAGGTGTACTGGCCGAAGACCTCGGTGCGCTGTTCCCCTGGCTCCAGCGGCGCTACATAGTCGGTGGCAAGCTGTGTTGTGCCCATGTAGAGCCTGGCGTTGCAGGGACGGGAGGGGACAGAACCCTCGTTTTTAACCTTGTAATAGACCATGACCGACTCACGAAAGATATCGGTGATCACCAGGTCGGGCTTCTCCATTTCCGGCGGGAGCACCTTAACGCTTAACGAGCTTGAAGACGAGCCGCCGCTGTTTACGGCCTTAATCGTATAGGTTGTGTCAGCTTTGGGTGAGAGCAGCCTGCTGCCTCCGGCGCCAACGCTGCCGATGTCCGGCTCTACGACCACACGGCTGGCGCCGCTCACGTTCCAGCTCAGTGTGAATGGCTGCCCCAGCGTTACAGTGAGGGGAGTCGCCGAGAAGTTGTTGATAAAGGGCAGCGGCACACCTTCCTGTTGCTTTATGGAGAATTGCCTGGTAGGCCGCTCAACGTGGTTGACGTACAGCTTAACTGCATAGTCACCCGGCTGCCATCCCTGCTGCGGCGCGTTCACAGCGAATACTATGTAAGAAGAATTGCCGGCGCTGAAAACTTCTTCATGCAGTATGCTCCAGTTGCCTCCATCGTTGTGGAGCCACTTTAACTTCACCTCGGTTGAAGGCGGGACACCTGCAGTCCTCACCGAGCACAGTATGCGCGGTGTGTCGACTGTGAAGGAGTCAGCCTGGTTGAGCGGCTCACCTGAGGGAGCCACCTGCGTTGTCAGCACTGCCTCAAGTTGCGCCGCCGCGCAGGCAGATATGGCAGGCGACAGGAGGCAAAACGAGGCTAACAGCAGGCGTGGGATAATGGGCAGCATATAGCGTTAATGATAGGAGAGGTGACTGTTGCTGTCAAGGAAAAGAGAACCCCCTCTCCATATGGAGAGGGGGCAGGGGGAAAAGTCATTAAAATTTAGTCGCTCACCTGCTTAAGCCGCGCTTCCTGCCAGACGGCAAAATCTTTATCCGGCTTGTTTCCCGCCTCCACGCGCAGTATGAACCATACTTTCTGGCCCTCGTAATCGCTGAGGTCTATCTCCCAGTTCTCGAACTGGCCAGGGACTGTCATCTTCTTGCCCGGCAGGAAGTTATTGGTGTCGCTGAGGTCCTTGAGTCCCAGCTTGAAGGTGACCCCGTCACTGCCCTGCGCGCTGGCAGCCAGCCCCACTCTGGCGATGAATTTAGTTTTAGCCGGGATTTTAATAGCCGCATTCATAGACCTTTGGGTCTCCCTGTCCGTGTAGAAAAAGCCCCAGTAGCCCTGGGTCCATCCCTGGGGCACCTGCTCAGGTACCATCTCAAGCCCCCCGTCGGACATCTTAATGTAAGCGCCGCTGCTGCTGCCCTCGGCTCCGAAGTCGGGGAGATTGCCCGAGCTATTTTTCCAGATCGCCAAGTGCGCCAGTGGCAGCAGGTCATAATCCATGAGTACGCCCCACAGCTTGATCATGCAATTGTTCGTCTCCAATCCCTCGCTGGCCTCGTTCTTGGCATCGGCACACACCTTGACCACGTGGTTTATGAGGCTGGGATCAATATAGCCTGCTGAATGAAAGATTGCCCAGGGGACTCCGCCGACACCTCCACCAGCACCTGGAGAACCCAGGCCATAGGGCCACTGGTAGCTGGAGAAAACGAGGGTCTTCTCCTGGCCCGGCTTGAGCACATCCACAAAGCTGGCGCCTCCCAGAGGTGGAAAGAGGTTATCCACCAGAAGGTTCGTAGTGGTCGGAGTAGAATCCACGGCACCGATGTTTTTGACCTTGTAGTAGATCATCAGCCCCTCGATCCAGACGTCCGTGATAATGAGGTCGGGGGCGCCGGCGACCGGCGCGCCCACCGTCACCGTCAGCTCCCTTTTGCTGGCTCCAGCGTCGTTGGAGGCAGTAATTACGTAGGTGGTAGTCATAGTCGGCGTTACGGACCGCGTGCCCGAGTTGGGTATAGTACCAATGGCAGGCTGCAGCGTCACCCTGGTGGCATCGCTAACTACCCAGGAAAGCGTCACCGATTGCCCGGCAGGTACGGTATCAGGGGTAGCGCTGAATTTGGTGATCATAGGCCAGCCCTTCTGCGCCTGCAGGTTCTGCACCTTGAATGGGATGCTCACCTGCTCCAGCCCGTTGGCGGACACGGCAACCTGGTAATCCCCTTGCGGGAAGCCGCCGGGAGGCGGTTTGATGGCGAAGGAGAGGTACCTGGTGCCCTGGCCGCTCTGGCTCTGGTTGAACATCGTCGTGTTGGCCAGGTTGCTGGCCTCGCCACCGAGGTAGGTCATCTTGGCCATCACCTGCGTGTTGGCAGGCGCTGTATTCAGCTTGAGAGAAAGGTAGATTACCTCGGTATCAACGTAAAATGTGTTGGACGCGTTGACCGGTTTCGATTCCGGGTCAACGCCCGTCGCCAGTATTGCGTCGCTGACCAGCGTTGAGGGCTGCTGCCCGCCGGTCCTTATCTTAATACACGCGGGACCTGCAATGACCAGCGACGTGACCATTACGGTTGCGAGGAGGAGATAAACGCGGAAATTTCTCATGGCACCACCTCTCTTCAGGTATTTATGTTTAATAATAAGTTTGGATGGTATGAATAGTCAAGAAATAAATAAATACAGTTACTGTCTCTAATTTGTCGGGCCGGTTATCAGAGCCTCACTGTACCAGTAGCTTTACGCGGAATTAACCTGGAAGCTGCTTCCACGCATAAAGCCAGGCTTATCAAATAGTCGTCGTGCCCCTCGGCGGGGTCGACGAAAAAATTTAGCGTCCGGTTAGGGCGGCAGATGCTCCTCGTGCGCTCCAGTTCGAACATCAGTTCGCGGTAATCCTCCGAGCCATCGCCTGAGTAGATTTTAAGCCGGCCCGAGTTCACCGCGGCCAGAAAGTTGAAACCCAGCGCCGACTTGGAGACCTGGGTGAATTTAAACGGAACCACGCGGCTTCCCACCGCCTTTCTTAAAAAGGATGCTACCGCTTCCCCGATGCCCGTGGCATCCACGATCACACGGCTGCAGTTCCATACGTTCTTTAAGATGTCCACTACCTGCGGGTAAAGCTCCGCGTGATTCTTCCCCACCCATAAGTAATGTTGCACAATTTTGATAAGCGGCTCACGGCTAAGGGTATCTTCATGTGGAAAACTGACCTCGGCAATGGTGATAACCGTGGCGTCCCTGCCGCGCATGGTAAGCGCGAGGTCTTCGCCGGCCTCAGACTCGCCGGCGATGTCTATGCCGGCCACATAAATACTCCCACGCCCATTCCGGCTATGCGCCCGGGGATGATGTCCTTTGACCTGCGCGATGTGCTGGGGCGAGATGAAGCCGCCGCCACCGCGTACGGGCAGCAGGGCATACTGGCTGAGAAAGAGGGGATGGTCATGGCCCAACCTGTCACGCTCGGCTTCCACGAAGGCAAGGTAGTCGGGGTTGTATTTTGCCACCTCCTGCCAGTCGCAGCGGAAGTGTCTCTGGATGCCGTCCTTCCTCTCCAGTTCCAGATTGGACTGTTTGATTTCCTCCAGCAGCGTGCTATCATCCCAGGTGGTGCCATAGTGAACCGTGGTGGCGTTGGTCGAGGAAGCCATGGGGCGGAACTCCTTGGTGTACTTCTCCTTGCTCAC